>Ga0075428_100005560_pt1 | contig 14019 bp, 9 predicted proteins | sample RhiMetdeltSRZDD2_FD_75291 | JGI IMG/M metagenome (GOLD analysis project Ga0075428, IMG submission 75291) | Populus rhizosphere microbial communities from Tennessee, USA - Rhizosphere MetaG P. deltoides SRZDD2 | ecosystem: Host-associated > Plants > Roots > Rhizosphere > Soil | place: USA...
TGTTTTATCTCCAGTTTACTTCTACATTGTCTAATCTCCAAGATTGTTTTATAAATGCATTTTGAACTTCGATTGTTTTACCTGAAGAAATATTATCACAGATTGCTGTCCATGCTATTTGAGCACCGTTATCACCTGAATAGTGTATGGGACAAGTATATAATTTTGCTTTTTGTCTTTTAGTTGCTATTTTTAACATATTAGAAAGACGGTTATTTGCCGAAACTCCTCCTACAATCAAAACTTCCTTTTTCTCCGTAAAAGATAAAGCTCTTTCAATAACTTCGGTTAACATTGCAAATGCAGTTTCTTGAAGGGAATAACATATGTTGAATTTATCATAACCATTATCTAGCAGTTTTTTTGTAGCAGTTAAGATACCAGAAAATGAAACATCATTGCCTTTTACAATATAGGGTAATTGAGAATATTTTTTTGAAGATTGGCTTGCATATTTTTCAATTTTGTTTCCACAAGGTGAGGCAAGGCCCATATATCTTCCAAATTGATCCAATAATTGACCAATTGTTATGTCTAGTGTTTCACCAAAAACTCTCCATTTCTTATTTAAAAATGCTAATATCATAGTATGACCTCCAGAGACTAATAGAACAAGAGGATCTTGACATTGTGTAAGCATCATACCTAATTCAATATGTCCTAAGGCATGATTGGTTGGTATTAATGGTATATCATAAAATGATGAAAGAGCTCTTGCAATGACCGCACCAACTCTAAGACAGGGTCCCAAACCAGGTCCAGCGGAATATGAGATTAAGTCAATTTCATTAGGCTTCAGATTAGATTGCATTAACACTTGCCTTAGAATTGTAGGAGATTTCTCCAAATGGTGTCTAGATGCTTCCCGTGGGTGTATACCTGCTCCGTCAGGAGCTTTATATACACTTCTAGACTCTGAGATTATTTTACCATTTTTATTAATTAGATCAAATTGAATTACTGAACATCCAAAAGTGTGAGCAGTACTCTCGATTCCGAGACAAAAAATATAATCTTTTGTTCTTTTACTTTTCATAATTATCTTCTACTAGTATTAGAGACTATTTTTATAACGTCATTATGTTTCAATTCATAATCTGCTCCAATTCTTTGTTTATTTCTTACATCTATAGCAAACATGAATCCTTTAGCTAAATCTTCATGAATATTTGCAGCCAAATCTTTTGCTGTTGATCCTTGTCGTAATAAGAGTGCATTAGGTAGGACGTTTCCCTTTTTATCTGATAATTTTATTTCATCTTCAACAGGATATACTATAATTAGATTTAGTAATTTGAAGCACACCATGTTTATTGCTTCCTGTACTCCAGTAGATCCATATTTGTTTAATACAGAAAGAATTAATAATAATGCTTTTTTTTGTTGTTCATTTAATAAATTCTTATCCTTTAACTCAAAACTTGGGTCTCCTGGAAGATAATACCATAAACCTTTTTTTGCCCCTTTTCTAAGAACTAATTCTGCTTCCGATGCACAAGGGATTACTAAGTTAATTTGTTGTTTCAACTTTTCGATATTTTCTTTCGAAGAAGAAATATCAGCTTTATTGGCTAATATTAGCACGGGCTTTGAATTTCTTCTTATTAATCTTACAAACTCTAATAATTCTTCTTGTGTCCATTTGTCAGGATTTTTATTGGTCAATCCTATGTGTGATAGTGCATTTGAAATCGATTCAACTGTTATAGATAATCCGGATAATCTTTTTGCTAATATTTGCTCAATTTTTAATTTTTGATTTGTCATATCTCGGGATGTTTTATTCCAATCTCTATTGACAATTGAAAGAACCCATTGATCAAATTCCTCTTCTACGAACTCAATGTCAAAAAGCGGGTTTCCGTGAGCCTTTTCAATAACTTTACCCTCTGGGTCAGTTGATCCTGAAGCGTCTACTACATGTATTAATGCATCTGCTTGCCTTGCATCGTCTAAAAATTTATTTCCTAGTCCCTTTCCTAAATGAGCGCCAGGAACAAGTCCTGCTATATCTATTAATTTGATAGGTACAAATCTATTCCCATCTATACATAATGAATGTAGTGGATTATCTTGCACCTTAAATTCTCTACATACACACTTTTCTCTTACATAACTTATTCCTATATTCGGTTGGATAGTTGTAAAAGGATAATTTGCAGAAGGAACAGATTGATCCGTTGCAGAATTAAAAAAAGTAGATTTCCCAACATTGGCTTTTCCAATAACTCCGATAATCATAATAAGAATCATATTTACTAGTATTATCAGTATTTTTTATTTTTCTATTTTTAATTTAATAATTATTATCATCTCTTTATGAATTATTATTATATTTTCATATTCTAAAATTGTTATATATTGAATATAATATTTATTAAAGTTAAAGGATCTTGGCTGGAATAGTAGCGCTTTACAATTTTGATACTAAAAAATACTCTCCGGGCGAAATTCTTTTTTATCTTGTAAGTTCGATGCGGATGGTTCAACACAGAGGCAAGGCATACTGGAAGATGATGATTGGAGAAAGGGTGTTAGAAAGTAAAGGTTCAATTCCGTCAAATGATACTTTATCAAAATTAATAAAAAAAAAGAAATTAATTGGTTCAAATGCTATAGCCTATCTTTCGAAAAGGGCACCGATATTCCCAAGTATGGATTCTATTAAGATTGCTTTTGATGGTTTTCTTGTTGATACTGAAAAATTATACCTTCATCCCTATATAGGATCTGCAAAAGAAGCAGACCCCTTGTTTCAGATTTATTCAATATTCATTAAATTATTAAATGAGAAAAAAGATAATAGCCGTGCGGCAGAATTTTTAGATAGACATCTCAGAGGAAATCTTATATTAAAAGTAAATGATTCGATATTTGTTTTCCGAAATAGTACTGGATTTAAACCATTGATAATGGCCTTGGCTCCAAGTGACGACTTGGTAATTTTTTCCTCGGAAAATTCATTGAAAACTTCTTTCTCTAACTTTAAGTATAATGATGTAAAAATGGGGCAATTGCTTAAAATTACTGCCCAAAATCATATACAGGAATTAACAAGTTTGGAAAGTAATAAAATGTTAATGGATCCTTTTGAATTTATTAGGGAATCACATGTGACCACCACTTTTAACAACAAAAGTATCTATACGATAAGAAGAAACATCGGAAAAATTCAAGCTAATTATCTATCAAAATTTGTCGATCTCGATACAGTATATGCAGAACCAGATTACACTAGACCTATGGCCCTTGGGATAGGATTAGAATTACAGAAATCAATTTTAAATTTTGAAATCTCTGAAGGAATAATCAAAGATAGGTATGATGACTCCGATCATATGATTGATTTTTCAGAGGAGGAAAGTAAAAATAAATTGCTAACGACCGGCAAGTCTTTAAAATTTATTTTAGCAGATATAACTCAGGGGAAAAAAGTAGCATCAATTCAAGGGACTATTCAGACGGGGAGCACTGCAAGAGAAACAATTCATTATTTAAATAAAAGCGGAGTAAAAAAAATAGATGTAATTATAAGTTATGTTCCTACTATTGATGGACGACAAGTTGGATTATATACCTCTAATAGAGAATTTATTGCTAATCAATATATAGGTAGAGTTACCTCAATAGAGGAACTTAATAATTATATTGCTAATGACCTTGGATGTGAAAAGGCATTTTATAATTCTCCAAATTTATTGGCAAGAGGGATAGGTGTTTCAGAGAATAATTTATGGTTCCCAGAGTGGATCAGGTTCCTTGATTATGTATAATAAAAGAATCATCCTAGACCTAGAAACGAATAATTTATTACAACAATCTCCAAAAAATTCAAAAATCATCTTAAGTAATATGATGTATGATAATGTACATTTTATTGAAAAACTCGAATTATTGATGTACATTACAAATAATCATAAAATACTCGGTGACTATTCAATTCTCGTCTGTATTATCGAAACAGATAAGGGAACTGTCATAATGAAATATGATGAAGGATATCGTGGCGAAGATGTTTTTGATAATTCAATAAAAATGCTAACACAATACAGTGGATTATCATCATTAATCAATCGAGCATTAATCGAATTAGATACCATTTAATTTTTTATATTGTACTCGTAAAAGCTTATTGTAAAATACGAAATAAATCTGATAACTGATTTATTCTAATTGGCCAATCAAAATTTCTATTCCACGGCTGATCAAATAAAATTGCTTTCTTCGGAAACTTTATGCCAGCGAGATTGTGAGGTGCATCATCAATTAAAATATCAAATGGGTAAATACTTTTTGGAGTTGAATCAAAAATATATATTAAATCATCGCAGTCTATATTCTTAGATTCTAACCAATTATAGACATAAGGAATTGTTTTCCTATCCCTTCTTGTTAAAATAGATATTCTATAATTTTCAGTTTTTAGTTTCTCTATTATTTTTCCTATATTGTTTTGGGTAGGTGGTATATCTTTCCATCTATGTATCCATACGTCTGAAAATATCGAGTTACTTTCAATTTCTGTTATTGGTAAAAGAGTATGAATATCCCAAGCAACTATATCTTCTTTTGCTATATCAGAATCTTTTAGGATGTTATATTCATTAACCCACGTCACCACAACATCTGCTAAAACTGAGTCTAAATCAATAGCTAGAGTTTTACTCAATCCAATAAGAGTATTGTTATATACTTATATGTAAAAGTAATCATATATTTTTGTCATTTAGTAATTAAATTACAGCAGTAGAAATAATATGTTAATCAAAATATAAATAAGTTTAATATTTATTTTATTTAATGAGTTGTTCGGATGAATATGTTTACCCAAATAACGAGAATAATTTGATAAATATTACTCCAAGATTACAAGCCAAACTTCGCAAGGCGAAGTATGGCGTATTTAATCATTCTGCGGTGGAATTGTGTCATTGGACCAAAAAATCATTTTATGATCAAGGTGATTGCTATAAACACAAGTTCTATGGTATATCTACCCATAGATGTATGGAAATGACTCCTACTGCAATGAATTGTGAAAATAGATGTGTATATTGTTGGCGTCCCACTGAATTTTACGATACATTACAAATGCCTGAACATTTAGTTGATGAACCAGATGCAATTATACATCAACTATTAAAAGAAAGAGAAAGGTTAATTATGGGATTTTACGGGAATTCCAAATCGAATAAGGAAAAACTAGATGAATCGTTATTTCCTGCTCATTATGCTATTTCTTTATCTGGAGAACCAACAATGTATCCAAAGCTCCCTAATTTAATTAAATATCTTAAATTATTAAAAAATACAAAGTCTATTTTTTTGGTAACAAATGGACAGGAACCAGAAATGATAGTTCGTCTAATGAGGGAAAATGCTTTACCTACCCAGTTGTATTTGTCTACAAATGCATCAAATAAAAAAATGTTTTATCAAATAAATAGGCCTAAATACAAAGATTCCTGGGACCGATGGCTTACAACATTAAATATTCTTTCTGAAATGGATACACGAACTGTGTTAAGAATCACTCTTATCCGTAACTATAATTCTGATCTAAATCATATACCTGAATTTGTAGATTTAATTAATAAGGCTAATCCACATTTTATTGAAGTTAAATCATATATGCATATAGGAATGTCCACTAATAGATTAGAGCATAATAATATGCTTGATGTAGAAGAGGTACGAGAGTTTACTCGTGAACTGCAAAAAACTCTACAAGGTTATAATATCATGGATGAGAGCGAAATTTCTAGAATAGTTGTTTTGCAAAATCATAAGAGATATACTAACAGATGGATAAAGGAATATTTTGAACCTAATATAGTTCAAGAAAAAAACCTATAACTTGATCTCATATACATTTTAATTCCTATTACCTGGTTTAATTCTTAAACTCATATTCAAATATAATATAAGATAATATCCTTAACATTTCAAGACAAATATATTCTATAATACTTAACCCGTGAACTTCATCTTTTTTCTTTTATTCTTTTTAAAAGGTTTCAAGTTAAGAATTTTATAAATATTTTATTAGGAATGATGGGCTGACAAAATAATTTGTATAGATTTAGATGATATTATAAATGTATGATAAAAAGCGATTGGTAATCTGAAATATATGAATAGTTCAGATTATCAGTAATATAACAACATGATTTAAGATTTCACTTTTCCTTTTTATCATATATTAAAGGTAATATGCTATACCTAAAACTAAAGCAGGAAATTCTGTATATTTAATTATAAGAATAAGATCTTATACACTTATGTTTGATCTATCAATAAATTAATCCTTTGCGAGGTTCTTAACTATAATTAATCATATCAAATTTAGAAATATAGAGATTTGTTTAAAAGTAAATATTTCCCAATAATTATAATTTGATAATAAATTGAAAGGATTGGATACAGATGAATTGATGAAAATTGGACTAGATTTAGCTGGATGGAAAAAAATACCATACGACAGTGCGATTCATATAAAAGGGAGCAATATCAAAAAGGTTTTTGTTTCCATAGATGTAAACTCCTTTGATATTTTTCTTGCTAAAAATTTAGATTGTGATTGCGTATTAACACATCACCCCATAGGAAAGTCAATGATATCATTTCACAAAGTTTTTGATAGACATATAGAATATATGGTAGAGAAGGGGATCAAAAAAAATTTGGCGTTTTCATTAGTTAAAGATTTAAAATTTAAGACTTCTTTAAAATCTCATAGTTTAATCTATAATGACGTGATTAGCACTGCACAAATTCTCAAAATGCCATTATTAAATATTCACCAACCACTTGATGAATATATGAGAAAAATTATTTTATCTAAAATTTCTACTTCTAAATTAAAGTCCGTTTCAGATTTAGTTGAATCAATTGAAGAGATACCAGAATTTAACAAAGCTTTAACAAAAGTCAGAGTTTGCAATGGAAAATTAAATAATAAAATAGGTCAGTGGGTTCTTGTTATAGCAGCCGGATCAAATGGCGGATATGATATTGCTCGTACTTATTATGAAAATAATATTTCTACTGTCATATATCTCCATATTGATTATAATGAACTTTTAAAAGTAAAAAGAGACAAAAAGTGTAAGAATCTTGTTATTCTTGGACATTTAGCAGGAGATTCTATAGGAATGAATCAAATTTGTAAAGAGTTAGAAAAAAGAGAAATAAATATAGTTAAACGAGGATTAATTGATGTTATTGATTATTAATTTTATTTTTCATTTCTCTAAAGAATAAATAATACAGATTTTTATAAAACCATAGTGGCCTTCGTAGTATAGCCTGGTTAGTATAGGCGGCTGTGGTCTCTTTATTATAAAACATGAAAGGTAGAAACCGCTTGAGGAGGGTTCAAATCCCTCCGAAGGCCTAAATGATCATCACAACTTGATTTATTAATAATATTTCTGAAATAAGATTAATGAATTTTCCAAATAGGGTAACAAATCGTTTGTTATGATAGTATGGTAAGAAACTACATATACCTCCTTCTCTATGAAGCTTACTGATTTCGTATTGCGCGAAGCTATTTTATCTGGATTTATTTATCTAATGATAAATTTGGGGGACGGTTATTAATTTGTCAGCAGATAAAAAAATTGTCAAAGTAAATAATCACATATATCAACCTAAACATGAGATTCTTTCAAAAGATGAATCTGAGGCCATCCTTAAAAAATTTAACGTAAGAACAAATCAATTACCATACATAATGTCAAGCGATAAAGGATTAGAAGAATTAGATATACGTCCGGGAGATATAATTAAAATCACAAGGAAAAGTCCAACTGCGGGTGAAAGTGTATATTACAGATATGTAGTACAAGGATAAGGAGATACAAGTTATTTGGTAAGTAATTTTGTTGATATATGGCCTATTATTAATGATATTTTAAGACGAGAAGGTATTGCACGACAGCATTTAAATTCGTATAATGAATTCATGGAGTCTGGATTACAAAGTATAATAGATGAAGTAAACGAAGTCGAAATAGAAACAGCTGAATTTCCATATAAATTGAAGTTAGGTAAGATAAAACTTCAACGACCCAGAATTATGGAGCTAGATGGATCAATCACTCATGTCGCTCCCGTAGAGGCGAGACTACGAAATCTTACATATGCATCCCCAATTATGCTTGAATGTAGTATTGTAGAAGATGGTCGTATTATAGAATCTAGATTTATTCATGTAGGTGATATGCCTGTCATGGTAAAATCAAATGTATGTATCCTTCATAATCTTCCAGAATCTAAATTAATAGAATTAGGAGAAGACCCTCGAGATCCTGGTGGATATTTTGTGATAAATGGATCCGAAAGAGTAATAGTAGGATTAGAAGATTTATCATATAATAAAATTATCGTTGATTCAGAAGAGACTGCTGGAACACTAAATTATAAAGCAAAAGTTTATTCTTCAATAGTTGGTTACAGAGCAAAATTAGAGCTTATTATGAAGCCTGATGGCTCGATTGTAGCAAAGATTCCTGGTTCTCCCGTTGATATTCCATTAGTAACATTGATCCGTGCGTTGGGGCTAGAGTCTGATAGAGATATTGCCAATGCAATTTCATTTAAAGAAAAAATACAAGATGAATTAGAGCCTTCATTTGAAAAAGTAGGTGAAATAATATCAAGTAGAGATGCTATTGTTTATATTAGTAAAAGAATAGCGCCAGGGATGCTTGAAGAATTCCAAATAAAACGTGCAGAAACATTATTAGATTGGGGATTGTTACCTCATTTAGGAAAAAATCCAGAAAATCGTGGCGAAAAAGCCCTATTTTTGGGGGAAGCTGCAAGTAAGTTAGTAGAACTTAAACTTGGATGGGTAGATAATGATGATAAAGATCATTATGGAAATAAGGTTATAAAATTCGCAGGACAAATGCTTGCTGATCTTTTTAGGACTGCATTTAGAAATTTGATAAGAGATATGAAGTATCAACTCGAACGCTCTGGACAAAAAAGAGGAATTAACGCAGTAGCAGCAGCTGTACGGCCTGGTATTATATCAGACAAATTGAATAATGCAATAGCTACGGGTAATTGGGGTAGAGGAAGAGTAGGAGTTACTCAGTTACTAGATAGAACTAATTATATGTCTACCATTAGTCATTTGCGTAGAATACAATCTCCTCTTAGCAGAAGCCAACCTAATTTTGAAGCAAGAGATTTACATACAACTCATTTTGGCAGAATTTGTCCAGCTGAGACTCCAGAAGGATCAAATTGTGGGCTTGTAAAAAATCTTGCCCTCTCTGCAATAATCTCGGTAAGTGTCCATTCATCAGAAATTATAGAAAAGCTATATGAATTAAGAGTTCAACATATTGATGACGCTGATGAAAGTTTAAGATACAATGGTTGTAGAATATTTGTAGATGGAAAATTAATAGGGTATATTGAAGATGGTTCCCACCTAGCAAATACACTCAAAAACCTTAGAAGAAATGGCAAAATTCATCCACATGTTGGAATATATTTTTACTCTTCATTAAATGAAAATGCAACAAAAAGATTGTATATATCTTGTAACTCGGGACGTGTATTAAGACCACTTGCGATTGTTAAAGAAGGAAAATCCTTAATGACATCTGAAGTTGTCGAGAAGATCAATAAAAAATTCTTATCATGGATAGACCTGATTTATATGGGAATCATAGAATTAGTAGATGCGAATGAAGAAGAAAATTGTTTTATTTCTATTGATCTAAATACATTAGACTCTAATACAACACATATTGAGATCTATCCACCATCAATCCTTGGAATTGGTGCATCTGTCATACCATATCCGGAACATAATCAGTCTCCACGTAACACTTACGAAAGTGCAATGGCTAAACAAAGTCTTGGATTTTCAACACCACTAATGAACGCCAGTACATATGTCAGGCAACACTTTATGTTGTACCCACAAATTCCCATAGTTAGTACAAAAGCAATAAATCTACTAGGTCTTGATGAGCGTCCGACGGGACAGAATTGTGTTGTAGCAGTTCTTCCATTTGAGGGGTATAACATTGAGGATGCAGTAGTTTTTAACAAATCATCAGTAGAAAGAGGGTTAGCAAGAACATTTTTCTACAGAGTCTATGAAGCGGAAGCAAAACAGTATCCCGGAGGAATGAAAGATACTTTTGAGTTACCTTCAGCAGATGAAAATATACGCGGTTTTAGAGGAGAAAAAGCATACAGATTGCTAGAACAAGACGGTGCAGTTATGCATGAAGCGATAGTTACCGGGGGGGATATTTTGATTGGTAGAACATCTCCGCCAAGGTTCATTGAAGAATACAAAGAATTTGAAGTTAAAGGTCCCTATAGACGTGATACCTCTATAGGAGTGAGACCCTCTGAGAATGGTGTTGTAGATAGCGTAATAATGACTCAATCAGTGGAAGGTGGCAAAATGTATAAAATTCGTGTAAGAGATATGAGAATTCCAGAAATTGGTGATAAATTTGCCTCGAGGCATGGACAAAAAGGGATTCTTGGAATGCTCGTCAATCAAGAAGATTTACCGTATACTCAAGATGGTATAGTTCCGGATATAATGATAAACCCACATGCCTTTCCCTCAAGAATGACTGTAGGTCAATTCATGGAATCGTTGGGTGGTAAAGCAGCTGCATTAAGAGGAAAAGTGGTAGACGGTTCCGCTTTTCTTGGAGAAAAATTAAACGAGATCAAAGGGTATATGGAACAATATGGATTCAAATATAGCGGGAAAGAAGAAATGTATGATGGAAGAACAGGATTAAAATTCCCAGCTGAAGTTTATATTGGAGTTGTATATTATCAGAAACTTCACCACATGGTAGCTGATAAGATTCACAGCAGAGCTCGAGGACAAGTTCAAATGTTAACTAAGCAACCAACAGAAGGTCGTGCAAGAGGAGGAGGACTAAGATTTGGAGAAATGGAAAGAGATTGCCTTATTGCATATGGTGCATCAATGATGTTAAAAGATAGATTGCTTGAAGAATCAGATAAAGCAGAAGTAAATGTATGTGAACGCTGTGGCCTTTTGTCATACTATGATATCAAGCAACGAAGGTATATCTGTAGAGTCTGTGGAGACAAAGCAAAAGTTTCCACTATTGTTATAGCATATGCATTTAAATTATTACTTCAAGAAATGATGAGTCTAAATATAGCTCCTAGACTTATCCCAAAAGAAAAATTATAGGTAAGGTGAAAGGATATGGAAGAATCAATTAAGAATTTAGGGGCAATAAAATTTAGTGTTTGGTCTCCAGTAGAAATTAGAAAATTTAGCGTTGCTGAAATCACAGCACCAGAGACGTATGATGAAGATGGAATGCCTGTTCAGGGAGGATTGATGGATAATCGGTTAGGAACTCTTGAACCTGGCCAAAAATGTATAACATGTGGTAATACTTCTGCCAAATGTCCTGGTCATTTTGGTCACATAGAATTAGCAGAACCTGTATTACATATAGCATTTGTTGATGATATTCATAAATTATTACTTACAACCTGTAGATCATGTAATAGAATAAAGTTAGAAAATGAAGAACTAGCCTCTTATAGAGAAATTAGAAATGCCAAAGCATCCTATGCTGTTATTACATTAGACAATATTAAAGATGAAATAATAGAAAAGTCTAAAAAAATTAAAATTTGTCCTCATTGTCAAAAGGAACAATATGACCTGATCTTTACTAAACCTACTATTTTTGTTGAAAAGACAGAAGCTGGAGAAAATAGACTATTACCAATAACTATTCGAGAAAGATTATCGAATATAACTGATGATGATCTAAAACTGCTTGGCTATGATCCTTCTACTGCCCGTCCAGAATGGTTTGTACTACAAGTTCTGCCAGTTCCGCCAGTAACTGTTAGACCATCTATTATTCTTGAGACAGGTATACGTTCTGAAGATGATTTAACCCATAAACTTGTAGATATAATCCGAGTAAATCAACGATTAAAAGAAAGCAAAGAAGCAGGAACTCCACCGTTAATTGTCCAAGATTTGGTTGATTTATTGCAGTATCATGTTACCACATACTTTGATAATGAAGTATCAGGAATTCCACAGGCTCATCATCGTTCAGGAAGACCGTTAAAAACTCTAACTCAAAGATTAAAAGGAAAGGAAGGTAGATTTAGGGGTTCTTTGTCAGGAAAACGTGTTGACTTTTCGAGCAGAACTGTTATTTCACCTGATCCAAATATCGCTATTTCAGAGGTTGGTATCCCCTATGAAGTTGCAAAAAAATTAACCATACCAGAAACAGTGTCAAATTGGAATATAGAAAAATTAAAAACATTAGTTTTTAATGGCCCAAACAACTATCCTGGGGCAAATTATATTATTAGACCTGATGGAGTAAAAATAAGACTTGATTATGTCAATGACAGACAGATGGTTGCTGATTCTATCGTACCGGGTTATATTATTGAACGACATTTATCAGACTCTGATATTGTTATTTTTAATCGACAACCTTCTTTACATAGAATGTCAATTATGGCGCATTATGTAAGAGTTCTTCCGTATAGAACCTTCAGGCTTCATCCTGCTGTCTGCCCTCCATATAATGCCGATTTTGATGGTGACGAAATGAATCTCCATGTTCCACAGAGCGAAGAAGCAAGATCAGAAGCTGCATTATTGATGAGTGTCCAGGATCAGTTGATATCTCCAAGATATGGAGGACCTATAATAGGTGGTATTCGTGACTTTATTACAGGTGCTTATATTTTAACAAGTGATGACAGCTATTTATCTAAAGAGGAATTCTTTAATTTAGCATTGTTAGGAGGCTATGTCGGAACCTTACCAGAACCAAAAGTCGAGAAAGATGGTAAAAATTTATACACAGGTAAACAGTTATTTTCACTATTTCTTCCAAAGGACTTTAATTTCATCATTACTTCAAAATGGAACAAGTCTATTAAAGGAGAAGGAAAAGATGTTGTAATTAAAAACGGAGAATTAATTAGTGGTGTAATAGATAAAGCCTCAATTGGTGCTGAAGAACCTGATAGTGTTTTACATAGAATAGCTAAGGATTATGGAAATGATGTAGCGCAGCAATTCCTCAATTCCATTTTAGTCATGCTGAAAACTTTTATCACTCATAGGGGTTTCACGTATGGTTATTCAGATTTATGGTTATCAGAAAATACCCATAAGGAAATTACTGAAGTAATTAAGAAAGCATATGATAAGATCGGTGAATTAATTCAACAATATAAAGAGGGTACATTACCGTTAACTAGAGGATTATCTCCAGAAGAAGCGTTAGAACTATATCTTGTAAATGAACTTTCCAGAGCTAGAGATAGGGCTGGCAGACTTGCTGACAGATCATTTCCAAACGATAACGCAGGTGTTATTATGGCTTCGACAGGAGCTCGAGGTTCCACTTTAAATATAGGACAAATGACAGCAGTTTTAGGTCAACAATCTATACGAGGAAAAAGGATCCATAAGGGTTATCATAATCGATCATTACCACATTTCAAAATAAATGATACAAATCCTGATGCAAAAGGATTTGTAAAATCGAATTATCGTGATGGTCTTACTCCGCTGGAATTCTTTTTCCATGCGATGGGTGGAAGAGAAGGCTTAGTGGATACTGCTGTTAGAACCCAACAATCAGGATATATGCAGAGAAGATTAATCAATGCTCTTGAACATTTGAAACTTGAATATGATAGTACTGTTAGAGATCCGCATGGTAATATTATTCAATATCTCTACGGAGAGGATGGAATTGATCCTGCAAAAAGTGACCATGGTGAAGCAGTTAATATTTCAAGAATAATTGAGAGTGAATCAGTAATTGATGAAGGAATCAAAGCAAATGAAGATGAAATTAGACATATATTACATCAAAACATTTCTAACTTTAATCTAAAATTAAAAAGTAATGTAGAAAGCATATTAATGCAAAACAAACTTAGCAAACAAGGAATAGAGAAAGTTATTAAAAAAATTATTGA
>Ga0075428_100005562_pt1 | contig 14013 bp, 18 predicted proteins | sample RhiMetdeltSRZDD2_FD_75291 | JGI IMG/M metagenome (GOLD analysis project Ga0075428, IMG submission 75291) | Populus rhizosphere microbial communities from Tennessee, USA - Rhizosphere MetaG P. deltoides SRZDD2 | ecosystem: Host-associated > Plants > Roots > Rhizosphere > Soil | place: USA...
ACAGAGCTCGATGGCCGAGGTCGGGGTGCTGCTCGGGTTCACTCTGGTCCCCGGGTTCATCGTGGGTATCGCGCTCGTGCTGCTGCGCGGTTACGACCTTGCGGAGTAGTCTGCGTCCATGTCTGTCCTGGGCGACCCCATCAAGTTCGTTTTGAACTGGGGACGGCGCTACTCGTTATGGGTGTTCAACTTCGGCCTCGCCTGCTGCGCCATCGAGTTCATCGCCACGAGCATGGGCCGGCACGACTTCATCCGCCTCGGCGTGATCCCCATGGCGCACGGCCCCCGCCAGGCCGACCTGATGGTCGTCTCGGGCACCGTCACCGACAAGATGGCTCCGGCGATCAAGCGCCTCTATGAACAGATGCCTGAGCCCAAGTATGTGATCTCCTTCGGCGCCTGCAGCAACTGCGGCGGGCCCTATTGGGACTCATACTCGGTGACCAAGGGCGTCGATCAGATCATCCCGGTGGATGTCTATGTGCCTGGTTGCCCGCCGCGGCCGGAGGCGCTGCTGCACGGCATCCTGCGGCTGCAGGAGAAGATCGCCGGTGAGGAGTCGGGCTTCGGTGGCGTCTCCCGCCCGGACCCGGTCCGTTTGACCGCCCCAAGGGTTGCCGGAGGCAAGGCGTGACGCCCGAGGAGCTGGCCGGCGTCATCCCGGGCGCGACAAGTGAATCCTCCGGCGGCGGCGCGTTCGCCCGCGTCACCGTGGACGTCTCGCCCGAGCAGTGGGTCGCCGCGGCGACCGCCGCCCGCGACGAGTTGGGCTGCGACTTCTTCGACTGGCTGTCCGCCGTGGATCTCGACGACGCCGGAGCGGGTTATCAGGTCGTCGCCCATGTCTGGTCCACCTCGGACAAGCACGGCGTGCTGCTGCGCACCCAGGTCACCGAGTCGCTGGAGTCCATTGTGGACGTTTATCCCGGCGCGGCCTGGCACGAGCGCGAGACGTACGAGATGTTCGGCATCGGATTCCCCGGCGAGCTGGAGCCGCTGCTGCTGCCGCCCGAGTTCGAGGGGCATCCGCTGCGCAAGAGCTTCATCCTGGCCAGCCGCGTCGCCAAGCCTTGGCCCGGCGCCAAGGAGCCCGGCGAGTCCCACGACGCCGCCGCTCCCAAGCGCCAGGCGATCCGCCCGCCCGGCGTGCCCGCCCCCGGAGAATGGGGTCCGCATGGAGATTCTTGAGCTCGTCCTGCGCGTCGTCGCGGTGACCGCCGCGTTCATGTTGCTGCCATTGGTGATCGGGCAGACCGAGCACAAGGTGATGGCGCACATGCAGGCCCGCCTTGGCCCGATGTATGCCGGGGCTTTCCACGGCTGGGCGCAGCTCATCGCCGACGGCGTGAAGTTCGTGCAGAAGGAGGACATCACGCCGCGTTCGGCCGACGGGCCGGTGTTCAGGCTCGCGCCACTGTTCGCGGTGATCCCATACCTGCTGGCCTTGGTGGCGATCCCGCTCGGGCCGGGCGACCTGGTCGGGCAGCCGTTGGACATCGGGCTTTTCTACGTGCTGGCCATCGTCGGCGTGGGCGTGATCGCGGTGCTCATGGCGGCTTGGGCGAGCGCCAACAAGTACTCGCTTCTCGGTGGCTTGCGGGCGGCGGCGCAGCTGATGGGGTATGAGCTGCCGTTCGTGCTCGCGGCGGCGAGCGTGGCGATGGCGGCGGGCACCCTGAGCCTGTCCGGCATCGTCCAGGCGTGGCAGCCGTGGTGGTTGCTGTGGCAGTTGCCCGCGATGGTGGTCTTCTTCGTCGCCGGGCTCGCCGAGATCCGCCGCCCGCCGTTCGACATGCCCATCGCCGACTCCGAATTGGTTTTCGGGTACCTCACCGAGTACACCGGTCTGCGGTTCGCTTTTTTCCTCCTGGCCGAGTACGCCGGCATCGTGGTCATCTCCGCCCTGACGGTCGTGCTTTTCCTCGGCGGCTGGAAGGGCCCGATGCCCGAGACGCTGGGCTGGCTGTGGATGCTGATCAAGACCGGGGCGGTGGCTTTCGTCGTGATCTGGTTGCGGGTCACCTGGCCCCGGCTGCGCGAGGATCAGTTGCAGAAGCTGTGCTGGCTGATCCTGGTACCCGTGGCGCTGGCCCAGCTGGTGCTGACCGCCGGTGTGCGCGTGGCTATAGGTTAGACGACACCTTTGCGTATACTTTCTGGTATGGACACTACCCTTAAGCTCTCGGCGAAGGCGCGGGACCGACTTCGGGTCCTGGCCAAGCGGCACGGCCGCACCCTGGGCGAGGAAGTGGCCGCCCTCGTGGCCGCCGAGGAGCAGCGCGAGATGTGGGCTTCCTACCAAGCGATGGTGGCCAGCCTCTCGCCCGAGACTCGCGCCTCCATGGACGCTCACTCCGAGCTGGCGTTGCGCGACGCCACCGAAAGGCAGCATCTTGCAGGAGCTTGGTGAGATCCACGAGCGCACCGACACGCGGGGGCATGGGCGTTATGTCGTTGCCGTTGTCTCGCACAACCTCTATCGCGACGGCACCGGCATGGTCTTCGTCGTCCCCGTCCACCCGGACAGCCCGGGCGTCGATCATCCCCTCCTGATCCGGGTCGACGTCTCCGGGGAGGTCGGCTTGATCATCGCGGACCAGGTTTTCCGGATGCCCGCGGCCGGGCTCGGCGACCCACCCGTCGGCCGGGTCGAGCCGGACGCCTTGGAACGTGTCCGAGCGCAACTGCGCGGGATCTTCTCTTAACCGCCTTGGCGGGGCAGGATAGGCGACTATGAGCGCACGCTTGCGTGAGCGAATCATGGGATTGGGATTCGCTCATGCCAACCGAAAGGGATGGCCGACGCAGGAGGTCATGGCATGAGTGGAGTTCCGGGAGTCGGGTTGGGGAAGGGTCTGGCGATCACGCTCAAGACCCTGGTGAGCCGCTCCACCACGCAGCAGTATCCGGATGTCGAACCCGATCTGCCACCGCGCTCGCGAGGCGTGATCGCGTTACGCGAGGAGAACTGCACGGTCTGCATGCTGTGCGCGCGCGAGTGCCCGGACTGGTGCATCTACATCGACTCACACAAGGAAGAGGTGGTCGTGCCGGGCGCGGCCCGCGCACGCCAGCGCAACGTGCTCGACCGCTTCGACATCGACTTCTCGCTGTGCATGTACTGCGGCATCTGCATCGAGGTATGCCCGTTCGACGCGCTGTTCTGGTCGCCGGAGTTCGAGTATGCCGAACATGACATCCGGGACCTGCTGCACAACAAGGATCGGCTGGGGGAGTGGATGGCCACGGTGCCGCCGCCGCCCGCGCACGACCCCAACGGCGAACCGTCGAAAGAGGAGTCCACCGTCGCCAAGAAGGCGGCGGCCGGATGACCACCTCGGATGTTCTCTTCATCGCCATCGGCCTGATCGCCGTCGGCGCGGCGCTGGCGGTGGTGCTCACCGAGCACCTGGTCCGGGCCGGTCTGTGGCTGGTGCTCGCGCTCGCCGCCGTCGCCGTCGAGTTCCTGTTGCTGCGCGCCGAGTTCGTCGCCTGGGTGCAGGTGCTGATCTATGTGGGCGCCGTCGTGGTGCTGCTGCTGTTCGCGGTGATGCTGACCCGCGCCCCGATCGGCCCCAGCTCCGACCTTGACCGCCCGCTCGGCCCGGCGCTGCTCGTCGGGGCCGGCACCGGGCTGGGCCTGTCCGGGCTGTTCGTGTGGGCCTTCGCCGGCAAGCAGTTCGAGGCGCCGCCGGTCGGCACGGCGCAATCCCTGGGCGGCAACATCTTTGACGACTGGGTGCTGCCCTTCGAGGTGCTTTCGGTGCTGCTGCTCGCCGCGCTCGTCGGCGCGATCGTGCTGTCCAAGAAGGAGACCAGTTCATGATCCGGCCGATGATCCCGCTGGTGACCGCGGCCCTGCTGTTCGGCATCGGCGCCTACGGCGTGCTGCGCCGCCGCAACGCGGTGCTGGTGCTCATGTCGGTGGAGCTGATGCTCAACGCGGTGAACCTCATCCTGGTCACCAGCGACGTCGTGCGCCGCCAGCTGACCGGCCAAGCGTTCTCCCTCTTCGTGATCGTCATCGCGGCCGCCGAGATCGGGGTGGGCCTCGCCCTCGTCCTGCGCCTGTTCCGGCTTCGGAACAGCATCAACGTGGACGAGGTACCCCTTGATGAAAATATGAGTTAGCCCCCTTCGCCCGGGAGTTTTGGAGTGCTCACCCCGTGAGCGCGGAGGCAGGCGAAGCCGGCCAGGGCCGCGAAGGCCAGACCCGCCACGCTGAAGATGACGAAGCCGCCCATCGAGACGGCGTCGTTGTGCAGCACGGCGTTGGGCAGACCGACCAGGAACGCCATCGAACCGAACACCAGCACGGCCGCCAGCTCGCCGAGCGCGGTCAGGGTGACGAACCGGGCGGTGGACAGCACCGGCTTGAGCTGGGTCGCGATCAGCACGGCCAGCAGCGGGAAGCCGACGGAGATGAGGGTGGTGAAGTCGGCGCCCTGCGCGCGGGCGCTGAATCCGCCGCCTGTCGGCTTGAACCAGTTGGCGAACGTAAAGAAGATGTCGATTGCCGCGTACCCGAGCAAAGCCCAGGCGAACAGCGGCCGGAGGGGACTGAGCATGGTCTGAGATCCTATGTGGTACTCGCGTCAATGCGTTCCAGAGGGCAGGATGTCGGTCATGACCGTGGGACTCACTGTCGCGCTCATCGGTGCCCCGCTGCTGCTCGGCCTGATCGGCCTGTTGATGCCGCAGCGCAACCGGCCCGATGCCGCGGCGCTAGGGGTCGCGGGAGCGGGTGTGGCGCTGGGGATCGTGACCGCGCTGCTGATCCTCAACGACGGCAACAGCCAGGCGAGCATGCAGTGGGTGGCGTTCGGGGACCTGAAGGTCACCCTGTCCACCCTTGTCGACCAGCGGGCGCTCTATGTGGCGTTCGCGGTCGCGGCGGTCGCTTTCTGCGTGCAGGTCTATTCCATCGCGTACCTGCACGACGACGAGCGTTACGGACCCTACGCGGCGCAGGTGAGCATCTTCACCGCCGCCATGCTGACCGTTGTCCTCTCCGGCGACCTGATCATGCTGCTGATCGGCTGGGAGGTGATGGGCGCCTGTTCGTACCTGCTGATCGCGCACGATCGGAGGCTTCCCGAGGCACCCGCCGCGGCGGTGAAGGCGTTCCTGGTAACCCGCGTCGGCGACGTCGGGTTTCTTCTTGGGGTCATCATCCTCGGGGTCAAGTTGGGCACCTTCAGGATCCCCGAGGTGCTGGACAGGGTGTCCGACTTGGACGCCGGCACGGTGACACTGGTGTGCCTGCTGCTGCTCGCCGGGGTCGCCGGCAAGAGCGCGCAGTTCCCGTTCCACACCTGGTTGCCCGATGCCATGGCCGGCCCCACCCCGATCTCGGCCCTGATTCACGCCGCCACGATGGTCGCCGCCGGTGTCTATGTGGTGGCGCGGCTCTTCCCGCTGTTCGCGGCGAGTGAGACCGCGCTGACCGTGCTGGGCGTCATGGCCGGGATCACCCTGCTGCTCGGCGCCTTCGCCGCCACCGCCGCCGACGACATCAAGCGGGTGCTCGCCTGGTCGACCGTGTCGCAGCTGGGCTACATGATGGCGGCACTGTCGGTGAGCGCGGTCGACCCGGCCATCTTCCACCTGCTGACCCATGCGGCCTTCAAGGCGCTGCTGTTCCTTTGCGCGGGTTCGGTGATCCACGCGGTGGGCAGCAACCTCATGTCGCGGATGGGCGGGCTGCGCAACAGCATGCCGCTCACCTTCGTCACGATGGCGATCGGGTTGGGGGCGCTGGTCGGGGTACCACCGCTTGCCGGTTTTTGGTCCAAGGAATCGATCATCTCCGCGCTTGAGGTCAAGCCGTGGCTGATGTGGGCGGCGCTGATCGGCGTGGCGGTCACCGCGTGGTACTCGACCCGCTTGCTGCTGCTGACGTTCTTCGGGCACCAGCGCATGTATGGGCACGAGCCGAGGTTCGCGATGACGATGCCGCTGGCGCTGCTGGCGGTCCCGTCGTTCGGCCTGGGCATGGCGGTGTACGCGTTCCGGGATGACCTGGTGCACCTGGGCACCGGCCTGGTGCTGCCGTTGCTCATGGCCACGCTGGGCATCCTGCTGGGCTGGCTGATGTGCCGCCGGCGGGATCCGATCGCGGCGCTCGGCCCGGTCGGTCCGTGGATCGGCAACGGTTTCGGGCTGGACACGGTGCAGCGGTGGATCGTCGTGGAGCCGGTGCTCGCGCTGGCGCGGGCGGTCCGCGTGGGCGACGAGTCCGGAGTGGACGGTGTGGTGATGGGTGTGGGCCGCCTGACCGAGGCGACGGGCGCGGGGCTGAACCGGTGGCACCGGGCCGCCCTGCCGCGCGCCTTCGCCGGTGTGCTGGCCGGCGCGATGCTTCTGGTCATTGCCGGAGTGACGGTGGGGTTGTGGTGAACAAGTGAACATCAATACCGATGTGATTCTGCTTTGGACGATCGCCGTCCCGCTGATCGGAGCGGTCCTCTCGTTCGTCGTCTCGGACGCGACCGGCCGGCGCCTGGCGGCGGTGACCGCCTTCCTCACGCTTGTCTTCGCCGCGATGCTCGGCATGGGGCAGAAGCAGGGCATGTGGCACGAGCTCGACTGGGAGTGGGTGCCCGCGCTGGGGCTGCGCCTGCATCTCGGCGTCGACGGCATCTCGTACCCGCTGGTGTTGCTGACCGCGCTGCTGACGCTGCTTTGCTGCGGCTACTCCATCTGGCACACGCCCACCCCGGGTCTGGGCAATCACCTGGGCGCGCTGCTGCTGGTGATCGAGGCGGGCATCATCGGGACCTTCCTCGCACAGGACCTGGTGCTGTTCTTCATCGCCTTCGAGGTGGTGCTGCTGCCGATGGCCGCGGTGATCGCCGTCTGGGGCGGCGAGGGCCGGCGGCGGGCCGCGCTCAAGTTCGCCCTCTATACCCTGGCCGGCTCGGTGCTGCTGCTGGTCGGCGTGGTCTCGGTGGTGATCAAGACTGGCTCCGGCGACATGACTCAGCCGGCGTCGCTGCCGCCCAACACCCAGCTGTGGATATTCATCCTGTTCGCTATCGCCTTCGCCATCAAGAGCCCGCTGTGGCCGCTGCACACCTGGCTTCCCGACGCGCATACCGAGGCGCCTACGGTCGGCAGCGTGATCCTCGCCGGGGTGCTGCTGAAGATGGGCACCTACGGCCTGATCCGGGTGGGGCTGGGCGTGACGCCCGACGGCTTCGCCGAGGCCGCGCCGGTGCTGGGGGTGCTCGCGGTCGCGGCGATCATCGTGGGGTCGCTGGTGTGCCTGGCGCAGAACGAACTCAAGCGCCTCATCGCCTACTCCTCCGTGGGGCACATGGGTTTCGTGCTTCTGGGCATCGCCACCGGAAGCGCGATCGGTCTGCAAGCGGCTCTGATCGGAAATATTGCTCATGGGGTACTCACGGGCCTGCTCTTCTTCCTGGCCGGTGCGATCAAGGACAGGTCGCACACCGGTCAGCTGGCCGAGCTGGGTGGCCTGCGCGAGCGTGCGCCATGGATGGCCGGGATCCTGGGCCTGGCGGCCTTGGGCAGCCTCGGCCTGCCCGGCCTGGCTGGATTCTGGGGTGAGGCGTTCGCCGTGTTCGCCTCCTACCAGCGCGGCGGTCCACTGTGGACAACCCTGGCGGTGGTCGCCGCCGTCGGTGGCGCGCTGACCGCCGCGTACCTGCTGCGCATGCTGCGCAAGGTGAGCCACGGGCCGCTGGCACCATCGCTGGCGACCGCGTCCGAGGCGCACTGGCCCGAGGTGGTCGCCTGGGCCCCGTTGGTCTTTCTCGCTTTCCTGCTGGGGGTTGTGCCTGTGCTCGTGGTTGACCTCGCCGCCGGTGCGTCCCTGATCTCGGGGGCGGCTGGCAGATGATCTGGCCGATGATTCTCGCCGCCGGCACGGCTGTCGCGGTGATGCTGGTGGACCTCGTCTTCCCCCGCTGGTACGTGCCTTTCGGGGTGGCGCTGCTGGGATCGCTTGCCACGGCTGTGTCGCCGTACATTGTCCAAAAAGGACAGCTGGCACTGCTCTGCGCTGACCCCGGTCGGTGCTCGTACGTGCTCGACGACACCGCCCGCCTGATCGCCGCGCTGATCGCGGTGCTGACCGCGTTGGCTTTGATGCTCTACGCGCCGGGGTTACGCGCGGGCGACGCACCCGCCGGAGAAGTGGGGTTCCTGCTGGCGTCGGCGATGACCGGCGGTGTGGTGCTGGGCGGTGCCGGCGACCTGATCACGCTGATCGTGGCGCTGGAGACGCTGACCCTGCCGCTGTACGCCTTGGTGGCGCTGCATCGCCGCCGTGACGGTGCCGCCGCCGCGGTCACCTTCTTCACCACCAGCATCGTGGCCACCGCCATCTCACTGCTGGGCGCGGCCCTGCTACAGATGAGCTCCGGGTTCGTGCACCTGCCCTTCACGATGCGCCACGACCTGCCGGGCGGGCAGCCGATCGCGATCGCGGGCCTGATCCTGCTGCTGACCGGGTTCGGGTTCAAGGTGGCCGCCGTGCCGCTGCACGCTTGGGCGCCAACGACTTACGACGGTGCCCCGGTGCCGGTCGCGGCATACCTGTCCACCGCCTCCAAACTCGGCGGCGTGATCGCGATCCTCTTCGTGGCCGATGAAGCGGCGGACACCGACCTGCGCGTGACGGCGGGCGGGACGCTTGCCGTGCTCGCGACGCTGTCGCTTGTGATCGGGACGCTGGTCGCGTTGCGGCAACAGCGCACTGTGCGGCTGCTGGCATGGTCGTCGGTGGCGCAGGCCGGGTTCATCCTGGCTCCGCTGGGCGGGCTGCTCGTGTCTTCATCGGCCGACCTTTTCGCCGCGTCCCTGGCGTACACGCTCTTCTTCCTGGCGCTGGAGTTCGGCGCGTTCAGCGGGGTCGTCGCCCTGCGCCCGCGCGAGGACGGCGGCGTGCTCGAGGATCTGCGCGGCTTCGGCCGGGCGGCGCCGTGGCGCTCGGCCATGCTCGCGTTCGGGCTCATCGGCCTGGCCGGCCTACCGCCCGTGCTCTCCGGTCTCTTCGCGAAGATCATCGTGATCAAAGCGCTGCTCGTCGTGGATTCCCTGTGGCTGGCGCTGGTCGTGGCGCTGATCTCGGTGGTGGGCCTGGCGCTGTACTGGCGGCCGCTAGCGGCGCTCTACCGCGGCAGCGTCGACGATCGGCCGGCGATCTCGTTCTGGCCGTTCCTGCCGCTGGCCGCCGCGACGATCGTGACCGTCGTGCTCAGCGTCGACCCGCAGCTGACCATGTCCCTTTGGCAGTGATCGGGCTCGCAACCTTCGGGAGAGCTGTGGCGTGAACTAGGGCGTGATTGACCCGCGCGAGTTCGACACCTTCTACCTCGGGGCGCGGCAACGCGTGCTGCGGTGCGTCTTCCTGCTCAGCGGTGACCTCGGTGAGGCGCAGGACGCGACGCAGGAGGCGTTCGTGCGCGCGTGGCAGCGGTGGGACAGGATCCGCTCCTATGCGGATCCCGAGTCATGGGTGCGGACGGTCGCCTGCCGGATAGCGGTCGGTCGATGGCGTGGCCTGATGCGCCGCGCCGCCGCGCTGCGCCTGCTGAAGGCGGGCTCGGCGCGGGTCGCGCACGGGCCCTCAGAGGAGCGACTGGACATCGTCACCGCGTTGCGGGCGCTGCCCGCGGGGCAACGGGTCGCCATCGTCCTGCATTACTTCGCCGGGATGCCGATCGCCGAGATAGCGCTGCAGACCGATGTGGCCGAGGGGACGGTCAAGGCACGGCTTTCCCGGGGGCGCAAGGCTTTGGCCGAGCTCCTGGATTCGGACGCTCATCGGGAGGAGACCAGCAATGTCTGAGAAGCTCGGGCGCCTGATGCGCGAGGCCACCGCGCCCCTGCATGTGGTGTGGGAGGAGCCGGCCGCGCTGCGTCGTCGCGCGGCCCGGCGGCGGGTGAGGCAGGGCACGGCCTTGGCGCTGGTCTCGATTGCGGCGCTGGGTGTGGGCGGCCCGGCTGTTCTCGGACCCGCCGGCCCGCCGCCGTGCCTCGGGCCCGCGCCGTTGCCAAGTCTGCCTGAGCTGGATTCAAACGTGGTCGCGGCGGTGAGCCCGCCGCGAGTGCGTGTCTATCACGGGGCCATCGGCGTGGCCGAGAACGTGGCGAACGAGCTGCGCGACCGTGGATTCGCCGTGGTGGAGGTCGCCAGGACGGATGAGTCGATGTCTTACCACAGCGCGGTGATTCGGTACGGGCCGGACGCGGTGGGGGAGGCCCGGCTGGTCGAGGCTCAATTCGTCCCGTACGAGATCTACATGGAGTTCGATCCGGCCAGGACAGGCCCGGTCGATCTGCTCCTCGGGAATCGCTTCCAGCTTCGCGAGGCATGCGGATCCCCGCGATAGGGCTCTCAGGAGTAGGACGGCCGGTGCAGCATCTGGTCGGCGTCCTCCAGCGAGACGCCGGTCGCGATCAGCAGGTCGAGCACGGCGGCATCGGCGCTGGCGGCGACGGCCGCCGCCGAGATGGACAAACGCTGGGCGCGCATGATGTCGCGGACCGCGTACCCGATCTCCGTCGCCGTGGAGCGGTAGATCTTGATGCTCTTGGCCGACATCCGGGTCAGCACCGCCGAGCGGCGTACCTGAAGCAGCACTTCCTTGAGCCTTTCGAGCTCCTCCTCGGAGTCGTTGAGGGAGTTGACCGCCAAGGCGGCCGCCCCGGTGTCCCCGGCCCGCAGCGCGGACGCTATCCCGCGCACGTTGTGCGCCAGTCGTGTCAGCATGGGTTCGATCGCGTCGTTCACGAGCTTTCCCGGGTCGCGCGGTGTGGTGGCATAGGCGACCCCGATCGCCACAACGACCCCGATGAGCGCATTGAGCGCGGCGTGGCCGGTCGGGAAATTGGGGATGAAGACGCTGGAGGCAAGCGCACCGTTCACTCCACCGAAGAGAAACAACCACGACCCGCGCCGGTGCGGGGCGCACAGCACCTGGATCAGGGTGATAGCGGTGAGCGGGGCGAACAGCGGGAAACGAGGCCTGATCGCCAGCCCGATCGCCGTCGCCAGGATCGCCGCGGAACCGATCTGAACGAGCGTCAGTCTCCATTCACGTGGCGACAGCATTGTCGCCATCGACCAAGTGTGAAGCGGGGTTCAGGAGGTTCACAGCGTTTTCGTGGAAGCTCGACGGGGCAGACAGGTGTTGCAACCGGTAGCCCCCATAGAAGGAGTGAGAGTGCACAGTCACAACGGCCTCAAGACAGCGGCCCTGCTTGGGCTGCTCACCGCGTTGATCCTGGCGGTCGGCTACTGGATCGGAGGCAGCTCCGGTCTGGTCATCGCTGTGATCATTTCTCTGGTGATGAATGGGGTGAGCTACTTCTTCTCCGACAAGCTGGCGCTGCGGTCGATGCACGCCCAGCAGGTCAGCGAGGCCGAGTTCCCCCAGCTCTACCAGATGGTCCGGGAGTTGAGCCAGCAGGCCGGGCAGCCGATGCCAAGGCTCTATGTCAGCCCGACCATGCAGCCCAACGCCTTCGCCACCGGCCGCAATCCGCAGCACGCGGCGGTGTGCGTCACCGAGGGCATCATCCGCATCCTTGACTATCGCGAGCTGCGTGGCGTGATCGGGCACGAGCTGTCCCATGTCTACAACCGCGACATCCTCATCTCCAGCGTCGCCGGGGCGCTCGCCAGCATAATCACGTTCCTGGCCTATTTCGCGTGGTTCATCCCGATCGGCGGCGGCGACGATGACGAGGGCGGCAACCCCCTGGCCGCGCTCCTGCTGATCATCCTGGGCCCGCTGGCGGCGTCCATCATCCAGCTCGCGATCAGTCGCAACCGGGAGTACCAGGCCGATTCCTCGGGTGCTTCGCTCACCAACGACCCGCTGGCGCTGGCGAACGCGCTCAGGAAGATCCACATGGGGACGCGGCAGATGCCACTTCCCGCGGAGGGCCGCCTGGCCTCCTCCGCCCACCTGATGATCGACAACCCACTCAAGGGTGGCGGCCTCGCCAACCTGTTCTCGACCCACCCGCCCATGGAGGAGCGCGTCCGGCGGCTGGAGCAGATGGCCGGCGCGGCCGGTCCGATCCAGTACCGGCGTTAATAGCGCACCGGCGGATAGTGCGTCACATGGCGCATGGCCGATAGGCTGCGCGCCATGTCGCATCCGCGAGTAAAACTCTCCATCGGTTCCTCCGCGCCGGTGAAGCTGCTCACCGTGATCGTCGGCGTGATCATGGTGCTGATCGGCACCGCTGTCGCCCTGATCGCCTACGGCTTCACCCAGGAGGGGCGGGAGGCGATCACCTCCACGGTCCCCGACGACATCACCCGCAACACCCTTCCGAGCACCACCGCCGAGACCGGGGCCGGGATCGCCGGCGCGGCCTGTGCCTTGCTGGTGATCGGTGTGGCCGCCTACCTGATGCTGCGGGTGCTGCGGACGGGCGCCTGGCTCGAGGGCTCCGTCCTACATGTACGGGGAGCCATGGGAACGAAGCGGCGCGATCTCTCCAAAGCGGGGATTTCCGGGGGTACCCAACGGAAATCGACCGAGGGAAAGGCCGGCGAGCGAGTCCAAGTGATCATCGTCGCCGACCCCGCCACCGGAAAGACCCTGACGCTGCCGCTCAGAGGGCCGGGGAGATCGATGCTGCCGGCTGAACAGCTGCGGATGCTGGCCAATGCCATCACCAACCAGCGTTCCCGGCGCGGGGACGACGACCCGGCTTTCATCGTGGCCGAGCGGCTGCGCGGTTTCGCCCGTGACCCGTTCTCCTGACCTGTGTTAGGATCTTAGGCGAGTTCGCTCCTTACAGCGCCCGTTTCCGCGGGCGCTGTTTTTCGCGCGTATGTCCGAATGTGGTGAGTGCCGGGCGCACCCGTGTTGCTCGTGGCGGGTACGGCCGCCCGCGTAGGCATCGGCATGATCTCGCTGAGCCTGCTGCTGTCGGTCCACGGCATGACCGGCGACTGAAGCCATGCCGCGCTCGCGGTGATTCGCGGGCATGGACCGGCCTGACTCGCGGGAAGGCGGATGTACGCAAGGCGGCGGTTGCCCCCGCCGGCGCCTAGCGATAGTTCGTAAACTGAAGGGCGACGCCCATGTCGGCGCCCTTCAACAGCGCGATCACCGCCTGCAGATCGTCCTTCTTTTTCCCGGTTACCCGCAGCTGGTCGCCCTGGATTTGAGCCTGGACACCTTTGGGGCCCTCATCCCGGATCTTCTTGGAGATCGCCTTCGCCTTCTCCTGGTCGATCCCCTGGATGATCTTACAATCGATCTTGTACACCTTGCCCGAGGCGCGCGGCTCGCCCGCGTCCAGGGACTTGAGCGAGATCTGGCGCTTGACGAGCTTGTCCTTGAAGACGTCGAGCGCGGCCTTGGCCCTGTCCTCGGTGCTGGCCTGGATCGTCACCGCCTCCTCGCCCGCCCACGAGATCTCGGCTCCCGTGTCCCGGAAGTCGAACCTCGTCGCCAGCTCCTTTTGGGCTTGGCGGAGCGCATTGTCCGCCTCCTGGCGATCCACCTTGCTCACGATGTCGAAGGACGGGTTACCTGCCATGCGTACCGTTTTAGCAGACTCGACGTGACCATGCTCCAACCCGGTTGCACATTGGCGGGGTGATCCAGCTATCCTTACTGGGCGCTACCAAGGCGGGTTGCCCGAGTGGTCAATGGGAACGGTCTGTAAAACCGTCGCGAGAGCTACGAAGGTTCGAACCCTTCACCCGCCACCATCAGCACAGAAAGGCCCTGGCCTGCATAAGTAGGTTGGGGCCTCTTCGTACGCCCGTTCCACCGGAGTCCCGCTCGATCTCGTTGGATCCGGCTGTTTCTCACTGATCGCGGCGTATTCGCGGCGCGGAGATCAACATTGTGGGCGACCCCGCACATGGATCGACCGATGTCGGCACTCGTGTCCCTTCTCGCGCGAACTGGCGGTTGCTCATTCGACTTGGCTCGATTCGCTTCGCCCAGAGAAGTCTGAGTGAGACGACGAAGATCGACCTCAACATTCCGGTCGAGTCGGCGCTGGTGA
>Ga0075428_100005564_pt1 | contig 14006 bp, 12 predicted proteins | sample RhiMetdeltSRZDD2_FD_75291 | JGI IMG/M metagenome (GOLD analysis project Ga0075428, IMG submission 75291) | Populus rhizosphere microbial communities from Tennessee, USA - Rhizosphere MetaG P. deltoides SRZDD2 | ecosystem: Host-associated > Plants > Roots > Rhizosphere > Soil | place: USA...
GGTGAATTCGTTGACCCGAACCGAAAAGAGGAATGGTTCTACGAGGTCAGTGACCCAGCTCAGCCGGGTTTTGCGGCCGTGTACCACTTTGGCCAGCCGGGCGAGCATAAGACCTTGATCACTCCAATCGTGTTTCAAGGGCGCGCGCAGACGTTTCAAACAAGTCGATCGGTGGACGCCCTCGAGTCCAAATCCGCCTCCCATCTCACCGATTACGGCTTTCCCCGTACCGATGACCCCCCAGAGCCGACTCCGAAGCGGGCACGATCCAGATTTCGACTCATGTACCTGGCTGATGATGGAGGAATCGACATCGTTGACATCGCCGCCGTGGACCATCTCACGCCACCATCCACTCCGTTTCCGGGACTCGACAACCTGATCCCGAGTAACGTCCGTCAGAAGTCCGGTGTTTTTCAGTTCGTGAGGTGAAACCGTCGGAGTTCCGTGTTCAGACAGTCGTCGCGCAGACCGCCTAAAGGCGGAACTCCAACGACGGTCCCTAGAATGGCGTTCGACACGAGTCGGAGTCCTTCATGCGCGATCCATTCTTGGTCGTGGAGGGGGTTCGCGTTCCGCGCTTCTTGTACGGGACGGCGTGGAAGGAGACCGATACCCAGCGCCTCACCGAATTGGCCATGGAACAGGGCTTTCGCGGTATCGATACCGCGAACCAGCGCAAACATTACGACGAGGCCGCGGTCGGCCGGGCCGTCGCGCAGTCGATCGCACGCGGAATCGTTGCTCGCGACGATCTCTTCTTGCAAACCAAGTTCACCTTCCGCGACGGCCAGGACCACCGCCTTCCGTATGACCCCGGCGCGCCGATCGCGGTCCAGGTGGAACAGTCGTTTGTCAGCTCCCTTCAACATCTGGGAACGCAGACCATCGATTCGTACGTTCTGCACGGCCCCTCGCATCGCACCGGCTGGGTCGCGGATGACGCGGCGGCCTGGCGGGCCATGGAGTCGATCCACGCCGGCGGCCGCGCGCGAATCCTGGGTGTTAGCAATGTCTCGCTCGAACAGCTCCAAGCCCTTTGTCGGGAGGCTGACGTGCCGCCCCGTTTCGTGCAGAATCGGTGCTACGCGAGCCGCGGGTGGGATCGGAGCGTGCGAGAGTTCTGTGCCGCGAATGGAATTGTCTACCAGGGTTTCTCCCTGCTTACAGCCAACCGCTCCGCGATGGCCCGGCCCGAGCTGGCTCGCATCGCGGAACGCCACGGGCGGACGCTGGCCCAGGTCATCTTCCGGTTCGCTCTCGACGTGGGCATGGTCGCGCTGACCGGGACCACCGCTGTCGATCACATGCGCGACGACTTCGACGTTTTTAATTTTCAATTCGATCGCGTCGAAGTGGACCAGATCGAACGACTCGCCACTCGGTAATGACCGATCGGCCCACGCCTGACTATGACAAAGAGGGCACCGTCCGGCCGTGGTTCAACTGCAACTTTGAGGTCACACCAATGGCGACGCGAAAGGGTAGGGTAAAGTCCACCCGCAAGCCGGCGACCAGGGGCAAGAAGCCGCGCATCGCCGAGTACACTTCGGACGCTTGGGAACGCATCTCCGTGCTCGCCATGAACCTTGAGGTCGTCGCCGCCGATCTGGGTCTCCATGAGCGGGAACGAGACCCGGATGGGTTCGATGTCGCCGATGCCGCTCGCGAACTGGCCCGGCTGTCCGCGAACTACAACCGCGTTGAGAACCCGGAAGGGCGGAACCTGGAGGCCGAGCAGTCCGACTGGGTCAGCGTCGGTGGAATCGGCGCCGATCTCGGGAACATGGCTGACGAAGAAACGCGTGCCGACGTGGCCGAACGTGTCCGGGCGATCGCGCACGAGTTGTGCTACCGGGCTTGCGATTACCTCTTCTAGGTCATCCGATGGCCGCGGGACTCACCAGTTACGACGCGGTAGCGTATCCCGGCTACCCACTGCGGCAGACCCATCCGGGCCGCTTGGCCGCGATCGCGGCCGTGCACGGGCTCGACCCAGCACCGCCTTCCCGGTGTCGCGTACTCGAACTCGGGGCGGGCGACGGCGCCAACATCATCCCGATGGCTTACGCGCTTTCGAACAGTGCTTTCCTCGGAATTGATCTGGCGTCGACACCGGTTGAGCGGGGCCGTCAGTGGATCGCCGAACTCGGACTGACCAACATCGATCTTCGCTGCGGGGATGTGATGGGCCTGCCCGCGGACCTGGGTAGCTTCGATTACATCATCGCCCACGGGTTGTATTCCTGGGTCCCGGCCCCGGTGCGTGATCGTGTGTTGGCTGTGTGTCGCGACCACCTGGCCCCGCACGGGGTCGCGTACATCAGCTACAACACCTACCCCGGCTGCCACATGCGGCAAATGGTTCGCGGCATGATGCGATACCACACGCGGGCCATCGAGGATCCGCAGGAGCGCATCAGTCAAGCGCGGGCGATCGTGAAGTTTGTTGCGGACGGACAAAACGCCCCCGGTGCCTTTGGCGACGTGCTCCGCGAGGAGTCGCGTCGCTCCGCGTACGTCGAGGACGAAGCCCTCCTGTTCCACGATGACCTGGCAGAGGTCAGTGACCCTTTTTGGTTCCACGAGTTCATGGACCATGCCGCAGCGCATGGACTGAGATTCCTTGCGGAAGCGGATTACCACATGAGCGACGTCCAGCACCTGCCGGACGCTATTCGCGAAAAGCTCGAGCCCCTGCGGCAGAGCGATGTCATTGAATTCGAGCAGTACCTCGATTTCTTGAAGTGCCGGCGATTTCGACAGTCGCTCCTGTGCCGGGCCGAGGCGCCGGTGCGCGATGAACCTGACCTGGGCCGCGTGGTGACAATGGCCGCCGGGTGCGCTGCGAAATCGGAGGGCGTGCCTGACTTGACACCGGGTACGACGATCGCATTCCGAGCGCCGAAGGGAAATTGGACGATGTCGATCGACCTGCCCGTTGGCAAGGCCGCTTTGCTCCATCTCTCCGAGAACTATCCCGCGTCGTTGCCGTTTGCTGAACTACTCGCCGCGACTTCCGAACGGCTGGGCGAGATGACCGCATCGGACCGAGAATCGCTCGCGGAGGTACTGTTCGCCGCGTTCGCGGTTGGACTCGTCGAGTTGACGGCAGATGCGCCGCGTTTCACCCGGAAGGTGGGCGCACGGCCGCGCGCGAGTGCCGTCGCTCAGTTACAGTTGCGAGCCGGCACCGAACGCCCGACGAATCTCCGCCATGAGCGCGCCAAGATTGATCATCCTCTCACGCGGCAACTGGTGCTGTTGATGGATGGCTCGCGCGATCGGGCTGCCCTCGTCGAGGGCTTGGCGGAGTGGTCGATGGCCCATTCTCAGGGCGGGCCGGAAACCATGGGGTCTGATCAAGTGCGCTCGGTTCTCGCGGGACAAATCGAGTCGGAACTAAACAAGGTCGCCGATCTGGCGCTCATCCACACCTGAGACCAGTGGCATAAGCCGAATTCTGTTCGCTCGGCGTCCGTCCCGCAATGAAGTGGGGGAGGGGATTCGCCCATCCCCTCATCGCCCATCGCCCATCGCCCTCGAATTTCCATCTTGGTCGGGTCCCAGTCCCCGGCCGCCCGCGGCTCCTCTGGTCTTTGACCGGGGGAGTTCGCGGTGCTTATGTCGCACGCAGAATCCCCCTTCGCAATCCCTTCGGCATCCCGATTGCTCTGTGTCATTGGCATTGCGGCCCATTAGGCGGAGCCCGACGCGCGGAGTCCGGGCAGCGTCGCCCGCGCTTCGCGCGTCGGGCTCCGCCTCTATCTTTAATCCCCGTCTCGCCCAGGAGACGTCTGTCCCACGTGCATTGCGCGCCGGGCCGCCCGATTGCCCCGGAGACCGGCCGTGGACCCGAACCCGACGCTTATCGAACTCGACCTGGATTGGTCGTCCGTCTCGGTCCTTGGGACCATCGTCGCCCTGGGGCTACTCACCTACCTTCTTTATTACATCGGCGCCCTCGGCTCGCTTGTCAACGCGCTGGGCCAGCTCGTCCGCTGGTCAATTCGCGCCGGCTTTCACGCCTGGGAAAACTGCTTCTCGTGGGCGAACTGGTTAGTCCACCTCGGCCTGGCAGTCGGCTTGGTCACCGTCGGCGTACTCGTGGTTGAAACCGCCCCCGCGATCACCATTCTCATCAGCCTGGCCGTCTTGTTCCTCGGCCTCACGTCGTGCCTGGCGTACATGCACGTCGATATCGAACGCTATGAGGTCGAGCGGGGTTACAAGGCCGTCCACAATCCGCTCAAGGGACAGTCCCTGGCACCCGACCTGGCCCGGTACGGCGAACAGGCGGACGTGTTGCTCCTTCTCGCGTCCACCGTCGCACTGATCGGCGGCTTCGCACTCGTGAACCACGGGCTCTATCACTCGGCGGGACACAGTTGGTACCGCGTGCACGAAAGCGGAGTCGGGTACACCGATTTCCTGACATACGCGCTCTTGAATCTGTTGCGCGTCGTGGACATTCTGGATCTGGCCAGCTCCCGCCAGCTCTTGCACATGAGCTTCGTGCGCCCGGTGATGTGGCCGGCTTCGGTGCTCATCGTTCTGTTCCGCACGTTTTTTACCTTGGTGCTGTTGCAACAAATCTTCGCTTCGATTCGCCAGGGCCGAGTGCTGGCGGAGACAATTGCGGATTTCTGGAGTCCGCACGAGGCGATCCAGCAGCGGGCGCGGAACGCGTTGCCGCAATACGGCGCGGCGGCGATCGGGCCGCTCCTCGTCTCTCTACGGTCGGTAACCGGGCTGACCAAGGAACAGCGCGACCAACTCCCGCAGATCCTCGCCGCCATCGGGCCGTCCACGGTGCCGACGCTGGTGCGACACCTGAACGACTCGCACGAACACGTGCGCGGGATTGCGGCCGCGGCCCTGGGTCACTTGAACGCTCAGCACACCCTGCCGACGCTCTCGGGCATGGTCCGCGACCCGAGCGATCACGTCCGCCAGTCCCTCGCCGAGGGGCTGGGGATGATGGCGGAGGCGGAGACACGCGTCGAGCGGGCGGCCAGGGCGCGCGAGCCCCGCCGGCGACGGCTGTGGTTCCGCCGGGCCGAAAGCCGCACGCCGTCCATCGACCACGCGGCTGTCATGGTTGCAGCGCTCCGCGAGTTGCTGGTGGACGAGAACGCGGCCGTCCGTTGTCAGGCGGCAAACGGACTCGGCCGGGCCGGCGACGCAGCCGAAGTGGCGGTGCCCGATCTCGTGCTGCGGCTGGGGGACGCGGACGAGACGGTTGAATGCGAAGCCGCCGAGGCGCTGGGCCGCATCGGCGGGGCGACCAAATCCGCGGACGCGGCCCGGCGAGCCCTGGTTGATGCCCTGGCCGACGCGTCCGCGGCCGTGCGCGTGGCGGCGGCGCGCGGGCTCGTCGCCATGGGTCCGGCGGCGCGTCCGGCCGTCGAGCAGTTGATGCCGCTACTCCAGGACCGCGACGAGGCTGTCCGCGACGCCGCCGCCGCCGCCATCTCCGCGGCCGGGCCCCTCGACGAGACCGCGGCGGCCACCCTGGCACAAGGTCTCGACAGCCCGGACAACGTCATCCGCGCTCAGACGGCCGAGGTCCTCGGGGAGATCGGAGAACCTACCGAAAAGACAGCCGAAGCCCTGGCCGACTCACTGCGCGACAGCAACGACGTCGTGCGAGCCAAGGCCGCCGAGGCACTCGGGAAACTGGGCGAGGGCGCTGCGGAAGTGGCCGTCCCCCGCCTGGTCAAGGCGCTCCGCGACCGGGATAGCTGGGTGAGCGCGCTGGCCGCCGAAGCGCTCGGCGAGATGGGCGAAGCGGCCGACAGCGCGGTCCCCGCCCTCGTCCGGGCCGTTTCTCATGTCAACGTGGAAGTCCGGGCCCGGGCGGCCGCGGCTCTCGGCAAGCTCGGTTCGGGGGCCGAACAGGCCCGGCCGGCCCTGGAAAAGGCCGCCGCGGACGCGGAGGGCGGTGTCCGTGCCGAGGCCATTCGCGCCCTCGGGCAATTGGGTCGCGTCAGCCCCGTCACGCTACGGCTGATCCGGAACGGCCTGAGCGACCCCGACCCCCTGGTTCGCGCGGCCGGCGTGGACGCGCTGAACCTTGCCGAGCGACCGGCCGGCGAGGTCGAGAGTTCTCTGTTGCCGCTCCTCGACGATGCCAACGATGAAGTGAAACTGCGCGTGATTCGGGTGTTAGCTAACCGGGCGGGCGCCACCAAGCCAGTCATCGAGGGGCTGTGTCATCGGTTGCTTGAGGACGACAGCACGTGGATGCAGGAACAGGCCGGCCTCGGTCTCGCCCGATTAGGCCGCGCGGCTGTGTCAGCAGGCCCGGCGCTGCTGCGCGCGGCCCAGACCGGCGAAGCGGGCGTGCGTGAGCAGGCGATGAAAGCCCTGGCTGTCATCCAGCCGCCGGAAGCCACCCAGGCATTTACCGTCGGGTTGAAAGACCCGGACCCGAGTGTGCGCATGATTGCTTCGGCGGGCTGGATGAAGGCCAGCGAAATTCCGGCCGACGCGGTCGGAGCATTGGTCGAAGCACTGAGAGACCCGGAAATCCCGGTGCGCGCAAACGCGGCGCACGCGCTCTCGCGAATGGAGCAACTGCCGCCCACCGCGATCCCGATCTTGGTCGAAGCCACGTCCGACGCCAGCGACAACCTGCGCTTGAATGCGGCGCTGGCGCTTCGCAATGCGCCGCTGACGGCGACCGCCAAGGTCATGGAGGGGCTTCTTGAAGATGGCAATCCCCGAGTCCGGCTTTTGGCAGCCGGAGCGCTGCTATCCGCCGACCGGGCCAATGACCGGGCGCGGGCTGTCGCGGAGGCGTGTCGCGACGACCCGTCGCCGCGAGTCCGGCAAGCGGCCGAGGAAATCTTGAAGTCAGCCCCGCCGCCGAGCGCCACACCCGCGGATCGAGAAAGCTCCACCGTCGATTCGTCCGAGCCCGCGGGTGTCCGAACCACTGCGTGAGCGCCTACGCCTAGACCTTGTTCCAACAACCGGCGGCGTTCAGGCAGCGCGTACTACTCTGAACCCGCGCGCCAATCCGCTTGTAGCAAATTGCATTGCTTGCAAACCCACTGACACCCCTGCAACGCAATGGCCTTTTCGTGCAACGAAAGTTGCAACGCAAATTGCAATGCATCGCCGAAGTCCGTGATGCAAAAGAAGTAAGCACGCAAACAGGCGACAGGTCGGCCCTGGAATCCTGGTAACCAGAGCCGCGCACGGTGCGCGGCTCTGATTATTGACCAACTGTTAGAAGTCGTTCGGCACAGTCTCCCCGCCGTTCCGAGTGATCAGGGCCGCGAGCGTTCGCAAGGAGATTGACTGCCGGATAAACCGGACCGACCCGTCGCCCAACAAGGCGTTGACACCGCCCGAGTGGAAGCCGTAAATCTGCCCAGTGCCGTCGGTCCCGAACCGCGGATCGGGGTACGTCGTCACCTGGAAGCCGTTTGTCGCATTGATGCCCTGGTTCCCCGCGGCGGTGCCCGTCGAGTTCAGTCCGATCAGGTAGGGGATGTCACTGGCCGGCCGGCACCAGCCGCCGCCCTGGACGCGGATGGTCGGCGGCGACCCGATCAATCGGCCCCCCTGCCACAGCTCCGGCTTGCCCGCGGATTCGGTCAGATGAATGGTGTTGGACAGACCGTCAGTAATGTCGGTCAGTCGGACCGGGTCGGTCTTGGACAGGATGCCCGGGGCGCTGCTCTCGACAAGCCCTTGCTGAACGAGCGCCGGGTCGATGCCGTAGATACCGGAGTAGTCCCCGGTCGCGACGGTGCCGGTCCAGGTCGTCTCGGGGTTGCTGTCCAGCCGTACCGGCTTCGGCGACGACGGGCACTCCAGCACCTTGAGCCGCAGGGAGACTGCCGCCAGGTTGGCCGGTTCGCTCCAGTTCAGGTTCTGGTTGTAGATCTTGAAAATGTTGTCTTGCTCATAGTACGGAAGCAGGACCGTGGCCCAACGGACGCGAATGGTCCCCGTGGCGGCAGGCCGGATATTGCCGGGAAGATTGCCGTACGTGTCGTTGTAGTTATGCAAGGCCAAACCCAGTTGCTTGAGGTTGTTCTGACACTTCAAGCGGTTGGCGGACTCGCGGACCTTCTGGACCGCGGGCAGGAGGAGCCCGATCAGGATCGCGATGATCGCGATCACGACCAAAAGCTCGATCAGGGTAAACCCACGACGTCGGATCGTCGGACTCACGATACATCCCTTTCAAAAAGGCCCCGGTGGGGCGGTGACCGGCATCACCCTCGCTTGGCGCGTCGGGCTCCGCCGTAGACTAACAGTCAAATCGAATACTCCGGTGCGGGAGCGAAGACCCGCACGCGCCGCGGTGCGACGAACACCGCGTCTCCCTTCTTGAGCGCCAGCTCGGCCGAGCGGTCCTTGGACAGCTCGACGCTGACTTCCATCCCCATGCCAGCGAGTTCCACTTGCACGCGCGTGACGGCCCCCGCCGGGTTCACGTGCGTGACCCGCGCCGGCAGCCGGCCGGAGCCGATGGGCGAAGTCTCGATGTCTACTTCGTGCGGGCGGACGTACACGCGCGCCGGGCCTTCGTCCTGGTGCAGAAACCCGGGACATTCCAGCTCGACCCCGCCGACGATGGCTTTGCCTTCGTGCAGCCGGCCGTGGAACACGTTGACCTGGCCGAGAAAGTCCATCACGAATGGGCTAGCCGGGTGCTCGAATACCTCGTCGGGGGTGCCGTCCTGTTCCACCCGGCCCTGGTTCATGACCACGACGCGGTCGGCGACTTCGAATGCCTCTTCCTGATCGTGAGTGACGAAGACGGTGGTCACCGGCACTTCGTCGTGCAGCCGACGGAGCCACTGCCTGAGGTCCGTCCGCACGCGGGCGTCGAGCGCGCCGAAGGGCTCGTCCAGAAGAAGCACTTGCGGACGGGCTGCCAGCGCTCGGGCCAGGGCGACGCGCTGACGTTGCCCGCCAGAAAGCTGGTCGGGGTACCGCCGCTCGAGGCTTTCCAGCTTCACGAGAGACAGGAGTTCGCGGACACGATCGCGCACGTCACCATTCGTCCACCCGCGGACGCGGAGCCCAAACGCGACGTTTTCGAACACAGTCATGTGCCGGAACAGGGCGTAGTGTTGAAACACGAATCCCACGTTCCGGTCGCGCGCGCTCTGCCGCGTCACGTCGCTCTCGTATGCCGCGACCGACCCCTCGTCCGGAAAGTCGAGGCCGGCAATGATGCGAAGCAGCGTCGTCTTTCCCGAGCCGGACGGACCGAGCAGTGCCAGGAGTTCGCCCTCCGGCACGTCTACGCTCACGCGGTCAAGGGCCTTGAACCCATTGAACTGCTTGGAGACGTTCTCGACGCGAATACTCATGTGTCGCCCCTCAGTTGGCGAACGGCTCCGCGTAAGCGGGCCGAGGACCCCCGGCTCTCGGCTTAATCGACCAATCGCAGCCCACGGCCGACCTCCTCGGCCCGCTTACGCGGGGCCGTTCGCCGGGCTCTTCGGCCGGGCGTGCCGCTCGATGCCGACTTTCACGAAGAGCGTGACCAGGGCGAGCAGTGTCAGGATCGATGCGAGTGCAAACGACGCGGGCGAGTTGTACTCCTGGAAGAGCTTCTCGACGCGCAGGGGCATGGTGTCGGTCTGCCCGGTGATTCGGCCGGAGACGACGTAGACCGCGCCGAATTCACCCATCGCGCGGGCATTGCACAGGATGACGCCGTAGAGGACGCCCCACTTGATGTTCGGCAGGGTCACGCGCCAGAACATCTGCCAGCCGCTGGCCCCGAGGCTCCGGGCGGCCAGCTCCTCCTCCGGTCCGATCGCCTCGAGCACCGGGATCAGCTCGCGAGCCACAAACGGGAAGGTGACGAACGCGGTCGCGAGCACCAGGCCGGGCGTGGCGAAAATGACCTGATAGCCGTGTGCGCGGAGCCACGGACCGAAATACCCCTGGGCGCCGAACAGGAGCACGAACACAAGTCCAGCGACGACCGGAGATACCGAGAACGGCAGGTCAATCAGTGTGATAAGCAACGTCCGCCCGCGGAACCGGAACCGCGCGATCGCCCACGCGGCCGCGACGCCGAACACCAGGTTGAGCGACACCGCTACCGGGGCGACGGTCGCGGTGAGCAGGATCGAGTGCCGCGTGTCGGCATTCCCGACCAGGTTGTCCCAGTAAACGCCCGCGCCGTTCGCCAGCGCTTGCGAGAAGACGCTCACCACCGGGACGATAATCATCACCGCAATGATTGCGAGCGTCGCCAGCGTTAGCCCGCCGCGGACCAGCCAGTGGTCCTCGCGCTTGCGCCGGAACGGCGCGGGCACGGGTGTGGAGTCCGCCGGAACGTGGTCAACCGCCATGGCGCTTGCTCCACCGTTCCAGGAGGTTGATCACCGCCAGCAGGGCGAACGACACGGTCAGGAGAACGACGGCAATGGCCGTCGCCTCGCGATACGCGAACTCCTCCAGCCGGGCGACAATCAAGACCGGCGCGATCTCCGTCTCGAACGGGATGTTGCCCGAGATGAAGACCACCGACCCGTACTCTCCGATGGCCCGGGCGAACGCGAGCGCGAAGCCGGTGACCAGCGCCGGTACCAGCGTCGGCAGTATGACCCGCCGGAAGGTCTGCCAGCGACTGGCCCCGAGGATCATCGCCGCTTCCTCGGTTTCGGCATCGAGCGCTTCCAAGACGGGTTGCACCGTCCGCACGACGAACGGAAACCCGGTGAAAACCAGGACCAGCACGATCCCGAGTTTGGAGTACGCGCCCTCGATTCCGAGCGGGACGAGGAACTGCCCGAGCCAGCCGTTCGGCGCATACAACGTCGCGAAAACCAGCCCGGCCACCGCGGTCGGCAGCGCGAATGGGAGATCGACCAGAGCGTCTATGATTCGCTTGAGCGGAAACTCGTAGCGCACTAGCGTCCACGCGACGATCAGTCCCAGGACCACGTTGACCGCCGCGGCGATGAGTGCTGAGCGGAAGGTGGTTGCGTACGCCGACCGTGCCCGGTCCGTCCACACGGTCGCCCAGAAGTCCGACCAGCTGAGCGACGCGGCCTTGAGGAAGCACGCCGCGAGTGGGATCAGGACCAGGACGCTCAGGTAGAAGACCGAGTAGCCGAGGCTCAACGAGAACCCCGGCAGTACGCGGCGGTTCGCGGCCGACATCAGCGGTCCCCTTCCGCGGCCTTCTTCGCGTCATCCCAGACCGACCGCAGCTCGCGCCACATCTCCAGCTCGAGCTGCGCAAACGGCCCGCGAATCCCGTGTTTCAGAGCGACCTGGTACGCGGTGGTCGCCAGCCGCGCCAATAAAGCCTCGCGGTCGATCGGGATGACGGTCGAAACCATGACTCAACACCTTGCGAAAGGGGTTACTTCCTGGTGCGCGAATAGATCTGGTCGAAGACGGCCCCCTCCGTGAAGAACCGTTCGTTCGCGGCGTCCCAGCTGGGGGCGATATCAGTGATCGGGAAGAGCGGGACGTCCGGGAACCTGTCGCGGTGTCGCGCCAGGGCGCTTGGATCGGACGGCCGATACCGGTGCGTCGCGATGATGTCCTGCGCCTCGTCGGTGTAAAGGAATTTCATGTAGGCGTCGGCCGCGGGCTTCGTGCCCTTCCGGCGTGCGTTGGCATCGACCACGGCGACCGGCGGTTCGGCGCGAATGCTCACGCTCGGATAAACGATCTCCAGTTCGCCGCGAGCCTCCTGCACCTCGAAGTGCGCCTCGTTCTCCCAGGTCAGGTGAACGTCGCCGATCTTTGCCCGTGCGAAGGTCATGGAGGCGCCTCGCGCCCCGGAGTCGAGGACCTTCACGTGCTCCCGGTAAATCGCGGTCACCAAGGCGAGTGCCTGCTCCTCGGACCCGGTGCGACGCAGTTCCGCACCCCACGCGGCCAGGAAGCTGAGCTTGCCGTTGCCGGACGTCTTTGGATTCGGGGTGATGACCTCGACGCCGGGCTTGATCAGGTCGGGCCAGTCGCGAATCTGCTTCGGGTTCCCAGTCCGGACTACGAAGACGATGGTCGAGTAGTAGGGCAGGGCGTTGTACGGCAGACGGGCGGCCCAGTTGTCGTCGATGAGCCCGCGCTTGTGCACGGCGCTCGTGTCCGACCACAGGCCCAGGGTGACGACGTCGGCCTCCAGGCCGTCGATCACGGCGCGGGCCTGGTTCGCCGACCCGCCGTGCGACATGTTGATGGTCAGGCGGACGCCGCGCTCTTCTTCGTAACGGTCGATGAACTTCGCGTTGATGTCGCGCCACAGTTCGCGAGTCGGGTCGCAGGAGACGTTGAGCAGTTCCGTCGGGGCGTCATCGCGGACAAATCCGCCGGCGGCAAGCCAGACGGCTGCCCCGAGGACATAGGCCACGACCAGCCCGATAAGGAACCGCCCCACCATGGAAACGTCCCGGAACAGCTGAGTTTTCCGTACGGAGGTCTTATCGGCTTTGCAATGTCGATCTAATCGATGAGGAATTAGTTTACTAAATTGATAAACTTAAAGTTCAGTATGTTTAGGATAATAGTGTCTCAATCGGCCGCCGTAAAGACCGAAAGGGCGAAAAAAGGTTCACTGTGTCGGATTTTGGACCAGTCGGGAGCGGAGTCTCCGGCATCCGGAGGCTGGCGTGAGGCGGGGAGGCCGAAGCGCGAGTGGGAAAGTTTACGGCGCCGCGAAAGCCGCCCGATGAGTCAAACTGCGGGAGATCGTTAGAAAAGTGCTAGCGAGGTTTGCCTATTCGTGGTATCTTCCGCGGTCATAAAAGTCGAACAGCCCGGCGGCGAAGCGGAGATCTTCGCCACCAGGCTGCCGCGACGGCAGGATTTAAGGCTTCAGTTGGCCGAAAAGGCCGGGATTCGCAGTGGTTGTGGTCGGTGCGCCTGGGCCTGTGCCTGTTGGTAAGCAAGTTGGTAGAGACTCATTGCCTGTGTGTACTGCCACGGTGCCATGAACTGGAGCACCGGCATCGGGCAGAGAACAAAGGCGCACGGCAATTCAGGGACGAGGCCCGGAGACTCGGCGGGTGACCATAGCTCGCTGAGGCGATTGCCCGACATCGGAAGTTCCTCGCGGCAATGCTTACTAGGAGGGTATTCTTTCGTTCTGCAGTATTATCATCCCTGAAGTGATGTTTCCTGCAGGTATCCTAACATAGTTTGGCTGATTGACAAGAACCAGCAAGGGATTTGTCGGTTTTCCCGGTAGAAGAGCGTCCATTCGACTGCCGGTTATGACGGCCCTCTGACGCGATGGATTGTTCACCCAAGGAGTAAGGATATGACCGGAACGATGATGATGGAGCGAACCGGGATGGGCATGGGCATGGGGATGCCAATGCCCGGCATGGGGGCCGCACCCATGTCGGCGCCGGCCACCTCCATGGCCCCGAACATGATGATGGTCCCGCGGTGCAAGATGACCATGGAGACCATGAAGGGCGGCATGAAAATCACCTGCTCGTGCGACGACGCCGTCGCCCGCGCCATGATGCAAAACCTGTTCACCATGCTCGCGGGCAACATGTGCTCCTGCTGCTGCATGATGAACGGCATGATGTGTTGCAACTGCAACCTGATGATGGGCATGTGCAAGTGCGAGATGACCAAGGACGGTTGCGTCGTCACCTGCACGAGCGGCGACGCAGCGTGCGTGGCCATGATTCAGGGCTGCTGCGAGTGCATGGCCGCGTGCTTGAAGTCCGGCTGCACCTGCTGCGTCATGATGGGCGGCACGCCGTGCTGCTGCGGCACCATGTAAACGGCGTGCGGGCGATCGGAAGTGAACTCGGGGCGCCGGCGAAGGTCGGCGCCCTTTTCGTTTACCTCGTCGATTCAGCGGGCGTGCATGGACCAGACATTTCGCAGTGCCTGGCGGCACTTATGGGGGATCGACGGCGAGAATCCGAGGGAGACTGTCCCGCGCCGTCGGACACCGTAAAGCGACCCGCGGCGCACGCCATGCCGCTGCAGCACCTCCCCGAGTTCGGATACCACCATCGGGGCGATTTTTCCTTTGACCA
>Ga0075428_100005565_pt1 | contig 14006 bp, 12 predicted proteins | sample RhiMetdeltSRZDD2_FD_75291 | JGI IMG/M metagenome (GOLD analysis project Ga0075428, IMG submission 75291) | Populus rhizosphere microbial communities from Tennessee, USA - Rhizosphere MetaG P. deltoides SRZDD2 | ecosystem: Host-associated > Plants > Roots > Rhizosphere > Soil | place: USA...
ACGGCGACCTCGACGACCGACAGGCCGGCGCACGGGAGGGTCGCGTCGCTCATGGCCTCACCGTGAGGCGGGGCAGCACCTCATCGGCGGCCAGCCTGACGATCTCGAGCGTGTCGTCGTGCGCGGCCGGCGCGATCACGATGTGGCGGGCGCCCGCGTCGACGTACTCCTGCAGGCGGGACGCCACCTGCTCGGGCGTGCCGGCCGGCGCGATCCGCTCGAGCAGGGCAGCCGGTTTGGAGCCGTAGGCGCCGCCGAGGAAGGACGCGACGTCGTCGCGGGCCCGGTCGCCGTCGCGCCGCACTGAGCAGTAGAGGTACAGCATCCACTCGAAGCCCGCGAGGTCGCGCTCCGCGGCCTGCGCTTCGGCCCGGATGGTCGCCACCGAGCGGGCGTAGGCACCCGGCGACACCAGATACGGCATCCACCCGTCGCCCAGGCGGGCGGCGCGGCGCATGGCCGGCTCCTTGCGTCCCGACACCAGCAGCGGCGGGCCTCCGGCCTGCATCTGCATGGCGTCGGCACCCGGAGGCCGGACCGGGCGGAGCTCGACGCCGTCGAAGTCGAAGAACTTGCCGTGGTGGCTGACCGGTCCACCGGCCCAGAGCGCACGGAGGACCCCGATGGCCTCGTCCGTCCGGGCCCCGCGCTCACCCAGCGGTACCCCCACGGCCTCGAACTCGGCGCGGACCTCCCCGCCGATCCCGATGCCGACCACGACCCTCCCCCCGGACCGGCTGTCGAGATCGGCCAGCTGCTTGGCCACGACGACGGGGTGATACAGGGGAAGTAGGAGGACCGCGGTGCCGACCCGCACCCGTTCGGTCCACGCCGTCATGAAGGCCAGGCGGGTGATGGCCTCACCGGTCGGGCTCGGAGGAAGGAGGTGGCCGCCCTGCCAGACGGACTCGATCGGCAGGCGTTCGGCGGCGGCCAGCCAGTCCCGGTCGGGTTCCGGGAGCGCTGCGGCACCGAAGATGATGCGATCGCCTGGCACGCCGGGCAACGAGCCTCCTTCCCACGGACCTGCGGCTCGCCCCGAACGTAGCGGTGGCCCGCACCCTTCTCAAGTGAGCACTCACATACCTGCTGGAATGTGACCCGAATGTTAGTTTTGTCGTCATGCAGCCGGTTACACCGCGTGGCTCCGCGGCAGACGACCACGAGCACGGCGTGGTCGGTCAGCCCTGCCCGCTGCGCTCCCGGGCCTGGTGGGACGGGCAGCTGGTGGCGGAGTCGACCGCCGCCATCCGCCTGGAGGAGACGGGCCAGCCTCCTACGCTGCTCTTCCCCTGCTCCGACGTGCGCTTCGACCTCTTCGGTGACGAAGGGCGGGAGGCGACGTGCCCCGTCAAAGGGCTCGCCCACCTCTGGAGCAGCGGTGCGAACGGGCGCGATGTCCTGTGGAGCTTCACGCATCCCACGCACGACCTCGCCTGGCTGGCAGGCCTGGCCGCGTTCGACCACGACCGCGTGCAGGTCGAGCTGGTCGATGCGGCCGACGGCGACGCACCGCGGGACGTCACCGTCAAACGGTTCCCGACCTGGGGTGACGCCGCCCACCTCGTCGACCTGCTCGACGTCCGCCCCGCCGGCGAGGGCCGCTACACCGGCCTGTCCCGCGACGACTGGCGCCGACCCGTGGTCGAGGGGAGCCAGATGCTCGGGCAGGCCATCGTCGCCGCCAGCCGGGGCGCACCCGGTCGCCGCGCGGTCTCCGCCCACCTGGTGTTCATGCGGCCGGCCGACGCCTGCCGGCCACTCCAGCTGGACCTCGACGAGCTCGGTGCCGGACGGACCTTCACCACGCTCGGCGTGCAGGTCGACCAGGACGGGCGCCGCTGCGCGACCGGCACCGTCCTGCTCGACGCGACGGCGCCGGACGTGATCCGCCACGCCGAGCCACCTCCGGACGTCCCCGGTCCCTACGACTGCGAGCCCTACGACATGGCGGTGACCGGTCGGGACGTCCGGATCGTCGACGGCGCCTACACCAACGACCCCGATGCGCCCGTGGGCCCACCGACCCTCGACGCCTGGGTCCGGTTCCGTGCCCTCCCCGATGATCCGGCACTGCACGCCGGGCTGCTCGCCCAGTTCACGGGCCATCTGTCGATCGCCGCCGCTCTCCGACCCCATGCCGGCATCGGCCAGCAGGAGGCGCACCGGACGCTGTCGACCGCGATCAACGCCATCGACCTGTCATTCCACGCCGAGGTCCGCGCCGACCGCTGGATGCTGTACCACCATCGCTCGACCTTCGCGGGCGACGGCATGACCCACGCCGAGTGCCGGGTGCACGACGAGGCCGGTCACCACCTCGCCTCGTTCACGGTCGAGGCCATGGTGCGGCGGTTCCCCCGTGGGACATCGGCCATCGACGAGAGGACGGCGCTGTGAGCCTGACCACCGGACGCGGGCCGCTCGGTCCCAACCCCGCGGGGCAGTTCAGCCGGCCGCTGCCCGACCACGTCGTGTACGTCGAGCCCTTCCGGCGCCGTGTGCGCGGCATCGTCGGCGGGCGCACCGCGGTCGACAGCGAACGGGTGGTGCTGGTCCACCGGCCCGGCCGGCCGCCGACCTACGCGTTCCCCTCGGCCGACGTCCACGACGCGCCCGGCGCCGAGCCCGAGCCGGAGGTGCCCGGCTACGTGCGCCTCCCCTGGCCGGCCGTCGAGGCCTGGTACGAGGAGGACGAGCGGGTGCTCGGCCACCCGCGGAACCCCTACCACCGGGTCGATTGCGTGCGCACCAGCCGACGGCTGCGCGTCGAGGTCGCCGGCACCGTGCTGGTCGACACCGCCGACACGATCGGCGTCTACGAGACGGCCTTGGAGCCCCGGCTCTACGTGCGCCCCACCTCGGTACGGCGCGACCTGCTCATCGCCAGCTCGACCACGACCTACTGCCCCTACAAGGGTCAGGCGTGGTACTGGAGCGCTGTCGTGGACGACGTGGTCGTCGAGGACGTCGCCTGGTCGTACGAGGACCCCCTGCCCGAGAGCCTCCCCCTCCGCCAGCTGCTCTGCTTCGACGAGGCGCGGGCCATCGTCCACGCCGACCTCCCGGCCGGTGCATCGGTGTGACCGAGCCGAAGAGGGTCGACGGGGCCTGAGCAGTTCCTACATATTCGTGTCACACTTACGGCACGAATTCCGGGACGTGCGGAGGTGGGCCATGACCGTGACCAGCGGGAACGACGTCTACTACGACCCCTACGACGTCGACATCGACGCCGACCCCTATCCGGTGTTCCGCCGTCTCCGGGAGGAGTCGCCGCTCTACCGCAACGAGACCCACGACTTCTACGCGCTGAGCCGGTATGCCGACGTCGAGGCCGGCTTGAAGGACCGGGAGACCTACATCTCGGGGCGGGGCGCCATCCTCGAGCTGATCAAGTCGGACATCGAGATGCCGTCGGGGGTGATCATCTTCGAGGACCCACCGGTCCACACCGTGCACCGTGGCCTGATGTCACGGGTGTTCACGCCGCGGCGGATGAACGCCCTCGAGCCGCAGGTGCGGGAGCTCTGCGCCCGCAGCCTGGACCCCTTGGTGGGCGCAGGGGGCTTCGACTTCGTCCGTGATCTCGGTGCCGAGATGCCGATGCGGGTGATCGGCATGCTGATGGGCATCCCCGAAGAGGACCAGGTGGCCCTCCGCGAGCGCTCCGACGCCGACCTCCGGACCGAGCCCGGGAAACCGATGCGGTACTCCCAGGAGCGGTTCCTGACCGGGGAGGCCTTCGCCGACTACATCGACTGGCGAGCCGACCACCCCTCCGACGACCTCATGACCGAGCTGCTCCACGCCGAGTTCACCGACGAGACCGGCACCACGCGGCGGCTCACGCGCCAGGAGGTGCTCACCTACGTCATGGTGGTCGCCGGGGCCGGCAACGAGACCACCACCCGCCTCATCGGCTGGACCGGCAAGGTCCTGGCCGACCATCCGGACCAGCGCCGGGAGCTGGTCCAGGACCGGTCACTGATCCCGAACGCGATCGAGGAGATCCTGCGCTACGAGCCACCCGCGCCCCACATCGCCCGCTACGTGGCCCGCGATGTCGAGCTCCACGGCGAGACCGTGGCGGAGGGCAACGCCATGCTGCTCCTGGTCGGTGCGGCCAACCGCGACGACCGCCGCTACCCCGACGGCGATCGCTTCGACATCCACCGGGAGGTGAGCCAACACCTCACCTTCGGCTACGGCATCCACTTCTGCCTCGGCGCCGCGCTGGCCCGCCTCGAAGGGCGCATCGCGCTGGACGAGGTCCTGCGCCGCTTCCCGGAGTGGGAGGTCGACCGGGACAACGCCAAGCTCTCACCCACCTCCACCGTGCGGGGCTGGGAGACGCTGCCGGTCGTCATCCCGTGAGCCAGGGGCGACGCCCGTCCCCGATGGCTTCCAGCAGGAGGTCGACCACCCCGGTCACCGCGCGCGTCGCCCGCTCCGCATCGAGCCCCCAGACCGCGACCAGCCGCTCGTAGACGGCGACGTTCCACAGCATGTCGAGGAGCGCCGCCGTCACCTCGCAGTCCGCCTCCGACCAGCCCTCCGTCGCCTGCTCGACCGCCGTCACCAGAGCCTGGCGCCGGCGCTCGTCCATGGCCACGAACGTCGGGTCCGTCGTCACCCGCGGCGCGATGGCGAACGACGAGAGGAACGCGAACAAGCGGGCGACGACCGCGGGGAACGCCTCCAAGCTGAGCCCGTCGAGAGGGTTGCCGGCCTCCTCCTGGAGCCGGCCGATGACCGCGTCGTGCAGCTCCCGCTCGCTCGAGAAGTGCCGGTAGACCGTGCGCTCGTTCACCCCTGCCTGCTTGGCCACGGCCCGGACGGTCAGCTCGCGCCAGTCCCAGCTCGACAGCCCGTGGACCAGCTCTGATCCAGCGGCGAGGATGCGCTCGCGGGTCTCCGCGGCCCGCTGACGCCGCACGGGGCTCTCGTACTTGCGCCGCTCCGACGTGGTCATGCCGCCTCGAAGGTACCGGGTTGCCCTGGTCGCAACATTGGTGTCATGGTTATGACGTCAATTTAGGGCATCGACGACGTCGACCGGCGAGGGGGGCCTCGATGGGGCTGTTGGACGGCAAGGTGGCAGTCATCACCGGTGCAGGCTCCGGCATGGCCAAGGCGTCGGTCGAGATCTTCGTGCGGGAAGGTGCCAAGGTCGTGGCCGGCGACATCAGCGGCGCCGAGAAGGACACCGCCGACGCGGTGGGTCCGGCCGTCCTCCCCGTGCACTGCGACGTCACCCGGGAAGCCGACATCGAGGCGATGGTGCAGGCCGCCGTCGAGGAGTTCGGTCGGCTGGACGCCATGCTCAACGTCGCCGGCATCGCCGAAGGCGTCATGGTCGGCGACCTCACCCCGGAGCACTACGACCGGACGATGGACGTCGACCTGCGTGGCGTGTTGTTCGGGATGAAGCACGGCATCCGCGCCATGGTCGCCGCCGGCAACGGCGGCGTGGTCGTCAACTGGTCGTCGGTCGGCGGCCTGGGCGGCTCGCCGTTCACGAGCGTCTACAACGCGGCGAAGCACGGCGTGATCGGTGCCACCAAGTGCGCAGCCGTGGAGTACGGCCCGCACGGCATCCGGGTCAACGCCCTCTGCCCCGGCTTCATCCACACCGAGATCATGGGCGCCCATCCGCCACCCGGCATCCTCGACAAGGCGGCACTCGGGCGCGGCGGCCAACCCCACGAGGTCGCCGAGGTCGCGGCCTTCCTCGCCTCGGACCGGGCGTCGTACGTCAGCGGTGCGATCATCCCGGTCGACGGCGGGTGGTCGGCCAAGATCGCCTGATGAAGCCGGCGCCCTTCCAGTACCACGTCCCGGCCACGATCCCCGAAGCCGTGCAGCTCCTCGCCGAGCTCGGCGAGGGCGCCAAGGTGCTGGCCGGCGGCCAGAGCCTGATCCCCATGCTGGCCCTCCGCCTGGCGGTGTTCGACCACCTCGTCGACGTCGGACGCCTCGCCGAGCTGCAAGGCATCGAACGCCGTGACGGCCAACTGTGGGTCGGCGCGTGCACCACCGAGGCGGCGGTCGAGGCCAGCGCCGAGGTCGCCGCGGCGGTGCCGCTGCTGGCCCGGGCGACGCCCTTCGTCGGCCACGTCCAGATCCGCAACCGCGGGACGCTCGGCGGCTCCCTCGCGCACGCCGATCCGGCCGCCGAGTACCCGGCTGTCGCCCTCGCGCTGGACGCGGAGCTGGAGGTCGTGTCACCGAGAGGTCACCGCACCATCGCGGCCCGCGACTTCTTCGACGGCCTCTGGAGCACGACCATGACCCCCGACGAGCTGCTGGTCGGCGTGTCGTTCCCCGTCTGGTCCGGGCGGAGCGGCTTCGCCGTCGAGGAGCTGGCCCGCCGCCACGGGGACTTCGCCCTGGCCGGCGTCGCGCTCGGTGTGGAGCTCGACGGCGACGACCGCATCCGGCGAGGCGCCATCGGCCTGCTGGGCCTCGGATCGACGCCGGAGCGGGCCACGGCCGCCGAGGCCGAGCTCACCGGCCGCCCGGTGAGCGATGTCGATCCCGCCGCGGTCGGCGACCTCGCCATGGCGGGTCTGGCGTCGGTCCCCACCGACCTGCACGGCTCAGCCGACTACCGCACGCGCATCGGCGCCGCGCTGGTGACGCGCGCGTGGACCACGGCCACGGCCACGGCCACGGCCACGGCCACGGCCACGGCCACGGCCACGGCGGAGGCACGCCATGGATGAGACGGCGGTGCACATCACCGTCAACGGCCGAGCCCGGACGGCGACCGTCGAGCCGCGCCTCACCCTCGCCGACTTCCTGCGCGACGCGTGCCGCCTGACCGGCACCCACCTGGGCTGCGAGCACGGCGTCTGCGGCGCCTGCACAGTGCTGGTGGACGGCGCAGCGGTGCGGTCCTGCCTGATGTTCGCCGTCCAGGCCGACGGCGCCGAGGTGACGACCATCGAGGGCATCGGCTCGTCCGACGGCGAGCTCTCGCCGGTGCAACAGGCGTTCCGGGACTGCCACGGCCTGCAATGCGGGTTCTGCACCCCCGGCTTCGTCGTCTCGGTCACGGCGTTCCTGCGCGACAACCCGAGCCCCACCGACACCGAGATCCGCCACGCGCTGTCGGGCAACCTCTGCCGCTGCACCGGCTACCAGGGGATCGTCAAGGCCGTCCGGCAGGCGGCCGACACCCTCGGCGGTGCGCCGCGATGACGACGGACCTGGCGGCGGGCGGCACGGGCGCCACCCGGTACGCCGGCGCGCGCATCAACCGCGTCGAGGACGCCCGCCTGCTCACCGGGCAGGGCACCTTCGTCGACGACGTCTCGCTGCCGGGGATGCTGCAGGCGTGCTTCGTCCGGAGCCCGTTCGCCCGGGCGCGGATCCGGGGGATCGACACGTCGGCGGCATTGGACCTCCCTGGCGTCCACGCCCTCTTCACCGCAGCCGACCTGAACCCCGGCGTCCACGAGCAATGGCACACCTCCAGCGGCCCGCAGACCCCCGAGACGCCGCGCCCGCCCCTCGCCGAGGACGAGGCCCGCTTCGTCGGCGACCCGGTGGCGCTGGTGGTGGCCGAGAGTCGCTACATCGCCGAGGATGCGGCCGAGCTGGTCGACGTCGACTACGAGCCCCTCCCGGCCGTGGTCGACTACACCCGGGCCGAGGACGCCGACGTGCTGGTCCACGAGGGCCACGGCTCCAACCTCATCGGGGAGCTGGCCGGGCTGCCGGCCTCGGCGCTCGACGAGGTGCTCGCCTCGGCCGCGCACGTGGTGTGCGAGACCATCCACCAGCAGGCCTACGCCCCCGTGCCGATGGAGGGCCGCGGCCTGGTCCTCGACTACTCCCCCGCCACCGGCGAGCTGACGATCTACGCGGCCACGCAGTCGCCGCACGAGGTGCGCCTGTTCTGCTCCCGCCTGCTGGGGATGCCCGAGCACCGCATCCGGGTAGTGATGCGCGACACAGGCGGGGGCTTCGGGCAGAAGATCATGGTGCAGCGCGACGAGATGTGCCTGATGCTCGCCGCGCCGAAGCTCGGCGTGCCGGTCAAGTGGGTCGAGGACCGGCGCGAGAACCTGATCGCAGCCGGCCAGTCCCGGCACGAGCACGCCACTGTGACGCTGGCCTTCGACGCCGACGGCGCCATCGCGGCCGCGGGGATCGACCACGTGTCGGACTGCGGCGCCTACCCGACCCCCTGGCCGGTGACGACAGCGGCAGCGGTCGGCGTCCTGTTCCCGGGGCCCTACCGGGTGCCACAGGCCAGCTTCAGGACCAGGAGCGTGTACACGAACACCGTCGGGCGCGCCCCGTACCGCGGCCCGTGGCAGTTCGAGTCGTTGGCCCGCGAAGTCCTGTTGGACATCGCCGCTCGCCAGATGAACATGGATCCCGTCGAGCTGCGCCGCCGCAACCTGCTCCGCCGCGACGAGCTGCCCTACAGCAACCCGTGCGGCATGCGGTACGACAGCATCTCGCCCCTCGAAACCTTCGAGCAGGCGGTGGAGCTGCTCGACTACGCGGGGTTCCGCACCGAGCAGGCCGAGGCCCGCCAGGCCGGCCGCTACCTGGGCGTGGGCCTGTCCAACTACGTCGAGCCGACCTCCCCCGGCTACGGCTACTACGCCACTGAGGCCGCCACCATCCGCATCGAGCCCTCGGGCCGGGTCAACGTCTACGTGGCCGGTGGATCGGCCGGGAACAGCATCGAGACCACCGTGGTCCAGCTCACGGCCGACGCTCTCGGAGCGCGCCTCGAGGACGTCCACACCATCCAGGGCGACACCGCGGTCACCGGCTTCGGGGCGGGCGCCGCCGGTAGCCGCAGCGCCTCGATGACCGCGGGTGCGGTGCGCGAGACGGCGTCGATCCTGCGCGACCGCATCCGTGCCATCGCCGCCCACAAGCTCGAAGCGGCGGCCGAGGACATCGAGCTGGCCGACAGCCGGGCCACCGTCCGCGGCACCCCCGCGATCGGCCTGTCGCTGGGCGAGGTCGCGGCGCTCGCCTACTTCGACCCCTTCGCCCTGCCGCCCGGCGTGCCGGCCGGCCTCGAGGCGAGCGCCCGGTACACCGCCGACACCCGCTCCGTCTGGGTCAACGCCACCCACGCGTGCACCTGCGAGGTCGACGTCACCACCGGCCAGGTCAGGCTCCTGCGCTACATCGTGAGTGAGGACTGCGGCCCGATGATCAACCCCAACGTCGTCGAGGGCCAGATCGCCGGCGGTGTCGTCCAGGGCATCGGCGGCGTGCTCTACGAGCACCTCGCCTACGACGACGACGGCAACCCGGTCACGACGACCTTCATGGACTACCTGGTGCCCACGGCGACCGAGGTCCCCACGATCGAGTACGGGCACATCGAGACCCCCAGCCCCGGCCCGGGCGGCTACAAGGGCGTCGGTGAAGGCGGCGCCATCGGGGCCCCGCCCGCCGTCGTCAACGCCGTCGCCGATGCGCTCGCCCCCTTCGACGTCTCCGTGACCAGGCTGCCGCTCAGCCCCGCCGCGGTCGTGGCGCTGATCGACGCCTGAGGCGTGAGGCTGAGGGGGAGGTGGACGATGGCCGTGGTGCCCGGTCCGGGGGAGTTCTGGAGGTGGACGTGGATGTGGTGCCGGATGGCGAGGTTGCCGGCGACGTAGTGGCCCAGGTACTTGGAGGGAGCGACGGTGAACGATTCGGCGCCCGCGAGACGTTTGTTCGCCTGGGCGATCTCGGCGGGGGGCATGCCGACGCCGGCGTCGATGATGGCGATGCTGTAGCCGGCTGGGTGGTTGAGGCCACGGACCTCGACGACCTCGTCGGGGGGCGAGTACAGCAGCGCGTTGTCGATCAGCTCGGCCAACAGGTGCGCCAGGTCGAAGGCGATGTTGCCCAGCACGGTGAAGGGATCCATGATCGCCAGCCGGACCCGCTGGTACTGCTCGACCTCGCTCAGCGCGGCCCGCACGACGTCGACGATGCTCACCGGCGCCTGCCACTTCCGGGGTGTCTCGATGCCCGCCAGGACCAGCAGGCTCTCGGCGTTGCGACGCATGCGAGTGGCCAGGTGGTCGAGCTGGAACAGGTGGCCGAGCGCGTCCGGATCGACCTCGGCGCGCTGGAGCTGGGTGACGAAGTCCAGCTGGCGGCTCAGCAGGTTCTGGTTCCGGCGCCCCAGGCTCACGAACGAGTCCGCCAGGTTGCGCCGCATCATCGCCTGCTCCACCGCTAGGTCCACCACCGCCTCCTGCACGGTGTTCATCACCGCCGCGACCTCGGCGATCTCGTCCGCCGTGTCCACGGTGATGGGCTTGATGTCGGGGACCCTGACGTCCTCTCCCATCGGCGTCCGGAGCACCGTCGCGACCGCCTGCCGCAGGCCGTGATGGGCGGTGTGCATCACCTGCTGCGCCAGTGACGTCAGCGGCCGGGTGATCGATCGGGCGACCAGCAGCATGATCGCCACCGCGGCCGTCACCGCCAGTGTGACCAGCACCAGATAGGTGCGCTCCCGGCGAGCCGCTGCGTCGCTGAGCTCCTCGGCCCGGTCGCGCAGGATCGTCGCGACCCGCTCACGGTAGGCCTGGTAGGTGTCCTCCCGGCGCGGGGTCATCGTGTCGAGGAACTCCTGGGTGTCGAACTGCCCGTGCATGGCCCCGTCGACCTGGCTGATCATGCCCTCGGTCAGCCCGACGAACAGGCGGTCGTCACCCGCCTCGGCGTACGGCCCGGTCGATCTGGCCCGGATCTGGTCGGCGAGACGTACGAACTGGGCCAGCAGGGCAGCCACGTTGGCCACCTCGTCACGCTGGTCGAGCCCCCCTGGAGAGAGCAGCGCAGTGACCCCGACCTCCCGCCCCAGCAGCCCGAAGACGGTGACCTGTCGGGAGGTCAGGTCCATGAGCTCGGCGCCCTGGCGCAGGTCACGGCGATCGATCTCTCCCGCTATCTGGTCGATGCCCACGAAGAACGGCCGAACCAACTCGGTGTAGCGGTCGAAGATCCCGTTGCTGAACGGGATGTTGTCGAGGGTGGGCGGTGCCGAGTTGCTGTCGATGTCCTCCCGGATGGACTCGAGCTCGGCCGCCAGGCCGTCCATGGCCGGCTCGTAGGCCCGGCGGGTCTCGGCAGGGCTGTCCGCCAGCAACGCCTGGAACCCGGCCAGCGCGTCGTCGGTGCCACGCCGCGTGGCGTCATAGCCCTCGACGACGAGATCGGTCCCCTCGCTCTGGCCGATGAGCTCGACGGCTGCCCACCCCTGCTCGTCCTGCAGGCTGGTGAGCAGCTGACTCGGCCCGTCCGCTGACACCGCGAGCGCGACCTGCCGGCGGACGGCCTGGCTCTCGCGCTCGATGTCGAGGACCTCGATCCCGAGGACCGCAACCACTGTCAGCAGGAGCACGACGATCGCGGCTCCGAGCTTGCGCGCGATGGAGAACGCGCGCCCAGGCCCTTGGAGCCGCCGCGCTCCGAGCCGGTCTGTGACCCGTTTGTGCGGCTTCGAGTGAACGCTCGGGCGCGCGACGTCCTCGATCGCGCCGCGGCTTCGCTCTGCAGTACCCGCCTCGAGCAGCACCCCAGTCCCCCTTCGGCGGCGACGATAGCAAAGGCGGCGGTGACGATGAGTGACCTGATCGTTAGCTGAGGTCCGACCACGACGCGCCGGGGGCGAAGCCAGGCCGGGCCCGAGCCCCCAACTGAATGGAGTGAACGCACCGTCACTAGGATCGGGCGATGGGCTCGCACGCCGCGCCTTCCCGGCTTCCTGACCCGTTCCACCTCTTCGACCTCGACGGGCGGGTGGCCGTGGTGACCGGGGCGTCCTCGGGCCTCGGTGCGGGTGTGGCCCGAGCGCTGGCGGGAGCGGGAGCCAAGGTGGCCGTCGTCGCCCGCCGGTACGACCGGCTCGCAGAGCTCGCCGGGGAGATTGGCGGGCTGCCCGTCGCCGCCGACCTGCTGGACCTCGAAGGCCTGGGCGACATCGTCCCTCAGGTCGTCGACGCCCTCGGTGTGCCGGAGATCCTGGTCAACGCCGCCGGCGACGTCTTCACCAAGGCGCGCGCCGAGGACGAGCCCCTCGACGCGATCCTCCAGACGCTGCACCTCAACCTGGTCGCGGCGTACCGCTTGTCGCAGGCGCTGCATCCCCACATGGTGGAGGTGGGCCGGGGCTCGATCGTGAACATCTCCTCCATCACCGGGCATGTCGGCGTCCCCGGCATCCCGAACGCGGCGTACGCGGCCAGCAAGCACGGGCTGTCCGGGCTGACGGCGGACCTGGCGGTCGAGTGGGCCCGCCACGGGATACGGGTCAACACCATCGCCCCCGGGTTCTTCCTCAGCGAGATCACCAGCTCGTTGTACGAGGACGAGAAGGGGGACGCGTGGCTGCGGCGCAACACGCCGCTCCCCTACCACGGGACCGTCGAGGACTTCGTCGGTGCGGTCCTGTGGTTGGTCAGCGACGCGGGGCGCTACGTGACCGGCCAGACGATCATCATCGATGGTGGTTGGACGACGGTCTAGGCGTCCCTCTCCTAACTGAGCGCTCACTCGCTTTTGGGGCGACGGCGTGCTAGTAAATGAACGTGCACATCGGATTCGGACCCCAGTTCGCGAACCTCGATGGCCAGCTCACGGACGCCGAGGCCTACCGTCGTGACCTGGAGCTCGCCGCTCGTGCCGAGGACGTCGGCTTCGACTCGGTCTGGTCCTCGGAGCACCACTTCTCGGACTACCAGCTCACCTCCCAGATGCTGATGTTCCTCGCCTGGGTCGCGGGCCAGACGACGCGGATCCGGCTCGGGACGATGGTGACGGTCCTGCCGTGGCACGACCCGGTGCGGGTGGCCGAAGCCTTCTCGGTGCTCGACCACCTCTCGGGTGGGCGGGCGATCCTCGGGATCGGCCGCGGCCTGGGGCGGGTCGAGTTCGACGGCTTCCGCGTGCGCATGGACCAGTCCCGCCAGCGGTTCGCCGAGTACGCGCCGGCGATCCTCGACGCCCTCGAGACCGGCTACATCGAGTCGGACGGCCGGCTCTACCAGCAGCCGCGCACCCCGATCCGGCCCCACCCCCTCGGGAGCTTCAAGGGCCGGACGTTCGCGTCGGCGGTCTCGCCGCAGTCGATGGAGCTGATGGCGCGGCTGGGCGTCGGGATCATGGTGATCGCCCAGAAGCCCTGGGAGACCGCCGAAGCAGAGCTCGCGGAGTACCGCCAGCGGTTCCTGGAGCTCAACGGGGTCGAGGCCCCCAAGCCGATCCTGGTCGTGGTGGCCGGCGTCAGCGAGACCCGGGCCGGGGCCGAGCGCCTCCGCGAGGTGCACCTGCAGCGGTGGGCCCGCTCGACGGTCGAGCACTACCGGTTCGACGACATCGGCTTCGCCGAGATCGAGGGCTACGAGTACTACGCCGCGCTGGCCCAGAACATCGCCCGGCATGGACTCGACGGGTTCTGTGGCTTCCTCGCCGACCTCCAGGTGTGGGGCACACCGGACGAGGTGACGGAGAAGCTGCTCGACTACGCCAAGCGGACCGACGCCGGCGGTCTGGTGGTCCCGCTGTCCTTCGGCTGCATGCCGCCGGGGGAGGCGCGCGCCAACTTCGAGCTGTTCGCCGCCGAGGTGCTCCCCGAGCTCCAGCGCTACGACGTCGGTGGCGACATCGGGGTCACGTACGACGCCCAGCCCAGTGAGGCACTGGCCGCCGACTGACGCCACGGCGTCTGTCGGACGACGCGACCGACGATGGCCGGTCCGCTCCTCGGCTTCCGTGTGGTGGAGCTGGCCGGGATCGGCCCGGGACCGTTCGCCGGGATGATGCTGGCCGACATGGGCGCCGAGGTGTTGCGCGTCGACCGCGCCGCTGCAGCGGGCAACGACACCGGGCCTGTCGCGGCCGAGGTCCTGGCCCGGAGCCGCCGGTCCGTCGCCGTGGATCTCAAGAGCCCCGCGGGCCGTGACGTCGTGCTGCGGCTGGTCGAGCAGGCCGACGCGCTCATCGAGGGCTTCCGGCCCGGCGTC
>Ga0075428_100005566_pt1 | contig 14005 bp, 10 predicted proteins | sample RhiMetdeltSRZDD2_FD_75291 | JGI IMG/M metagenome (GOLD analysis project Ga0075428, IMG submission 75291) | Populus rhizosphere microbial communities from Tennessee, USA - Rhizosphere MetaG P. deltoides SRZDD2 | ecosystem: Host-associated > Plants > Roots > Rhizosphere > Soil | place: USA...
CAGCGCTGCGAGCAGCGAACCCACGAGCCGTCGAGGCTATCCCCGCCCTGACGCGGCCCCGCCACCGGCCGCTACCGTGCGGCTCCACGATGGGGACCATCTGCATCACCGGCTCGGCCAGTGGCATCGGCGCGGCCACCCGGGAGCGCCTGGAGCGGGACGGCCACCGGGTCGTCGGGGTCGACCTCCACGACGCCGACGTCGAGGCCGACCTGTCCACGCCGGAGGGCCGGGCCGCGCTGGTGGCCGAGGTCGGGTCGCTGTGCGACGGCCGCCTCGACGGTCTGGTCGCGGGCGCAGGGGTCCAGGGCGGAGCCCCGAGCCTGGTGGTGTCGGTCAACTACTTCGGCGCCGTGGCCACCCTCGAGGGCCTCCGGCCACTGCTGGCCCGGGGCACCGGGCCCAGCGCGGTGGCGATCAGCTCGAACTCGTCCACCGTCGTGCGCGACGTCGACGAGCCCACCGTCGAGGCCTGCCTGGCCGGCGACGAGCCCCTGGCCCGCAAGCGGCTGGAGGAGCTGGGCGGCCTCACCGCCTATCCGACCAGCAAGCTGGCCTTGGCCCGCTGGGTCCGCCGGCAGGCGGCGACCGGCGACTGGATCGGGGCCGGCATCCGCCTCAACGCCATCGCGCCCGGACCGACCGCCACCCCGATGACCGAGCGCCTCGGCGACGTCGTCCTCCAGCTCGGCGACGAGTACCCGGTGCCCATCGGCCGGGTCGCCCAGCCGGCGGAGATCGCCTCGGTCCTGGCCTTCCTGCTCTCGGCCGAGTCCTCGTACGTGGCCGGTGCCGTCCTGCCCGTGGACGGCGGGGGCGAGGCCGCGACCCGCGCGGCCGACTGGCCCCGCCCCCGGCGCTGAGGACCCGAGTCGTCGCCCTCGGTCGTCGGCGTCCGCAGCCGGTCCCGGTCACCCGGTCGCGGTCAGACGCCGACGCTGTGCCAGGGCCCCCAGATGGCGAAGGTGATGCCCCGGCTGGCCTGGATGTTGACGAACAGCGTGTGGCCGTCGGGGCTGAAGGTCGCCCCCGCGAACTCGTCGGCGAACCGCGGCGTGCCGCTGCTGCTGACCAGCCGGTTGAGGACCAGGTTCCACAGATCGCCCCGTGGCGACAGCCCGCGGACGAAGTTGTCGCCCCCGCCGTCCTCGCACACGATCAACGTGCCCCGGCGGCTGGTGGTCACGTTGTCGGGCAGGTCGAGGGTGTCCGGGCCGGGCGACTCGAAGACCAGCCGGAGGCGCCGTCGATGCGTGTCGTAGGCCCACACCTGGCCGCTGCCGTTGCCCCATCCGCCGACCGGGTCGGCGTCGGTCGGCTCGGGCGGGCCGCCGCCCTGCGTCGAGGTGAAGTAGACGACGCCGCGGTCGAAGACCGCGCCCTCCAGCCGGGAGAAGCGGGCGGCTCCCTGGGCCCGGCCCTGGTTCCCGACGTGGTTGAGCGCGTCGTTGTTCGAGGTCGGTGCGGGCTGCCCGAGCGTGAACGGGAAGGTCGGGTCCGGGTCGTCGATGTCGACCCACGTCACCCGGTAGCTGGTGCCGATGGGCTGGGAGGCAGCGAGGTTGGCCAGGGGCTGTCCGACGACCGCCAGCATCTGCAGCCGCCCGTCGTTGCCCAGGCGGCCGGTCCGCAGCGGGTTGCGGCGCGGCTGGTAGCGGTAGAAGCCGGACGGGAACCCGAAGTTGTCCTCGGTCAGGAAGAGCGTGCCCGTCGTGGGGTCGAAGGCGACGGCCTCGTGGGCGAAGCGCCCGGCCGCCGTCACCGGCTGGCGGTTCGACTGGCCGCCCGCCGGCACCTCGAAGATGAACCCGTGGCGCTGGGTCAGCGGCACGTTCGAGACCCCGGTGAAGTCCGGGCCGACGTCGGGCCCGTTGACGGTCTCCTCACAGCTGATCCAGCTGCCCCAGGGCATGGGCCCGCCGCTGCAGTTCATCTGGGTGCCGTTGAGGCTGGTGAAGGCCGAGACGACCTCGCCGAACCGGGTCACCTCGACGGTGGTCGTGCCGCCCTGCCCCTGGGCGTCGTACGCCCGGGCCGGGTCGCCGAACGGGGCGCCGGGGTTGTTGAGCTCGTGGTTCCGCACCAGCAGGATCCGGCCGTGTCGCCCGCGGAACGCGGCCATCCCGTCGTGCCGCCCGGGCAGCACGGTGCCGTCGTCGAGGACGACCGACGACTCCGTGTCGTGGAACGACCGGTAGGCGAAGCCCGGTGGCAGCCAGAGGCGGACGACCCCGTCGCGTTGGTCGGCCACCGGCCCCAGGGTCGGCTGGGGCGGGGTCGTTCCTCGGGCCGCCGCGGCCGGCCCGGCCAGGAAGCCGGCGAAGGGGCCGGCGAGCGTTGCCGCTGAGGCTGTCCCCGCAACGGCACCGGCGAGGAACGTGCGGCGATTCAGTGCTGGCATCTCGTGCCTCCCTCCAGGATCGCTGCGGCGACCTTAGGCCACTCAACAGTTTGTTGAAGGGTTATGGATCGACAGTATCTTTAACTGTGTTATGCTTCTCTCGATCCCCCACGATCGAAATGGCGTAGTAACGATGACAGACACTCGAACCGACGTCGGCCCGACCGCCACCACTGACGCGAGCCACCTGACCGACACCGCTGACGGGGCGGCTCCCGGGCCCTGGGCGCTGGTCCAGGGGTCACCCGCGGTGCTCTCGGTGCGCCAGCCCTGGGCCTGGGCTCTGGTCAACGGCCACAAGGACGTCGAGAACCGCACCTGGCGCACGACCTTGCGGGGGTTCGTGGCCATCCATGCCGGCCGGCGCACCGAGCGGACCGGCTACCGGTTCTGCGAGCGGCTGGGGCTGGCGGTGCCCGAGGACCTGCCGTTGGGTGCGGTGATCGGAGCGGTCGAGGTGCTCGACATCGTCGAGCACCATCCCAGCCCGTGGGCCAGTCCCGACAGCTTCAACTGGGTCCTCGGCCGGTCCTTCGCGATCCCGCCCCTGCCCATGGTGGGCAAGCTCGGGGTGTTCGGGGCGCCGCCCGCGGTCGCCGAGGCGTTGTGGAGCGCGCCGCTCCCGGCGTCGCCCTAGTCGGCCCCTAGCGCGGGCGCATGCGCCGGCGCGGGCGCCGAGGCTCAGTACGAGTCGCCGCCGACCAGGGTCCGCTCCAGCCGGTCGGCGGCCAGGGTGACCAACTGCAGTGGCCGCTTGAACTCGTTGGTGTCCAGGTTGGCCAGGGGGACGGCGTGGCGGTAGGTGAGGAAGCGCCCGACGACCACCACCCCGCCGCAGATCAGCTTGCCGGCCTCCTCGAGCGCGGCCCCGAAGTCGACCGTGCCGACCTCGGCGAAGGGCGACTCGATGACCAGCCACTCCTCGGATCCCTTCATCAGCTGGCGCCGCCACAGGAACACGGCCTGCGACCGGCCGCCATCCAGGTCGAAGATCAGCTCGAGCATGCCGGGCTGCTCCTGAGCCACCTCGTAGCTGCTCTTGACGAATGCGGTGAAGTCTCGCCAGCTGGCCATCTGCGCCCTTGCCTCTCTCGCTTGCGACGCAGGCGTTGGTCGTCGACGCTCGCCCGCCTCTCCGCTGCCAAGGCTACGAGGTGAACGGGACGAAGTTCGTCGAGCCGAGGGTGGCCAGATCGCTGGCGGCCAGGCCCGCGTCGGACACTGTCCACAGCTGCCCGCCGATCACCAGCGAGCGCAGGATGGGCGTCGGGTACTCGTAGGTCGGGGCGAAGCCCCCGTCCTCCGGCGGCGGGCTCGCCGAGGTCCCGGCACCGGCCCCGGGCTCGACCGGCAACGGCACGGGCCCCGGCTGGACCTGGTTCGGGTGCTGCACCCGCCCGACCTCGGTGATCGCGGCACCGTCGACGTCGACCTGGTAGCCGACCAGGCCCTCGAAGGGTTGGTTCCCGTCGTACGAGCTGACGGGGATGGCTACCAGACCGGTCTCCGGCCACCACAGGAAGGCCCGATGGTCCCACTCGGCGCCCGAGCTGGCGTTCGGCAGCGCGGTCTGGGCCACCCGGGTGGGCGCCGCTGGGTCGCGCACGTCGAACAGCGAGACCTGCGTGCCGAGCTGGCTGCCGGTCTCGGTGGCGTCCTGGCCGACACCGATCAGCCGCCCGTCGCCGATGGGGTGCAGGTAGGCCGAGTAGCCGAGCATCTCCAGCTCGCCCGCGACCCGCGGGTCGGTGGGGTCGGACAGGTCGATGGTGTACAGCGGATCGGTCTGCTCGAAGGTCACGACGTAGCCGACGTCACCCAGGAACCGCACCGACTGGATCGACTCGCCCCGCCCCAGGCCGGAGACGCCACCCACCTGCGTCAGCCCGCCGCCCTCGGGCGCCAGGACGACGACGTGGCTCTCGGACTCGCCCTCGCCCTCGATCCAGGGCGTGCCGGTGGTGGTGGCCACGCGGAGGTTGTCGTCCTGCTCGTCCAGGGCGAACTGGTTCAGGACCGTCCCGTCGACGTGGCCGGACATCTCGTAGGTCGCGGCGTTCGGGTCGGAGATGTCGAAGCGGTGGATGTCGGTGCCGTAGTCCTCGGCGACGGTCCGGGCCTCGGCGTCCGGCAGGGCCTGCCAGTCCACCCACTCCGGGGCTGCGACGTAGAGATGGGTGGGCGAGGCGTAGACGGTCTGGCCGCCGGCCATGACGCCGGCGCCGTTGGCCGCCGTGATCCCGCTGCTCATGCCCTCGGACAGGTCGACGCTCACCACGGCGACCATCCCGAAGCCGGAGAAGGTCTGCGGTGCGTGGGCCTGGTCGCACTGGACCAGGACGCCCTCGTCGACCGTCTCGTCGCCGGAGCCGATCCGGCGCCAGCGGGGCATGAAGTCCTCGGCCGTGGCCTCGTCGACCACCTGCTGGTTCATCTCCTCGGCCCGGGCGGCGGCCTCGTCGCCCGGGTTGGCCGGCGTGACGAAGGGCAGCCGGTACTCGGGGTCGGCGTGGAGCACCAGCCGCACGACGTCGTCGGTCATCCGGGCCGACACGTAGTTGCCGTCGAGCTCGAAGGTCTCGGACACCGAGAGCTGGTCGTCCTGGACGTCGACCTGCACGACACGGGTCGTCGGGAGCTGCGGCGGCACGATGTCCGGCCGCGCGGTCGGGCCGTCCAGCTCGGGGATGGCGTAGGTCGCGTTGGCCACCACCAGCACCCGGTCGCCCGACGCCAGCATCTCGCCGGCGTAGAAGGCCTCGGGAAGGTCCACGCTGTCCAGCACCCGCGCGTCGGCTGCGGACACCAGGTGCAGCTTGCCTTGGGCCAGAGCGAGGATCCGATCGCCGTCGGTCTTCACGATGTCGGGCTCGTCGACCCCTTCCTCCTGCACGTTGGTGTCGGAGTGGACGGGAGTCGTGGCCGACCCCTCCTGCCCGCTCGGGCTGGCCTGGCCGCTCTCCTCGCCGGGACCGGTCGTACCGGGCTCGGCCGGCGCGGCCGAGCGGTCGGCCCCCTCGGCCGCTCCCGCGGCATCGTCGGGCACCATCGGCGCTGAGGTCGGCGCCGGCACACCCTCGGCGTCCTCGGCGATCGCGATGCCGCCGTCGAGGATGCCGTACTCCCCGCCCGGGAGGCCGTACGCGCCGACGCGGGGCGCCAGCTCGTCGTGGGCCCACGCCCGGACCTCGTCGCAGGATTCGAAGCGCTGCAGGCTGCTGGCCAACTGCATGTTGGGGAAGGCCAGGGACGACCCCCCGCTGTCGTCGTCCCCCGCGCAGCCCGCCGCCAGCACCGCAACCGCGGCGACGGCGGCGATGTTCCGAATCGGCCGCATGACATCCCCCTGAGTCCTCATGGCTCCCGTCATCGCCCCTTTGACGACGCTACGGCTCGCCCAGGTTCCCGCGATCGCGCGCCGGTAGGGTCAGGCGGGTGCGACGCGTAGACGATCTTGCCAATCGGTACGTCGAGGAGTGGGCGCGGTTGTGCCCGTCGGGGGCCACCTTCGTAGGGATCCCCGGGTACGACGACCAGCTGGACGACCTGTCCCCGGAGGGGTTCGAAGCCCAGGCCGACCTGTCCCGCCAGGCGATGGTGGCGCTGGATGGCGCCGACCCGGCCGACGAGCGCGAGCGGGTGGCCAAGGAGGCGATGCAGGAGCGGCTGGCCCTCGAGCTGGCCCGGTACGACGCCGGCGAGGCGACCAGCGAGGTCAACGTCCTCACCAGCTCGCTGCACATGATCCGCCAGGTCTTCGACCTCATGCCGACCGAGGGTGACGAGGCGGTGGCCAACATCGCCGCCCGGCTGGCCCAGTTCCCCCGGGCGCTGGCCGAGCTGCGCACCACCTGGCTGGAGGCGGCCGCGGCCGGCCACGTCAGCCCGCGGGCCCAGATCCTCGAGGTCGCCAAGCAGTGCGAGACGTGGACCAGCCCCGACGGCGACGACTTCTACCGGAACTTGGCCGGCCGCCTCTCGGCCTCGGGACCGCAGCGGGGCGAGCTCGACCAGGCCGCCGAGGCTGCGACCACGGCGACGGCCGAGTTCGGCCGCTTCCTCCACGACGAGCTGGCACCGCTGGGCCGGGAGAAGCAGGCCGCGGGCCGCGACCGGTACCAGTTGGCGTCGCAGTACTTCCTGGGGGCGCGCATCGACCTCGACGAGACCTACGCCTGGGGCTACGAGGAGCTCGACCGGCTGGAGACCGAGATGCGGGCCGTCGCCGCCGAGATCGCGGGGCCGGGGGCCAGCGTCGACCAGGCCGTCGAGGCCCTGGACAGCGCCAGCGGCCGGCGCATCGCCGGGAAGGAGGCCTTCCGGGACTGGATGCAGGGCCTGGCCGAACGCACCATCGCCGACCTCGACGGCGCGCACTTCGACATCCCCGAGCCGGTCCGGCGCATCGAGTGCATGATCGCCCCGACCAGCGACGGCGGGATCTACTACACCGCGCCCAGCGAGGACTTCGAACGGCCGGGACGCATGTGGTGGTCGGTCCCCGAGGGCATCGACGAGTTCTCCACTTGGCGGGAGGTGACGACCGTCTACCACGAGGGGGTCCCCGGCCATCACCTCCAGATCGGCCAGACGCAGTACCGGGCCGAGCTGCTGAACCGCTGGCAGCGGCTGCTGTGCTGGGTCTCGGGCCACGGCGAGGGCTGGGCGCTGTACTCCGAGCGGCTCATGGACGAGCTCGGCTACCTCGCCGACCCCGGCGACAAGCTCGGCATGCTCGACGCCCAGACCTTCCGGGCCGCCCGGGTCGTCGTCGACCTCGGGATGCACCTCGAGCTGGAGATCCCGTCGGACAATCCCTTCGGCTTCCATCCGGGCGAGCGCTGGACGCCCGAGCTCGGCTGGGAGTTCATGCGGGCCCACTGCCGCCTGCCCAACGAGCAGCTGCGCTTCGAGCTGAACCGCTACCTCGGCTGGCCGGGCCAGGCGCCGTCCTACAAGGTCGGCGAACGCATCTGGCTGCAGGCCCGCGACGACGCCAAGGCCCGCAAGGGCACCGACTTCGACCTCACGACCTTCCACCGCGACGCGCTCGACCTCGGGTCCCTGGGCCTCGATCCGCTGCGGGCGGCGCTGGCCCGGCTCTGATCCGACCCCATCAGCCCGCCCAACGGGCGGTCGTCCGCCCAGCGGGCAGGCGTGCCAGACTCGGCCCGTGCGCACGGACCTACCGCTGTTCCCCACCATGCTGGTCGGCAGCTACGCCCAGCCCGAGTGGCTGATCAACCGGGCCAAGCTCGCGGGGCGGTTCCCACCCCGGATCCGAGCCCGCGAGCTGTGGCGGGTCGACGAGTCGTATCTGGAAGAGGCGCAGGACGACGCCACACTGCTCGCGATCCGGGCCCAGGAGGACGCCGGCCTCGACGTCGTCACCGACGGCGAGATGCGACGGGAGAGCTACTCGAACCGGTTCGCGACTGCGCTGGACGGGATCGACATCGACAACCCCGGGACCGCCCTGGACCGCAGCGGTCATCCGAACCCCGTGCCGCGGATCGTTGGGCCCATCCGCAGGAAGCACCCCGTCGAGGTGGACGACGTGCGCTTCCTCCGCGAGCACACCGACCGCCCGATCAAGATGACGGTCCCCGGGCCGTTCACCATGACCCAGCAGGCCCAGGACGACCACTACCCCGACGAGGCCAGCGCAGCGCTCGCCTACGCCGGGGCCGTGAACGAGGAGATCCGGGACCTGTTCGACGCCGGGGCGGACATGGTGCAGCTCGACGAGCCCTACCTCCAGGCCCGGCCCGAGAAGGCCCGCGAGTACGGCGTCGCGGCGCTGGAGCGGGCACTGGAGGGGATCGAGGGCACGACCGCGGTCCACATCTGCTTCGGCTACGCGGCCATCATCCACGACCGCCCCAGCGGCTACTCGTTCCTGCCCGAGCTGGCGGCCTGCTCGTGCGACGCCGTCTCCATCGAGACCGCCCAGTCCGGGCTCGACTGCTCGATCCTGGCCGAGCTGCCCGGCAAGAGGATCATCCTCGGCGTCATCGACCTCGGTGATCACACCGTCGAGCCCGCGGACGTCGTGGCGGAGCGGATCCGCCGGGCGCTGCCCTACGTGCCCGCGGCGGACGTCATCGTGGCGCCGGACTGCGGCATGAAGTACCTGCCCCGTGCGGTGGCCTTCGCCAAGATGCAGGCCATGGCGGAGGGAGCCCGGATCCTGCGCGCCGAGGCGGGCGAGGGCTCAGCGGCCCCCGTTGCCACCGGCCCCACCGGCCCCACCGGCCCCACCGGCCCCGGATAGGCGCTGGCGGTAGGCGGCGACGTGCTGGCGGTTGGCGCACAGCGTGTCGCAGTAGCGGCGGGAGCGGTTGCGGGACACGTCCACGAACACCGACCCGCAGTCGGGTGACGCACAGACCCGGAGCCGGTCGAGTCCCCCGTCGCGCACCACGATCGCGAGGGCGATGGCCATCTCGGCCCCGAGCCGGTGGTGCAGCGGCGCGTCCGGAGGGGTGTAGTGGAGGTGCAGCGGCTTGTCGTCGTGCTCGATCAGGTACGGGACGGCGCCAGCGTCGGCGATCAACCGGTTGATCGCCTCGATGACCGTCTCCCGGTCGCTGGCGACGGCCAGCTCGAACACCGCCCGCAGCCGGGCCCGGAGGCGGTGCATGGCCCGCAGCTCGGCCTCGGTCCCGGCCCGCGACCCCGAGATGTTCCGGTCGTCGAGGAAGACCGCGAGCGTGGCGGTGGTGGCGAGCATGTCGCCGCCCGCGTCGGCCTCCTGCTCGGCGTTGACGAGCGCGACGGCCTCGTCCACGGCCCGCTGGCTGTCATGGTCTAATTGCAATTGACTCCTGACAGGGTTGGCCTTAAGGTGACCTTTGTTGTCAGGAGCATAACTCGTTTGAGTCATGACTGCCCGGGGGATCTCGTGACCGACCTGTCGACCCGCCACGCCCGTCCGACCATCGGCTACCTGCAGATCCTGGCCGGCGCCGCCCTCTTCGGGTTCAACGCCAGCGTGTCCAAGGTCGTGCTCGACGCCGGTCTCCAACCGGCCCGGCTCACCGCGCTGCGCTGCACGGGCTCGGCGGTCGGGCTGCTGCTGGTGCTCGGCGCCACCCGGCCGTCGCGGCTGCGGGTCCAGTGGCGTGACCTGCCCCTGCTCGCCGTGCTGGGCCTGACCGGCGCCGCGCTGATCCAGTGGCTGTACTTCGTGGCCATCGACCGCCTCCCGGTCGGCATCGCGCTCCTCCTGGAGTTCACCGGTCCGCTGCTGGTGGCGCTGTTCTCCCAGATCGTGCTGCGCGAGGTCCTGCCGCGGACCGTCTGGCTGGCGCTCGGCCTCACCCTGGGCGGCCTCGCCCTGGTCGCCCAGGTGTGGCAGGACGTGGGCCTCGACCCGGTCGGCGTGGCGGCGGGCTTCGGGGCCGCCGGATGCCTCGCCACCTTCTATCTGCTGGGCAAGTACACGCTCGAAGGGCGGGACTCGCTGAGCGTGTCGTTCTGGATGTTCACCTTCGCCGCGCTCTTCTGGGCCGTCGTCCAACCGTGGTGGGCCTTCGACGCCGCGGTCCTGGGCGAGCGCACCTCCCTGCTCGGCGCGCTCGACGGGGTGTCGGTCCCGGTGTGGCTCGCGCTCGGGTGGGTCGTCGTGCTCGGGACCCTGGCGCCGTACGCCCTGGAGGTCGCGGCGCTCCGCCACCTGTCCCCGACGACGACCGGAATCGTCGGCATGATCGAGCCGGTCCTCGCCGCCGGGGTTGCCTGGGCCTGGCTCCACGAGGTGTTGACGGTCACGCAGCTGGTCGGCGGCGCGCTGGTCCTGGCCGGAGTGACCCTGGTCCAGGCCCTCCGGACCCGGCCCACCAGCCTGGCTCCCGCGACCGAGCGGGACGAGCCCCGCGACCACGTGTTGGTGCCCGAGTACGTCTGATCCCGGGGCGAATGTGTGCCCACGGAGAGAAGTTTTCGTTCTAGGGTGCAGCGGGGCGAAGTGACCGGTTGGCTCAGGAGCGGGAGCAGGGATGAGCGACACGGATGGCGCGCGCTGGTGCGACGCCAACGGACGCTGGCACGAGGGCCCTCCTCCTGCCGGCTGGTGGCAGGCGAACGACGGGCGATGGTTCCCGCCGCTGCCTGCACCGCCGCCGGACCCGTCGACCTGGCGGCTGCCCGTCCCCCCGCCGCCACGCCATGTGGCCAGCGAGGAACCCGGGATGTGGTCGCGGATCTGGTCCACCTACGGCCGGTGGCCGACCGGAGCCCGGATCGGCGCTCCCCTGGTCGCCGGGATCCTGGTCGTCGGGCTGGTCGGGTCGCTGATCGAGCCGCGTGAGCTGGAGACCGTCGAGCGGGACGAGCCCGTCTCCACGACCGTGCCCCGGACCACGATCACGACGCTCGCCACCACGACGACCTCGACCACCACCACGACAGTCCCGCCGACGACCACGACCGAGCCGCCGCCCTCGACGACGGCACCACCACCGCCACCGACGACGGCGCCTCCTCCCCCGCCCACCACCGTGCCGCCGTCGACGACGGCGCCCGCGCCGCGCTGCCATCCCTCCTACCGACCTTGCGTGCCGATCGCGTCCGACGTCGACTGCCGCGGCTTCGGGGACGGGCCGGTCTTCGTCGACGGACCCATCGAGGTGATCGGGCCGGACGAGTACAACCTCGACCGGAACGACAACGGCATCGGCTGCGAGTTCTGAGCGGCACCGGGACCGATATCGACACGGGCGCCGAGCCTCGGCCGCCCGCCGCGTCACGATGGAACCGGGCGACCATCGCGCTGATCGCGGGCGAGTTCGCCTCCATGGCCGCCGCAGCCTGTCTGGTGACCGCGCTCGGCAAGCTGGTCTTCGACATCAGCGGCCGCGAGCTCGACCTCGGCCTCCTGGGGCTGGCCGAGTTCGCGCCGGCCGCGTTGCTGGTGCTGATCACGGGCACCGTCGCCGACCGCTACGACCGCCGCCGGGTGACGTCGATCGGGCTGCTGGCGGAGGGCTTGATCGCGCTGGTCATCACGGCCTACGTCGCCGGCTCGCCGACCGCGGTCGGCCCGCTCTTCGGCCTGGTGCTGGTGCTCGGGATCGCCCGGGCCTTCGCCACGCCGGCCGCCCGGTCGCTGCCGGCCGACACGGTGCCCAGCGACGTCCTCCCCTGGCTGGTCGCCCGGTGGTCCCTGGCCTTCCAGGGCGCGCTGATCACCGGACCGGTGTTGGCCGGCTCGCTCTACGCGCTCGACGTCCGGGCGCCGTTCGTCGCTTCGGCCCTCCTGTTCGTCGCCGCCGCTGTCGCCTTCGCCCTCGTCCGACCGGCGGTCGGACGTGCGCCTCGCGCCGGCCCTCGGGATCGGGCCCCTGACGATCGGGCCCCCGATGGCGGGAGCCGGCTCGAGGAGGCGCTCGAGGGTCTGCGGGTGGTCGGGCGGCAGCCGATCCTGCTCGGCGCCATCTCCCTCGATCTGTTCGCGGTGCTGTTCGGCGGCGCCGTCGCGCTGCTGCCCGCGATCGCCGAGGAGCGGCTCGGCGTCGGCCCGGTGGGGTTCGGCTGGCTACGGGCCGCCCCCGGCATCGGGGCCCTCGCGGTCATGGGCCTCCTCGCCGTGCGGCCGGCCCGGCGCCACGTGGGCCGCAAGCTCCTGGGCGCCGTCGGGCTCTTCGGCCTGGCCACGATCGTCCTCGGCGTCACCCGCAACTACGCCGTCGCCTTCGCCGCCCTGATCGTGCTGGCCGGTGCCGACGCCCTGAGCGTGTTCATCCGCATCACGCTGGTGCCGCTCGTCGCGCCGCCTGCCGCCCGCGGCCGGGTGCTCGCGGTGGAGAACGTGTTCATCGGCGCGTCCAACGAGCTGGGGGCCTTCGAGTCCGGGGTGACCGGCCAGGTGCTGGGTCCGGCGCTCGCCGTCGCGCTGGGCGGCGTGGCCACGCTCGTGGTCACCGCGACCTGGTGGTTCCTGTTCCCCGCGCTCCGCGAGGTGGACCGGTTCCCCGACGGACCAGGCGAGCCTGAGAGGTCCGAGAGGTCCGAGAGGTCCGAGAGGTCCGACGAAGCCGACCAGATCGACGAGGCCGACGGGTCCGACGGGTCATGAGCAGTGGGTCGGCGGCGGCAGGTCGAGAGCCGGGTTGCGGTCGAAGAAGCCGACCGGCACCAGGTGGAACCCGCACGACTCCACCGGCATCACCGGCCAGTCCTCCGGCCGGGGGATGTGGGTGAGCCCGAACGTGTGCCACACGACGATGTCGGTCCCGGCGATCGACCGGTCGGCTGCGGTCCAGGCCGGGAGCCCGTCGCCGCCGGGGTGCTGGTTCGGGTAGTTCCCCGCGGGCCGGCGCTCCTCCGGCGCGTAGGGCGTGACCCACAGGTTCCGCGTCGCGAAGGCCGCCCGCCGACCGACGCTCGATCCCGGCGACGCCAGCAGGGTCGGCGTCGGGCCGGGCACCAGCTTGTAGCCGACCGGCTCGCCCAACCCGTTGGGGGCACCCGGATTGACGATCCGCCAGTGCCGGCTGCGGGCCGCGTCCACCGTCCGCTGGGCGTCACCTTCCCGCTCGAGGCGGGTCACCACCGGCACGAACGCGTTGGCCCACGGGTTCGCGTCCCCGGCATCCGCCGGGACCGTGTCGACCTCGTGGACCTCGTTGACCGGACCGTCGACGTCCAGGTCGAGGCGGGCGCAGAACAGGTGCTGGTGGACCGGCGCGGCCAGCCCGGCGGCGACGGCCGGCGCGTAGGCCGAGCGCGTCCCCGGCGGCAGGGCCTGGGTCGACAGCACGCCGGTGAGCTTGACCTCCAGCTGGATGGTGCCGTCCAGGTAGAGGTACCAGTAGAAGCCGTACTCGTAGTTGCCGACGGTGGCGATCGACGAGACGACCAGCCGGCGTGACCGCCGCACCTCGGTGCGCCCGGAGTGCAGGTCCTGGTGCTTCCAGAGGATCCCGTAGTCCTCCTCGTGCAGGCAGACCGCGTGGGCCAGCTCGAAGGGCTGACCCTGCTCGTCGGCGAAGGTGACGTCCAGGTAGTGGATCCGGCCGAGGCAGTCGCAGCCGTCGGCCAGCGAGTTGCTCAGGCGGCCCAGGCCCCACTCGCCGACGTCGAAGGCGTTCTTCCAGCCGTGGAGGGGACCGGGATCGCCGTACGGGACCACCATCTCGGCGATCGAGGCCCGATGGAGGACCGGTCGGACCACGCCGTCGCCGCTGTCGTAGCCGACGGTGTGCAGCACCAGCCCCTCGATGGGATCCAGCGAGACCCGCAGCGACCAACCCAGCCAGCGGATCAGGTTCCCGTCGACCGCGAAGCTGGCCCCGTCCGGCTGGGTGATCTCCACCGGGCGCAGACCCGGGCGCGGCGGCTGATGGTCCTCGGGGTAGTAGCTGCCCGGATCCTCGGGAACGGGCACCACACCGTGGTCGACGACCTCCAGCACCTCGCCCCGGCCCAGATCGACCCACGCCAGCACGCCTTCGACCGGCCGCGCGTAGCCGTTGTCGGTCGGCTGCTCCCGGTAGTAGGTGAGGCAGCGGGCGATGCGGCGGCCCTCCTCGATCGGCACCCCGAAGCTGCCGGTCGGCCAGGGATCGATCTGGACCTTGCCGAAGTCCGTGATGCCCCGCT
>Ga0075428_100005570_pt1 | contig 13994 bp, 9 predicted proteins | sample RhiMetdeltSRZDD2_FD_75291 | JGI IMG/M metagenome (GOLD analysis project Ga0075428, IMG submission 75291) | Populus rhizosphere microbial communities from Tennessee, USA - Rhizosphere MetaG P. deltoides SRZDD2 | ecosystem: Host-associated > Plants > Roots > Rhizosphere > Soil | place: USA...
TTCCGGCACTGGCGGATCAGCCGCTGGTGGAGACCCGTGTGTGCCAGTACGAGAACACCTCGAGCGGCGACTTCCTGATCGACCGCCACCCAAAGGTCGAAAACCTGGTCCTGGTGGGCGGCGGGTCCGGGCATGGCTTCAAGCACGGGCCCGCCGTGGGTCGCTATGTTGCGGACCTGGTGAGCGGCGGGCTGCCCACCCCGGAGCCAAGGTTCTCGCTCATGAGCAAGGCCGGCGCGCCGGTCCGGAGCGTTCGATAATCAATGCGGCGCCGGCAACCTTCGCCGCCATCTCGGGGGACAATCGCTAACATCTGAAAAACGCATGAGGCCACCCGCGTGCTGAAGTGGAAGTTGATGCTCTCGACCCTGCCCATCGTGTTGGCGATGGCGGCGGTCAAGTTGATGCTCGACGTGGTGTTCCAGTTCAAGGGGCTGGTGCCGTTCGCCGACGTCGGCGTGATCCTGACCGCGTGTGTGTTCCTGATCGGCTTCCTCCTCGCGGGGACGATGGCCGACTACAAGGAAAGCGAACGGCTGCCGGCGGAGATCGCCACGACGCTCGAGGCGATCGAGGAAATCTTCGCCCTCGCGTCGACCAACCGCCCGGGCCTCAGCCTGCCTGTGCTGCGTCGCGGCGTCCTCGACCTGACCGACGCGATCAAGGCCTGGCTCGTGCAGCGCGACACGGACGTCTATGCGGCGCTCTCCCGCATGGGCGCGATGATCGGCTGGCTCGAGTCGGAAGGCGCTGGCCCCTACGCCTCTCGGGCGATTCCGCAACTGATGACGGTGCGCAGGAACGTGTCGCGGATCGACGTCATTGCCCGGACAGGCTTCCTGCCCCCGGCCTACGCGCTCCTCGAGGTGCTGGTCGTGATGGTGATCGGCCTGATGCTCGTCGCCGAGTTCAGCAGTCGTCTCGTCGAATCCGTGATCGTGCCCTTCGTGACGCTGGTGAACATCTACATGCTGCGGCTCATCCGCGACATCGACAACCCGTTCGAGTACTCGCCGGACGGCAAGCAGGACGGGCGGGCGGAGGTCGAGCTGTGGCCGATCGACGAATATCGCGCCCGGCTCGCCGCGCGGGTGGTGGCCGCGGCCCGCCCGGCCGGGTCGGAGCCCGGCGCGGCGCCGAGCTTCAGCGCCTCGCTGGTGACCCGGGACATCGTCGAGCGCTGAGCAAGGCAAGGCCTGAAGGCAGGGGCGGCCCCGTCGCTATGGACGGGGCGGTCAATTGTTGGCGCATTTCGTCGCGCAGCCACCACAGTCCGGCGCATCAACCGGTCCCGCGGAACGGGCCGCTGCCAAACTAATCGAATCGCCGTGCCGGTGCATCCAAGGCATGCGGCCGCCCACTGGCGACAGGGAGAGCCCATGAAGATTTCGGAGCGTTGCGCGCAGAACCCCGCGGCGGTCGCGGCTGCGTCCGCGATAGTGCTGTTGTTCGGTCTGCTGTCGCTCCTCCGGCTGCCCATCCAGCTGTTGCCCGATACCCGGCGGCCCGAGCTCTTCATCAATGCGGAATGGCGCGAGGCCGCCCCCGCCGAGCTCGAGGAGGCGATGATCGAGCCGATCGAGGAGGCCATGCGTGGCCTGCCCGGCATGGTCGAGATGCGTTCCGAATCGAATCGCGGTCGCGGCGGCGTCGGTCTCACCTTCGAAGTCGGCACGGACATGACCCGGGTCATGCTCGACGTGGTCTCCCGCCTCAATACCCTGCCACCGTTGCCGCCTGATGCGGAGGAGCCGCAGGTGTTTGGCGGCGACAACTGGCAGGCCGAAAACGCGGGCTCGTTGCTCGTCAAGCCGCTGCCGGGTCACTCGGTGCCCGACATCGGCGCGGAGTACCAGAAGCTCATGGAAGAGGTGGTCGAGCCGCGATTGTCCCGGGTCGAAGGAGTGTCGCGAGTCAATCTCGAGAGCGGCCGGCCGCGCGAGGTGCAGGTGAGCTTCGACCCGCACCGCCTCGCGGCGCTCGGCATTACCCCGCAGCGACTCGCGCAGACCGTGATCGCGGCGCGAGACGTCTCGGCAGGGTTCGCGAACGTCGGGCGGCGACAGTTCACCGTACGCGTCACCGGGCGCGAGCCGGTGGTCGACCTGGGCGACCTGGTTGTCGGCTGGAGCGACGATCGCCCGCTCTACCTGCGCGATGTCGCAGACGTGCGCACCGAGCACGTCAAGGCGCGCTGGTTCTCCTTCCGCAGCGGCGTGCCCGCGTACTACATCACCCTGCAGCGCACGTCCGAATCCAACACGGTCGAGCTGATCGACGGGGTCAAGGAGGCGATCGAGGAACTGAATGCCGGACCGCTCGCCAGGGAAAAGCTCTCGATCGAACTGTCCTGGGACGCGAGCGTGTACGTGCGGCGCGCGATCGGCTTCGTCCAGGAGAGCCTGGGGATCGGTATCCTGCTCGCGGTCGGCGGCCTTTGGTACTTCTTGCGCGGACCGCGCGCGCTGCTCGTGATCGGCCTGTCGATCCCGCTGTCGCTCTTCTTTGCGGTGATTACCCTGCATCTGCTCGGGCGCACGCTGAACGTGGTGTCGCTTGCCGGCCTCGCGTTCTCCACCGGTATCGTGATCGACGCGGCCCTGATCGCGCAGGGCAACGTGCTTCGTTACGTGCAGATGGGCCACCCGCCGATGAAGGCGACGCTCGAGGGCACCGCCGAGGTTATGCCGGCGCTGCTGGCGTCGATGCTGACCAGCGTTGCCATCTTCCTGCCCATCCTATTCATGGAGGGGCTGGAAGGACAGCTCTTCAAAGATCTCGCCATCACGATGTCGGTGTCGCACGCGGCCTCGCTGCTGGTGGCGATGACGCTGATCCCGGCAGCGAACCGCTGGGCGCTCGCCCGCGGTATACCGGCGGACCAGCACCAGCACTGGTGGACGGCAATGACCGAGTTCGCGATGCGGCTCACCAATACGCCGAAGACCCGCTGGGCCTGGATCGGCGGGTTGACCGTGGCGAGCGCCGCCATCGTCGTGCTGCTCTCGCCGCGCGTCGACTACCTCCCGGTCGCACAGACGGACCTTATCTGGAACAACTTCCGCCTTCCGCCCGGTGGCAACATGGAAACGGCGCGCGACGAGTTCGCGCCGGTGATCATCGAGCGGCTGCGCCCCTACCTCGAGGGCGAGAAGGAACCCGCTATCAAGTACTACAATTTCTCGGCCTTCGAGGGCTTCGGCGCCACGGCGGTGGTTTATCCGAAGGATCCGCGCGACATCAAGGCCATGGTGCCACTGCTGCGCGACGAGCTGATGGCGGGTGTGCCCGACACGCCGGTCTATTCGCAGCGCGGGTCCCTTCTAAACGTCGACGGCGGCAACGACCGCGAGATCCGGCTCGACTTCCAGGGCGCGGACCTGGCCGCGCTGATGGACGCAGCGCGCGTAGCGGTCGACGAAATCCCGAAGTCGATACACGACACTTTCCCTCAGCCGCTCCCGGCGCTCGAGCTCAACCAGCCCGAGCTGCAGCTCGTGCCGGACGAATGGCGCATCGCCCGTTCCGGGCTCACGCGTACGGAGGTCGCCTCCAGCGTGCGCGCCTTCACCGGCGGTCTGTGGGCCGGCGAGTACTTCGACGGCAACGAGCGGATGGACATCATCGTCAAGGCGCGCGAGTGGCGCTCGCCCGAGGAGCTCGCGGAGCTCCCGATCGTGACGCCGACCTCGGGCGTGCAGACGGTGGGCGAGCTCGTGACCCTGCGCCAGACCGTGGGCCCATCGCAGCTCGTGCGGATCAACGGCCACCGCACGGTGAGCGTGAGCTTCACGCCGCCCGACGACATGACGCTCGACGAGGCGCTTGCGCGCGTGCGAGATGAGGTCGAGCCGAAGGTGCGTCCCGCCATGAAGTCGGGTACCCAGCTCACCTACGCCGGCACCGCGAACGACCTGCACGAGGCGCTGCGCGCGATGGCGCAGAACTTTCTGCTCGCGCTCGTGATCCTGTTCGCATTGATGGCCGCGCTCTTCCGCTCGGTACGCGACAGCATGCTGGTGATGCTCGTCATGCCCGCGTCGATCGCGGGCGGCATACTCTCGCTGCGGCTGGTCGGTCTGTTCAGCTTCCAGGCGCTCGACCTGCTGACGATGATCGGGTTCATCATCCTCCTGGGGCTGGTCGTCAACGCGGCGATCCTGCTCGTCGACCAGACCCGGGCGCGCGAGCGCGCGGGGATGTCGCGACGCGAGGCGGTGCGCGAGGCGCTCGACACCCGAGCCCGACCGATCGCCCTCTCTACGCTGACCGCCGTCCTGGGAATGCTGCCGCTCATCTTCATGCCAGGTCTCGGCGCAGAGATCTATCGCGGCCTCGCCGCCGTCGTAGCCGGCGGCATGGTGGTCGGCACCACTTTCACCTGGGTGCTGATGCCGAGCCTGCTGCGCCTGGGCGAAGAGCGGGTTGTCGAAGCTGCTGCGGCACCGGAGCTCGTTCCGGCATACACAACGACCTCAACATCGGACAAGCCATGAACGTGAACCCGATGGCAAGCTGCCGTCACGCGATCGCCAGCCTCGCGCTCGTGGTCGCGGCCAGCGCCGCTGCCCAGCAGCAGGAGCGTCCCGCATCCGTGCAGGTCTCGCGCGCCGAGGTCCGCCAGCTGGCGCCCTCCGTCCACGCGACCGGCCTGGTGCAGTCGCGTGCGGCGGCCGATCTCGCGGCCGCGGTCTCCGGACGCCTGCAGTGGGTCGCCGAGCCGGGTACCGCGGTCTCGGCCGGCGACATTGTCGCGCGCATGGACGTTCGCGAGCTGTCGCTCGCCCGCGCCGAGCAGGCGGCCCGCGTCAAGCGCGCCAGCGTCAACCTTACCAGCCTCGACCGCGAGCTCGAGCGGCTGCGCGCGTCCGGCACCGCGGTGTCACGTTTCACCGTCGACCAGGCGCAAGCGAACCGCGACCTGGCGGCCGCCGACCTCGAGGTGGCCCGTGCGCTGCTCGCGCAGACCGACGATCAGCTCGCCCGCTCGCGCATCACTGCGCCGTTTGACGGCGTCGTGGCCGACCGGATGCGGCGAGCCGGCGAGGAGCTGGGCCGCGGCGACGTCGTGGCGCGCCTCGTCAACCCCGACGAGCTTGAGATCCGGCTTTTCGTGCCGCTGCGGCACGTACGGGCGATCCAGCCGGGGCATGCAGTCAATGTCACGGCAGACCGCCGCCGGTTCACCGCCGCGGTCAGCACGATCGTTCCGGCCGGTGATCCGCGCTCGCAGTCCTTCGAGGTGCTGGTCAAAGCACCGCCCGTCGATGGGCTCCTTGCACCCGGCAACACGGTGGAAGTCGAGCTGCCGCTCGGTGAGCCGCAACGCAAGCTCGCGGTGCACCGCGACGCACTCATCATCCGTGCCGAGGGGCTCTACGTGTACCGAATCAACAGCGAGGATCGCGCGGAGCGGGTTGCGGTCAAGGCCGGCGTGGCGGATGGCGACTGGATCGCGGTGGACGGGAAGTTGAAGGCCGGCGACCAAGTGATCGTGCGCGGCGCCGAGCTGCTGCGCGGCAACGAGCTCGTTCAGGTTGTCGGCATCTTCGATCCCGAGCCGCAGGTCGCGGTGAAGTAGAACGGCTTCACAAACGAAACGGGCGGGTCGCAAGGACCCGCCCGCGTTTGCCTGCGTCGGCGGTTCAGGCCGCCTTCTTGAAGAGGCCGAGGGCCCGCAGAAGGAAGATCAACAGCGCCGCACCGGCGACGCCGACGATCAGACGGACGACCAGGCCGCCACCCGCCAGCCCGAGCATGCCGGCGAGCCAGAAGCCGAGCGCCGATCCGACGATGCCAACCAGGATGTTGGCGATTAGTCCCATCTGAGAATCCGCTTTCATCAGGATGCTTGCGAGCCAGCCGACGATGCCGCCGACGATGAGAGACCAAATGAATTCCATGCTGTTTCTCCCCTTGTTGTTTGCGGTTGCACCGGTCGCCCGCCTGGATGCGCGGGTGTGGCGGGACGCTAGCAGATCGGATGGCGACGGGGGATCGGACGAATTCCCACGTCAGAATCTCGTAGCTCGCTGTGGCGCGCCGCGTCTGGGGCCCGAGGGGCGGGAAATGGGATGTCCTCGACGGGAGACAGGTCACGCCTCAGCCTCGACTCGTGAAAATACGTGATTTCGCTGCCATCGTCGTCGAACACGCTAAAGCCGGGCGGCAATGGTCGAGATCGTCCGTGCCGCTGGCAACCTCGACGTTGACCAATCGCAAGGTGTATTCCGGGCATGAAGGGCGGCAAGCTAGATACGGCGCTCCGAGCAGGGCGCAACGGAGGCGGACGTGGCCGGGATCACGCGGCGTGATTTTCTCGACGGCGTTGCGCTCACGATTGGCGCGGGTCTCGTGCCCGAGCGGATCCTCGCCACCGTGTCTTCGCCGCCGGGTTACCCGCCCGTGCTCACCGGGCTCCGCGGTCAGCACGACGGCTCGTTCGAAGCCGCCCACACCATGGCGTTCGACGGCAAGCAGTACCGCGTCGGCGGCCTGCCGGTCGAGGAGGAGTACGACTGCATCGTGGTCGGCGCCGGCATCAGCGGGCTGGCTGCGGCGCACTACTACCGCCAGCGCTTCGGCAAGGATGCGCGCATCCTCGTGCTCGACAATCACGACGACTTCGGCGGGCACGCGCGGCGCAACGAGTTCGAGGCGGGCGGACGGCTCCTGATCGGTTACGGCGGCAGCGAGGCGCTGCAGTCGCCGGTGAACAGCTTCTCCGCGAACGTGAAATCGCTGCTGCAGGAGCTCGGCGTCGAGGTCGAGCGCTTCCGCACGCTGTTCGATCAGCAGCTCTATCCGGGTCTCGGGCTGTCCCGGGCGAGCTTCTTCGACCGTGAGCGCTTCGGCGTTGACAGGCTCGTGACCGGCGATCCGACCGACTGGGTGTCCGACGACATTCCGCGTGACCGGCGCAACGGCCGCGCGCTCGAGACTTTCATCGGCGAGTTCCCTATGTCCGTGGAGTCCCGCCGGCAGCTGCTCGAGCTCTACACCGGCAAGCGAGTCGACCTCGCGCGGCTTCCGGACGACGCGGCACGCGAGGACTATCTCTCGAAGATCTCGTACACCGAATTCCTGCGCCGCGACTGGCGTCTCTCCGACGAGGCGATCGGGTACTTCGACGGCCGTACCCGCGATTTCTTCGGCTTGCCGCCCAGCCTGCTGCCCGCGCTCGACTGCGGACTGTATGCGTACCCCGGTTTCGCCGGTCTGGCGCTGCCGGCGGACGAGGAATCCGCCGCGGACCTGAATGAGCCCTACGTCTATCACTTTCCTGACGGCAACGCTTCGATCGCGCGGCTCCTGGTCCGAAAGCTCGTGCCTGCAGCCATCCCGGGCCGCAGCATGGACGACCTGGTGCTCGCCAGGGCGCGCTACGAGGACCTCGACCGACCGGGTAACACGGTGCGCATCCGGCTCATGAGCACGGTAGTCCGCGTCGTCAACGGCGATGGCCTGGTCGAGGTCGGCATGGTCGCGAACGCCGACCGGTCGTTGCACCGCCTGCGCGCACGCCACGTCGTCCTCGCCTGTTTCAACATGCTGGTGCCGTACGTGCTCGGCGGCCTGCCGGACGGTCAGGCGGCGGCGCTCCGGCAGAACGTCAAGCTGCCGCTCGTATACTCGAATGTGCTCGTGCGCGACTGGCGGGCATGGCAGCGCCTCGGCGTGCACGAGATCTACGGGGTGTCGAGCTTTCATTCCCGGGTCAAGCTCGACTACCCGGTGAGCATGGGCGGCTACCGCTTTCCACGGGATCCTGCTGAGCCGATCGTGCTCCACATGGTGCACGTGCCGAGCGTCCCTGGCGTCGACGACCCGCGCGTCGCAGCGCGGGCGGCGCGCCGTCTGCTCCTTGGACGGCGGTTCGAGGACTACGAGGCGGCCATTCGTACCGATCTGACACGGATGCTCGGGCCGGGCGGGTTCGACGCGGCACGCGACATCCTCGCGATCACCGTCAACCGCTGGTCGCACGGGTACTCCTGGGGGGTGAACACGCTGGTCGACGACTGGGACGAGCACGAGGGCGTAAGGGAGACCGCGCGCCGCTCGGTCGGTCGGGTGACGATCGCCAATTCCGACTCGGGGTGGTCGGCCTACGCCCACGTCGCCATCGACGAGGCGAAGCGGGCCGTTTCCGAGTTGCCCGCGAGCTGAAGACGCCGGCCTTGGGGCAGGGCTCGGGGCTTGACGACCGAGCAGAAACGCGGCCAAACCTGTATGATCGCCGGTGACCGCCAGGCTGGGACGCCCGGCCCGCGGTGGCATCCGCGAGGTCCGCGCCAGGCCGGGCGTTCGCGACTGCTCGGCCAGGCGTCGAGCCGGCTGAGCCGCCAAGAAACGGCCCTGGACCCCGAATTAGAGACGCGGACCACACGCGTACCGCGCAGGAGAAGTGCTTGCAGACGACATTCGAGAGCCTCGGTCTCGGGGCGCAGCTCGTGCATAGCCTTGCCGAACAGGGATACACCGAGCCGACGGCACTGCAGGGGGAGACGATTCAAAACGTGCTTGCGGGACGCGATCTGCTCGCGCTCGCCGGCGACGGCGCGGGGCGCACCCTCGCGTACGGGCTGCCGGTATTGCAGCGTCTGCGCGACACTGCGACCGGGGAGTCGGCCACGGCACCACGCGCGCTGTTTCTGATGCCGACACGCGAGCTGGCCGCCCGCGCCGAGGACATGCTCCGCGGCTATGCGCAGCGACTCGAGCTCAGCGGCGTCCTGATCCAGGGCGGCGTCGATTACGCGGCCCAGGTAGAGATTCTCCAGCACGGCGTTGACGTCGTCGTCGCGACCACCGGACGCCTGCTCGATCACGTGGCCAAGGGGACGATCGATCTGAGTCGGGTCCAGCTCTTCGCGATCGACGCCGCCGACCGGCTGACCGACATCCGTTTCCAGCGCGACATCCACCGCCTCATCGAGGCCCTGCCCGCCGAGCGGCAGACGCTCCTCTTCGCCACGACCGTCTCCGACGAGATCCGCGCGTTCGCAACGGAGCTGCTCAGGGATCCGGTCGTCGTCGAACTGCCGACCGTCGGTGCCGCGCCGCAACCACGCGCCGCGCGAACCGAGTCGCTGCCGCAGCGACAGAGGAATGGCGCACCGCCCCCGAACCAGAACCGCAACGTCAGCACGCAGCCCGGCAACACGCGCAACGACGAGGGCCGTGCGCCGATGCGCGATCGGCAGCCCGCGTCCCACGAGAGCAGCCTGTTTCCCTCGAGCGGTCCGGTTTTCGGCTACGGCGACGGGGGACGCGGTCGCCGGCCGCGATCCGGACCGCGCCGTCGCGACCAGGGCTGATTCCGCCGAATTCGAGCCGCTCGCCGCGGCGGGCTCACGCGAATGCGGCGAGCGCGGCAACCGCGATCGCGACGCACTGCACGACAACGGCCACGCGAACACGCATCCGGCGTTGCATCACGGCACAGGCGAGCCACAGTGTGATCGTCACTGAGAGCGACCACGCGACGATCACGCGCATCGGCAAGCGGTCCGCGAGCCACAGCAGGGGCAGCGTCGCTGCGATCGCAAGCACCAGGTCGACGACCGCGAACCGGCGCGCCGCACCGTCCGTCGGCGGGTCGTAGCGGCACACCGCCGCGATGTCGAACCGGGTGGCCGGCCAGCTGGCCGGATCCGCGTCGGCGGGCCGCCAGCCTGGCCGCTTTAACCAAACCTTGAGCTTGTCGCGCCAGCGCGGTACGCGCCACGACTTGCGCGCCAGGTCGACGTAGACCTCGAGATTGGCCCAGATCGGATCCCAGGAGTCGAGCGGCGCCCGGGTCCCGTACACGCATCGCTCGGTCTCGGACGCAAAGCTGCCGAACAACCGGTCCCACACGATCAGGATGCCGCCGTAGTTCCGGTCGATGTAGCCATCGTTGACCGCGTGGTGCACGCGATGATTCGACGGGGTCGCGAACACGCGATCGAGCCATCCGAGCCGGCCGACGTGCTCGGTGTGGATCCAGTACTGGTAGAGCAAGTCGATCAGCGCGGCGGCGGCAAACACCGGCGGCGGGAACCCGATCACCGCCATCAGCAGGTAGAAGAGCCACCCAAGCAGCGCGCCGCTGCTCGTCTGCCGCAGCGCGGTCGACAAGTTGAACTCCTGGCTCTGATGGTGGACGACATGCGAGGCCCAGAAGATCGCGCTCTCGTGGCCGAGGCGGTGATGCCAGTAGTAGCAGAAGTCGTACGCGACGAGGCCCGCCACCCACACCCACCAGGCGTCGGCGGGGAGCCGCCAGATCGAGACATACGCGTACACGAACGTGTAGAGACCCACGCGCAGCAGCTGCGTGAAGAGATTCGAGATCTGGCTCAGCACGCCCAGGCTCAGGCTGTTGACCGCGTCGTTGAGCCGATAGGTGTTACGGCCGCGCAGCCGCCCCCAGGCGTACTCGAGCCCGATCAGCGCGAAGAAGAACGGCGTCGCGACGGCGATGGCCCGGCCCATACCCATCAGTCCGACACGTGTTCCCAGCGGCGTGCTCGGTCGACCGCTTTCGACCAGCGCGCGAGGTGCGCTGCGGCGACGTCGCGCGACATCGCGGGCTCGAACCTGCGCTCGGCGCGCCAGTTGGCGGCCAGCTCGGCCGTCGATCGCCACAGGCCGACCGAGAGCCCGGCGAGACTCGCGGCGCCCTGCGCGGTGGTCTCGGTGTTCGCCGGTCGGACCACCGGCACGCCAAGCAGATCCGCCTGGAACTGCAGCAGCAAGTCGTTGCGCGCGGCGCCGCCGTCCACTCGCAGCTCGCGCACGGGAGCGCGCGCGTCCGCCTGCATCGCAACGAGGAGCTCGGCGGTCTGGAACGCAATCGACTCGAGCGCCGCGCGGGCGATGTGGGCACGCGTCGTACCGCGCGACAACCCCAGGATCGCACCGCGCGCGTACGGATCCCAGTGAGGGCTGCCAAGGCCAGTGAAGGCCGGCACGACGCAGACGCCGCCGGTGTCGGCGACGCTTCCGGCCAGCGCTTCTATCTCGGACGAAGAGTTGATCAGGCCGAGCCCGTCGCGCAACCACTGCACGACCGCGCCACCGGTGAACACCGAGCCCTCGAGCGCGTAGCAACGCGAGTCGAGATCCCAGGCCACCGTGGTCAGCAGCCGGTGCGACGAGAAGTGCGGCTCGGCGCCGGTGTTCATCAGCAGGAAGCAGCCGGTGCCGTAGGTGTTCTTCGCCATTCCGGGCTCGAAGCACGCCTGGCCGAAGAGCGCTGCCTGCTGATCGCCGGCGATTCCGCCGATCGGGATCTCGCGCCCGGCGATCCGCGCCGCAAGCTCGCCGCGCGGCAGGCGCGAGGAGACCACGCGTGGCAGCACGGCCGGCGGAATACGGAAAAGCTCGAGCAGCCAGGGATCCCACGTCCCGCTCGTGATATCGAGCAGCAGCGTGCGGCTCGCGTTCGTGATGTCACTCAGATGCGCGCCGCCGCCCGTGAGGTTCCAGATCAGCCAGCTGTCGATCGTCCCGAACGCGAGCTCGCCGCGCTCCGCCCGCGCGCGGAGCGTCGGGTCGCTGTCCAGCAACCAGGCGAGCTTTGTCGCCGAGAAGTACGGATCGAGAAGGAGACCGGTGCGGCGCGTGATCTCCGCTTCGTGACCGGCCGCCGCGAGCGCCGCGCAGGCGTCGGCCGTGCGGCGATCCTGCCACACGAGCGCCCGCGCGACCGGCCGGCCGGTGGCGCGCTCCCAGAGCACGGTGGTCTCGCGCTGGTTCGTGATCCCGATCGCGGCGATGTCGGCGGCGGTGAGGCGTGCGCGCGCCAGCACCTCGGCGATCGTGGCGGCTTGCGTCGCCCAGATCTCCTCCGCGTCGTGCTCGACCCAGCCCGAGCGCGGAAAATGCTGCGTGAACTCGCGCTGCGCGACGGCCACGACCTGTCCGTGCGCGTCGAACAGAATCGAGCGTGAGCTGGTCGTGCCCTGATCGAGGGCGAGCACGTGCGTGGTCAAGCGCCGGTCTCCGTTGCCGGCACTCTACGCCGGTGCGGTCGCAGCATTGGCGGGATGCGCGGCGAGCCATCCGGCGAGCTGCACGGGCGCCTCGGCAGGCAGGTGCAGGCCGAGCTTGCTGCGTCGGAACAGGATGTCTTCCTCGGTCACGGCCCACTCTTCGCGACGCAGGTACTCGATCTCGCGGACGCGGAGACCCGGCAATACCTCCGACCCGAGGTCATCCATGGAGGACGCTCCGGCGAGCAGCTGCTCGATACGCGTGCCATAGGCGCGCGAATAGCGTCGCAGCAGTCCGGTGTCGAGCCACGGCCAGCGGCGTGCGAGCTCGGCACGGAACGCCGCGAAATCGCCGCGCGGCATGTCGCCACCGGGCAGTGTCGCCGAGCGCGTCCAGGCGCCGCCGCGGTGCCTGAGCAGCGCCCCGAGACGATCGACCGCCTCCTCGGCGAGCCTGCGGTAGGTGGTGATTTTTCCGCCGTAGACCGACAGCAGCGGCGGGGAGTCGCACTCGAGCTCGAGCGAGTAGTCGCGCGTTACGCTCGCCGCGTCCGCCGACTCGTCGTCGAGCAGCGGCCGCACGCCGGAGTACGTCCACAGGACGTCGCGATCGGTGAGGTCGCGCGCGAAGTAGCGGTTCGCCATTGCCACAAGGTAGGCGCGCTCGTCGGCGTCGATGGAAGGGGCGCCCGGGTCGCCGTGATAGTCGACATCGGTCGTCCCGATCAGCGTGAACTCGTTCTCGTAGGGGATCGCGAACACGATGCGGCGGTCGGGGTTCTGGAAGATGTAGGCGTACGGATGGTCATACAGCCGCCGCACCACGATGTGGCTTCCCTTCACCAGCCGCAGACCGCGAGCCGTCAGCGTGTCGGCGATCTCGTCGATGAAGCGCGTTACCCAGGGACCGGTGGCGTTCACCACCACGCGCGCGAGGAGCGACTCGCGCGCGCCATCGGCGGCGACCAGCGTGGCCCGCCAGCGCGCTTCTTCGCGCTTGAGCTCTGTGCAGCGCGTCCGGGTGAGCACGCGCGCGCCGCGCTCGCGTGCCCCGATCGCGTTGAGCACGACCAGGCGCGAGTCGTCGACCCAGGCATCCGCGTAGACGAAGCCGCGGCGGAACCGCCCCTCGAGCGCCGCGCCGGCGGGGTGATGGCGCAGGTCGATCCCGGTCGAGGCTGGAAGACGACGGCGCCGCGCAAGATGGTCGTAGAGAAAGAGACCGGCGCGGATCATCCACGCGGGCCGCAGGTGCGAGTCGTGCGGCAGCACGAAGAGCAGCGGGCGGATGATGTGCGGCGCCGCCTCGAGCAGCACCTCGCGCTCCTGCAACGCCTTGCGCACGAGGTCGAAGTCGAAGTGCTCGAGATAACGCAGGCCGCCGTGCACGAGCTTGGTGCTGGCGGACGAGGTGTGCGCGGCGAGATCGTGCTGCTCGCACAGGACGGTCGAGAGCCCGCGGCCCGCCGCGTCGAGCGCGATTCCCGCGCCGTTGATCCCACCGCCGACGACGAGGAGGTCGCAGTCGCTCACCGGTACAGCAGGAACGGGTCGCGTTCGGCGAGCCAGTCACGCTCGTCGCGACCGGCGAGCGCGTCGAGATCGGCAGCGGTGGCGGCGGGATCGTCGACCCACTCGCGGAGCAGCGGACTGCCGTTGATCAGGTCGATGGCCAGCCGGTCGCGCTCGTACTCGTAATGGAAGTCGCGCCACAGCTCGTAATCAGGTACGAGGCGGCGCAGCGCCTTGAATCCCAGCGCCTGCAGGCGCCAGGGCCGGAACGCAGCGTGATCGTACAGCGGATCCTCGGCGTGGACGTGCACGCCGGCGCAGAGCTTTCCGGAGTGCTTGTGAAACGTCGGCTCGAACCAGCAGGCGCGAAGCCGGCATCCCGCCGTCCAGGAGGGCGCAAGCGCATGCATCCCGGCGATGAGCTTCTCCGGTGCGAGATCCGGCGCGCCGAAAAGCTCGAGCGGTCGGGTCGTGCCGCGGCCTTCCGAGAGCGTGGTGCCC
>Ga0075428_100005573_pt1 | contig 13993 bp, 12 predicted proteins | sample RhiMetdeltSRZDD2_FD_75291 | JGI IMG/M metagenome (GOLD analysis project Ga0075428, IMG submission 75291) | Populus rhizosphere microbial communities from Tennessee, USA - Rhizosphere MetaG P. deltoides SRZDD2 | ecosystem: Host-associated > Plants > Roots > Rhizosphere > Soil | place: USA...
GGGACCGTCCCGCCCGCGCCCGCGAGCACGGCCTCGCGGACGGCGGGGAGATGCTCCGCGTGCCGGACGTAGACGCGCATCGAGAGCAGCCTCGAGGCGAGCGGCTCCCCCCGGCCGGGGACGGACGCCGCGTCGAGCACCGCGGCGATGTTCCGCAGGGTCTCCTCCACCTGCCTCTCGGGATCTCCGGGGAACACGCTCTCGTGCCCGACGATGCTCGCCGTCCCCGAGACGAACACCGGCGCCGGCGATGCGGTCGACGGAGCGGTCGCGCGGGCGAAGGTCGGGCTCTTCGGGCCGTAGCGCTCGGGGTAGCGGTAGGCGGGCACCTGCCGCGGGTTCTCGATGTGCCGGCCGGGTCGGCGCGCGGCGAGCAGGTGGAGGACCAGCGCGTCCCCGGGACATCCCACCGCCGACGCCGCCGGCAGGCGCTCGGCGTACCCGTCGCCGAACGTCTCGGAGAAGGCCCGGGAGCGCCCCTCGCAGAAACGCATGTAGCGATCGAGCGCGCCGGATCGCTCGTTGATCCGGGGGACGAAGTTCCACACCCGGAGGAGGTGGGGGTATCCGGCGGCCCGCAGCTCGTCGAGGAGGCCGCGATAGGTCTCGAACGTCCGCCGGGTCATGTCGGCCTCCGCTCCCGCGGGGGTCGCGACCGAGGCGAAGAGGCACGAGCCGTCCGCCGCCGCCGGGCCGGAGGCGAGGGGGACCGGCTCGACGGTCCCCTCCGCGCCCCAGACCTCCTCCGGGAGATCGCGCGCGAGGGACGGGATCGGCACGCGCGCCTCGATCGCCGCGGACGATTCACCCGCCGGCGCGTCGCCGAAGCGGATGACCGCGAGCGGGGAGCGCGCCCCGCGGCGCAGCGTCATCCGCCAGCCTCCTCCCGGCTCCGGGCGCTCGTCCACGTACTCGTGCCCTTCGCGCGCGCAGAACGCCTGGACGTCGAGGCGCGCCATCGGGTCGTCCGCGAGGAGGTCGAGAATCAGCCCGGGCGCGAGACGCGCGAGCCCGGCGCGGGCCCGCGCGACCGGCACGGGACAACGAAGCCCGCGCGCATCGAGCAGAGGGGGTGCGGTCACTCGGGGCGTCCGGGCTCGGCGGGTGCGCAGCCCTTGGCCCCCGCGCAGGCGGCGACGCACGCGTTCGGATAGGTGCATCCGCCGTCGCAGCGGACGGGGGCGTAGATCATCGGGCACACGCACTCCGGCTTCGGCGGGGGACAGTCGGAGGCGGAGGAGGGGGCGTCGAGCGTGGCCTCGCGCCGCCGTCCTCCCTCCTTGAACTCCACCTCGAAGGCGACGCTGCCGTCGGGCCGGGTTTGCTTCGACACCGAGAGAGGCGGATCGGGCCCGTGGGCCGCCGCATAGGCGCGCGCCACCTCTGGGGGGACCGCGCTCCAGGCGATCGGCTCCTCGGTCAGCAGCAGCGTGCCGTCGGGGGAGACCTCGCAGGCGAGCTCCCGGCCGTCCGGCCCGGTCAGCTCGACGTCCCAGTGGGTGGTCCCGTTCTCGTGCTCCCGGTCGCACCCGGTCACCTTCGCCCCGGGGTGCGCCGCGAGCGCGGCCGCGGCGACGGGGGGCGGGCACTTCGACGCGCGCGCGTCGGAGACCAGCGCGAGGGCGAGGGCGACCGCGAAAAGGAACGGTTTCATCGCTCGAGGAGGAGGATAAGCCAGCTCCTTGCGCGCTGCTCCCCGGGGCCTAGCTTATCGCCGAGAGATTCGGCCCGGGGGGCGGAGGCGGACCATGACCGGCGAGGCGATCTGCAACGAGCTGGACAAGCTGCGCGCATCGGGGAGCTCGTTCGAGACCATCGTGTCCAGCGCCGTGCAGCGGCTGCATGAATCCCACCCGAAGTTCCACTGGACCGGGATCTACGAGCTGTTTCCCAACGACGTGCTGCGCCTGGGGCCGTTCGTCGGCGCCCCCACCGACCACGTCTTCATCGCGGTGGGTCAGGGGGTCTGCGGGACGGCGGTCGCCGAGAAGCGGAACATCAACGTCCCCGACGTGACCAAGGTCTCCAACTACCTCGCCTGCTCCACGTCCACGAGATCCGAGCTGGTGGTCCTGATCCGTCAGGCGGAGACGATCTTCGCGCAGATCGACGTCGACAGTCACGAGTACGACGCGTTCGATCGCGAGGCGGTCGCCAAGGTCGAGAGCGTGGCCGACTGGCTCGCGCGGGAGTACGCGCGCCGACGGACCGCCGCCGGGAGCCCGGCCCTCTCGCGGCGGTAGCCGCCGAGGCGGGGACGCACCGACGTGAAGGCCGGCCCCCTGGAGAATTCACCGGAGCCCGTCGCCTCGCTCGAGCGGCGCCTCGAGGACCAGGAGCGCTGGGTCCGGATCCTCGACGGCCAGGTCCGGATCCTCGACCGCGAGCGGCAGAAGCTCTCGGCGATCGTCGGCCACGCGGACGCGGGGTTCCTCGTGCTCGATCCCGCGCTCCGCGTCGTGTGGGCCAACGCCTACCTCGACCGCTTCCTCGGGGAGGCCGCTTCCGCGCGGGTGATGGGGGCGGCCTGCCACGGCGTGCTCTGCCGCGAGAGCGCTCCGTGCGCGTCGTGCCCGGCGGCGCGGACGTTCCGGATGCAGAAGGTCGCGCACCACGAGGTGACGCTCGATCTCGACGGGACCCCGCGCACGATCTACGCGACCGCGATGCCGATCCTCTCCCCGGCCGGACGGGTCGAGCAGACGATGGTGATGGTGCAGGACGTCTCGGACCTCGAGGTCCTCCGCCGCTCCGAGCAGCACCTGCGCGAGAGCGAGAGCCGGCTTAGGCTCCTGGTCGAGCAGATGCCGGCGTTGATGTGGAGCACCGACCTGAACCTGAGGTTCACGTCGTCGGTCGGGTCGGCGCTCGCGCACCTGGGGCTCACGCCGAACGAGGTCGTCGGCCGGACGCTCTACGAGTTCTTCCGGACCGCCGACCGGACCTTCAAGCCCATCGCCGCCCACCTGCGCGCCGTCGCGGGGGCATCGGTCTCCTACGAGATGGAGTGGGAGGGGCGCGCGTTCGAGACCTACGTCGAGCCGCTCCTGAGCGAGGACCGCACGATCATCGGAAGCGTCGGCCTCGCCCTCGACGTCACCGAGCGCAAGCACGCCGAGGAGGCCCAACGCCAGAGCGAGGCGCGGAAGCACTCGATCCTGGGGACCTCCCTCGATGCCATCGTCATCATGGACCACGAGGGGAAGATCACCGAGTTCAACCCGGCGGCCGAGGCGATGTTCGGATGGGCGCGGTCGGAGGCGATGGGGCGCTCGCTCGCGGAGACGGTGATCCCGTCGCGGTTCCGCGCCCAGCATCGCGAGGGGCTCGCCCACTACCTCGCCTCCGGGGAGGGACGGGTCATCGGCCGGCGGATCGAGAGCCAGGCGATCCGGAAGGACGGCTCGGAGTTCCCGGTGGAGATCGCGATCACGCGGATCCCGCTCGGCGGCCCCGCGAGCTTCACCGGAACCATCCGCGACCTGACCGAGCGCAAGCAAGCGGAGCGCGCTCTGCGCGAGCGCGAGGAGCAGCTCCGCCACTCCCAGAAGATGGAGGCGATCGGGACGTTGGCCGGAGGGGTCGCGCACGACTTCAACAACATCCTCACCGCGATCCTCGGCTACACGGCGATTCTCAGGAGGGGGGCCGAGCCGGGGGGCGAGATCGCCCGCGCGGCGACGATCATGGACACGGCCGCCCGCCGCGGCGCCGCCTTGACCCAGCAGCTCCTCGGGTTCGCGCGCAAGGGGAAGAACCAGAACGTGGCGGTCGATCTCGGGGCGACGATCGAGGAGGTCATCGTCCTGCTCCGCAGCACCCTCGACAAGAACATCGTCATCGTCCACACCTCGGCGCTTCCGACCGCCTTCGTGTTCGGCGACCCGGGCCAGATCCAGCAGGTGATCCTCAACCTGGCGGTCAACGCGCGAGACGCGATGCCGGACGGCGGCGAGATGACGCTGGCCACCGACGCCGTCGTCGTGACCGACGGCGACCGTCCGGGGCAGCCGGCGGTGCCGCCGGGGGAGTACGTCCGGCTGTCGATCACGGACACCGGCTGCGGGATGGCCGACGAGGTTCGGGCCCGCATCTTCGAGCCGTTCTTCACGACGAAGGCGCTCGGCAAGGGGACGGGGATGGGTCTCGCCATGGTGTACGGGATCGTCCAGAACCACGGCGGATCGATCGCCGTGCGGAGCGAGCCGGAGCGGGGATCGACCTTCGAGGTCTGGCTGCCGCGCGCGGCGCAGGCGACGGAGGGGGAGGCGGTCCGCGTCCGGGGACGGGCCGTGCGCGGCTCGGGACGGATCCTGGTCGTCGACGACGAGGACATGGTGCGCGACGTGGCCGCGGACCTCCTGCGCGATCTCGGCTACGACGTCGTCACCGCTTGCGACGGGGCGGAGGCCGTCCGGCACTATGAGCGCCACTTCGAGGAGATCGACGTGGTCCTGCTCGACCTCGCCATGCCGAAGATGGACGGCCGGGAGTGCTTCCGCGCCCTCAAGGCGATCGACCCGGGGACCAAGGCGATCCTGTGCACCGGGTACGGGTTCAACATCGCGGCGCAGAACCTTCTCGACGAAGGGATGCTGGCCGTCGTTCCGAAGCCGTACGAGATCGAGCAGCTCTCCGACGCCGTGTCCCGCGCGCTGCGGGCTCCGCGGGGCGAGCGGTCATGAGCGGGGGCGAGAGGATCCTCGACATCCTCCATCTGGAGGACGACCCGAACGATCAGGAGCTGATCCGGGCGGTCCTCGAGGGGGAGGGGTATCGCCTCGACGTGACGACGGCCGGCTGTCGCGAGGAGTTCGAGCGGGCGCTCTGGCTGCGCGGCTTCGATCTGGTGCTGTCGGACTTCAACCTGCCCGACTACGACGGCCTCGCCGCCCTACGGCTCGTGAAGGACCGCACCCCGGACACGCCGTTCATCCTGGTCTCGGGGACGATCGGCGAGGAGGCGGCGATCCAGAGCCTCCGCGCCGGCGCGACCGACTACGTCCTCAAGAGCCGCCTGACCGCCCTGCCTCCGGCGGTCAAGCGCGCGCTCGCGGAGTCCGACGAGCGCTGCCGCCGCGCGGAGGCCGAGGCCGAGCTGCAGCGGGAGCAGCGGTTCCTCCGCGCGGTCCTCGAGAACATCGAGGCGGGGATCGCGGCCTGCAACGAGCGCGGGATCCTCACGCTCTTCAACCGCGCGGCGCGCGAGATGCACGGGCGCCCCGCGGAGCCGCTCCCCCCCGAGCGCTGGGCGGAGCACTACGATCTGTGCCGCCCCGACGGGAAGGCCCGGATGGCTACCGAGGAGATCCCGCTGGTGCAGGCGTGGTGCGGGGAGCGCGTCCGGAACGCCGAGATGGTGATCGCGTCCGGAGACGGCCGGAGCCGGACCCTCCTCACCAGCGGGCAGCCGCTGACCGACGGCGCGGGGCGACGGATCGGCGCGGTGGTGGCGATGCACGACATCACCGAGCGCAAGTCGCTCGAGGACCAGCTCCGCCAGGCGCAGAAGATGGAGGCGGTCGGCCGCCTCGCCGGAGGGGTGGCGCACGACTTCAACAATCTGCTCGGCGTGATCCTCGGCTACAGCGAGCTGCAGCTGGCGGAGATGGCGCCGGACGATCCGGGGCGCCCGCGGATCGAGCAGATCCACCGCTCCGCCGAGAGGGGGGCCTCGCTCACGCGCCAGCTCCTCGCCTTCAGCCGCAAGCAGATCCTCGAGCTTCGCGAGCTTGCGGTGGACGCGCTGCTGGCGGACATGGACAAGATGCTGCGGAGGCTGATCGGGGAGGACGTCGAGCTGGTCACCCGCCCCGGCGCCCAGGTCCGCTCGATCCGCGCGGACGCCGGTCAGATCGAGCAGATCGTCATGAACCTCGTCGTCAACGCGCGCGACGCGATGCCGGACGGCGGGACGATCACGATCGAGACCGCGAACGCCGAGGCGCCTTGGGCGGTCCCGGCCGGTCCGTACGTGATGATCGCGGTCACCGACACCGGAACGGGGATGACGCCCGAGGTACGGGCCCAGATCTTCGAGCCGTTCTTCACCACGAAGGACCCGGGGCAGGGCACGGGGCTCGGACTGTCCACGGTGTACGGGATCGTCAAGCAGTCGGGGGGCCACATCGTGGTGGACAGCGAGCCGGGGAAAGGGACCCGCTTCGAGATCTACCTGCCGCCGGTCGAGGACGGCAGCGCCGAGCCCGGAGACCGGGCGGCGCCGAGCGTCTCGGCCCGCGCGGCGGGGGAGACGATCCTCGTCGTGGACGACGAGTCGATGGTCCGCGAGATGCTCTGCGAGTCCCTCAGGGAGTTCGGCTACGAGGTGCTCGACGCGGGGGACGTCCGCGAGGCGCTCGAGATCGGCCGCCGCCACGCGGGGCCGATCCACCTGCTCCTCACGGACGTCGTCCTCCCGGGGATGGGCGGTCGCGAGCTGGCGGAGCAGCTCACCGCTTCGCGGCCCGACATGAAGATCATGTTCATGTCCGGCTACACGGACGACGCGATCGTGCGTCGCGGCGTCCTCGCCGCGGGCGTGGCGTTCCTCCAGAAGCCGTTCACACTGGTCGCGATGGCGCGCAAGGTGCGCGGGACGCTCGACGACGCCCGGGTCAGCTCGCGATCGGGAGCCGCACGATGAACTCGCTCCCCCGGCCGGCGCCCTCGCTCCGCGCCTCGATCGTCCCGCCGTGGAGCTCGACGAGCCCCTTCGCGAGCGACAGCCCGATCCCGAGCCCCCCCTGCGAGCGGGCGAGCTCCGGGTTGGCCTGCGAGTAGATCTCGAAGATCGACGGCAGCATCTCGGGCTCGATCCCGATCCCGTCGTCCTTGATCGAGACCACGACCTGGTCCCCGACCTGCTCGGCGGTCATGCGGATGCTCCCGCCCTCTTCCGTGTAGCGGGCGGCGTTGTTCAGGAGGTTCGCGAAGACCTGCGCGAGACGGACGGGATCGGCATGGACCCGGATCGGCCCGTCGAGCGCGTGGGTGAGGGCGAGCTTGCCGGCCTCGATGAAGGGACGGCTGGTCTCCAGCGCCGACTCGAGCACGTGCCTGAGCTCGATCGTCTCCAGGCGCAGCTCGACGTTGTGCCGGCTCAGTCGCGACACGTCGAGAAGATCCTCGAGGAGGCGCGTCATGATGCGGAGCTGACGATCCAGCACGCCCGTCGCCCAGGAACGCTCGTCGGCGTCGTTTCCGGCGGATCGCAGGATCTCGACCGCGTTGCGCATCGGGGCGAGAGGCTGCCGCAGCTCGTGGGCGAGCGTCGCCATGAACGCATCCTTCTTCCGGTCGGCCTCGCGGAGCGCCGCCTGAGTGCGCTGCAGCTCCTGATAGTGCTGCTGGGCGGTGAGATCGACGGCCAGCAGGCAGAACCCGAACGCCCCTTCGCGGAGCGCGCGGACGCCCAGGTGCGCGGTGCCGCGGCCGCCGTCGGCGCGCTCGATCTCGATTTGCGCCTCCGTCTCGCGTGCCATCCCGCTGCGGAGGAGGGACTCCAGCACCTGCCGGCTCTCGGCTCCGACGAAGCGGCCCAGGGGTTGACCGGCCAGGGCGGTGACCGAATCCTCGCCGAGCAGATCCGCGAACGGCCGGTTGCAGGAGAGCAGGACCCCGTCCGAGGTGAGGATCGCCGCCGGATCGGGCATGTGCCCGACCATCAGCCAGTAGGGCTTGTCGACGGCCTCGAGCGTGAAGACCTGCTCGCGATCGGGCGACGCGACGAGCACCGCGTCCGCCTCCCCGGCCTTCAGCGCGCGGATCGTCTCTTCCGCCTCCTCGAGCCGGCGGCGGAGATCCCCGCTGCCGCCCGCCGACGTGTCGAGGGCCTGGCTCATGATGCGTCCTCCGCGCCGCTCCTGGCGGGACGGAGCTGCAACCCGACGAGGGTGCGCTCCGCGTTGGAGAGATCGCCGATCACCTTGCGGATCGGCTCCGGCAGCTTCCGCACCAGCGTCGGGATGGCGACGATCTGGTCCCCCTGGGCGAGCTGCGGATGGACCAGGAGATCGACCACCTCGATCTTGTACTTCCCGGCCAGGTGCTCCTCGCAGATCCGGCTGAGGTTCTCGAACGCGGCCACCGACTTCGCCGTCTTCCCCGCGACGTACAGACGGAGGTCCCACATCGCCGGATCCACGGTCTCCGCTGCGGCGACCTCGACCAGCCTCAGAGGACCCTCCTCCTGGGGCTCGGGATCGGGGTTGACCTTCACGCGTCGCTCCTCTCCGCGGCCGACCTGTCGGCCTTGCGTATCCGTTCCACGTCCTTGCGATCGTCCCGCAGCCGCTGCGCGGCCGCCTCCTCCTGCCCGATGATCAGCTCGAGCTCGCTCTGCTCGGCTTCGAACTTGGCGCGGAGGGCTTCGATCTGCGCGTCGAGCGCCTGGCGCTTGGTCTCGAGCTCGCGCTGACGGCGCTCGATCTCTTGCTGTCGCGTGAGGGTGACCGCTTTCTCCCGCGCCTCCTGGGCGGCCCGCATCGAGCCCGTCAGCACCCCTTCGGGCCCGACGTAGACGTCGTTCAGCTCGACGCCGCGATCGGTCAGGAGGAACTCGCGGATCTGGTTCGAATGGGCCATTCCGCGGGACTTCAGGACGTAGAGCCCGCGATTCCGCTCGCCTCCGAGCTCGATGTCGCGGAGCAGGAGCCAGGTGTCGATGATCGAGGAGATCCCGCCCTCGGTCCGCTCGGCGGCAGTCCCGCCGTGCGTGAGGTTCGTCATGACCGCGGTGATCTGCCGCCCCTTCAAGAAATCGACGAGACGGGTGAGCATCGCCTCGGCTTCCCGAGCGGTGCCGGCGTTCAGGAACGTGCTGATCGGATCCACGGCGACCACGGTGGGATCGAACTCGTTGACCATCTTGTGGAGGGTCGCGAGGTGCATCTCGAGCCCGTAGGCGGTCGGTCGGGCCGCGTGGAAGCGGAGAGCGCCGTTCGCGGTCCACGGCTCGAGATCGATGCCGATGCTCCGCATGTTGCGGGTGAGCTGGCTCTCGGATTCCTCGGAGGCGACGTAAAGACACCGCTCGCCGCGCCGGCAGGCCGCGTCCACGAAATGCGCGGCCACGCTCGTCTTCCCGGTTCCCGCGGTCCCCGAGACCAGGACGCTCGTGCCCTTGAACACCCCCTCGCCTCCGAGCATCTCGTCGAGGCGGGGGATTCCGGTCGAGGTCCGCTCGCCCGACGCCGTGTGCTGCAGGCCGAGCGAGGTGACGGGGAGCACCGAGATCCCGGCGTCGTCGATGAGGAACGGGTATTCGTTCGTGCCGTGCGTGGTCCCGCGGTACTTGACGATGCGCAGGCGCCGCGTCGAGAGCTGCTCGGTCACCCGGTGATCGAGGAGGATCACGCAGTCGGAGACGTACTCCTCGAGCCCATGGCGCGTGAGCGTCCCGTCCCCCCGCTCGGCGGTGATGACCCCGGTGACTCCCTTGCCCTTGAGCCACCGGAACAGCCGCCGTAGCTCGGAACGCACGATCGCGGCGTTCGAGAGGCCGCCGAACAGCGTCTCCAGCGTGTCGAGCACGACGCGCTTGGCGCCGATCGAGTCGATCGCGTGCCCCAGGCGGATGAAGAGGCCGTCGAGGTCGTACTCGCCCGTCTCCTCGATCTCGCTGCGTTCGACGTGCACGTAGTCCACCCGGAGCATGTTCTCGCGTGCGAGGGCCTCGAGGTCGAAGCCCAGTGAGCGCACGTTCTGCGCGAGCTCTTCGGACGTCTCCTCGAAGGCCATGAATACCCCCGGCTCGGCGTACTGGACCGCGCCGCGCACGAGGAACTCGATCGCCATAAGCGTCTTGCCGCAGCCCGGGCTGCCGCACACCAGCGTGGGGCGACCACGGGGGAGTCCGCCGCTCGTGATGTCGTCCAGACCTTGGATGCCGGTCGCTGCTTTCGGGAGTGTCCGATTCGAGGTGTCGGGGTTGATCTCGACCCTTCCCATTCCGGGATCCCCACCGGCGAGCGCGACACCAATCCCGGCGCCGGGCCCGTTCCCGTCAGATCTGCAATCGATCCCTCGTCGTGCCGTACGAGGGCCGATCGAAGTTTATCTCAGTCTCCACCGAATGCGTAGCGCTATTTGCGCTATTCGACACTCGCGGGTCGGCCAAGCGACGCGAGGTCAGGCGCCGTGGCGCGCCAGCCGCAGCTCCAGATGGCGTCGAATATCCGGCCATTCCCCCGCGACGATGCTGTAGATGACGGTGTCGCGCGCCGTCCCGTCCCTGCGCGGGGCGTGATGGCGGATCACGCCGTCCTTCTTGGCTCCCAGCGCTTCGATCGCGCGCTGCGAGGCGAAATTGAAATTATCGGTCCGAAGCCCCACCACCTTGCAGCCGAGCGTCTCGAAGGCATGCTCGAGGAGCAGGAGCTTGCAGGCGGTGTTGACGTGGCTGCGCTGCCAGCGTTTCGCGTACCAGGTGTAGCCGATCTCGACCCGGTCGATCGCGGGGACGATGTCGTGGTAGCGCGTGCTCCCGACGACGGCGCCGCTCCCGAGCTCGCGAACGGCCCAGGGAAGCATGTGCCCGTCCTTCTGACCCTGCAGCGCCGTCGCAATGTAAGAAGGAGTCGACGGAGGCTCGGGGACCTGCGTGAACCAAAGCTCCCAAAGCCTGCCGTCGGCGGAGGCGGCGGCCAGGTCCGCCTGATGATCCGGGGAGAGCGGCTCGAGACGGACGCCGCGGCCTTCGAGGACGATCGGACGGGGGTCGATCACCCGCGCAGTCTAGCGCCCGGTCATTCGTCGGTGCGGAGCCGCGACGGGTCGTCCCCGAGCATGGCGCCGACCACGATCAGGAGGAACGAGACGCCGATGAGCCCGTTTCCGAGCCCCGCGGGGAGTGGGATCTCGATCGCTCGCAGGAACTCCACGCCGGCGAACAAGAGGAAGGACGCAACCCAGGACCCGAGCGACCAGCTCGACATGCGTGCGCCGGTCCCCGGCTCGCCGGCATGAAACCGCTCTCGAAGATCCGGATCCGCCCAAAGCCAGCCCGTGGTGAGCGCCACGAGGAGCGTGAAGATCGAAGCGAAGAGATGTCCGTTCATCGTCAGGTTCCAGGGCGAGAACATATTGCGCGGCGGAGCAAGATGCACGCCGGTTTCACCCCCGCGCTTCGTTCTCCCGGGTGGCGATATAGGTCACGGTGTCCCAGGCATTGTGGATGCCGATCAGGACGAGCAGGAGCGTCATCCCGCCGACAAGGAAGAGCCCGCCCTCCGGCCGGGCGCGGAGCGCGACACCGGCGGCAAGCAGGGTCGCGTAGGCGACGAAGGGGAGCGTGACGTGCCAGATCCAGTCCTCGAGGACCGGCTTGTACCCCTTCTGACGGCGAGTACGGTGAAGGACCAGCCACGTGTAGATCAGCCCCGACAGGCCGAACGCGCCGAGCAGTGCGCCGACGATCGCCAGCGAGCGCCACGGCGCGCTCAGGATCGCCGAGATGATCAGGGCGGCGCAGAAATGGACGACGTTCGGCGTCCCGAACGCCGCGATCTCGCGCGACGAGCTCTTGATCTGGCCCTCGGCGACGAGGGCGATGACCACGAACTGGAGCCCGGTCAACGCGGCCGCGGACGACCCGATGATGACGTAGTAGCTCTCCCAAGGGGTGAGCAGGGACCGGACCGGATCCTCCATGCGAGCGCCTCCGCCCGCAAGGATAAGGCCATCACCCGCCGACCTTCTTCCCGTCCCTGTAGGTGATCTTGCAGAACGGGCACTGCGTGTCCGTGATCATCGCGACCGCACAGTACTGGCACCGCTTCGCTTCGCGGTCGGCAAGCTCGAGGATCCCGAGCGCGCGCACCGTCTGCTCGAACACGGCGCGGTCGCGGATCGTGAACGGCCCGACCATCCCCGCGCGATCGCGATCGCACCAACCGTGCGTCTCCGCGTTCTTCCGGCAGACCGGGCAGGCGATGTCCGCGGGCCGCCGCACCTCGGCCTGCCCCAGCCGGTAGGTCAGCTTCGAGAAGTAGGCCTTCCCGTGAACGAAGCCGATCTTGTGCTCGGCGCAGAAGCCGTCCGAGGCGAGGGCGCCGCGGCAGACCGGGCAGGTGAAGGTGGACGGATCGACGTCATGGCCGTGCGCGTCCACCGCCTCGTGCAGCCAGGACGACTCGAGCTCGAGACCCCCGACGTAGCCGAGCTTATGGACCGGGCACCAGGCGTTCGTCTCGCGCGCGGTCGCGCAGACGCAGACCTCGGGGGCGCCCGGCGCACCGGGCGCCCCCGCCAGCAGCACCGCCGCCGCGAGCGTCGCGCGCGCAGCGGCCAGGAGCACGGATCAGTGGCCGCAGACGTTCGAGACGTCGCGGTCGGTGACCCCGCAGACGTTCGAGGCGCCGTTGGTCCCGGGCCCGTTGCGCTCGGACGCCGCGTTCCACTTGCCCCACGGCCCCTCGCGCCCCGAGTTGTTCTCGGTGACGATCAGGAACCAGATGAGGCCCTTCCCGTCCGCGGCGTTCGGTGTCGGCGTCCAGGTGTAGGGGGAGGCCGTTCCGATGTTGCACTGCCCGCCGAGCAGCGCATACGTCCCCCCCGGCACCGCCGGGAAGTTGCTCTTCTGCCCGTACAGGATCTGATGGTCGAGCTCACCCGAGCAGAACGCGAGGTCCCAGCTCAAGGACAGGGACGAGCCGTCGGCGGTGAGCTTGTTCACGCGCAGCGGCGAGCCGGTCACGCCGTCGGGGACTCCCGGGAGCGCCGAGCTTCCGCCGCCGCCGGAGGCGTCCACCGTTCCCGTGGCGCCCGCGTAGTTCTTCGGGGAGTTGACCCCTGGGGCGAGCGGCCCGTTCGTCACCGCCCGGCTGAGCGACTGGATCCCGTCGCTCGGGAGCGCGCCGGCGGACCAGCTCGCGGTGTCCCACGGGTTGTATTCGCAGGAGGTGTCGGTGAGGGCGAGGAAGTTCGCCGGCATGATCTCGTCGGGGACCGGCGCTCCCGGAAGAGCGGCGAACGCGGCCGTCGCCATCAGGTACGACTTCCCCGTGGTAGGGGACACGACGCTGTTCTGGATGGTGTAGGTGTGGCCGCTCGGCTGGGCGATCATCAGGTGGCCGCCGAGCCCCGTCTCTCCGGGCGTGTTGTTGGTTTCCTTCAGCTCGAGGAACTGCACTGTGCCGTCGGCGTTGGTGAAGACTTCCCAGACGTCCCAGGTGTGCGAGCCCGCGCGCGTGGCCGGCGCGGCGATGAAAATGATGGCGAGGATTCCTACGGAGAAGAGAACTCGAGAGACCGATCGCATGTCCTGCCTCCCCCTTTTGTCTGTGTGAACCTGCGGAGTATACGTCCCAGCGTGCGATGCGCAGAACGAAGGAGGGCGCGCGCACGCGCCGTATGGGGAAGGTTTCTCGGTGACGCTCGAACCGTACCCCTCAACGGAAGATGCGGAGCCGACGGGGCTCGAACCCGCGACCTCTGGAGTGACAGTCGGACCCCGCCGAACGGACGGACGCTGACGGAAGACGGGGCAGGTGGAAGCTCTCCCATTCGTTCAGTACGATCGTCCCTCTCTAGGGAGAAAGCCGGAGTCGTTCCGCCCCTGCTCGACTGCCGAGCGGAACGACCCGGCTCTAGGTCTTAGTTGTCACCCGGTCTCGTTAGTATTGAACAGGCCACTGTGAGACCGCTCGGCCAGGATCCGCTTCCCGAACTGATGAAACGTATGTCGAGGTCCGCATCGGCGAGCGTTACAAACGTGTCGCTGGGTGTTGCGTTGAAGCAGCTCGTCGCGCTACCGGTGATCGGACAAGTCAGGTTCCCGGCGTTGCTGCCGCCGGACCGGACTTGGACGGCGATGGAACGGCCCCCACCTGGTGCGACCTTGGCCTTGCAGGTCAGTTTTCTCAGGACCGAGTGCGGAAACGGGAATCCGACGCTCGCTTCTGTCGCGCCGCACAGCGACGTGTTCGGGCCGCAGTAGCTGGTCGTCGAACTCGCTATGGAATTCGTGAAAGTGACCACCGACAGTTCAGGA
>Ga0075428_100005574_pt1 | contig 13991 bp, 16 predicted proteins | sample RhiMetdeltSRZDD2_FD_75291 | JGI IMG/M metagenome (GOLD analysis project Ga0075428, IMG submission 75291) | Populus rhizosphere microbial communities from Tennessee, USA - Rhizosphere MetaG P. deltoides SRZDD2 | ecosystem: Host-associated > Plants > Roots > Rhizosphere > Soil | place: USA...
TGGCGTCGGCATGTGCCCCGTGGCTACCGTATCCAGGTCCACCTGGAGGTGCGCCATGGCCTGGTGGCCGGCCGCTTGCACCCAACACCACACCGCCCGGGGGCTGACCACGCCACCGCTGTACCAGCCCAGCAGCCGCGCCGCAGTCGCAAACGGTACAAAGACCGCCAAGGCACAGCCCAGCGCTTGCAGCTCCCTACTGGTCCTCTGATACGGCTGTACCCCCAGCGTCTCATCGAAGGGAGCGACCTGTAGGATAGCGCACCCGTGGGGACACCGTCCGACACGGCGGCGCCAGCGGAGAGGTCCGAACAGGCTCGTGAGCTGGCGTTGGGCCAAACCTTTACTGCGCAGCGGGGCCCCGCAGGTGGGGCAGGGAGGCCAAGGTAGCGGTCGCTGGGCACGTTCGGCCAGTACATATTCGACAACGTGTAGAGCCAGCACGCGCGCTAAAGGCCACACGGCCAGGATGAGCTGCGCCAGCGTATGGGCCTCTTCGATCGTGCTAAGCAACTGTTGCACGCAGGGATCATCCTGCCGTATGCTGTCGTTGAGGCATAGCATCGGGCATGCGTCTCCTTTGGAATCCTTGGCGAGGAATTCCAAAAGCGTACCGCATTTCCGTTGCTATGCTGCCCTCCCCGCACTGAAACCTGCGCCCCTTTCCACTGGTGCGGCATGAAGCGACTGTTCCCACTAGACATCATCTCGATAAGCAACGAGGCTGCATAAGGCAAAACCGGGTCGCCAACATGCGAGAGCCGAGTGTGGATAGTGCAGGACGTGCGTCGATCGAACACCGTCACTTTATTCCGCACTGATGCCAACAATCTGTTGGCCCGGTTTGTCCCCAGGCATCCCCCTTGTGGCGTACCTTGCCTCAGTCCAGCAATTCCTGTGGCACTTTCCCGCCGTTGTCGGCCAGCTTCTTCATGACCTCTTTGTGGAGCCAGAGATTCATCGCGGCGGACCCGTCCAGCTCGCCTGTATACCCCAGGTCCGTCGCGAGCTCCTTGCGGGCGGCCAGGCTGCTGTCCAGGCCCACAAGTTTCAGTAAATCCACGATGGAATGGTGCCAATCGAGCCGCTCGGTATGCGTGGCGGCTAGGCCGTTCAGCACAGCGGCCACATCGACGGGAGCAGCCGAGGGAGCGGGCGCCGCAGGTGTGGCAGCAGGGGCGGCGGCAGGGGCAGCATCGGGTGTGGCAGAGGCGGGGGGAGCTGCCGGCTCTCCTCCCGTGCTCGCCGTCGTCGGCGCTGCCGTGTCTGCATGACCCCAGATGCGTGACAAGAGGTTACTGAAGAGTGCCATACCGTTCCTTTCTGTGGGGAGAGAGGCCTGCCGTGGTGGCTGTGGTGCCCGCGGTCGGCGCACCCCTGTGCCAGGCCGACAGGCGTCCACGATGATGAGGCGTGCGCCCTGCTGGCCCGCGTGGACGGCGCCCGCCTCCCGGACCACCGCCTGAGACGATCGCGAGGAGCCCCAGGGCACGGCATCAGAGCATACATCATTCTGGAGACGCGCGCGAATAGTCACGCCGTTCTGGCGGTCCGGCGATCGTCTCCCCCACGCCCCGTGATGGTGGTGCATGGTTGAGGTCACCATCGTCGCCTCTCTCCCACAGATGGTCCCAGTCCCTGCTCTTCTTTGGGGACTGGCAGCGTTGCTTGCTCTCTTCGTGTATACTTCCAGACTGGGTATCCGATGTGATAATTCGTTAGCATGGAAACAGCTATTTATTAATATTCTAATTTAAACTAAAAATAACCAAGCAAGCGAAACTGATTGAATCGCGCACTGTATTCTTCTGCATTAATTGAAACGTTCCATAGCCGTCGTATATCTTCGAGAGAGTCGCCAATAGCTTTTGCCATATTACTTACGGTTCGTTCATTCTTAGGGTGGTTGTGAACAATGCGCACTGAGCCTCGTAGAGACATCCAGAGGAAAGTCGAGCAGGGCCAGAATGCGCTGCTGCACAGGGGAGAGTGGCGTCAGAGGCCATCGCGTGTCCCGGCCCGTGTGGATGATGATCAGCGTCACCTCCTGCAACGTGGCCAAGAGGCACTCGGCCGTCGGCTGGGCCGTGGCCCGTGTGGGATGCCCCGTGTAGCCCCCGGCCAAGACGCCCCCATCAGCAGCCAGTCGACGGCGGACCACGCACTCCAGCAGGGTCAACACGCGCAAGCCCACGGCGAGCAGCCGGATCAAGCCGGTGACATGATCCTCGCGCTCCAAATACCTCGGTGTCAACGACAGCGGCTGCCCCTTCAGCCGCCCGCAACCTCGCTCCATGAGGTAGGCGCTGCGGTAGGCCAACACCGCCTGCGTCAGCGTGCAGTGGTCCGTGGGGTGGTTCGTCGCATACACCCGCCAACCGAGCCGTTGCACGGCCGCCGTCACGGCGTCGTGATCGATCACGGCGGTCACGCGGACCTCCCGCGCGATCCGCACGGTGGCAGGCCGCGAGCCAGAGCGCCGGACCGGGCGCTCGCCCACGTGTTCCTCCTAGTGCAACCGCAGCAAACCTTGGACACGATAGCGCGCCAGGATCGCGTCCGCTGCCTCACGCACCGCGGGCAACTCCGTCCATCGCGGCTTGCCTGGGCGGCGTGTCTGGAGGGCAGCCAGGGCGGTCTGCGCCTGGGCCAGCCGGGTGCGCAGCGCCAGCTCGCCCGCGCGGGCCTGGGCGAGCGAGCGGAGCACCAGGCGACGTGCGGTCCACGTGCACCGCTCCCCCGCCACGACAGCTGGCAAGGGCTCTTGCACCTCGTAGCCCTCGGCAATCTGTTCCCGGTCGCCCGCCGTCCAGTGGCGATAGATGGGGGGGACGTCCTGCTGCCCCGTCCAGAGGGGCGCCAGGGAGGCCTCCAACAGGTCCGCAGGCCCCTGGAGCGCCGACAGGGGGCACAGAGAAAAATCCTGCCCCGCGTGGAGAAACGCGCGCGTCTCCAACGCTGCCATCTTGCCATTCCCCACGTCCAGCAACCCGCGCTGCCCCAAGCGGGCACGTCCCTGCTGGACCGCAGGGATAGACAAGGGGTCATCGGCGTGGTGCCCGGGCACGACCGTGGTCGCCAGGGGCAACCCCAACGGATCCAAGGTCGACAACATCACCTTCACCTGCGGCACATCCGGGCGCTGATCTTTGCTAGGCCCCAACTGGAACAAGCCCTCGGGCGTCACCGCCCCGGAGCCACTGGCGGTGGTACGGTCCAGGCGTACGCGCTCGGGCCGCAGGGCATACACCCGTACCAACGGCTGGGTCAACGCGCTCGCAAAGGGGCTCCAGTGGGCATCGTCACTCAACGCCGGCAACACGAGGGCCAACCGGTCATCGCTGACGTCCAGCGGATGCAGGGGTTGGCCTGTGCACCCGCGCAGCGTGTGGAGCCGTTTCTCCGCCCACGGCTCCACGTGATTCAGCCGATGATCCGCTTGCGAGACGATATGGGTCACCCAGATGGCCGTCACCCAGCCCAGGCTGAGTCCCTGCCAGTTGCCATGGGTGGGGAAGTGCGTGTCCAACAGCGGCTGCACCCCCATCCGCGCCACTTGAGCCAGCAACAAGGGAATATCGTCAACACGTGCACTGAGGATGGTCAAGGTCTCGTTCATACTGAGACCGTACCACAATGGGCAAAACCCCTTCAAATTTGAGCGAACCGTAAGTGATAAGATATCTTACGAAAAATGAGCAGGGGATTTACACCTAGAATCAATAAGATACATTTTATGAAGACAGTATAGTTTTTAACCATGAATACCAATGCGCAATGCTATAATCAACACCTTTGTTGACAAATGCGTAAGAAAATCCATATATACTGGAAAGAGACGGGCCGCACCGTGTGGTGACACGGTACGGCCCTTGCTGGTAGTGACCTACAGAAGCTTATTCAGCTCATGTAGAATGAAGAATGTCAGAATTAACTTCAGGATCAGGGGCCAGTTGGCCCCTTTTCCATGGAAATCATTCCTCATCCATTCATTACCTCCTTTCTTCTGGTTTCAGCTTCCATGCATATCAAGACCATGTGAAGCTGAAGAACCGCCGAAAGAAGGAGCGCCGGATCAACTGTCAGCCAGCACCTTCCTACCACTGAACGGCGCAGGCGGTCAATTTCTCGTGCCGCCGTGTAAATATCGAAGTGTTGCCCGGCCTTGCCCCCCGTGCTATGCAAGGAAGATGGGAAAATACACCGTGCAACTCGACGATATCAGGGTCCGTCATCTGTGGCGCCCGGACCTGACCGACAACCTGAGAGAAGGGGTGCGTAGGCGGCGCACGCGTCCTTGCCCGGGTGCTGCGCTCGGCGTACAACGGCTACCGGTTTCCTTTCGACGTTTCAGACTTGGCGCTTCTTGATGAAAAGCATATAGAGCTAGCCCTGAATATTATGCACTTGCGCGCCCTCGGCCATGAACCGCACAACTTCTTTCACAATGGCGGACAATTGTTTGAAGATATGGCCGCAGCGTGGGGCTTTGAAGAAGGGGGATAATTGACTATAGTATGGAATCTACGATGTCTGCCAATCACCAGATCCATACATGCCCGCACTGTGGTGCGGCCGTAAATGTTCTTCCGGGAGGATTGGACTACAACCTGCATTTCTGTAGCGTCCGATGTGGCTGGGGCGGTCCCATTCGCACGATGTCAGAGGAACAGGCCGAGGTATTTTACAATCTTCTCAAAAACGTTTGAAACAGGCCTAAAGCTTGTCTGGGTTGCCCCATAACTACCTCTTTCCGCCTGCGGCCGCAGAAATTTCCGTCGCATTTCCGCACGTAAAATCCTGAACATCCTGGCCAGAGTCTACTGCTACGATTTCCCGGCCGATACCGTCTAACGATCGAAAAATGAGCAAGGGTTTGCAATAGAATCAACAGGATACTATCTTAAACGGTCAGAGAGACTCTCGGCCATGACTGGAGATTGAGCGCTCCCATTCCCCTGAAGGCCGTTGCACATGGATGGCATTCCGGGCTATGGTAGAGAGAGGAGGATACGATGGAACCGACGCTGCCAGGAACGGATTTTCGTCTGCCCCGTCATCACCATTACCCGTCCATGACGGGTGAGGAACGCCTGGAGGCCCTACGGGCTATTCGCGGCATGTGGAAGGGCCAGGGGCAAGAGATCATGCAGCGCATTGAGGCAGGACGGGCAGACCGCCCCATGTCCACTGCGAAAGACTAAGCCCGGTGTATGTCCTCGATACCAATGCCATTATCTATTACACCGATGACGAACCGGCGGCGGTCGCGGCCTTGGAGCCCCTCTTCGCCGCGAACCATCCCATTTATATCTCCACCCTGACCGAACTAGAACTCTTCAGCCATGCGTCGCTGACGGAAGAGGAAACCATCCGCCTTGAGACCTTCCTCGAAGCGGTGCACATCCTCCCCCTCACATCACAGATTGCCCGGATTGCCGGCGACCTGCGACGTGCCCACGCTAGTCTGAAAGCCTTTGACAGCGGCATCGCCGCGACGGCGCTGTTTACCCACTCCCACCTAGTCACCCGCAATAGACGAGATTTCCACGATATTGACGGGTTAGCTCTGCTGGCGCTTTGAGCCGTTTCCTTGTGATCCCCAGGCCATGCCTGTGCAGGGATGCTAGCCTAGCCGCAGAACACGGACACCCGCCATACGGTCGAATTTCAGCTACGACCGACCCTACCAAGACCATACCTAAATAACAATGCTTCCGGGGTGGCGCGCCTCCTCCGTGGCCCTGCCTCAACCGGTTGCCCCCTGTGTGTTTTGACCGCTGCTGTCGCAACGGCGCATGTCGTAATTGCCGGTGCTTCCGGCGTTCCTGACGCCCCTGAAGCCCTTCCACCGTTTTCGCCCGCAGTCGAGGTTTTGAGCCAGTCATACAAGAAGCCATGGGCGATCACCTCGGGGGGCACCTCCACCTCCAGGCGCGCCTGCACCAGGCCAAAGGCCGTGCGCTTGGTCAGGCCCGTGCGGCACGCCATCGCGGCCTGCGTCAGCGGCTGGGCGGCCAGCGCCTGGAACGTGTCCTTGCGTGGCGGCACGGTGGCGCCCAGCGCCGCCATGGTGGATGCCTGTCCCGCCTCCACGAGGGGGGGCGCCAGCGCCGTGAGCCGTGCGCCCAGCGGACGCAGGAATACAAACTCTGCGGCTGAGAGGAACTTCCAGGGGGGACATGGGCGAGAGACGGGGAGACGCTGGTAGGTGGGCTTGCGTGAAAAGGGGCTTTATTTTTCCTATCCTCTCCTCCCTTTTTTCTGGTACAGTGAACCTATAGAACCGACATCGTTTGAACTCACGACCAAACAGAAAGGCATACTGGCCACACTGTCACGCGAGACTGGCAAGCCTATCTCTGCCTTATTGGACGAAGCCCTGGAAGTGTTGCAGGAGCACGAGCGTTCCGGCCATGACCACGGCACGGGCACGACCGGTGGTCACAAGATGACAGCCCCCACAGCTTCGCCGCAGGAAGCACCCAAGCCGATATGGGAAATCTTTGAAGAAGCCAGCCGGGACATCCCCGACGAAGTGCTTGCCCGCCTTCCTACCGATCTGGCCGCCCAAGTGGATCACTATGTCTATGGCTTGCCGAAGCGGTAGCCATGCGGCGTTTCTTTGCCGATACATTCTATTGGATTGCTCTCCTCTTGCGACGCGATGATTGGCATGAGCGGGTGACCGCCTTCAATCATACGCTTCAGCATGAAGATACTTTGTTCACGACCGATGCCGTCATCCTGGAGTTTCTCGCGGCGTTCAGTAGTGCAGGATCTTATTTGCGCCAGCATGCGGTTGCCCATGTCAGGCGATGTTGTCGAATCCATACATACACGTAGTCGAGGTGACGCGCGTGCAGCTTCTTGAGGGACTGGCCTTGTACAAAGACCGCCCCGACAAGGTGTTTCACCGTTGTGGATCTGCTCTGCTCTATAAGCGTGTTCAAGGAACGGCATGATCTATCCGATTGCGAGGTGCTATGGTTACCCACGTCCTACACTGTCCCTCCTGCCAGGGGCCTGATATAGTGTGGCATGGCAAGACCCCGCCAGGCAAGCACCGTTGCCGCTGCCGACAGTGCCCCGAGCGTGGGTGCCCCTTTCTGCTGGCCTATGCCTAGCCCGGCCAAGCCTCGCATTGATTTGCTCCGTGCTGGTAAGCGTCCATCACTCGCTGGGCCTTTGCCTGAGGCGCCATACTTTATCATCCTCAGCCGGGCTGAGCGTCGCCCCATCGCTGAGGTCTGGCCGCTGCACTTGCAAGAACCCCTGCCGATTCTGCCTGTTCCTCTATCTATGACCCCTCTGGGTATGATCTCCGCATTGATTATACGCAACGCCCACCGGCCCCGGCGCTCTCTGCACAGGACGGAGCCTGGCTGGAGGCACATTTGCGGACAGCGGGAAAGCGAGTATAGTCATGCCAGGCCTTACTGCCACAGGTTGTCTTTCCCTCTACCACCCCAGCGCATCGGCTAGACGGCGGCGGTGGTAGCGTGGCTCCCCGAGCAGGTGGTACAACGTGCGCGAGCGCTGCGTGTGCAACGTCAGGCCGTATTCGCGAATAACGCCCACGCCAGCATGGACCTCGTGACCACTGTCGCACACCTTCAGATAGGCTTCACTGGTTACGGCTTTCGCCAGGCGCACGCTGGCGGCGGCTGGTCGGCCCGTGTCCAGCTTCCACAGCGCCTCATACGTAGTCCAGCGCGCTGCGTCCAGATTGTTGACGATGTTAATGATGTGGTCCTGCACACGCTGGAAACGCCCAATCGACTGACCAAATTGCACACGCGTGCGGCTGTAAGCGACGGCCATGTCGAACACTGCCTGGCACGAGCCCACCTGGTAGGCACACAAAATAGGAATGGCCTGCAGCGCCGCGGCTTCGAGTGTCTCCCAGCCTTGCCCCTCTGTGCCGCCCAGGACGGCCGTGGTCGCCACCAGCACGTTGGTAAAACGGACTTCATCCACCTGCGCCATCCATCCAGGCAAGGTGCGCACCGTCACGCCAGGAGCTTTAGCGTCGACGATCAGCAGGGTGATACCGCTGGTGGAGCCATTGCTGGACGGCGACGTGCGCACGGCACATATCAGGTGGGTAGCGGCCTGCGCGTCGTGCACGAACAGCTTGGTGCCGTTGAGCGTATAGGCGCCACCCTGCAAGCTCGCGCGCATCTGCACCGTCTCCGGACGCCAGCCGTGATGCGGCTCGGTAACAGCGAGGCTCAGCACTCGCTCACCGCTGGCGACCTGGGGTAAGATGGCGTGTTTCTGCTCCTCAGTGCCGCCGTGCAACACGGTCAGGGCTCCTAGCACCCCGGACGAAAAGTAGGGGCCAGGCACAGGACCACGTCCTAACTCTTCAAAGAGCACTGCGGCATCGGTGCAGGAGCGTCCCTCACCGCTATAGACTTCGGGGATGATAATGCCGAGCCAACCGAGCTCTGCGACCTTGCGAAACAGCTCCGGTGTCACTCCCGTGGGTGTCGATTCCAGGGCAATGATGGTCTCTTTGGGATACTCCTGCTGGATAAAATTTGCCGCCGTGGTTTTGAGAAGTTCCTGCGCTTCGGTCAATCCAAGATCCATAGGACACTCCTGCCGTTGCTAGCGTAACCGTCCAGCCTGTTCTTTAGTAGTGCGGCCGATACCGATGCGCCGCGCCATGATGACTTTTTGAATGTCCGTTGTGCCACCAGGGTGTAGACCCACCACGGCGGAGCGCTGATAGTGCTCCAGCAGCCCGTTCAGGGGTCCCCAGTCTGGGTCATTGGTCATAGCATAGGGACCAACAGCGCGCAGGATCGTTTCGGCGATTTCCAGGGCGTACGTTTTGCGGCAATACGACAGTTGGGGGCCTTCATACGAGCGCGGTTTATGGGCATGGCTTAGCCAATAGGTACGCAGGCCGAAGAGGCGGACAATCTCGCTTTTGATATAGGCCTCAACCATATCGTCACGGACATCGGGGTCTTTGCTGAGCGTCTCACCGTTACGTTTGGTAGTGATGCAATATTCCAGGAACTGGTCCACAACGCGGTTGCGTCGCACCACACCGCCGCCGCCGTGCTCGAGTTCCAGGTGCGTAGTGGCAACACGCCAGCCGTTGTTTTCCCCACCCACCAGGTTAAAGGCTGGCACGCGGACGTTATCGAAGAAAATCGTGTGCTTGAGTCCTGGGGAAGCACCCCCTTCCCCACCCGCCGTCAACAGTTCCATGGGGCGTACTTCGGTGCCCGGTAAGCCATAGGGAATCATGAGCCAGCCTAAATTCTCGTGGCGTGGTTTGTCGGGATCCGTGACCACAATCGTCCACATCATCTCGCAGCCGTGCAGACTACCCACATAGATCTTCTGACCATTGACGATATACGAGTCGCCATCGCGGACCGCCCGGGTCTGCACTCCAGCCAGATCGGACCCGGCGTTGGGTTCGCTGAGGAGCTGCCACGTCCGCCACTCCCCTCGGAAAATGGGCGGCAAAAACTGCTGCTTCTGCTCCTCTGTACCCCACACAAAAATACTTGCCCCGCCAAGGCGGCCGCCGGAATCGTAGTATGGTGGCAGGTGTAGACCATAGCGGTCGAGTTCTTCTTCGAGGATCATGACAAAATCGACGCTGAGATCTCCGCCCCCATATTCTTTAGGATACGTAGGGTAGAGCCAGCCTTTCACACCAAGCCGGCGGCCAAGTTCGCGCAGTTTCTGGTATTGTGCGAGCGATAAATCCCCCGGATCGACCGGTTGTTCCAGGCCCTCGGGGATATTGGCGGCCAACCAAGCGCGCACTTCAGTGCGAAACGCTTCCTGCTCCGGGGTATAAGTGACTTCAAAGTCCATACAGGGCATCTCCTTGGTTTACGAGTCAGGGTTGCGGGTGCCATCATAGCAACAGTGTGGCAGGAAAATCCAGTCTTTAGGTAAGATTCCTGAGGATAGCAAAGTTTCGGACTGGTTGTAGACGATACAGACTATATAGTTATTTAGTAGAACTGCAGAGGCCAGGCGAGTCGAGGGTGTGACCACAGGCCGGCTGCACTCCGTTCTCCAGGTTCGTGTTGCATGAGAGACCTGGTGTCTGACGAGCGCGAGACGCGCTCGTATATCGCTGAGGCAGCTATCATGAGACTTCCGCAGAGGCTGACGATTCGGTTCAAGATTCTGATTGTGACGGCCACGCTCTTGCTAATCTTTGCCCTCACCAATTTCTTCTCGATCCGACTCTCCAAGGGTGTCGTCAACGAACTCGACACTATCACGGACTATTTCATACTTTTAAGTGCGATCGCCTCGAAAATCGATGTCGAGACCTTCGAGTTCGAGCTTAACCTGCGGCGTCTCATCCAGGAGAGTCCTCTGGAACCATCCCGGCTCGCCACGATTGTTGCACGTCAGATCGAACTGACGAAACGACTGGAGCAGGAGTTCAGCGAGGTCGCCCAACTTATCGACACAGCGAGCAAGGACGTACGGAATGAAGTGATGGAACGCGTCGAACTGGCCCGCATCGCCGGGAGGTTCTCGATGATTCGTCGCGATGTGAAACCGTTCGTACAGCTTGGCAGTGCAGTTCTCGAGGCGATCAGGGAGGATCGTAATGCGGACGCCCAGCGGTTGAGCCTGGGCTTTTCTGCCTTTGAGGAGGCCTTTGGACCCGACCTCGCCGAGATCCGTATGGCGGTCAATCAATTAACGCGGGGCTCTACCGTGGAAGCACAACGGCATCAGGTGCATGTTTTAGAGCTCAGCGTTGGTCTGTTCTGTGTGGCGGCCCTGCTCGGATTTGGCCTGTTTTCCGTACTCACCCACCGCCTCGATGGTGCCCTGCAGCATCTCCTCCATGCCACACATGCGGTCGAGGCTGGTCAACTCTCTATCGAACTACAGGTGACTTCAAAGGATGAGATCGGCCAGCTCGCCCAGTCATTCAACCGCATGATTATCGAGCTGCGGGCCAAGGAACGCATCAAGGACACCTTTGGCAAATACATGGACCCCCGTATTGTCTCCGGCCTCATCGGTACGTCTGCTGAGCACGCGGACACTGCCGAGCGCCGTATCATCACCGTATTTTTTTCCGACATCAAGAGTTTCAGTACGCTGAGCGAACAACTCACTGCAAGTGCTATGGTCAATCTCTTGAACGCCTACTTCACGGCCGTGACCCAGGCCATCCGTGACCATCGCGGCATCATCGACAAGTATATCGGCGATGGAGTCATGGCCTTCTGGACACCACCCTTCTCGCCAGGCGACCAGCATGCCACGGACGCCTGTCTTGCCGCCCTCCTCCAGCAAGAGGCGATTGACGCGTTCTGCCGCGAACTACCACAGCTCCTCGGTCTGCGGCGTAATGTACCGGATTTCAAGGTGCGGATGGGGCTCGCCACCGGTGAGGTAGTGATTGGCACCATCGGGTCGGAGACGGCCAGGTCCTATACTGTCATCGGTGACATCGTGAATACGGCCTCGCGCCTTGAGGGGATTAACAAGATGTATGGGACGGGGATTGTCGTGGCTGAGGATACCTATCGCCTGGCCCAACAGGCAGTAGAGGCACGCGAGCTGGACTTCGTGACGGTGGTAGGAAAGACCGAACCGGTCCGGATCTTTGAGCTCCTGGGCCGGGCCAGTGAGATTGTACCAGACACGTTCGCACTCCGTGACCTGTTCGCTCATGGCCTGGCGGCCTATCGTGAGCGTGATTGGGATAGTGCTGAGGAAAAGTTCCAGGAGTGTCTCAAGCTCGCTCCGGAGGATGGACCGTCGCAACTGTTCGAGCAACGGGTTGCCTTCCTCCGCGCCAATCCCCCTGCCGCCGACTGGCAGGGCGTCTGGCATGCTACAGAGAAGTAGCATGCCCTGACCAACCTCTCTAGACGTGCAAAGAGCGGCATATAGAGATATACTAGGGCCACTATCGTTACAGGCTCGATCCCTTATGCTCGCTCGTGCCGCGTACCCGCAATAGACTACCGGGCGCAGCCGCAAGAAGCGCGAGGAACTACTGTACAAGATGCAGCAGAAGACATACGATGAGGTGTGCTGCATGCCCATCTAGGAGTGGATCTGCTGGGCACTTCCGGCCCGCGCGTAGCGATGTCGAGGAGGTAAAGAGCGATGATCCAGGTTAACGGCCTCAATCACATTGTTCTGCACGTGCAAGATGTGGCGCGCGCCAAGAAGTTCTATACTGAGCTTCTGGGCATGACTGTCTACCGGGAAAACGCTGCCCAAGCGTTTCTGCACTGCGGCCATCAGGGTGTCGCCTTGTTCAAGAAGCAGGGTGATACTCCCCTGACGACCGGCAACGATCTCAACCATCTGGCCTTCGACGTCGAGAGCGGCACTTACGAAGCGCTCAAAGCCGAACTGGAACAACACGGGGTGAAGGTCAGCGGTCGTCCGGGGGATCCGCACTGCATTTATTTCCATGACCCTGATGGACACCGCCTGCAGCTCATGGTGCACGAGTAGACAGAATACTAGTCAAGGAGGTAATGGTTTATGGGTATCCACATTAAGCGCATAGGACACGTGGGGATTCTGGTATCCGATTTTGAGAAATCGTTCCGCTTCTACACTGAGGTGCTGGGGTGTACGGTCACCAATCGCAACAAGCGCCCTGATGGCTCAGAGACGGCTTTCTTGCGCTTTGACGACATGCACCACGATGTGGTGCTCAGCTCCGCCCCTGCGGGCGTGGATGTGACCTCTCAGGGACCGCGTGAGCGGCTCATCCAGCAGATCGCTTTTGAGGTCGAGGATCGCGACGAATTCCTCAAGGCCCTGGCCCACCTGCAAGCCAAGGGCGTCAAGTTGATCAATGGTCCGCTGATTCACGGTATCGAGGGGGGCGGGAACCTCGGTGGCAGCGGCAGTCGCTCGTTTTACTTCAACGACCCCGATGGCAACCGTCTGGAGATTTACACGGACATGATGCGTGTGCCCAATGGGGAGGAGTTTCCCCGCAAAGAGTACGCCAATGTGCTGCAGGAGTATGTGAACAGCGGTACCTAGTCTTGTAGAAATAGTCCTGAGGGAAGGATAGGAGCATGGCATCATTCTGGGAAAGCATCAAGGTCGATGGTGCAGACATGCGGCTCTATGTCAGCGTGCCTAGTGGAACGGGCCCGTTTCCTGCTGTCGTGGTCATTCAGCATCAAGGCGGCGTTGATGATTTTATGGAGGAAATGACACAGCGTGTCGCAAGTGCGGGATATGCTGCGGCTGCTCCAGATCTATACCACCGCGATGGTCCTGAATGTAAGGACGATGGCCCTACGCGGCGAGCCCGGCTGCGGGATGTCAATGTCATCAAGGATGTCAACGCTACGGTGGACTTCCTGATGGGCCATCGCTCGGTTGAGGCGGAGCGGCTCGGCATTATTGGGTTCTGCATGGGTGGCCGGGTATCGTATCTTATGGCGGCAGCCAATCCACACTTTAAGGCTGCTGTGGCCTACTATGGGGGCAATATTATGGTTCCCTGGGGCGAAGGCCTAGCGCCTTTTGACCGTACCGCAGAGATTCATTGCCCGCTGTTGGGGCTGTTTGGGGAGGAAGATGCTAACCCGTCGCCATCGGACATGCGCAAGCTCGACGCCGAGCTCACCAAGCACGGCAAGGTGCACGAGTTCCACTCCTACCCGGGGGCTGGACACGCCTTCATGAACAGGCGAGGCGAGCGTTACCGTGCCGATGCGGACCGCGATTCCTGGCCGAAGACCCTGGCGTTCTTTGCGAAGCACCTGTCTGGGATCACTGTGGTTGCCAGTTAGGCGGCAGTCGGCTGCTGCAGCTACGGCTTTTCCAGTACCACTCTGTCATGTAAGGGCTGCACTGGCCTGGCATTCTGATGCATGACGGCGGTGAACTGGGATACTTGTTCTGCAGAGACCTCAATGGGGGTTTTCATGACAAACCAGGCGACACCTTCACTACACGGAGGTGTGGTCAGTGACCCATTATAGTGATAATAC
>Ga0075428_100005578_pt1 | contig 13986 bp, 11 predicted proteins | sample RhiMetdeltSRZDD2_FD_75291 | JGI IMG/M metagenome (GOLD analysis project Ga0075428, IMG submission 75291) | Populus rhizosphere microbial communities from Tennessee, USA - Rhizosphere MetaG P. deltoides SRZDD2 | ecosystem: Host-associated > Plants > Roots > Rhizosphere > Soil | place: USA...
GCGATCCTTCGCGGCATGAGCACGGCTGAGGGGGCGCACCCGCGGGCCAAATTCAACCTGCACACTGGCTATCGCGAGGGTCAGGGCGGGGTCGCGTTCCCGTCGATCGGGTCCATCGTCTCCGCCGAACTCGGCCGGCGGGACTTCCCGATGCCCAATTACGTCAGCATCGGCAATCGGTCGTTCGGCAGCGGTTTCCTCGGGCCGAAGCACCAGCCGCTCATCGTCACCGACCCGGCCCGCGGAGTGCAGAACCTGTCACCGCTGGTCGCGAATCGTCAGTTCGACAACCGGGTCAGCTTGCTCCAGGAACTGGAGGAAGCCTTCTACCACGATTACCAGGCTGACTCGATCAACGACCACAAGACCACGTACGCCCGCGCCGTGAGCATGATGCAGTCGAAGGAGGCCAAAGCGTTTGACATCTCCGCGGAAAAGAGCGAGACCCGCTCCGCCTTTGGGGCGACCCGCTTCGGCGAGGGGTGTCTCATGGCCCGCCGGCTGATCGAGGTCGGAATCCCGTTCGTCGAAGTCAACCTCGGCGGCTGGGACACCCACCAGGACAACTTCGATCGGGTGAAAACGCTCTCGGGCACGGTGGACAAATCGCTATCGGCCCTGGTCACGGACCTGAAGGATCGCGGGTTGCTCGATAGCACACTGGTGATCTGGATGGGCGAGTTCGGCCGGACGCCGCACATCAACCAGCGCGGCGCCAAGCCGGGCCGCGACCACTATCCGCGGGCCTGGAGCCTGATGATGTTCGGCGGTGGCGTGAAGGGCGGCACCGTCTACGGCCGCACGGACAAAGAGGGGGCCACGGTCGAGGACGGCAAGACCGACGCGAAGGACTTCCTCGCCACGGTCTGCGAACTCATGGGAATCGATTACACCAAGGAAAACGATACGCCGACCAAGCGGCCGATCCGCATCGTGGACAAACCCGGCAAACCGGTCAAGGCCGTGATCGCGTAGAAGCTATCCGAGAAGTCCGCGTGCCACTGCTTCACGGACGCCGATTGCGACTTCGCTTGAATCAACGGCGTCGCTGGCGTCCGTCAAGCCGTGCCACCTCGCGCCATTGGAAGCGATTCTCCCGGCCTTTCTGTGTCCGCTATCCGTACCGGGCCGCTCGTGCCGACGCAAGCGACTCTAGCGGAACCCGCTCTTTGACATCTCGCATTCTCGGTCCGTCGCGGCGCTGTCCGATTGCGCCCGCCGGGTAGGTTACAGTTCCCCCGCCCGCGACCACGCCGGGCGACATGGACTCATCTTCCGATCAAGGCGATTCCCATGCGGACGCTGGTGCTCCGTATTCTGCTGTCCCTGCCGGTGATGATCGTTCTCGGGTGGACGGACGAAGCGCGGGCGCAGTCCCGCGCCTGGGGAATTGGCGTCGGGGTTGGCTACGGCTATGGCTACGGCCCTTACTGGGGCGGGTTCGGGCCGTACTGGGGCATCTACCCCAACTACTACCACGGCTTCTACGGTAACGGGCTGAGCATGTACGGCCCGCCGGTTCCCACCTACAAGCCAGTCCCCGGCGTCTTTGGCGGGGGCGACAGCCAGTACTTTGGCCTCCCGCCGCTATACCCCGGTTGGATGTACGAGGTGTACGTGCCCGCGTGCAAGCCGGCGGCTTTGCCGCAGGAACTGCTCGCTTCGCCCGACGCGATCCTACCTCCGCCGGCGCCGATGCTGGACAAACCCGCCGCGCTGGAGGTGGAAGTCAGGCTGCCGCGCGAGGACGCCCGGTTGTTCATCGACGGGACCGAAATGAAGGGCAGAGGTTTAGTACGCGTCTTCGCCACGCCTGCGATCCCGGCGGCCGAGGCGTTCACTTACGAACTGCGGGCGGAGTGGACGACAGACGGCCTCACCACCACGCACACGAAACGGGTCACGGGTCGGGCTGGAGAAAAGGTCGTCGCGGACTTCAATCGGTAGTCGTACCGGGCGAGCAGCCGGCCTGCCCGCTAAACTACACCGATGCCGTCGAATGCCTGGCCGAAGGCCATTCCCCTTCTGATCCTGGCCGGCCTCTGCGCCTACGCCAATTGCGTCTCGAAGACCCTCGTTTTCGACGATGACGCCTGGATCGTGGGCATTCCGGCGCTCGACGACCCGCCCGCGTACCTCAAGTCGATGGAAGGCCGCCCACTTCTGGCAATCAGCAACCTCGCGATGCACAACCTGGGGCGGAATAATCCCATCGGCCATCACATTCTCAATGTGCTCATCCACCTGGCCGCGACGCTCGCGCTCTACGGACTGGTGCGCCGGACCCTGCTCCTGCCGCGATTCCACGGGCGATACATCGGCCGGGCGCCTTACCTCGCGTTCGCAGTGGCTGTCCTGTGGATGCTCCATCCGCTGCAAGTTCAGTGCGTGACGTATGTGATCCAGCGCGGCGAGTCGATGGCCGGGCTGTTCTACCTCCTCATGCTCTACGCGGTACTTCGCGGCAACGAAGTCGGATCGCAGCCGTTTGCCGTCGTGGAGCCGGACAACGGTACCGTCGCACGCGGACCGCGACTCGGACGGCGCCGCTGTGCCTGGTATGCCCTGGCGGTCATCAGTCTGGTGCTGGGATTCGGGTCGAAGGAGATCATGGCCAGCGCACCGGCGGCGGTGCTCCTGTTCGACCGCATCTTCCTGACCCGGTCGCTCCGAATGATGATCCGCCGCCGCTGGGCGTTCTATTTGTTCTTCCTGATCACCTGGGCGGGGTTCACGGGCTGGCACATGAGTCGGGCCATTCACGCGGAGGGCGGGATCGGGTACGGCATGGAGACCCTGACGTGGAAGCAATACGCGCTCACCGAAGCCGGGGTTCTTCTGTACTACCTGCAAATCACGTTCTGGCCCCGCGGGCTCGCGATCGACTACCAGAGCTGGCCGTGGAGTCACACGCTCGCCGACGCCATGCCGGAGGGCGCCATCGTTGCCGCTCTATTACTGACTACCGCGGTCCTCCTGATCTGGCGGCCGGCGCTCGGATATGTCTGCGCCTGGTTCTTCATCGTCCTGGCGCCGACATCGAGCTTCCTGCCGATCGTGGATGCGGTGTTCGAGCACCGCATGTACCTGGCACTTGCCACCCCGATTCTGCTCGCGGTATTCTTCGGCGACTGGCTATTGTCGACGATGGGGCTCAACGGCGCGCGGCCGTATGCGCTCGCGGTCGCGGCCGTTGCGTTGGGCGTGCTGACCTACTTACGGAACGAGGAATACCGGTCGCGGGCGGCAATCTGGACCGTCGCCAGCGAGCGAATGCCGAACAGCGTGCGCGCTCGCGCCAACCTGGGGCAGGGGCTCATCATGGAAGAGCGGTATGAAGAGGTCGTGCCACTCCTGGAGCGCGCCCTCGAGCTGACGCCGCACGACCCGACGTCCCTGCAGAACCTCGCGGCAGCCTATGAACAGTTGGGCCGGTTCTCCGAAAGCGCCGACTGCTACCGCCGACTGCGGGACTATTTCCCTGGTGATGCCAGATATTGGCGCATGTCCGGCGCGGCCCGGCTGTCCCTTGGAGAATGGGAATCGGCCGAGGAGGAATACCGCAAGGCGGCGGAGCTGGACACCAACGCCGTGGACGCCCACTACGGCCGGGCGGCCGCCCTCTTCGAGATGAGGCGTGACGCGGAGGCCGAAGACGCCATTCGCATCGCGAACGCCATTGACCGGAGCTGGCCCGAAGCCGTGCTCGCCTTGGCCCGCAATGTCATCCTCGACGAACGGCTGCGGAACTATCCGGACGCCCGCCGATCGGCCCTCACGTGGGCCCGGCTGGGGATTCGGACGATTGAATCGCCGCAACCGGTTCACCAGGACACGGTCGGCCTGTGCTATGCCGCGACCGGTAACTTCGCCAAGGCCGCCGAGCAATCCCGCTGGGCCGTGTTGGTTACCCCCGGCGGTCCGTGGGGCAGCCTGCACCGGGACCGACTGCGGGACTACGAACGGAAACGATTGCCATGGGACGAGTAGATAGACCAAAATTCTGAGCGCTGGTTCGTGAGTTGCTTTCAGTCAGCACTCAGGACTAACCCCCCTTTCCTTATGACGTACAATGGACGGACCGCCTGTTGACATCCGCTCGGACTGACTCGCCGCTAATCTGAATCCGGTATGGATCCGACCTTCATCCCGACCGCCGAGCGCCGCAAGCAGGTCAAGCTGCGCATCCGGGCTGACCTGGCTATCACCGAGCAGCGGTACGAAGGGCGATTGTGCCACGTCGTCAAAGACCCGGTCAGCCTGAAGTACTACCGGTTCAACCAACAGGAGTACTTCGTCTTTCAGCGGCTGGACGGCGGAAACACCCTGGAGGAGATCCGTAAGGACTTCGAGAAGCGGTTCGCCCCCGACCGGCTCACGCTGGAAGACCTGGAAGGGTTCGCGCGGCAACTGGTCACGGCCGGGCTCGTTCAGCACGAGTCGCCCAACGCGGCCCGCGAGCTGTTCTCCAAAAGGCGCAAGCAGCGGCGCACCAAGCGGCTCGCGACGCTGACGAACATCCTGTACATCAAGATCCCGGTCTTCGACCCCGACCGGCTCCTGGGCTGGATGATCCAGTACACCCGCTGGATCTTCACCCACACGTTCCTGTGGCTGTCGGTCGTCCTGATGATTTCCGCGGCCCTGTTCGTTGCCTTCCACTACTCGACCTTCTACGCGAAGCTCCCGGCCTACCAGGAATTCTTCGCCTTCCGCACGCTCTTGTACATGTGGATCGCTCTCGGCGTGGTGAAGGTGATCCACGAGTTCGGTCACGGCCTGAGCTGTAAGGCATTTGGCGGCGAAAGCCACGAGATGGGCTTTTTGTTCATGTGCTTCTCGCCAGCGCTGTATTGCAACGTCACCGACTCGTGGACCGTGGCGGACAAGTGGAAACGGATCATCATTAGCTTCGCGGGCATCTGGGTGGAGCTGATCATCGCGTCAATCGCCACCTTCGTCTGGTGGTACACCCCGCACTGGCCGTTCGTGAACAACGTGTCCATGTGCCTCATGGTCCTGTGCTCGGTCAGCACGTTCGTCTTCAACGCCAACCCGCTCATGCGCTTCGACGGTTACTACATCCTGGCCGACTGGCTGGAGGTACCGAACCTGCGCGAGCGGTCGAACCGATTCCTGAGCAACCTGCTCCAGGACAAGTGTCTGGGGATCGAAGTGCAGCCCGAGGCCTACATGGCCCCGAACCGGAAGGTGCTGTTTGTCGCCTATGCGATCCTCAGCTTCTTGTACCGCTGGTTCGTGACGATCAGCATTCTGTTTTTCCTGGCCCACTGGCTGAAGCCGTACAAGCTGGAAACCCTGAGTATGATGTTGGCCATCGGGGCCCTGGTGTCGCTCCTCTTCTGGCCGGCATACCGAATGGTGAGAAACATCCGTCAACGTGGCAGGTTACCTGACATGAAGCGCAAACGAGTGATCGCGTCCGGGGTTGTTGTTGCGGGCATACTGTTGGCGTTCTTTGCCCTGCCGCTGCCGGTCAGCCGGGTCCGGGAGACGGGTGTCGTTCAAGTGAGCGAGGGCCGCTGGGAGGACGCGCGCGTCTATGAGACCGCGATGCTCATGGAAGTCATGGTGCGCGACGGGCAGTACGTGAACCAGGGGGCCGATCTGGCCCGGTTCCACAGTGCCCAGTTGGAGTTCGACCGCCAGAAGTTCGAGAAGGAGCGCGACTCGGCCCAGCAGATGGTCGTTGCCATCAAGAACCGCCGGGCGACGGGCGGCGGCGACCCGGTGTCGCGGGCGAAACTCGACCAGGAGCTGCGTGCCGCGGAGAGCGACCTCACCGCCAGTACGAAGCAATTGCAAGGTCAGGAAGAGTTGATCAAGAAGACCGAGGTGCTCCGGGCCCCGCGAAGTGGCACCGTCATGGGGGCGCCAAAGAAGGAAGACATCTTCCGCACCTGGGAGAAGTCCGAGCCGCAGCCATTCTGCATGATCGGCGACCGCAAGGTGATGCGCCTCCTGATCCCGGTCAGTCCGACGGACCTGCGGGAAATGCGCACCAACCTCGACCGCATCCAGGCCGAACAGCCGAACGACGCATACCTGCCCGCGTCGATTCTGGCCAAGCACCACCGGGAATACACCGGCCGGATCACCCGGCTCCCGGAAACGGACGAGAAGAACATCCCCCTGCCGCTCACGCACCGGGGCGGCGGCACCGTCGCGACGCGACCGGGTGGCGACCCGAACGTGAACCAGCCGCTGGTTCAGATTTATCTGGTCGCGGTCGAGGTGGACGACCCGGATGACACGCTGACTCCGGGCACCCTGGCGACGGCCAAAGTTTACCTGAAATGGAAATCGGCCGCGTGGTGGGCGTGGCGCAGCATCGCGTCCGCCCTCGACATTGGGCTGTGGTAACCGGCCCGGGCGGCCCGGAGAGAGGCGCACCATGTACACCCGCATCCTCCTGGCCGCCCTCCTCATTTCAAACGTGGCCATCGCACAGCAGCCGGCATCGCGCGAGCGAGGTCGGTTCAGCCTCTCCGGCGACACGGCCTCGGTCATGGCCATCGACCCGCAGGTCAAGTACGCCCTGATCGCGTTCAGCGCCGGCAATGTGTGCGTCTTTCCTGCCGACCAGCGGATTGTGAGCCTGTACGCCTACAAGATCCACACCAAGGCGATCACCGCCGCGCTCTTCACGCCGGACAGCAAGTCGTTCATCACCACGAGCGCAGACGGAACGCTGAAACAATGGGACGTGATGGCGGCGCGGCAACATCATAAGGAGTTGGAGGAGTCGAACGGGAAAGCAACGCCCGCCATTCCGCAACCAACCCTGACCATTACCCCGCACGCCGGCTACGCGGTGACTTGCCTGGCAATCCGCCCGGACGGCAAGCAGTGGGCCACGGGCGGGTCCGACGGAACGGTCAAACTCTGGGCGCCGGACGGCGGCCGGATGATCGTGATGATGCCCGGCGCTCACGCGGGCGGGGTGAAAGCGGTCGAGTATTCCCCGGACGGCAAGCTGCTGGCGAGCGCCGGGGCGGACAAGACAGTCAAGCTGTGGGACCCGACGACGACCGACGAGAAGCCGAAACCGATCCGCAAGCTGGAAGGGCACGAGGGGCCCGTGAACGCGGTAGCGTTCAGCCCCGACGCGAAGCTACTCGGCGCGGGTACAGGCATGGCGAAGAAGTCGGGCAGCATCCACGTCTGGGACGCGAACACCGGCAAGCGAGAATACAAGCTCGAGGGACACGAGGACGTAGTGACCTGCCTGATCTTCCACCCCAAGACGGATCATTTGGCCTCGGGCGGGGCGGACAAGAAGATTCGCGTCTGGGACCTGAAGGACAAGGAAACGAAGTACATCGACGAGCACGCCGAGCCACTGCGGAACTTCGTGATCAGTCCGGACGGTACGCGGTTCGGCTCGTGCAGCTCGCGGGCCGTCAGGTGGTGGGCGGGGTTCGGGAAATAGCACGCAAGCGCATTGAGGCTACTATGGTGGATCCTGGGTCCATGACTGTGTCCGGAAGTACGCTTAGTGAGTTCATGAGGTCGTTTACAAGCGTCATGCAGGCGCTACCTCCAGAATTGCGGAGTCGGGTGAACGCGATCCGGTGCAATTACTTTGATTTCGGTAGCTTTGACTTCGTCTACGCACGAATGAATGACCGTACGGTGTCGCAGATCCTCGCCGAATTCGAGCCGATGCCGTTACATGAGATCGCCTCGGGCGACGTTGACGGCGTGCGGTACCACCTGCACGAGACGGCGAAACCGGGTCCACTTGATTCGGATGATGTCTTGTAGCGTGTGTCTGGCACAACCTCGGCCACTCTACAACACAACTGTTCAATGCGCGGAAAAGAAGAGGACAAAAGCAACCTCTCGAGTACTCCGAATGCGTCCTCCCACCCACATTGCCCTGATCGCATCTCTGTTAGTTTGCCAAACCGCCTCCCCCGCAGACCCTCCGAAGGCCCCGGCGCCGCTCCCCGGCGAGACAATGATCCGGGCCTACTTCCAACGGCAGGCCAAGGAGATCGCGGACGCCGACCTGCGCGACTACACGACGCGCGACGAGTGGGAAAAAGCACGGTCGGAATTTCGGCGGCAACTGCTGGAAATGCTCGGCCTCTGGCCGCTGCCACCGCGGACAGAGCTGAACGCCAAAATCACCGGCAATGTCGAACGTCCGAAATTCACGGTGGAAAAGATCGTATTCGAGTCCTCACCGGGTTTGTACGTCACCGGCAACTTGTACATTCCGAAGCCGGCGCCGACGAAGGCACCGACGGTCCTCTACGTGTGCGGACATGGCAACGTTGTCGATAAGGACAAGGGGATTTCTTACGGCAGCAAGGTCTTCTACCAGCATCATCCCGCGTGGTACGCGGAGCATGGTTACGTGTCGCTCATCATCGACACGCTGCAACTGTCGGAAATCCCCGGGCTACACCACGGCACATACCGCGACAAGATGTGGTGGTGGCACGCGCTCGGCTACACGCCGGCGGGCGTGGAATGCTGGAACGCGATGCGGGCGCTCGACTACCTCGAGACGCGGCCGGAAGTCGATCCCAAACGAATTGGTGTGACCGGGCGATCGGGCGGCGGGGCGTATTCGTGGTGGATCGCCGCGACCGACGAACGCATTGCGTGCGCAGTCCCGGTCGCGGGAATCGCCGACCTGCAAGCGCACTTGAACGAGGGCTATCCTGGTCGGCTGGAGAAGGGCGTGATCGCGGGTCATTGCGACTGCATGTTCATGACCAACACGTACCGGTGGGACTTCTCGAAAGTCGCGGCCTTGGTCGCCCCGCGGCCGCTCATGCTCGGCAACAGCGACCGCGATGACATATTCCCGGTCCCCGGTTTTCGCAGGCTCGCGGACAAAGTCCGAATGATCTACGAGCTATACGGGGCCGGCAACAAGTTCATGGTCTACGAGACACTCGGCAAGCACGAGGACACCCCGGAGCTGCGACTGGGCGAATACAGATGGATGAACCGCTGGCTCAAGGGAGATGACGCGTCCGTGGTGGAGGAGAGGTTCGAGCGTTTCGGCCCGCAAGAACTCAAGGTGCTCGACAAGACCCCAGAAGGCCAGCTCAATACCACGATCCAGGACCTGTTCATCAAGCCAGCCAACATCGAGCTGCCGCGATCACCCGACGTCGTCCGCAATTGGTGGCCGGGAGAGAAGTCGAAACTCCAGGCGGCGCTGAACGAAAAGATCTTTCGCGGCTGGCCAACCAAGGCTCCGGACCTGGCAGTCCGGGCCGCCGGAGACAAGACGCACGACGCCGTGCGGCTGCGGGCCTGGGATTTCACGAGCGAGGAAGGGATCGCATTGCGTCTGTGGTTAATGACCGCGGGCGACGCGAAGCCCTCCCTCGTCTTGCTGAACGTCCTGGACGACTCCGATTGGAACGAATGGTGCGCCGATCTTGGCCCGGAATTCGCCGAGGTTTTGCAACGGAGCGAGCCCCCGAAGCAGGATGACGCCAAGTTCAAGCAGAATCGGGCGGTAATGGAGAAACAGAAGTGGGCATTCGCCGCGATCTGTCCGCGTGGTGTCGGCCCGACGAAATGGGCGGAGCCCGGCTCGCCGAACGACGTCCAGATTCGCCGGCGGTTCGCCCTCGTTGGGCAGACGCTCGACGGCATGCGTGTCTGGGACGTCCGCCGGGCGTTCCAGACTCTGCGCGCGCATCCCGACCTCAAGGACGTACCGATCTGGCTTCAGGGAAAGCACACTATGGCGGGAGTTACCTTGTACGCCGGGCTCTACGAGCCGGACGTTGCCGGGCTGGAACTCTGGCACCTCCCGCCGTCCCACCGGGTGGGACCGACCCTGCTCAACGTTCGCAAGTATCTGGACACGCCGCAGGCGCTCGCCCTCGCGTTCCCGAAGCTGGTCAAACTCTACGTGAAGGACGCCGAGGCCACCAAGGCGTGGGCATGGCCGCTCGAAATGCAACGGGCCCTGGGGAAGGACTACCTACAAGTGCGAGTTGTCGGAGACTAAGGGCGGAGCCGCGACGCGCTTGATAGAATCCCCATTCCAACCTGGGGATGCAACATGGCCGACGAGCACGAACCTTCCTCCGGGGCGGTGGTCCCGGTCCCGCCCCAGCCGCAGCCCATGCGGCTCGAAATCGCCACACAGGGAATGACGACGGCCTACGCTAACTTCTTCCGCGTGGCCGGAACTTTCGAGGAACTGCTGCTCGACTTCGGTTTTCATACCGGCCTGGTGGTCGGGAACGCAACCGAGCCGGCCCGGATCACGCACCGGATGGTGATGTCGTTCCCGACGGCCAAGCGGCTCCTCGGCGCCCTGCAAGCCGCCGTCCAGCGCCACGAACAGACCTTTGGCCCGGTGGAGACCGACCCGCAGAAACGCGTTCGGCGACCGGGATGACTTGAATGCCGGGCTGCTATTTGTAGCCGTCACGCTCTGCGTGACGAGCCCGGGCTCGTCGACTGCGGAGCCCGACGCAAATCGAGCCCGGGCTCGTCACGCGGAGCGTGACGGCTACTATCAAGACCTCACATGAACACCGATCCTCCGAAGATCCACATTGTCGGCATCGGCGGCGATGGCCTGGCCGGGCTGACCAGCCGGGCCCGCGACCTGGTCGCCGGCGCAGAGGTCCTCGTTGGCTCGGATCCGGCGCTCCGACTGTTGCCGGAGGTGAACGCGGAGCGTGTCCGCCTCGGGTCGGATCTGGGCGACGTCACCGAGAAGCTGCGCACCAACTTCGGCAAGAAGCGGATTGTCGTCGTTGCGACCGGCGACCCGCTGTTTTACGGCGTCGCCCGGTACCTGTGCGACCGACTGGGCAAGGAGCGGTTCGAGGTTCTGCCGCACGTCAGCAGCATGCAGCTCGCCTTTGCCCGCGTAAAGGAGACCTGGGAAGAAGCCTATCTGACTGACCTGTCCACCCGCTCGCTCGACGATGTCCTGGACCGAATTCGCACGGCGGAAACGGTCGGCCTGTTCACGAGTGAGACATACCATCCTGCTCGGATCGCCCGTGAACTGCTTATCCGCGGGGTCGACTACTTCCGCGCTTACGTGTGCGAGAATCTGGGCGGCAAGGACGAGCGGATCACCCAGGGGGAGTTGTCCGAGCTGCAGCACATGACGTTCGACCCGCTCAATGTCATGATCCTGAAGCGCAAGCCGGGCCGGCCGGACGCACCGCGAGCCGCCCGGCGGTTAATGCGGTTCGGCAATCCGGACGACGTCTTCGCCCAGAGCCGGCCGAAGACCGGGCTGATCACGCAGGCGGAGGTGCGGGCGATCGCGCTGGCGCAACTGGACTTGCAAGCCGGGTGCGTCATGTGGGATGTGGGCGCCGGCTCGGGGTCGGTCGCCCTGGAGGCCGCTCAGCTGGTTGAGCCCGGCCGGGTTTACGCCATCGAGCAGGACTCCGCGGACTACCACCTCATCGTGGCCAACGCGGAGACTTTCGGAATCCGCAATGTGCAAGCGGTGTTCGGGACCGCTCCGGCGGTATTCCAGGACCTGCCGGACCCGGACGCGATCTTCATCGGGGGAAACGGTGGCGAAGTGTTCCGCCTGTTAGAAGCGGCCTATGCGGCCCTGCGGGCCGGCGGGCGGTTGGTGGTGAATGTCGGCACGCTGGAAATGCTCGCCCTGACTTACGACACGCTCAAGCGGCTCGCCCCGACGGTATCGGTCTTGCTGGTGAATCTGTCCAGAAGTGTGGAACAATTGGAGGCGCTTCGGTTTGAAGCGGTGAACCCAACGTTCCTGCTGCGGGCTGTCAAGCCCGCGGCGTAGGCGGGCGACGGGCATTCCCGGGGGACGGGGACGCTGTATGATGGAGTTAGCAGTTGACGGCCCCGGCCGGCGCTGCCCATACTCTCGGCAGATTGATCGCCGCGCGGGGAAACCCGGGCGGCCGGAAAGTGCGACGCAAGCCCCGGCGCGGGCATTGCCGACGTATAATGAAACAGTAAGCTGCGGTTGCCATTGGACCACCGTGAACGACCAGCACGACGCGGAGCGCCGGGGCTAGCCCACCCGATCCCGTCCGCCTGCCTTGCGTCTCACGCGGCCGTGCTTGCCGGCTTCAGGCGATCCCTACTGCCGCCCGCCCAGGCGGAACACCCCAGGAGGGCCTGACGTGCCAAATCCGCACGAGTCGTACTCCGACTCCGAGGATTATCTCCCCGAATCGGCTGGCCCGGCCGTTAAAGCCGGGCGGCAAGTTTTCAGCGGTTTCGAATCCCTTCCCGGCGACAAGTGCCTTGAGATCTACCGCTTCATGGTGCGCACCCGCGCGCTCGAGGAGCGGACGATCAAGATGTCGAAGTCCGGCGAGGGCATTTTTTGGGTCGGCGGCCCGGGTGAGGAGGCGTTTAACGCCTGCCTCGGCCTGCAAGTGAAAAAGGGCCGCGGGCCTGCCTTCGACTACCTGCACTTGCATTACCGCAACTCCGGGGTGCTCCTCGCGATGGGCATGCCAATGGTGGATCACGTCCGCCAGATGGCGATGACGACCACCGACCGGCACTCGTGCGGGCGGAACTTCGTTGGCCATTACTCCGTGCCGGAGTGGAACGTGCTGCCGGTCACGAGCGTCATCGAGGTGCAGTACGTCATGGCCCCCGGCACCGCGCTCATGCAGAAGCGGCACGGCGGCGACGGGGTGTCCGTGGTCATCGGCGGCGACGCCGGCACCGCCGAGGGCGACTTCGGCAGTTGCATGGTCTGGTCCACCCGGCCGGGCAACGAACTGCCGGTACTCATGGTCGTCACCAATAACGGCTATGGAATTTCCACCCCGGCCAAGACGCAGCACTCGGAGCGGCACATCAGCGACCGCGGGGAGCCGTTTGGCATTCCCGGCGAAGTGGTGGATGGCAACGACCCGGTTGCCACGTGGCATGCGCTCGAGCGTGCGTTCGAATACTGCCGGAACACCCGGCGACCCTACCTCCTCGAAGCGATGGTCTCCCGGCTGCACGGGCACTCATCGTCCAGTGGGGCGGCCCGCGTCACGTCCGAGTCGGACTGCGTCCGACTCTTCGAGCAACAACTGGTACAGCACGGGGTGATCCACCGCGAACTGGCCGAAATGGTCTGGCACGAAGCCCGCGAGGAAGCCGACGCCGCGGTCGTGCGGGCGATGAGCGAGCCCAAACCGACGAACGAAGACGTCGAGCGGTTCACCTACGCCCCGAGCCCGGTGGATGCGGTTTATCCGGACGATTACACGGGGTTGCCACGATGAAACCGGAAGAGATGACCGACAAGCAGACTATCATTGACGTCCTGAGTCGGTTGCCTGACGACGCCTCGCTCGAAGATTTGCGCGACGAGTTCGAGATGATCTGGGGAATCCTGGAGAGCATGCGCGGTGCGGACGCGGGCGGTAAGACCTTCAGTCACGAAGAGGTGATGGAGGACGTTCGCCGATGCCGGCAGAAGTATGCTGGACGGTCCGCGGCCGCCGGGAATTGACTCATGCCTTGAATTGGATTGGCCGGCATCACCCGGACGGCGTGGAGTCCGTGGCTCAAGCGATCCAGTCGCAGGTCGAGCGTCTCCGGTGGACTCCCTTTCTCGGTACCGTGTTTCAGCGAACACCGCGCGGAGAGATTCGAGAGACATTGGCGGCTAGCTACCGCATTTTCTACCGTGTCCAACACGCCGGAGCGGTCGTCCTCGTCCTCTCAGTCTATCATGCCCGTCGCAAAGACCCGGACTTCTCAAGGTGAGGAATGGCCACCCTCGTTCAAGCCGTCCGCCTCGCCCTCCATTACGGTGAAACCCACCTGGGCGTGACTGATGTCTTCGGCGAAGACGTCGGTCCGCCGCTCGGCGGGGTGTTTACGGCCACGCAAGGGCTGAAGACGGCCTGGAACACACCGCTCGACGAACGCGGCATCGTCGGCACCGCGATGGGCATCGCCTACGCCGGCGGCCGGCCGGTGTTCGAGATCCAGTTCTGCGACTACGCGTTCAAC
>Ga0075428_100005580_pt1 | contig 13980 bp, 12 predicted proteins | sample RhiMetdeltSRZDD2_FD_75291 | JGI IMG/M metagenome (GOLD analysis project Ga0075428, IMG submission 75291) | Populus rhizosphere microbial communities from Tennessee, USA - Rhizosphere MetaG P. deltoides SRZDD2 | ecosystem: Host-associated > Plants > Roots > Rhizosphere > Soil | place: USA...
CCTGTTCGTCACCGCCGGCATCCACGCCGAGGAGCTCGGCGCCCGCAATAATCCCGACACCTCCGCGCTTTCGGATATCTTCGCGGCCGCCGGCGTGGCGCCGAAGGCGGTCATGCGCCGGCTGAACTGGTAGTCAGGTGCATTTCCATTGAACAGGGCCGCTGGCCTTGCGATGACAGCCCGGACCATGATCAAGCTTGGTCATCGGTGCTGATCCGAAACCTCGTTCCGTCCGCCCGGCCATGACCGACCAGCTGCTACCGACCCACCCGTTCGTCGTGGTCCATGGCGAAGCATCGCCCAACCACGCGCTCGACGGCGCGGTGCTTGCCATCGGCAATTTCGACGGGGTTCACCGCGGCCACCGCGCCGTCATCGCGGCCGCGCGCGCCCGCGCCGAGGCGCTGGGCCGGCCGGCGGCCGCGCTCACTTTCGAACCGCATCCTCGCGGCTTCTTCCGGCCGAACGAGCCGCTGTTCCGCCTCACCGACGAGCGCGCGAAGCTGCGGCTCCTGGCCGCCACCGGGCTCGATGGCGCGATCGTGCTGCGCTTCGACGCGGCGCTGGCAGGTCTCTCCGCGGCGGATTTCGTCGCCCGCATACTGGTCAAGCGGTTCGCGGTCGCCGGCGTCACCATCGGCTTCGATTTTCATTTCGGTCTCAACCGTGCCGGCTCGCCCGAATATCTCGCGGCGCAGGGCGCAAAGCTCGGCTTTGCGGTCGATATCGTCCCGCGCTTTGAAGATCAGGGGCGGCCGGTTCGTTCCGGTCCGATCCGCGCCGCGCTTGCCGCGGGTCACATCGGCGAGGCGAACGAGCTTCTCGGCTATCCATGGTTTGTCAGCGCCGAGGTGGTCCATGGCGACAAGCGCGGACGGGAGCTCGGCTATCCCACCGCCAATCTGCGGCTCGACCCCGACTGCGGCCTGAAGCACGGCATCTATGCGGTGCGCGTGGCTGCGGGCGCGCGCCGTTGCGATGGCGTCGCCAGCTTTGGACGGCGGCCGATGTTCGACCAGGGCACCGTGCTGCTCGAAGTCTTCCTGTTCGATTTTACCGGCGACCTCTATGGCGAGGTCATCGACGTCGCCTTCATCGATTGGATCAGGCCCGAGCTTAAATTCGACAGCATCGAAGATCTCATCCGCCGCATGGACGAAGATTCACGCCGCGCGCGCGCCATGCTGGCGGCCGCGCCGGACGCATTCCCAAAGCTGGGTCGCCTGTCGGGCTAGTGCGTGATCCCGAAAAGTGGGCACCGGTTTTCGGAAAAGATCACGCACAAACAAAAAGCTAGAGCGGGGTGATGACTCGACGAAAGATCATCCCGCTCTAGCACTCGGGATCCACGTCGTCGGCGGCGGCCTGGGATCGGTCGCGCCCGACCCATTCCCTCGCCAGGCCCGCCGCAAGCAGCCCGACCGCCGCGAGCGAGATGAGCTTGCGCCAGCCGATCGTCTGGCCGATCTGATATCCGATCCCCAGCAGCTTCGGATCGAGCAAGGGGGCAGCGCTGTTGCGGGCGGCGAGTTCGAGGCGGGCGCTCTCGATGTTGTGGCGCCGGATCATGACGCAGGCCACAGCGGCGATCGCGGCAACGACCGCGAACACCGCCGCGAGTATCAATCCGGCAACCATCCCGTCATAGAGATCGGACAGCCAGACGAAGGCTGCGACCAGAAGAAAAACCACGGTCACCACGACAGCGACGACCGCGATGATGGCCCAGATCGCGATCTGGCTGCTCAAGCCGGTCCTGACTTGTGCCCTGAGCGTGAAATAACGGAGCCAGCCGCTCATGCGCGCAACCCTTCATACCCGACAAGGGTGGCGTCGGCGGCGCTCAGCTCAACAGATCTGCGGCCGTCGCGGTCAACGCCGCCAGGTCGCACCGAACAGGAATCCGATCCCCACCGCGAGGGCGAGCGTGGTGTAGGGGCGGTGCTTGAGCGACTCGTCGATGGCATCGACCATGTTGTCGCCGACCTCGCGTACGGCATCGACGGCTTCCTGGCCCTTGGCGCTGACATCCGAGACCACACCTTCCACGTTCGACTTTGCGCGGCTCCAGGCGGCGTTGCCTCTGGAGGAGAAAATGTCGGAGATCTGGTTGGCGAGGCGGGCGACATCGTTTCGCAGGGATTGCACATCTGCCTGGATATCATAACTCGCGGCAGCCGCAGCGCGGCTACTTTCGCGGGCCGCTTCCTGGGCCTCTCGCACAGTATCCCGAACCGTATCTCTGATCGTGCTGGATGTGTCGGGCATGAACGTGCTCCACTCTGACGGTCAAGTATTCGCCGTGGCGCTAACCGGGCGCAAGTAAAAAAGTTCCATTTCACCGCTTGTTCAGTCCGGAAGCTTGCTTTCATCCGGCGGAAACAGGTGGTGCAGCGTCACCAGCCCGACCATGGTGAGCGGAACGGCGAGAAAGGCGCCGAGCGGGCCCCAGAGCCACGCCCAAAAGGCGAGCGCCAGCAAAACCATCAGCGGATTGAGCGTAAGCCGGTGGCCGAGCACGGTCGGGGTGATGAACTGCCCTTCGATGGTTGCCACCGCAACGAACGCCGCCGGCGGCGCCATTGCGTATCCCAGCGAAGGAAACGTCACGAGGCCAATGCCAAGCAGGATCAGGGTCATGCAGGCGGCGCCGATATAGGGAATATAGTTGAGCGCCATCGCCAATATTCCGAAGATGATCGGGCTCGGAAAGCCGAACAGCCACGCGCCGATTGCAGTCACCACGCCCAAGCCGAAATTGATCACGGTCACGACCGCGACGTAGGACGCAAGCTGGTCCTCGATTTCGTTGGCAATGCGAAGAAAGCGGAGCTTGGCGTCGCGGGTCGTGAAGAACGACACCATGTATCTGCGAAAATCCATCTGCGTCGCCAGAAAGAAGATGAGCGTCACGAAAAACAGCGTGATCTCTCCGACCGCCGGCGTCACCGCGGAAATGACCGGGGTGACCATGCCCAACTGAGACTGCTCGACGGCGACGGCCTTCCCCGCCGAGGGCATCAAGACCTCTTGCAACTCGCGCAGCGCCGCCAGGGGCCGATCGAGCACGTAGAGCTTCTGCTTGATCGCGAGACCGGCCTCCGGCGCCTTGGCGATCCATTGGCTGACCGGACCGGCGAGCAATGTGAGGGCAGCGCCGGCGGCGATAACCAGCACCGCCGCGAGGGCGAGAGCGGTCACCCACGGCGAGATGCGATGGCGCGCGGCGGCCTTGACGATCGGCGCCAGCGTTGTGCCGATCAGGACCGCCGCCACCACGGGAAGGAGAATGGGGCGGCAGAAATAAAGCGCAGCCCCCAGCAGCAGCACAAAAATGCCGACGGTGGCCATCTGCGCCGCCGGCGTCCAGAAATCTTCGATCGACGAGAGCGGTTCGGGCTCTTTGGTGCTCTCTGCCTTGCGCCTCTCACCATGGGCGCGGAGAAACTCCACTGTTCACCTCCAGAGAGCGAATGGCCATATGGGCCGTCCAACCCAACGCGAGGCTGTCTGACCCGGTTCCGCACCCCGATCCGTCGCTGTGCCGCCGGCATGGGCCTTTCCGCAGACCGGCCCATCTGCTACGAAGCGCCGCATGATAGCACGCGTGTCATTCGCTGCCGTTCTCGGGTCGGCCGCTCGGCCAATTAGCGGCCCGGCTCGCGCCTGACCATTGGTCGGCGCGGCCGGGATCGTGCTGCCGAGCCATTCCTGCCATCAAATTCCAAGTAGACCGCCATGACCGCCCGCGATTACAGCGAGACGCTATTCCTGCCCAAGACCGACTTTCCCATGCGCGCCGGGCTGCCGCAAAAGGAGCCCCAGTTGCTCGCGCGCTGGCACCGGCTTCGCCTCTACGAGCGGCTGCGCGCGGCCGCGGCGGGCCGGCCGAAATTCATCCTCCATGACGGCCCGCCCTACGCCAACGGCAACATCCATATCGGCCACGCGCTCAACAAGATCCTCAAGGACGTGGTGACGCGCAGCCAGCAGATGCTCGGCTTCGATTCGAACTACGTGCCGGGCTGGGACTGCCACGGCCTCCCGATCGAGTGGAAGATCGAGGAGGAGTACCGCGCCAAGGGCAAGAACAAGGACGCGGTCCCGTTAGTCGAATTCCGCCGCGAGTGCCGCGCTTTCGCCGCGCACTGGGTCGAGGTGCAGCGCGGGGAATTCAAGCGGCTCGGCGTAGAGGGCGACTGGGCCCACCCCTACTCCACCATGGATTTCGCCGCCGAGGCGCAGATCGCGCGCGAGATCATGAAGTTCGCACAGAACGGCACGCTCTATCGCGGCTCGAAGCCGGTGATGTGGTCGGTGGTGGAGAAGACCGCGCTGGCAGAGGCCGAGGTCGAGTACGAGGACTACGTCTCCGATCAGGTATGGGTGAAGTTTCCAGTTCGCACCTGGAATCCTGACGATGTCGGCGCCGATCTTGCCGGGTCCGCTATCGTCATATGGACGACTACCCCTTGGACCATCCCCGGCAACCGAGCCATCAGCTTCTCGCCGAAAATTTCATATGCACTCTATGAGGTGACAGACTCACCAGCGGACAACTGGGCAAAAGTCGGAGATAAACTCATACTGGCAGAAAAGCTCGCCGATGACGTCTTTCGACAAGCGCGGGTCGTGGGATTCAAGCGGCTCTCTGCGATTTCGGTTGAGAGTATCGCATGTTCACATCCGCTGAGAGCGTTGGGGGGCGGGTACGAGTTTTTGGTGCCACTGCTCGAAGGCGATCACGTGACTGATGAAACCGGCACAGGTTTCGTCCATACGGCGCCCGGTCACGGCCGCGAAGACTTCGATGTTTGGATGGAGAACAAAGAACTGCTGGAGGCAGCGGATATCAACATAACAATCCCCTATACGGTCGACGCCGACGGCCGACTCACCGATCATGCTCCGGGGTTTATTGGCAAGCGGGTGCTCACCGACAAGGGCGAGAAGGGCGACGCCAACGAGGCCGTTATCAACGCGCTGACCGATGCCCGCATGCTGCTCGCGCGCGGCCGGCTCAAGCACCAATATCCGCATTCCTGGCGCTCGAAGAAGCCGGTGATCTTCCGCAACACACCGCAATGGTTCATTGCGATGGACAAGCCCATTACGCCCGGGTTCATCAGGTTGTCCGAACAATCCGGCTTCGCTGTCAACGATACGCTCCGCAATCGCGCGTTCGAAGCGATCGAGATCACCCGCTGGGTGCCGCAGCAGGGACAGAACCGCATCACCGGCATGGTGGAAAGCAAGCCCGACTGGGTGATCTCGCGGCAACGCGCCTGGGGCGTGCCGATCACGGTATTCGTCCGCGAGAAGGACGACGGCTCGGTCGAGATCCTCAACGACGCGTGCGTCAACAAGCGCATCGCCGACGCCTTCGAGCAGGAAGGCGCCGACGCCTGGTATGCGACCGGCGCCGCCGCGCGTTTCCTCAAGCCCGACTACGACTCGAACGAGTGGCAGAAGGTCGACGACATTCTCGATGTCTGGTTTGATTCCGGCTCCACGCACGCGTTCGTGCTGGAAGACCCTGTGCATTTCCCCTCGCTCGCCGGGATCAGGCGCAAGCGGGACGGCGGGCCCGACACGGTGATGTATCTCGAAGGGTCCGACCAGCACCGCGGCTGGTTCCAGTCCTCGCTGCTCGAATCCTGCGGCACGCGCGGGCGGGCACCCTTCGACGTCGTGCTCACGCACGGCTTCGTGCTCGACGAGGATGGGCACAAGATGTCGAAGTCGCTCGGCAACGTGACGGCGCCGCAGGACGTGATCCGGCAATCCGGCGCCGACATCCTGCGGATGTGGGTGTGCGCCTCCGACTATGCGGACGATCTCCGCATCGGGCCGGAAATCCTCAAGACCGCGGTGGAGACCTATCGCAAGCTGCGCAACACCATCCGCTGGATGCTGGGCTCGCTTGCGCATTTCCGCGAGGAAGACCGGATCGCGCCGGCGAAGATGCCGGAGCTCGAACGGCTCATGCTGCACCGGCTCGCCGAGCTCGACCTGCATGTGCGCCAAGCCTATGCCGATTTCGACTACAAGCGCATCTTCGCGGCGCTTAACGCCTTCATGACCACCGACCTCTCGGCGTTCTATTTCGATATCCGCAAGGACGCGCTCTATTGCGATCCGATCTCGTCGACGACGCGCAAGGCGTGCCTGACCGTCATCGACCAGTTGTTCCGCGCCACGGTCCTTTGGCTCGCACCCATGCTGCCGTTCACCGCCGAGGAGGCCTGGCTCGCGCGCTATCCGTCCGAGGACGGCTCCGTCCATCTCGAATTGTTCCCCGAGGTGCCCTCCTCCTGGCGCGACGAGGCGCTGGCGGAGAAGTGGCGAAAGGTGCGCAACGTCCGCCGCGTGGTCACCGGTGCGATCGAGATCGAACGCGCGGGAAAACGCATCGGCTCCTCGCTCGAGGCCGCGCCCATCGTCTATGTGTCCGACCCCGACCTGTTCGGGGCGCTGGTCGATATCGATCTCGCCGAGGTTGCGATCACCTCGGCGGCGACGCTGGTCGAGGGCGACGGCCCGCCCGGGGCCTTCCGGCTCGACGAGGTCAAAGGCGTGGCGGTCGAGGTGGGGCTGGCGAAAGGGACGAAATGCGCCCGCTCCTGGAAGATCCTCGCAAGCGTGGGCTCCGATCCCGCCTATCCCGACGTCTCCCCCCGCGACGCGCAGGCACTGCGCGAGTGGGAAGCGATGCGCAAGGCGGCGGAGTGATCGTTGGTGACTGAGCACATCCCCAGCAGGCCGGCGCCGGGTCGCGCACCGGTGCTTTGGGGTCCCCTCACCCGCTTCGCGCTGGCGGTTGCCCTGGTCGCTGCGGCCATCGACCAGGCGGCCAAGCTCTGGCTCCTGCACGTGTTCGATCTGGACGGGCGCGGCATGGTGACGCTGACGCCGTTCCTCGATCTGGTGCTGACCTGGAATACGGGCATCAGCTACGGCCTGTTCCGGCAGGAAGGCCCGCTGGGGCAGTGGGCGCTGCTGGCCCTCAAGGCGATTGCGGTCATTTTACTGTGGATTTGGCTGGCGCGGACATCTTCGAGGCTCACCGCGCTCAGCCTCGGCCTCATCATCGGGGGGGCCATCGGCAATGCCATTGATCGGTTCGCTTACGGGGCGGTCGCCGATTTCGTGCTGTTTCACGTCACGACGGCGAGCTTCAGCTTCAAATGGTACGTTTTCAACCTTGCCGACGTGGCCATCGTGGCGGGGGTGATCGGCCTTTTGTACGAGACTCTTATGGGCAATGACGCCGCAAAAGCGCCCTGATCCCTCCGCAGAGTAACTCTGGGGCAAACGGGGGATATTTCCGCCGTCAGTTGAAGGGGATAGGCATGGGGCACCGAAATCCGAACAGGCAGCGGCGCGTCGCGGCCGCGGCCGCCGTAGCGTTGGCCGTGGCGCTGGCGACGATGGGAACCGGCGCTTTTGCGCAGAGTGCTTCCGAGGACGAGGAGGTGCCGCTCGATACCAAGCTCATGCGGCAGTTCCTCAAGGATTTGGGCCTCCGCCGGGACGGGGAAAGCATCGATTATCGCGAACGCGCGCCGCTCGTGGTGCCGCCGAGCCGCAATCTGCCGCCGCCGCAAAGCGAGGCCTCGGTCACTTCGAATCCGGCCTGGCCCAAGGATCCCGATGCGCAGCAGCGCAAGGTCGAGGCCGCGAGGAAAAAACTGCCCAACCGGACCGCGGCTGAGACCATGGAAGCGGAAGGACGGCCGCTTTCCCGCGCCGAACTCGACCGCGGCAAGGTGGCCGCGGGAACCACCGTCGGCAGTTCCCAGACTCCGGACGAGAGCGCGCGTGCGATGCGGCCCTCGGAGCTCGGCTCCAAGAGCTTTTTCAGTGACATTTTTTCGTCTTTTAGCGATAAGGAGGAGACTGGAACCTTTACCGGCGAACCGGCTCGGGAACGCCTGACCGCGCCGCCGGCTGGTTATCAGACACCATCGCCGGCCCAGCCCTACGGAATCGGTCCGAAGACTGTAAAGGCCAAGGCAGCGACGGTCGAAGACCGCGCCGCGGGAGTCACTCGTTAATCGCGGCGGCCCATGCCGCCGTACGGTGTTCCTGTTCGCGCTCCACCCTTCGCCCACGGCCGGTGCCGTGGCGCGTTCGCCCGCGCGGATGCGGGCTGTGCGATCGTTGGTAGGACACCGTCTTGCTCAAACCCCTGACCATCTTGGCCGCGCTTGCAGTTGCCGCAAGCGCGCTCGCCGGCGCTGTCGCGACCGCCATCGCAGGCGCCCCCCAGATTACCCACTTCACGCTGTCCAACGGTCTCGAGGTCGTGGTCATCCCCGATCATCGCGCACCGGTCGTGACCCATATGCTCTGGTACAAGGTCGGCTCCGCCGACGAGACGGCGGGCAAATCGGGGCTCGCCCATTTCCTCGAGCATCTGATGTTCAAGGGTACGGACAAGAACCCATCCGGGCGCTTCTCGCAGGTCGTTGCCACCATCGGCGGACAGGAGAACGCGTTCACCTCGGCCGACTACACCGGCTATTTCCAGCGCGTCCCGCGCGACAAGCTCAAGCAGATGATGGAGTTCGAGGCCGACCGGATGACGGGCTTGGCGCTCACCGACGACGTGGTGCGGCCTGAACTCAACGTCGTGCTGGAAGAGCAGAACATGCGGGTGGCCAACAATCCCGCAGCGCGGCTCGGCGAACAGATGGATGCCGCGCTCTACCTGAACCATCCCTATGGCAGGCCGGTGATCGGCTGGCGGCATGAAATCGAACAGCTCGACCGCGAGGGGGCGCTCGAGTTCTATCGCCGGTTCTACGCTCCCAACAACGCGATTCTAGTGGTGGCAGGGGACGTGACCGCGGACGAGGTCCGCACCCTGGCCGAAGAGACCTACGGCAAGATCCCGCGCTTTGGCGAGATCAAGCCGCGGCTTCGTCCGCAGGAACCGGTACAGCAGGCCGCGCGCACGGTGACGCTGGCCGACCCCCGTGTCACCCAGCCCAACGTGAGTCGCTATTATCTCGTCCCCTCGAGCTCGACGGCGCGCCCGGGCGAGAGCGAAGCCCTCGACGTGCTCGCGCATATCCTGGGCCGCGGCGCGAACAGCCGACTCTATCAGAAGCTGGTGGAGGACAAGAATATCGCGGTGAACGCGGGCGCGAGCTACGACGGCACCGCGGTCGACAACACGCGCTTCGGCATCTACGGCACGCCGAAGCCCGGAACCAGCCTGCCGCAGCTCGAACAGGCGATCGACGCCGTCATCGCCGATCTGGTCGAGAACGGTGTGACCGCCGAGGAACTCGAGCGCTCGAAGAGCCGCATGATCGCCGATGCCATCTATGCCAATGACAATCAGCGCATGATGGCGCAGTGGTACGGCGCATCCCTGGCAACGGGCGCGACCGTGGATGAGGTCCGCACCTGGCCCGACCGTGTCCGCCTTGTCACCGCGGAGGCCGTGCAAGATGCCGCGCGACGCTGGCTCGACAAGCAGCGCTCGGTCACCGGCTACCTGATCAAGGCCGGTCGGCCCGAGGAGAAGCGCTCGTGAACGTTCACGCCTCTCCGCGCCGCACCGGCACGCGTGCGGTGACCGCGCTGGTCGCCGGCATCGGATTGTGGCTTGCGGCGCCGGCGGCGCAGGCGATGACCATCGAGCGGGTGGTAAGCCCGGGCGGCATCGAAGCGTGGCTGGTGCACGATTCGGCATTGCCGTTGATCGCCCTGGAATTTGCCGCCCGCGGCAGCGCCGACCAGGACCCGCCGGGTAAGCCCGGGGTCGCCAATATGGCGGCCAGCCTGCTCGACGAGGGTGCCGGCCCGTTCGACGCCGCCGCTTTCCATGGCCGGCTCGAACGCAAGGCGATCGAACTCAGCTTCCGTTCCGGACGCGACTATTTGCGCGGGACATTGCGCACGCTCAAAGACAACCGCGACGAAGCGTTCGACTACCTGCGGCTCGCGCTGACGGAGCCGCGCTTCGATGACGCAGCGGTCGAACGCACGCGGGCACAGATCATGTCGCGGTTGCAGCGCGACACCGTGAGCCCCAACGACATCGCAAGCCGTACCTGGTGGGCGACAGGCTTCCCCGGCCACCCCTATGGCCAGCCGGTCAATGGTACGATCGACTCCCTTCCAAGCATCACCGTCGATGATCTCAAGTCGTATACCCGCCGCGTATTGGCGCGGGACGGCCTCAAGATCGCGGTCGTCGGCGACATCGATGCCGAAACCACGGGCATGTTGCTCGATCGCACGTTCGGTGCGCTGCCGGCCAAAGCCAAGCTGACACCGGTCGCCTATGCCGTTCCGCAAGGGCTCGGGCGCCGCATCGTCACCGAGCTCGACGTGCCGCAATCGGTGGTGAATTTTGGCGGCCCCGGAATACCCCGCCGTGATCCGGACTTCATGGCCGCCTACATCGTCAACCATATCCTCGGCGGCGGCTCGTTCTCGTCGCGGCTCTATCGCGAGGTGCGCGAGAAGCGCGGCTTGGCCTATGGCATTTCCGGCAGCCTGATCTGGCTCGATTACGCCTCGCTCTTGCTCGGCAGCACCGCGACCCGGGCCGATGCCACCGGTCAGACCATCGATCTCGTCCAGCAGCAGATTCGCAAGCTGGGCGAGGAAGGGCCGACGGAGGAGGAGTTCGTCAAGGCGAAAACCTATCTCAAGGGTTCGTTCGCCCTCGGTCTCGACACCTCGAACCGGATCGCGAGCCAGCTGGTGCAGATGCAGCTCGACAATCTCGGCATCGACTACATCGAGCGCCGCCCCGCCCTGATCGACGCGGTGACCCTCGACGACGCCAAGCGGGTGGCCAAGCGCTTGCTCGACTCGGGTCTCCTGATCACCGTGGTGGGCCGTCCCGGTGGGGTCAGCCCGACACAGGGCGGCGTCGCCGCGTCGCCCAGTCCTGCCGCCAAGCCCGGACAAGCGCCCGCAAGCCACGAATAGCCGGACAGCGCCGGCACCTGCCGAGCGTGCATGGTCAGCCCGGCGGGGCCCGTGCGCGCCGCCTCGCGTCCGGCTATGGTGGCGCGATGATCCGCATCACCCATAGCATTGCCATCGACGAGGGCGAATTGGACGAAAGCTTCGTCCGCGCCTCAGGGCCGGGCGGTCAGAACGTCAACAAGCTGTCGAGCGCCGTGCAGCTGCGCTTTGACGTACGCCACTCCCCCAACCTTCCTCCCGACGTGCGCGCACGACTCGAGCGCCTGGCCGGCAGCCGGCTCACCCGCGAGGGTGTGCTGATCATCAGCGCGCAGCGCCATCGCACGCAGGAACGCAACCGTCAGGACGCACGCGACCGTCTCATCGAACTGATCCGGCGCGCGGCCATCGCTCCGATTCCGCGGCGCGCAACCAAGCCGACCGCGGGCTCACGCGAGCGCAGGCTGCAAACGAAGAAGCGCCGGTCGTCCATCAAAGGACTGCGGCAGCACAAGCCGGGTCTGGAGTAGATGAATGCAGTTGAAGTTCGCGCTCTTCGTCGCCGCCGCGCTTGCTCTGCCGTCGCCGCCGTGCGCCGCCCAGGACGTGGCGGATTTCTATAAGGGCAAGCAGATCTCCATCATCGTGGGGTTCACGCCCGGCGGCAGCTCGAGCCTCTACGCGCAGGCGCTCGCCCGCCACATGGGACGCTACCTGCCGGGCAATCCGACCCTGATCGTCCAGCACGTGCCCGGGGCCGGCGGTCTGGTCGCCGCCAACAATGTCTACAACACCGCGCCGCGTGACGGCACCGCATTCGCGATCACCGGCCGCACCGTGGCGATCGAGCCGCTGCTCGGCAACAAGAACGCCAAGTTCGACGCCCGCCAATTCAACTGGATCGGCACCGCCAATGTCGAATACACGACCTGCGCCCTGTGGCACACCGCCAAGGTGAAAACGCTGCAGGACGCGCTGAGCATAGAGGCCGTCGTCGGCGGCTCCGGCGCCGATGCCACCGAGGTCGTGTTCCCGAAAGCCGCGAACAAGCTGATCGGAACGAAATTCAAGATCGTGCTGGGCTATCCCGGCTCCACCGAAATCCTGTTGGCGATGGAGCGCGGCGAGGTGGAAGGGTTTTGCGGTATCGGCTGGACCTTTCTCAAGCTGCGCAAAGGCGACTGGCTCAAGGACAAAAAAATCAACATCCTTTACCAGATGTCGCTCGAGAAGCACCCGGAACTGCCCGACGTTCCCGCCATCATCGACCACGCCAAGACGCCGGAAGACCGCAAGGTGTTCGAATTCCTGTTCGCGCCGCAGGAGATGGGTCGGCCGTTCTTCGCGCCGCCGGGCGTGCCCGCCGAACGCGTACGCGCCCTGCGCGACGCCTTTGCCCGGACCTTGCAGGACCCGCAATTCCTCGCCGACGCCGAAAAAATGGGCGTGGAAGTGCAGCATGTCGGCGGCGCGCAGATCCAGACGTTGGTAGACCGCATCTATGCGTCACCGCCGGAGGTGATCGCCCGCGCCAAGGCCGTCGCGGAGTAGCCTGCGGCCAGCCGGTCGGATCCCGGCAGGTCGACGGCGGGAGCGCGCAAGCCGTGCCCAGAGGGCAGCGCGCCCTCTGCGGTAAATTGTATCAGCTCACGTCGTCGAGCCTTTTGGCGCCCGGAACGTTGTTGCGACGGCAAGCCCGGTATGGACCCCGTTGCACATGCATGAATCCGTCGACATCGTTCTGCGCCTCGGCGCTTCCGTTCTCACCGGCGCCGCCATCGGCATCAACCGCGACCTCGCCAATAAGCCGATCGGGATGCGGACGCTCGCCCTTGTGGCGCTCGGCGCGGCGGTCGTTTCGCTGGCGGGAACTCACATCGAGGGGATCGCGGCCAACCCGGATGCGCTCAGCCGTGTGGTGCAGGGCATCATTCAGGGCGTCATGGCCGGGATCAGCTTCATCGGCGCCGGCGTGATCCTGCGCGATACCGAAGCGCGCCGGGTGGAGGGATTGACCACGGCGGCCACGGTCTGGATCACAGCAGCGCTCGGCATCGCGTGCGGACTGGCGGCATGGAGCACCGTCGGTCTCACGGTCGTGTTGGCCATCTTGATTCTGGTCGCAGGCCCGTGGGTGGAGCAACTGTTTTCGCATCAGGCGAGCGACCACGAGACAAATCGTCAGAATTGAGCCGGCTTCGCGAGGGAGCACAGGGCGGATACACTGACCGGCCACACCACGCCGATTCGGCCCAAGGTGCCGTAGATGCCCGTCCGCCAGCTCTCAGAAGGCATCGTCAACCGCATCGCCGCAGGCGAGGTGGTCGAACGGCCGGCGAGCGTCGTGAAGGAACTGGTGGAGAATGCCCTCGATGCCGGGGCGACCCGGATCGAGGTTCTGACCGACGGTGGCGGCCGCAGGCTGATCCGCGTCAGCGATGACGGCGCCGGCATGACGCGCGATGATCTCGTGCTCGCGGTCGAGCGCCACGCCACCTCGAAGCTGCCCGACGACGACCTGCTCGACATCCGCACGCTCGGGTTCCGCGGCGAGGCCTTGCCCTCGATCGGTGCGGTGGCGCGTCTGACCATCACCACGCGGCATGCCGGCGAACCGCACGCCTGGGCGATCACGGTCGATGCAGGAGAGAAAGCGGCAGTGAAGCCCGGCGCGCTCGGCGACGGCACGCGCGTGGAAGTGCGCGACCTCTTCTATGCGACGCCGGCGCGACTGAAGTTCCTCAAGAGCGATCGCAGCGAGGGCGAAGCCATTCGCGACGTGGTGCGCCGCCTGGCCATGAGCCGCCCCGACATTGCCTTCACCCTCGCGGGTGAGGAGCGCGCGCCGGTCACCTGGGCGGCCGCGTTGCCCGGCGCGCCCGGACATCTCGCCCGCCTCTCCGACATTCTCGGCGCCGAGTTCCGCGCCAACGCGGTCGAGGTACGCGGCGGACGCGAGGGACTCGCGATCGAGGGCTTTGCCGCCCTGCCCACGCTCACCCGCGCCAACTCACTCGGTCAATATCTTTTCGTCAACGGCCGGCC
>Ga0075428_100005581_pt1 | contig 13974 bp, 19 predicted proteins | sample RhiMetdeltSRZDD2_FD_75291 | JGI IMG/M metagenome (GOLD analysis project Ga0075428, IMG submission 75291) | Populus rhizosphere microbial communities from Tennessee, USA - Rhizosphere MetaG P. deltoides SRZDD2 | ecosystem: Host-associated > Plants > Roots > Rhizosphere > Soil | place: USA...
GGGCGCCCGCGTGGCGGCCGACGGCAGCAAGGAGCGGTTTTGCAGGCGCAAGGCCTGCGGAGCCAGCTTGGGACAGATCGCGCCGTCAAAAACGCGGAAGTAGTCACTGGTGAGGGAAGCGGCGGCCGGCCGCGGAGAGTGAGATCATGGCCAAGAAACCTGCCAAAGAATCGAAAGAAGCCAAAGAAGCCAAGGCTGCCGAGCCGCAGAAGCCGGTCATTCCGCGCCTGCTCGTGAAATACGAGAAGGAAATTGTTCCGGCGCTGGCGCAGAAGCTGGGCCGGAAGAACAAGCTGTCGCTGCCGCGGCTGGAGAAGATCGTCATCAATATGGGAGTCGGCGTGGCCACCCAGGACAAGAAGCACCTGGAAGCGGCGGCCGACGCCATGACGCAGATCGCCGGGCAGAAGCCGGTGCTGACCAAGGCGCGGCAGGCGATTTCCGCGTTCCGGCTCCGCGAAGGGATGCCGATCGGCTGCATGACGACGCTCCGCAAGCAGCGGATGTACGAGTTTTTCGATCGGCTGGTTTCCCTGGCGCTGCCCCGCGTCCGTGACTTTCGCGGCGTCAACCGCAAGGCGTTTGATGGCCATGGGAATTACAGCCTGGGCCTGTCGGAGCAACTCGTATTCCCCGAACTGAATCCGGACAAGTTCCCGCGGATCCAGGGGATGAACATCACGTTCGTCGTGGCCAACGCCAACGACGACGAGTCGCGCGAGCTCTTGTCGCAGCTCGGCATGCCGTTCCAGGCGGAAGCAACGGGCAAAACCAAAAAGAGCGACTAAAGGCGGCACAGGCCGGATTCAGCTCCTAAGCAAGTGAGGCAAAACTGTCGTGGCCAGTAAATCGAAATTCGCCAAGGCGAAGCGCGTGCCGAAGTTTTCCACGCGGATCAAGCGGCGCTGCAAGATCTGCGGCCGCCCGCGGGCGGTATACCGTAAGTTTGGCATCTGCCGCATTTGTTTCCGCAAGCTCGCCGATCAGGGGCAGATCCCCGGCGTGCGGAAGGCCAGTTGGTAAGACAGCATTCCCTGGAATGGGAGGGAAATGAAGAAACCATGTTGACTGACCCGATCGCCGACATGTTGACCCGGATTCGCAATGCCATCCGCGTGGAGCGGCCGCATGTGGACGTGCCTGCGTCGAAAGTGAAACGCGGGCTGGCGGACGTGCTGAAGCGCGAGGGCTTCATCTGGGATTGGCAGGAAGTAACTGCCGAGCCAGTGAGCCACCTGCGGCTGGAACTCAAGTACGGCCCCAACGGCGAGCACGTGATCCAGCACATCAAGCGGATCAGCACGCCGGGCCGAAGGGTCTACCGCAAGGCGACCGACATGCGTCCCGTGCTCAACGGCCTGGGCATTTGCGTGATCAGCACCAGCGGCGGCGTGATCAGCGACCGCGAGGCGCGGCAAAAGAACATCGGCGGCGAGGTATTGTGCGAAGTGTACTAGTTCCAAATTCAGATTGCGGATTTCAGATTTCAGATTTGTCAGGTCTGGATGCTGAAATCTGAATTCTGAAATCGAAGATTTGAAATCAAACCATGTCCCGCATAGGCAATAAACCGGTTCCGATTCTCGACGGGGTGAAGGTCTCCGTCAGCGGCCGGACCGTGAGCGTCGAAGGTCCCAAGGGAAAACTCGCCTGGGAGCCGCGCCGCGAGATCCAGGTCAAAGTTGACGACGCCAAGAAACAGGTCCTGGTCAACCGCTCCAACGACGAGCGGCTTTCCAAGGCGCTCCACGGCCTGTCGCGCTCGATCATCAACAACATGATCATCGGCGTGAAACAGGGGTACGAAAAACGGCTCGAGATCATCGGCGTGGGCTACCTGGCTTCGCTGAAGGGAAAATCGATTTCCCTCCGCGTCGGTCTGGCCAACGAACTGGTCAAGCAGATCCCGGTGGGGTTGACCGTGACCTGCCCCGACCAGACCCACATTGTCATTCAGGGCTGCGACAAGCAGCTCGTCGGCCAGTTTGCCGCCGAGGTGCGGAGCCTGCGCAAGCCGGAACCGTACAAGGGCAAAGGCGTGCGATACCAGGGCGAGCACATCAAGCTCAAGCCGGGCAAGGCGGCCACGAAATAAGCGGAGGTCCGAGACCGAGGTCAGAGGTCAGATATCGGAGGCAGCAATTGCAAATTGGTTATTGCAAAATGAGCATTGCAAATTGCGGCGGTGGAATCAAACAATTTGCAATTTGCAATGGTTAATTATCAATTTGCAATTGCCGCCATGCTCGACTGCGGTGAACTTTCAACTTGAAAACAAAAACTGGCCGCTTCCTATTTTCGGAAGCGACATGACAGTTCGGAACGGCAATCATGAACAAACAGCGTTATCTCGGCAAAGTCCGCACGCGGCGGCGGTTCCGCGTACGCAAGGCGGTCCGCGGCACGGCGGAGCGTCCGCGAATGACGGTCCACCGCAGCCACCGCAACCTGTCCTGCCAGATCATCGACGACGCGGCCGGCAAGACGGTCGTCTCGGCCAGCACGCAGGACAAGGACTTGCGGCCCAAGGTGGCCTACGGCGGCAACAAGAAAGCGGCCGAAGCCCTGGGCGCGATCATTGCCGAGCGGGCGCTGGCCGCCGGAGTCAAGCAGGTCTGTTTCGACCGCGGAGAGTTCAAATACCACGGCCGCGTGGCCGCCCTGGCCGACGCGGCCCGCAAGGCAGGTCTCAGTTTTTAGTGGCAAGCTTCAGGAGCTTGAGGCGAACAAACCATAGAGGACGCTCAGCACGTGGCAAACGAAACATCACGCTCAGATTCGATTGACAAGACCGTGCAGATCAAGCGGTGTGCCGCCGTGGTCAAAGGGGGCCGCCGCTTCAGCTTCGCCGCGATGGTGGTCTCCGGGGACGGCAAGGGGCGCGTCGGCTGGGGCTACGGCAAAGCTAACGAAGTGCCCCCCGCGGTGGAAAAAGCTCAGAAGCAGGCGGCCCGCAACATGATTGCGGTGCCGTTGATTCAGGGGGAAACGATCCCGCACAGGGTCGAGGCCCGTTTTGGCTCGGCCAAGGTGATGCTCCTGCCCGCCGACGCGGGCACCGGCATCATCGCCGGGGCTGCGGTCCGCGCGGTCTGCGAAGCCGCCGGCATTCACAACGTCATTACCAAGAGCTTTGGCACCAACAATCAGGTCACGGTCGTCAAAGCCACGATCAAGGCGCTCAGCCAACTGCGCATGCAGCAGGACGTCGAGCGTCTGCGAGGGGTGAGTCTCACATGAGCTTGCACGAAGTCAACCAAAACGTTCACAAGCACCGCAAGCCCACCCGCGTCGGACGCGGCCTCGGCTCGGGCCTGGGCAAGACCGCCGGCAAGGGACACAAGGGCCAGCGGGCGCGGGCCGGCTGGAAGGCGTCACCGGTCTTCCAAGGGGGCGGAATGCCGCTGGTGCGGCGCGTTCCCAAGCGCGGGTTCACCAACTCGTTCGCTCTCCGCGTGGCCGCGGTCAACGTGGGGGACCTGGAATCATCATTTGAGGCAGGCGAGACGGTGACGCCAGCGGCACTCATCGAGCGGGGACTGGTCAAAGTGCGCCACGATATATTGAAAGTACTGGGCGACGGCGACTTGTCCAAAAAGCTGATCGTTTCGGCCCATCGATTCAGCGCCACGGCCAGGGAGAAGATCGAAAAGGCGGGCGGAACGGTCACGGTGGTCCCGGGCCGGGCTCCTGTGGCAAAGAAAAAGAAAGCGGCTGCCGGCGCTTAGGCCCTCTGTCGCCCACTCGCGGCGCGGGGTTGATTCGCATAGCAGCCTGAGGCGTTTTTTGGTAGCTTTGGCAGTCAGGGCTGACTTTGAGTCGGACGGCCCTGGTATTACCTCAGGAATTGCCGGTTATGTGGGAAAAGTTTCGCGCCATCTTTACCATTCCGGAGCTCCGGCAGAAGATCTTTTTTACCTTGCTGCTGCTGGCCGTCTTTCGGGTTGGATATCAAATCCCGCTGCCGATCGTCGATGAGTCGGCGCTTGAAGAAAGCATCAAGAGCGGCTCATCCAGCGACCTGTTCAAATTCATGCAGCAGGTCTCGGTGTTCAGCGCCGCCGACCTCCGCCGGCTCACTATCTTCGGCCTGGGGATCATGCCGTACATTTCGGCATCGATCATTCTCCAGCTATTGAGCAGCGTCTGGAAACCACTGGAAGAGCTGCGAAAGGAGGGGGAGACCGGCCGCAAAAAAATCAACGAATACACGCGCTACTTGACCGTCTTGATGTGCGTGATTCAGGGCTTCATCTACCTCGGCTCCATGATCAGCAACCGTGGCGGCATGCCGGAGATGCTCAATCCGGAGTTCACGGCGCGGGGGGCCGACAACCTCAATCATCTGCACTGGAGCTGGTACATGACCAGCCTCCTGATCATGACCTGCGGGACGCTGTTTGTGATGTGGCTAGGCGAGCAGATCGACGAGTTCGGCATTGGCAACGGGATCAGCCTGCTGATCATGGCCGGCATTCTGGCACAAATGCCTGGCGCGATGCTCGGCTTCTTCGGCAACATGAAACCGGAGCTAACGGGATTCGCCGACGTCGGGGTGGAAACGCTCGTCGTGTTAATCGTGCTCTTTGTGGCGGTCGTTTTTGGCGTGGTGTTTATCACGCTTGGCAAGCGGCAAATCCCCACGCAAAGCGCCAAGCACGTGCGGGGACGCCGCGTGTATGGCGGTTCGCGACAGTATCTGCCGCTGCGTTTGAATCAGTCGGGCGTGATGCCGATCATTTTCGCCAGCAGTTTGCTGATGTTGCCGGCGCTGCTGTTTGGAATGACGGCGACGTGGCTGCAACGGATGGGAGTCTCCCGGGGATGGACCGACCTTTTCGTGGAGCTTCAGCAGGTGTTCAACCGGGGCACATCGCTCGTCTACAACTTGTCGTTCATCGCCCTGATCTTTTTCTTCAGCTATTTCTGGACGGCCATTACCTTCAATCCCAAGGAGATGGCCGAAAACCTCAAGGACTTCGGCACTTTCATTCCTGGTTATCGGCCCGGTCGCCGGACCGCCGAGTACCTCGAGAAGGTGATGATTCGGATTACCTACGTGGGAGCGGCATTTCTTTCACTGGTGGCCATCGTGCCGACGGTGATTTCCAGTGCGCTGAAGGTTGACGCCAACGTCGCCAGCTTTTACGGAGGCACCGGCTTGCTCATTGCCGTCAGCGTCGCATTCGATTTGATCCAGAAGATCGACAGCCATCTGGTGATGCGGGATTACCGCGGCCTACTCGAGCCTTGATCGTGCCGGTCCGGATTGACACCCCGCGCTTGAGGCCAGCAAAACTTTCCCGGGGTGAGGTTTTCATGCTGATCGTATTCATTGGGCCCCCCGGATCGGGCAAAGGGACGCAGTGCAAGCGACTGGCCGAACACTTTCAGATACCGCACCTATCCACTGGTGATTTGCTGCGCAGTGCCCGGCAGCAGGATGCGCCGCTAGGCCGGCTCGCGGCTCAGTACATGGACGCCGGCAAACTGGTGCCCGATTCCGTCGTACTTGATCTGGTTACCCAGCAACTGGACAAGCCCGAGTTTGCGCGCGGTTGCTTGTTCGACGGCTTTCCACGCACCGTGGAGCAGGCAACCGCCTTGGACGCAGCTTTGGCTCAGCGTGGCAAGGCCCTGGACATCGTGATCGCCTTGCAGGCGGATGAGGCGGAGCTTACGCGACGGATGCTCGAACGGGCTCGCAAAGAAGGGCGTCCGGACGACAATCCAGCGACCATCCAGCGGCGTATGGACGTGTACCGGCGGGAGACAGCCCCGTTGCTGGACTATTACCGGCGCAAGGGCCTGCAGGCGATGGTCGATGCCGTGGGAAGCCCTGATGAGGTCAGCCAGCGGATTTACGAGGCGATCGAGCGGAAAGGTCACTAGTCGGCACGACGAGCCAAAACCATGGTGGTGCGGTGGTCCGCCAGGAGGCCTGTTTTTTCGCTGAACGGCCCTTGAACGCCCGCCACAAGCCGGGATATACTGATTCGCTTTCACTGAATGCAAAGGTCGTGCCGTGAAAGTAAGAACAAGCGTGCGAAGGATTTGCGAAAACTGCAAAATCGTCCGCCGCAAGGGACGCGTGTACGTGGTTTGCACTAACGCCCGCCACAAGCAACGGCAGGGCTAGTGCCGCTGTCGGCGTCTGCCCTCAGGATTCGGCGCGGGCGGTCGCGTCAATCGGGTTCAGCTTATCGGAGTCAGACTGTTATGCCCCGTTTGCTTGGTGTGGACATTCCCAACGACAAGCCCACGCACATTTCGCTGCGGTACTTGTACGGCGTGGGGGACAGGGTCGCGCTGGAGCTGTGCCACAAGGCTGGCGTCGATCCGCAGAAGCGCGCCCGCGAACTGCATGAAGAGGAGTTGAGCCGCCTGGCCGTGCTGCTGGAGAAGGACTACACCGTCGAGGGTCCTCTGCGCCGGCTGGAGCAGCAGAATATTACCCGCCTCAAGGATATCAAGTGTTACCGCGGGCTGAGGCACCGCCTGGGGCTGCCGGTTCGCGGCCAAAGGACTCGAACCAACGCCCGCACCCGCAAGGGGCCCAAGAAGACCGTAGCGGGCAAGAAGGGCGTCAAGGATTTGAGGTAATGCCGCCGGTGGTGCGGGCGATTCCCTCCGCGGACGCATCGCCCGGATGCGGGTTGGCTTGCCGCCGGAAAAACAGATCACTGGGAGCTTCCGATCGTGTCGAAGGTCAAGAAGAAGAAAGTTCGCCGCAACGTGACGGTCGCGGTCGCGCACGTTCGGGCCACGTTCAACAACACGACGGTGACCATCACCGATACCAAAGGGGACACGCTGTGCTGGGCCAGCGCCGGCACGTGCGGCTTCAAAGGGAGCCGCAAGAGCACGCCGTTTGCCGGCCAGTGCGCGGGACAGCAGGCGGCCGAAAAGGCCGCCAAGTACGGCGTCAAGGAACTGGAAGTTCGCGTGAGCGGCCCTGGCTCCGGGCGGGAGAGCGCGATCACCGCCCTGCAAACGGCCGGCATGACCGTCAAGACCATCGAGGACTGCACGCCCATTCCGCACAACGGCTGCCGCCCTCCCAAGCGCCGCCGCGTGTAGGAACTCGGGCAGTCTGGATCAATACCATCACGGGAGTTGAACGATGCACATTCGTTGGCGAGGTCTGGAGCTTCCCAGCGCCGTCAATTGCGACGCCGCGTCGCTGTCACCGACCTACGGCAAGTTCACGGCAGAGCCCTTTGAGCGCGGCTTTGGCGTCACCGTGGGCAACAGCCTGCGGCGGGTGTTGCTCTCCAGCCTGGAGGGGAGCGCCGTCACGCAAATCAAGATTCGCGGCGCGCAGCACGAGTTCACCACGATCGCGGGTGTTCTCGAAGACGTGACCGACATCGTGCTCAACGTCAAGTCGCTGGTGGTCAAGAATCACAGCGATTCGACGCGAGTGATCACGGTGGAGAAAAACACCACTGGCTTGGTCACCGGGGCCGACGTGCAAACCGACTCGGACGTGGAGATCGTCAACAAGGGTCACGTGCTGGCCACTCTTACGGACAACGTCCCGTTCATGATGGAAATGGTCGTGGAAAACGGCCGCGGTTACGTCCCCTCCACCGAGCATAGCGCGGGGGACCACGAAATCGGCATCATTCCCATCGACGCGGTATTCAGCCCGGTAGTCCGCGTGCGCTACGACGTCGAAGAGACGCGCGTCGGCCAGAAGACGAATTTTGACCGCTTGACCCTGGAAATCTGGACCAACGGCGCCATCAACCCCGAAATGGCCCTGGTCGAATCAGCCAAGATCCTCCGCAAGCACCTCAATCCGTTCGTGCAATACTCGGAGCTGGGGCCGAAGATCCATTCCCCCTCGCGCGGCGGCGCGTCCGGAATCGATGCCATCCTCGAGTCCAAGCTCAATATGAGCCTGGCGGAGCTCAAGCTCTCCGTGCGGGCCATGAACTGCCTGGAGTCCGAGAACATCCATACCGTGCGCGACCTGGTGCAGCGCACCGAGGACCAACTGCTCGAAGTACGCAACTTCGGCGAGACGACACTCAACGAGGTCAAGGAAAAGCTGCACGAGCTGGGGATGTACCTGGGGATGAGAATCCCCGCCGCCCGCTAGAACCTTTCTTCGCCAGGCCGGCCACCAGCCGCACACCACGCATTCGATCGCGAGCAAGCCATGCGTCATCGCAAACGAGGCCGCGTCCTGGGGCGCTCCCCCAGTCACCGCAAGGCGCTTCTCAAGAACCTGGCCAGTGCCCTGATCCTGACCGAGCGGAATGCCGAGGACGAAGAGGCTCCGCCGAAGGTCAAGGGACGTATTGTCACGACGCTGCACAAGGCGAAGGAAGTCCGCCCGCTGATCGAGAAATGCGTGACGATCGCCCGCGATTCACTGGCCGACATCGAGGTCGCCAGCGAGCACGGTACCGAATCGCCGCGGAACTCGGCCGAGTGGAAACAGTGGCGCAAAAGCGAGCGCTGGTCAAAGTGGGCGGCCGCGATGGCCCCGGCCGTCGAGGCGCGGCGTCGGCTCAATCGGCTGTTGGGAGACAAGCAAGCGGTTAAGATCCTTGTTACCGAGATTGCGCCGCGGTTCAAGGACCGCCACGGCGGCTATACGCGGATTGTCAGGCTGGCCAAACCGCGGCTGGGAGACGCCGGCACCCGCGCCGTGATTGAATTCGTCGGCGTCCGCGACCGCAAGGTGGAAAAGAGTCAGCGGCCGTCGTTTGGCGAAGAGGAGACGGCCCAAAGCGCCTCGTAGCTGCCGCTGCAGCCACTGTCAAAGGGGGAGGGATGCCCCGCACTTCGATCGACGGCGCAAGTGCACAGGCTGTCCGCCGGGGGTTTGACTTCACCTCGGCCATGCGCCGCGTCTGCCAGGAAGTTGTCCAGCTCACTCCCGAGCTGGCGCACGTGGATCTGGAGAGAGTGGCCGTCTCTTTCTGTCAGGCCCGCAAGCGAGGCAACTACGGCCTGTTTGCTTCGCTGACGCCGCTGCGATTTGCCGATGGCGCTGCGACCACGGTTCGCCGCGGCCGAACCTATGCAATCCAGCGATTTCGCAGCCCTGGCGGCAGCGAGTTTCTTTATGTCCTGACGTTCTGTCTCCCCCGCTTTGCCGATCTGTGCCTGCGCGAAAAGCTGATTACGATTTTCCACGAATTGTGGCACATCAGCCCCCACTTCAATGGCGATATTCGACGCCACGAGGGGCGGTGCTATGCACATACTTCCTCCCAGGCGGTCTTCGACCAGGCCATGGGAGTGATGGCCGACCGCTGGCTGGCCAGGGAGCCTCGCCAGGAGTTGTGGGGGTTCCTGCGGCACTCGTTTGCCGAGCTGCGCCGGCTTCACGGCGGCCTGTACGGTCTACAGCTACCCCGGCCCAAACTCCTGCCGGCGGCCTCCGGCGGCGCAACGTGAAAAGTTGGCGCGACAGGACGGGTGAGGTGGACCAACGCCAACCTTTCGTGCTGTTGCGAGTTGTCGCTGGGGCCGGCGCGCGATAGAAGGGTAATAGGGAAGCCGAGTGCAATTCGATCGGTGAAGGGCTGGAGAACGCGGGCTATGCCGACTTACGTATACGAAGAGATTCGCGACGATGGATCGGCCGGAGAGCGGTTCGAGGTTTACCAGAGCATGGCGGACGAGCCGCTAAACACACATCCTGAGACGGGCAAACCGGTGCGGCGCGTCCTGCAAGCGCCGTTTATCGGCGGACAGTGGTCGGACTCGGCCATGTCGCGGTCCATGGCCGACGATAAGAAGCTCGAGCGGCTCGGGTTCACCAAGTACGTCAAGTCGGCAGACGGAAAGTATGAAAAGACAGCCGGCTCTGGGCCCAGCCAACTGTCCGCGGACGGCCCGAAGCTTTCCGACTAATCGGCTTCCTGACCACGGCTGCGCGACAGAGCAGCCCGCTGCGGCGCGATGCCAAGCTCGGCCGTGATTTTTCGCCAGTCGTCCGCTGCCTGATCAAGTGACGCTTGAGGGTCTTGGCCCTCCACGGTCGATCGATTCACGGCCCGATCGAGCGCCGCCAGGTAGCGAGCACTACCGGGCAGGCGGACGCTCGTGAGGTGCTGAGCGCGCGACTGCGTTTGACGAACGACGTCGAAATATTGCTCCGCCGCAGCACCCGGCAGCCCCTTCGCCCAGAGTTTAAGCTCCGATTTGTGGGCGGCGCGAAACAGCGTGCCATGACGACTCCGGCTGGCAATACGGCTGCTGACTTTCGCACCGCAGAGCCACCCTGCCAGATCTTCGGCCTCTGCTCCCTGGCTGGTGCTCGTCGTTACGGCGGCTAGCCACCCTGCCATGCCTGCCAGTGGCACGTGTCCGTCTTCCTCCGCGCGACGTTCCTCCCACCGCTGCTGGCCGAAATTGTATACCGCTTGCGATCCCGGAAGTTCGACAAAGGCGAGTGGCGGCAGATCACCTTCGGACGCCGGTCCGTCGCCGCTCGGCCAGGCCAGCGCCATGCCGCAGCGTCCTGCGAGGATTTCATGAAAAGCGGCGGCCGGTGAATCAATCGCCGTCTGACCGCCGGATTTCGCGCTGGCGGCCAGTTCCGACAGCGCGCGGACGAATGGAGGACGATCGATCAGCGGTTCGAGCTGGGCCAGATCGAACAGCGGCGAAGCCTGGTCCCGATGGCTGGCATAGGCGGCGGCGCGAGCCAGCAGCAGAGATCCTCCGTAACCTGCGCCCGTCGGTTCGACCGTCGCGCGCCATGGGTCTTGCAATGCGCTGCCGGCATCGAGCAGCGCGCGATCGGACAGCTTCTCGGCCGCCGCGCGATAATCGTCCCAACTGGCCGGTACGGACAGCTTCAGTTTTTCAAACAGGTCCGGCCGGTAGATCAGAACCAGTTGCGACGAGGCCAGAGGCAATGCGTAGACCTTGCCCCCCCAAGTCATCTCATACAGCCGCGTCAGCGGCAGTATATCCCGCTTGGCGATGGAGTCGCTTTCCAGCAGCGAGTCGCTCGGCGCTCGGATCAGACCTCTTTCAACGAAATCACCAAGTAACCAGGTGGGAAAAACGACCACATCTGCTGGCAGACGGCTGGCGCCAACGACGTTGTCCAGCGTTACCGGGGCAACTTCGACGTCGTCTTCCGTGCGGGAGCGCACGTCCCGCTCGATAGCCCGGCCCAACTCGGGATCGTCTACGACGAGCACGCGGAGTTTCACCTTTTGGGCGGGCGGCAGCGCGGTCGTTGTTTTCTTGGCAGCAGAATTCTCGCAGCCGGCGCCGGCCAGTAACGCCGCGCCCCCGGCGAGCGCTGTCATACGCATTAGCTTGCGACGCGATAATTGGTGACGACGCATGAGCGTTCTACGGTAGCCTGGGGCTAGCAGTTCAGCGGATCGCGGCCGAATTCGGCTCGGCAATTTCCACTTTCGCGCCGCTATTGTTGGGCTCGGCAACGATCGCGTCCAATTTCGGGCCGTCCCACTCCTGCCAAAGTCGCTCGGCAAGCGAGCGAGCCGATTGCGCATCGGGTTGAGCGACGAAGAGCGTGGGTCCCCAGGAAGATTGTCCCACGCCTACGTGTCCCCAGGACTGAATCCGATCCACAAGCGCCGTCAGGACAGGGCCATTGTATATTCCACCTTGCTGTCGGACATAAAACGCTCCGGCCTGGCGGCAATAGCGGTGCAGGCTTGCGGCAAACGCGCCAAAGTCGGCTGTGGCTGCCGCCGGGACGAGTTGTTCGCGGACTTCGGCGATCAATTCCTCGCTGATGTTGACTGGCACGGGCGTTTCATCCAGCGCCGACTTTTCCATTTCGCCGGACAGACCGCGCGCATCGAGTGGCCGCACGAGCACAAAGCGCCATACTGGGGGCAAGTCGAGCCTTGTATCCAGTGGAGAGATCAATTCGCCAGGGAGCTTGCCTCGTTCGACGATGAGACCACCCATCGCAAAACCGTATGTTCCCACCGCCGATCGCAAGCCACGGCCCACGCTGATCGCCAACTCCGGCGGCGCACCCGCCGGCAGCCCGCAAAAGGAGGACAGGCCGGCGGCGACGCTCAAGGCAAGCTGAGTACCCACGCCCAGCCCGACGTGCTGAGGCGGCGCTTTTTCCACGACGACGCTGCAGCAGGGCCTTTCGCGATCGTGGAACCGACACCAGCGTTCGGCGGCGGCCTCGAGGCGCGGAGCCAGAGGACCGGCAGTGCGCCAGGTTGACTCCGCGCTGATTCGCAAGCGCAGTCCGGGCTGGTCAACCATCGCCCCCACGCCGCCAAATTGCCGCCCGGATTGGCTCGCCAAAGCAAGCAGGCCGAAGTGCAGTCGGCTGGGAGCGTGGACGACAACCGTGGACGGCATTGTTCGCAGAAGGATGTGTCGCTGGGAGCTGTGGGACTAACTTCGCGGCTGCGAAAGCTTCGCTTCAATATAACGCTGGAGAAAGTCGAAGGCCCGCCTTTCCTGGAGTCCGGCGGTCTTGTCGACGATGACCGCCAGCCGCCGGAAATCGGCGGTGATTTCCTCCACAGGGACGATCCCGATCCGCGTCGCCAGAATTGCCGCCTCGACGACCGCGTGCTTGGCCCGATTGAAGCCGAAAAAGTCGCGCTTTCGTCCCATGGTCTCGACGCGACACTGGATCGTGGTCCGCTCGCCGCGGTCGTCGAGCTGCTCCACGCGAAGCTCGTACCAGCGGCAGCAATCGGCCAGCACGCGACCCTCGATGCGAGTCGCCGGCACCAAGGGCGGATGCGGATTTAGATCGCCGACTGCCGCGCGGGCCAACAGTTCCACGTCGTCCACGACGTGAAAAACTCCCTGGCCAGCGCGTTTCAAGTTGGCGTAGGTGGTCGAGGTGGTGAACGGCCGAAGCACGAACTGGCGAAATTCGCGATCGACCCGAGGCCCCATGGGCGCGATGTTGGCTGCCCCATCGACATTCAGGGTCGTCATGATCCCTTCGACAATGGGCAGGTCGGCGGCGGCTGGGTCGAACTGATTCATAGCGGCGGAATTCGTCGATCGAGCCGCGAACGATCAAAAAGTGACTGGCGCTGCGGGCAAGGGGCGACTTTCCGCCTGGCCTGCGGGCGATTCGCTCGCCAGCGATGGCACGGCGGAAATCGGTAGACCTGCCAAGCGCAAGAAATTCGCCAGCAGCTCGTAGCCCCCTTCGGTGAGAATCGACTCCGGGTGAAACTGCACGCCAAAGGTCGGATGCCGCCGGTGCGCAAGCGCCATCAAGACGCCGTCCTCGGTGCGGGCGGTAACTTCGAGTTCAGGGGGCAGCCCCTCGTCCGCCACAACCAGCGAATGATAGCGGCCCACGCGCAGTCGCGGCGGAAGACCGGCGAAGATGCCGCTGCCGCAGTGAACGACGGCGCTCGCTCGGCCGTGCATCGGCTCGCGCGCCCGCACGACCTGGCCGCCGAATGCGGCTCCAATCGCCTGATGTCCCAGGCAGACGCCGAGAATTGGGATTTCGCCGGAAAGCTGTCGCACGACGTCGATCGAGCAGCCAGCCTCGCGCGGCGTGCAGGGTCCCGGCGAAACGACCATGGCCTGCGGCTGCAGTCGGCGCACTGCGCTCGCGTCAACAGCGTCGTTACGGACCACGCGCGTGTCCTGGCCCAGCCGCGCGAAGTAGCGGGCCAGGTTGTAAACGAAGCTGTCGTAGTTGTCGATGAGGAGGATCATTGTCATGCCAGGGCGGCCAAAAGCCCCGCCGCCTTGTGCCAGGTTTCTTCGTACTCCTGCTGCGGCTGCGACTGGGCGACGATCCCACCGCCGACCGGCAGTTGCCACCAGCCGCGTCCCGCCGTGATCGTGCGAATCAGGATGCTCAAATCCATGGCGCCGTCGAATCCAAAATAGCCGAGCGAGCCGCAATATGCCCCGCGGGCGGTAGGCTCGAGCTCGGAAATGACTTCCATCGCGCGCACCTTGGGAGCGCCCGTGATCGAGCCTCCAGGAAAGGCCGCCGGGATCAGGTCGATG
>Ga0075428_100005590_pt1 | contig 13959 bp, 8 predicted proteins | sample RhiMetdeltSRZDD2_FD_75291 | JGI IMG/M metagenome (GOLD analysis project Ga0075428, IMG submission 75291) | Populus rhizosphere microbial communities from Tennessee, USA - Rhizosphere MetaG P. deltoides SRZDD2 | ecosystem: Host-associated > Plants > Roots > Rhizosphere > Soil | place: USA...
AGGGTTCGTTTCCCTGCTCAAGGCCGGGCCGCTCTGGCTCAAGGACAAGCTGTTCATCGACCGACAGCTCCGCGAGGCGCTCCCGGGGTACGAGGGCGACATCCTCTACTCGGAGCATCACGAGTCGCACGCCGCGAGCGCGTTCTTCCCGTCCCCGTTCGATGAGGCGGCCATCCTGACGATCGACGGCGTCGGCGAGTGGGCGACGTCCGCGTGCGCCATGGGTCGCGGGAACGACTTCGAGATCCTGCAGGAGCTCCACTGGCCCGACTCCCTCGGGCTCCTCTACTCGGCATTTACGTACTTCACCGGATTCAAGGTCAACTCCGGCGAGTACAAGGTGATGGGTCTCGCACCCTACGGCGAGCCGAAGTACGTGGATACCATCCTGAAAGAGCTGGTCGACCTCCGCGACGACGGCTCGTTCACGCTCAACCAGCGGTACTTCAACTACCTGACCGGGCTCACCATGACGAACGACGCGTTCGCAGGCCTGTTCGGTGGTCCGCCGCGCGAGCCCGAGACGAAGCTCACGCAGCGCGAGATGGATCTCGCCCGGTCGGTGCAGGTCCTGTGCGAGGAGGTCATGCTCCGGATGGCTCGCACTCTTCATCGCGAGACGGGGGCGAAGAACCTGTGTCTCGCGGGCGGCGTGGCGCTGAACTGCGTCGGCAACGGACTTCTGCTGCGCGAGGGCCCGTTCGAGCGACTGTGGATTCAGCCCGCCGCCGGCGACGCGGGCGGTGCGCTCGGCGTCGCCCAATTGATCTGGCACCGCAAGTGCGCCGGTTCGCGTCACGTCGACGGCCACACGGATGCGATGCAGGGAGCGTATCTCGGACCGAGCTTCTCGCCCGACGAGATCGAGGAGTTTCTGGCCGCGCAGGGCGCGTCGTACGAGCGGCTCGAGCGCGCGCCACTCCACGAGCGCGTAGCGTCGCTCCTCGCCGACGAAAAGATCATCGGCTGGTTCGATGGCCGCATGGAGTTCGGGCCGCGGGCGTTAGGCGCGCGGAGCATCCTGGGTGACCCGCGCAGCCCGCGCATGCAGGCGCAGATGAACATCAAGATCAAGTTCCGTGAGGGGTTTCGGCCATTCGCGCCGAGCGTGCTGCGCGAGCGCGTCGCCGACTATTTCGAGCTCACCTGCGACTCCCCCTACATGCTGCTCGTGGCACCCGTGAAGACGGAGCGGCAGATCCCGATGACGGACGCCCAGCGTGCCCTGTGGGGGATCGACCAGCTGAACGTACCGAGATCCGACATCCCCGCGGTCACGCATGTCGACTACTCGGCCCGCGTGCAGACCGTCGACCACGAGACGAACGCGAATTACTACGACCTCATCGCCGAGTTCGAGCGCCAGACCGGGTGCGCGGTGCTGGTGAACACATCGTTCAACGTCCGCGGGGAGCCGATCGTCTGCACGCCGGCCGATGCGTACCGGTGCTTCATGCGCACGCACATCGATTATCTGGTGATGGGCCCGTTCCTTGTCGACAAACGCACGCAGCCCGAGTGGAAGGAAACGGAAGAATGGCGAGAGCAATTCCAGCTCGACTGACGGCTTCGGAGGGCCGACGCTTCGCGTTTGCCGTGGGGGGTGCGATGCTCGTGCTCGCCGGCATCATCGCCTGGCGAGGCGGGAGGATCGGCTCGTGGGTTGTCGGGTCGGTCGGAGCGGTCCTGGTGGCCGCCGGCGTCACGGTGCCCACGCGCCTGGGTCCGGTCCAGCGGGGATGGATGGCGTTCGCGGCCGCGATCTCGAAGGTCACCACGCCGATCGTCATGGGCGTGCTGTATTTCGCGGTGATCACGCCGGTGGGCCTGGTTGCGCGACTGTTCGGCTTCAATCCGCTCACGCGATCACGCACGCCAACGTCCGTGTGGGTGCGGCGCGCCCCGGGTGCGCGGCGCGGGGACCTCGAGCGCCAATTCTGAGGGGAGGATCGATGGCGAAGGGTGGGCTTCTGCGCGAGCTGTGGCTGTACGCGCGTCAGCGGAAGAAGTACTGGCTCGCTCCGCTCGTGCTCGTCCTCGTGGCGTTAGGCGGCCTGCTGATCTTCGCGCAGGGCTCGGCCTTGGCGCCTTTCATTTATACGATCTTCTAACGGTTCAGCGGCATCGAAATCCGCGAGGCTGCACTGAAAACTCATTGGCTGATGCCTGTACCCTCAGAACTGACGGCTTGGAAGCTTGGAACTGTGGTTTTCGCAGTTCCTCGCATCGGTTCGACTACCCAATCGTGAGTTAATTCGACTTCGGCTGCCGGCTGGCGAGGAGTGCGTGCAGCTCTCTCGAAAGAGCCGCCGCGACGAACTCGTTACCGAGGACCGTGTAGTGCAAGTTCGGCGCGAACATCGTGACGGAGCTGTCAGGCGTCAGGCGTTTGAGCTCGGCGACCATGTCCACATACCCGACTCCCAGTCGCGACGCCTCGCCCTGCACGAAGGCGCGCCACGCGGCCGTCGTTTCATTGATCCGGTAATCCGACGGACCCGGCAGATACACCAACACCAGGCGGCTGCCCTTCTGCCGGTTCGTGTTCCGGAGGTTCTCGAACATGCGCGCCACGATTTTCTGCGTGGCCTGATCTCGCGCGGCCACCTCCTGTTCGGAAGGCGCCGGCCTGGGGAAGACCCTTCCAGCCAGGTTGACGATGTTCAGGTTGCCGATCGCATGTGCGTGGGTGCCGCGCCAGCGCGTGAGCCACCAGGTCTTCGGCACCGGCCAATTGCTGACGAAAACCGAGTCGTTGCGGATGCCTAACACGGGCTTGCCGTAGCCCAGGAACTGGTCCGACTGCATGCGCTTGAAGTCGTCCGTGATGAACGCGAACAGGTGGACCTGGTGGTCGAGCGCCGCGCCGGCGCGCATGTACCACAGGTAGGCCTGGTCGAACCCGTAGCCGCCCTGGCCCAGGTTCACGGTCTCGAACTGCGGGTTCAGCGCCGCAATGCGCTGGCACCACGCCTGATCGTTGTTCACGCCAAAGCCGAGGGTGAACGAGTCGCCCGAGCAGATGATGCGGGTCTTGCCAGCCGGTACGGCGCGAGGAAAGTCGCGGTCGTTGCGAAAGCTCTGCGAGTTGGTGCGCAGGTACACGCCCGGACCATACATGTCGGGGAACGTGCCGTTAGGCCGGCTCACCCAGCCCAGCGTCTCATCGTAGCGCGAATAGGACGCCTCGGCCGAGGGAGTGCGGCGGATCTGGTTCGCGATGAAGAGGAGACTGGCCCCGCCCTCGAGGAGGGCGAAGAGCGCAACCAACACCACCAGGTTGATCAGCAGGATCTTCGCGACCTTCCACACAGCCTTCATGGCATCTTCATCTCCAGCCTCGTCCGGGCCTCTCCCGGAAGCATCCTTCGTGGCTTGCCGACTACCGGTTCATAACGCTTCTTGCCATTCAGCGCTACACTATCGATCCAGCCTTCGCGCGGTGACCGATGAAACGCCTCGTTTTCGGGCTCGTTCTCGTGATTGCGGGTGTCTCGACACTCGACGCGCACGACCTGTTTCTCAAGCCATTCAGCTTCTTCGTCTCAGCGCAGAGTGATGCGCGTGTTCGCGTGCTCAACGGCACCTTCGAGAAGAGCGAGAACAGCATTACGCGGAATCGTCTCCGCGATTTGAGCGTCGTCGGGCCTAACGGCGTCACCCACCCCGATACGTCCTCGTGGTCGGATAACGGCGACACGAGCGTGCTCGTATTTCGAACCGGCGCTGCCGGCACGTATGTCGTTGGCGCGTCGACGCTCCCGCGTGCCCTTCGCATGGACGCCAAGGCGTTCAATGAGTATCTCGCGAGCGACGGCGTGACCGACATGCTCGAGAGTAGACGGCGGTCGAACGAGCTGGCCAAGCCGTCGCACGAACGGTACTCGAAGCACGTGAAGACGCTGCTTCAGGTCGGGGACGCGCGTACGCCGGGTTTCGACACCGCGCTGGGCTACCCCGCGGAGCTCGTCCCGCTCGACAACCCGTACGCGACGAAGGTTGGTGGAACGCTGCGCGTGCGTGCCCTGGTCGATGGCCGGTCGGTGGCCAACCAGCTCGTTATTGCTGGCGGGCGAACGCCGTCCGGTGCACGACTCCCGGTGATCAGCGTTCGGTCCCAGCCTGACGGCGTTGCTCGCATTTCGATCGGCGCACCGGGGTACTGGTACGTGAAGTTCATTCACATGGTTCCGGTGACGGGCGACAGCGTGAACTACGAGTCCAAATGGGCCACCCTGACGTTTCAGGCGAAGTAATCCTGGATGCCCAGCGTCGGGCATGCCGAGTGTCGGCCACACTTAACGACTATCCGGTCACAAGTTCCGGTCCCGATCGAGCTCACCGCGACCAGCTCAACCCGGCGAAGATCGAGCGCGCATCCGCCGGCTCGTAGTACGCGCCGGTGGCATTGTCGACTTGAACGGAGCCGGAATACCGCTTGTCGAACAGGTTTCGCGCTTCGACGAACGCGGTGACGCCTGCGCGGACGATCGCCCACTCACCGCGAATCCCGAGCGTCGACCAGCTCTCGTTCTTCGCCGTGTTCGCGCTGTTCACGAAGTACGATTTCGGCACCCACTCGACGACCGGCGTCAGCGACACTCCGGATGGGTGTGAGTACTTGAGCTCCGCGCGCAGGTAATGTTCCGGCGCGCCGGGAATGTCGTTGTCCTCATAGTCCGGATCATCGACATACGTGAAGCGGGAAAACGTGTACGCGAGGCGCGTCGAGAGCCTGTCGCGTACGTCCCCGCGAGCGAGGGCGCCCAGGGCGGCATCGAACGAGACCCCTGCCTCGACCCCCGCGTGGCGCGTCCGGTCTGCGTTCCGGTAGGTCGGTACCGTGAACGGTGCCCCCGGAAAGGGCTGGACGTTGATGTTCAGGATCTCATCGTTCAGCTCGATGTCGAACACCGAAACGTCCCAGGCGAGACCGAGTTGCCGTCCGCGCGCCCCCACTTCGTACTGCCATGCCTTCTGCGCGTCGAGGTCATTGAATCCGCCGGGGTTCCCGAAGCTCGAGAGCTCGAGCAGGAGCGGCGGCTCTACCGTCTGGCTCGCGTTCACGAACACGCTGCCGCCGATGGTGGGCACGTCGTAGCGCACGCCGAATCGCGGGGTGACCGGCTGAAACGTCTCGCTGTCGGACTGATCGCCGTTGGACAGAAAGAAATCATCCACCGTACGGCGCGAGTAATCGAAGCGCGCCCCGGCCAGGAACGTGAAACGGTCCGTCAGAGCAAACGCGTCCTCGGCATACACGCCGAAGTTGTACACCTCGTCCTTTTCGTCGCGCGTCAGGTTGCCGTGCTCGCCGCCGACGTTCTGGTACTGACGGTTGTCCATGTTCTCATACGCCGGCTGCATGCCTAACGTCAGGCGATTCTTCCGCCCGCCGACGGCGGCCGTGTTCTCGTATCGGATCTCCGCCCCGATGTCCCGGCTGATCTGCGCAATGACCTCGAAGATCGGATGGTCGATGTCGCGGTACTGCAGGTACGGGCTGACCTCGAGCCGCTGCGTCGGGGTGAGCTGGGCCCGCAGCTGGCCACCCACGTGGTGGAGGTCGTAGTCCCGACCCCATTTGTTCGTCACATTGTTCGCCACCGCCTGCTCGGGGTCGGCGTCGAACTGCTCGCGCGTCAATGAGCCGGGCAGGTGCTCCTGGACGTGCGCGAAGAAGTAGAACGTCCGCGCGTCCAGCCGCTCGTTCAGCCGGTAGCCGCCATGCAGGTTCACGCGGTCGCGTTTTTGATCGGACCACTCGCGGTAACCGTCGAGACCCGTGCGGGCGTAGCTCGCGTAGTAATCGAACGCCCCGAGCGTGTCCCCGGACGCCAGCTGTGCCTTGTAGAACCCGAACCCGCCGCCCTGAGCGAACAGGGAGAATCGATCCGCCGTGTAGCCCGTCTTCGTGTCGAGGTTGACGCCGCCGCCTAACGTCGAGCCGCCGTAGCGGAGCGCGTTCGCCCCCTTGTAGACCTCGATCGACTCCGTCGTGAGCAGCTCCAGCGACTCGAAGTCCGTAAAGCCATCCGCGTTCCGATACGGCATGCCGTTCACGAGCAGGTTGAGACCCCGCGCGTGGAAATTATTCCTCAGCCCGGAGCCACGGATCGATATCTGGCTCTCGTCGGCCGCGCCGAACCGCGGTTGGACGAAGACGCCGGGCGTGAAGCTCAACACGTCGTTGAGGTTTGCCTGACGAGTGCTCCGTAGCTCCGTCGGCCCGATGATCGCCACTGCCCCGGGAACCTCGGCCGCCCGCTCCCGCGTTTCGTCGAGGTCCGTTCGCGTGCCAATGACGGTAACGTTCCCCAGCGTCGCCGGGTTCACGCTCAAGGTGAAGTCCAGCCTGGCCGTAGTCCCCGCCATAACGTCGACATCCTTCGACACCGTCGCGTAGCCCACCCGCCGCACTGACACCACGTGGTTGCCCGGCGAAACTCCAGTGAGGCGGTATTGGCCCGTAGCGGTGGTCTGCGCTGCCGGCGCTGCGCGGTCGAGACTGATGAGAGCCCCGACGACCGGGTTCCCTGTGCCGGCTGCCACGACGCGACCCGAAATGGTTGCCGTGGTGGTCGCCCCCTGTGCCGCGCCAATCGTCGGGACGAGAAGGCACAAGCCTAACAAACGAAAAGTCCTCTGTCTCACGAGTCCCCCCCATGACATGGTGAACGCCGCGGATAGCCGGGGCGGTCATAGACGCCCCGAGCTGCTCCGCGTGCCTGAGCTGTGACCTGCTACGAGCTCAGGGGCGTCGGGGGGCCGTTGGAAAAGGGAAGGAGATGGTCGTGGGACGATCGAAAGACGACGATGCGGCGTGACGCGCTCGGCGTGATGCGACGTGACAACGCCTGTGGGGCGACGTCCGCTCGGGCCGGAAGCCACTGTGACCGGCCTCCTGCACAGTCCCCGGGACACAGACACCCACAATGGTGCTGCCCCTGCTCGTCCGATGCGGTCGATCCATGAGCATCGGTAATCGGCGCCGCGGAATGCCGATGCGCAACTTCCGGTGCGCCCGCGCTGGCCATCGCTGGCGCACCATCGTGCTCGGGGCACGTGTAGATAGTCCCGTGCCCGAGGAGCACCGCGACCAGCCAGAGCTCGACTACGGCCGCCAGCGATCCGAACCAACGTCCGCGTCGCATGAGCACGAATTTAGGACTTGCCCCTCGAGACGCCACCGTCCGCGCCAGATGGGCTGCGATCCCACCTCTTCCCCTCGATGTGACCGGCGCTGGTTCAGCGGGGTATGGCTACGAGGCGCCAAAATCCTCCGGGGTGTCGAGATGACGTACCGCTTCGTGCTCGTCCTCGCAGCCACCGTCCCCGCCGCGCTCAACCCGGCGCGCGCGCAGGTCATCGCGGTGAAGACCGCACCGATCGCGGACGGAGGGCAATTCGCCTTCCTCCCGTCGGCGAACCTCGGAATGGGCGGTCTGTCTATCGCCCTGCCCGACTCGGCCCTCGACCCGTTCATCAATCCCGCCGCGGGCTCCCGGTTCAGTGGCGTCCGAGTGTTCGGCGCGCCGACGTTCTTCTCTGTCACACGGAAGGCCGGCGGCGGGCTCACCCTGCCCCTCGGCGCCAGCATGTCGAGCGGCCCGTGGTTCACTCAGCTCCTCGTCGCCATGCAGGATATCGAGCGCACCGGCAACGACGGTGCGGTGGTCTCGCCGCTGGCCGTCGACGCGCGTGCGCCGACCAGCACGACTGACGTCGTCGTCACGTCCGACGACGGCAACGGGTCTCGCGAGAATCGGTACGTCCACGGCATGCTGGGCCGACGACTCGGGCACGGGTTCTCCGTCGCATCGAGCGCGTCGTGGTGGCGCCTCAACGCCGTCGATGGCGTCGAGCTGTATTACCCGTCCAGTGCAAGTGTGCGACAGCGCGGCGAAGCGTCCGACGTTCGAATCGGCGTCTTCAAGGAGTTTGGGCGACGGCACTCCTTCCAGGCGGTGGCGCTGCACAATCGCTTCGCCATGACCCAGGACGTTGCATCCATCGAAACGCTCTGGGACCCCACGCTCAGGCAATTCACCTCCCGGTCGCGCGTGGAGCCTAACGCCGACCATACGGATACCTGGGGGCTGCATCTCGCCTACCTGCGACCGCTTGCGGACTCGACCTGGAACATCGGCGCCGTCCTGACCGGCAATCGGATCACCCAACCGCGGCTCCCGGCGTACGACCTCCCCGAGGTTCCCGCGGATGCCGGGCGCGCCCAGGCATACAACATCGGCGCGGGGATCTCGCGCTCGCACGGCCCGCTCGTGGCCGGGTTCGAAGCCATCTACGAGCCGATCTGGAGCCGCTCGTGGGTTCGCGCCGATGAAGCCACCGAGTCTCGCGACGGAACGGTAATCCAACCCGGCGCGACCGCGCTCGAAAACGACTTCCGATTCCACAACGCGATTGCGCGGCTCGGGCTCGCGGTCGCATTGCCGATCGCCACCGAACACGCGCTGACGCTGGAGGCGGGCGGGCAGCTGCGCGCGATCCGCTACCGGCTCGAGCAGCAGGACGTGTTACAGATCTCCCGCACGGCCAGCACTCAGAGCTGGAACGAGTGGACGCGGAGCTGGGGCGTGAGCTACCGGTTCGCCGGAGCCGCGGTGCAGTACCGCGGGAACCTGACCACCGGAGCGAGCCGGCCCGGCTTCGATGAGGACGGCGGCGCCGTGTTCGCGACGGCCGACTCGCGCCCGGGGTTCGGGTCCACGATCCCGTTCGGCCTCAGGTTCGACGACGTCCGCACGACCACGCACCAGATCTCGTTCTCCGTCCCGATTCGGTGAACCCTATGCGCACGCATCGTCACCCAACGCGACTGGTCGCGCTCGTCGTGGTCTGTGTCATGGCCTGCAAGAGCGAGTACACCATCGCCGACCCGCCCGGCGAGCCGACGCTCGACACGCAGCTGCGGCAGACCATCGGCGGCTGGGGTGCAGTGCCGATCCTCCCGGTGGCGCAACAGAACCCGGCGCTCGTCGAGCTTGGCCGTTCGCTCTTCTTCGACAAGGTCCTGAGCGGCAACCGCGACGTCGCCTGCGCCACGTGTCACACCATGGCGGAACATGCGACGGACGCGCTCTCGCTGGCCGTTGGGACGGGTGGCGTCGGCACGGGCGCCACGCGCACGCTCGGTGCGGGCCGCCAGTTCGTGCCACGGAACGCACCGTCCCTGCTCAATCAGGGACTCGGTCTGTTCTACCTGTTCTGGGATGGACGGGTGAACGAGGAAGGCGGGATCGGGCGAGTCAAGACGCCGACCGGTGTCGTGATTCCTTCCGGCGTGAGCAACCTCCTGGCCGCGCAAGCGATGCTTCCGGTCCTCAACCGCACCGAGATGCGCGGCGCACCCGGAGACCTCGACGTCGACGGCAACCCTAACGAGCTCGCGGCTGTGTCCGACGACTCGCCGTCCGAGGTCTGGGCCGCGGCAATGCGTCGGTTGCTGGCAATCCAGGGATATCAGGCGAAGTTCGCCGCTGCCTACCCGAACACGCCGGTGAACGCGCTCGGCTTCGCGCAGGCGGCGAACGCGATTGCCGCGTTCGAGGTCCAGGCGTTCACGCACACCAATTCTCCCTTCGACCGGTTCCTCGCCGGGGAGAGCCGCGCCATGTCGACCGAGGAGAAGCGCGGTGCGCTGCTGTTCTTCGGCAAGGCCCGCTGCTCGTCCTGTCATTCGGGGCCGCTCCTTGGCGGCCAGAGCTTCGCGAACGTCGGCGCGCCGCAGATCGGACCCGGCGTAGGCAAGGCGGCACCGCTCGACATCGGTCGGGGCGAGGAGGTGCAGTTCACCGAGTACAGGTTCGCGTTCCGCGTGCAACCGCTGAGGAACGTGGAGCTGACCGCGCCGTACTTCCACTCCGGCGCCTACGCGACGCTCGAGGCGGTGGTCCGCCACTACAACAACGCGGACTCGGCGCAGAAGAGCTACGACCCGGTGAACCTCACGCCGTCGGTGCGGCCGCTCTATCACGGCGACGCCGCCACGAAGAGTGCCGTCCTCCAGACGCTCGATTTCCGTCTGCGTGATCGGCTCCGCCTAACGCAAACGGAGCAGAGTCAGCTCGTCGCATTCCTCAAGTCGTTGACCGATCCGGCGGCGCGCGACCTCAGCTCGATCGCGCCGGCGAGCGTGCCCAGCGGATACTCCGTAAAGGACTGACTCGACTGGTCACTGCTTACTCATACAGGTAATTGGTTACTGGGACAGGTAATTGGTTGCTGGTACAGGTTATTCGTGATCTGAACCCTCGGGATTCCTCTCTCAGCGAGATGAGCATCCCGGAGGTTCTGATTACCTGTCACCCATACCAGTAACCAATTACCTGTCCCAGTAACCTGTTACCAGTAACCTGTTACCAGTGATCCTTTTACCAGTGATCCTTCGTTAGGCGGGGCAGCTCGGGCCGCGTCGGCCTCCCTGACCCTGCGCCGGTTCGCCGGGAGCTGCAGCGCGGGGCCAGACGTTGTCCGACGGATCCCTGTCAGGGAATCGACACGACGGGTCGAGTCGAATGCGCTGGATGCGGCGGCTCCCGAAGTCGAGCACAGCGTCGAACGTCTTGTTTCCGGAGAACCAGACGTCCACCGGGTAGGTGATGATCGCCGTCAGGCTGTCCTTCATCACGGCATTCCGCATCGGGCGAATCGCCGACGAGCCCGGCGCGAACTTCACCTCCAGCACGACCGGTGACGGCATCTGACCATCCTGCCTGACGGTTACCGTCGTCGTGCCTCCCGCCGTCGCGCTGCGCTGGATCGAGCCATCGACGCTTTCCGTCGTGAACAGCCAGTAATACCAGAACCACCCGAGATCGCGCTTCAGTGCGTTGTTCATGAAGAACATGTAGTCCCACGGCGACGGATGCCGGAACATCCACATCTGCGCCCACTCGCGGTGCGCGCGCTGTACCGCGCTGTCGCCAACGATCCCGCCGAGCATGGACAGCATGAGGGGCGTCTTGCTGTACGTCGTGAAGCCGTAGAAGCCCGGCCCGTCGTAGTTCGCGTTCCACATCATCGGCGGCTCGGCCTCGGCGCCGCTCACTCCGCCGTACGACTGCCCGTAGCCGTTGAAGTTCGCCATCTGGTTTGCGGCGTCCGCGTCGGACAGGACGTTCATGTACTGATTGAACCCCTCGTCCATCCAGCCGTACCACGTCTCGTTGTTGCTCACGACCATCGGCCACCACTGGTGGCCCGTCTCGTGATCGGCCGCGCCCTGGTTCGAGTTGATCACCATCGGGTACTCCATGCCGGCGCTCGGACCATCCTGCAGCGTGAGCTGCGGGAACTGGTACGGGAACCACTGCTTCGAGTAGAACTCGAGCGCGTGCCGCGCCACGCTCCCCGCACGCGCGTAGAGCTGCGCGCGGCCCGGCAGGTACAGCATGTTGATCGGCACGGGTCCTTTCCCCGGGATCGTCGCGCGGGTCATGTCCCACACGTACTTCTTCGCCGTGGCCCACGCGAAGTCGTTGACCGTGTCCGCCACGAAGTGCCAGACGAGCCGGTCACCGTCCTCGCCAGCGATCGGCGCGCCGCGCTGCGTCGCCTGCCCCGGCCCGACCTCTTCGGGCCCAACGATCCGCGTTATGCTGTCGGTCGCGAGCACGCGCTTGATCCGCTCGCGGGCGTTAGGCGTCAGCACCTCATCGGGGTTCTGGAGCACGCCCGTGCCGCTGACGATCCACCCCGCCGGGACGTCGATGCGGACGTCGAACCGACCGAAGTTGTTGTAGAACTCCGAGGGCCCGAGGTAGAGCTCCGTGTCCCAGCCACGGAGGTCATCGTAGACCGCCAGGCGCGGATACCACTGCGTCGGCTGGTACAGGGTGTCAGCCCAGCGCTGCGTCATGCGATGCCCGGAGCCGGGCCCGCCGGGAATCTTGTGATTCCACTCGATCTCGACGGTCGTTGTCGAGTGCGGGAGAAGCTTCGTGGGCAGGTTCACGCGCGCAACGGTCGTCTTCCCGAAGAGCATCCTCGGCTGGTTAGGCACCTGAGCGTTCTGGGCCGCGGCAGCTGCCTGAGCGGCGCGTGCTCCGTCCGCACTTGCGGCCGGCGGTGGCTCGAGCTCCACAGCGGCGCCGTTCACGGTCACGCGCGTGATGACCATTCCGTCCGTCACCTCCGACGGTACCCACGGCGCGGCCTGCGGCGTGTTGCCGAGGAAGATGTTGGGGTCCAGGCGGAGGACGATCTGCGCGAGGGAGTCGGGGCTGTTGTTGTGCAGGACGACGGTCTCGCGCCCGCTGAGCCGCGATGTCGCCGGGTCGAGCCGCGCCGAGATCGTATAGTCGGTGCGGATCTGCCAGTAGTTCCGTGCGGGCCGACCGGTCGAATCCCGCGTGCCGGCCGCATACGCTCGGCGGATCGAGTTCGTGATGGGGATGTCGCGACGCACGGCGCGCTCGGGTAGTCGGGGAGTTCCCTGAGCGGCGGCTTGGAGCGTTAGGCTCGCGGTCGAAACAAGGCTGAGCAAGAGTGATCGGCGGACCAGCATTTCGCGCTCGTGAAGGGTGGTGGAGTCAAGGTAATTCATTGTCATCCGGAGCGTAGCGAGGGCTCGCGCTCGTCCCGGTTGAGATGAGCGCACCGAGGGATCGCGGTCCCCGGTAGAGCGAGTTGTCATCCCTCGCTGCTCGGGATGACACGCCTTCTTCCCGTCTCCCGTCTCCCGATTCCAATTCCCGTTCCCGATTCTTGACCACTTCCTACCCGTCTCCTACACTGATCCTCCCACCTGCCGGGAGTGACCAATGTCCGCACGGTCCCGTAGCTCGCGAGCGGTTGGCGCGCTTCTCCCACTGACGCTGTTGGCTGGCGCAATCTCCAACAGTGCGGCGCAGCCGCAGTCGCCGCTCAGACCCGGCCAGAGTCCAGGCCCGCGGTTCATCATGTCGGCGCTCAAGGGCGAAGGCGACGGCCCACGTCTCGGATTCCAGGTCGCAAACGCCGTTCGCGAGCGTATCGCGTCCGAGTTCGACATGCGCGCGCTGTGGGTCGTTCCGGAGAGCACGATCACAAACTACCTGGTCCGCGCGGGCTATCCCGCCGATCAGCCGCTGTCGACAGCGGATAGCCGGCAACTCGCCAGGTCGTTCGGCGCCGAGGAGCTGCTCAATGGAGTCGTAACCAAGACATCGACCGGCGGATATCGCGTGCAGGCGGCGTGGTCATTGAGCGCGCGCGACGACATGGTCCAGCCGCTGCCCGCGGTCGAGGCGACGAAGATCAGCGATGTCGCCAAGCTCGTCGCGCGCGAGTTCCAGACGGCGCGCAGGCAGGTGGAATCCGTGCAGCGATGCGTCAACCTCGCGCGAGCACGCAACTATACGGGCGCACTGGCCGAGGCGCGTAAGGCGATCGACGCGTATCCGAGGTCCGTGCTGGGGCGCGTGTGCGTCGCGAACATCTACGATCAGCAGAAGCTCGGGGCCGATTCGATGCTTCGGATCTCGAACGAGATCCTTGGCATTCACCCGGAGAACGCTCGCGCGCTCGCGTTCGCGGCGGACGCGTATGGCGAGAAGAAGATGGTCGACGAGCAGATACGCGCGCTGGAGCAGCTCCTGCGGGTCGAGCCGTCGAATCGGCGCGCACGTGTCGTCCTCATCAACGTGTATGCGGGGCGCGATCAGCTGGACCGTGCGAAGCAGCTCATCGACACCCTGGTCGCGGTGGAGCCGGACGGCGAGTCGCTCACGCTGCAGCTGCGCATCTATCTCAGATTGAAGGCGTGGGCTGAAGCCGTGACGATCGGTGAGCGCCTGATCGACACCGACACGTCAGCCGCAACGCGCGATCTGTTCATTCGCCTGATGGCGGCGGCGGATGCGGCGGGTGATGCGCCGAAGACGCTGGATCTCGCGACGCGCAGCGTCGGCAAGTTCCCTAACGACGACGAGCTCACGGTCCTGCGCGTGCAAAGCT
>Ga0075428_100005591_pt1 | contig 13959 bp, 24 predicted proteins | sample RhiMetdeltSRZDD2_FD_75291 | JGI IMG/M metagenome (GOLD analysis project Ga0075428, IMG submission 75291) | Populus rhizosphere microbial communities from Tennessee, USA - Rhizosphere MetaG P. deltoides SRZDD2 | ecosystem: Host-associated > Plants > Roots > Rhizosphere > Soil | place: USA...
CCCCCGACGAAGTTCGCAGGGCCGAGGGCTACGCCCTGCTCGGTACGTCGACCATGGCGCAGGGCCCGCCGGGCGACATGGCACCCGAGGAACCCGGAGCGGTAGAGGTGAACGCATGACTCAGACCACGGAGCTTCGGCCCGGGGCGGTGGTGATCCGCGACGAGGGCGACGGGCGCTCGATCGAGGGCACCGCGATCGTGTACGGCGAGGAGTCGGGGAACACCGCCGAATACGGCAGCACCCCCGAGAGGTTCGAGGCGGGAGCGTTCCGGGATGCGCTCGCAGACGGCAAGCCGGTCCCGTTCTTCGCCCGCCACGGCGGCGAGATGGTCGGGGCCGTCACGTTCGAGGACACCCCCGAGCAGCTGGCCTACCGGGGCCGCCTGTTCGAGACCCCGGGAGCGCTCGCGTACCGGGAGCAGGTCCGGGCCGGCATCGACGGCGCCTCCATCGAGTTCGCACCCGGCATCGTGCAACAGGGCAAGGGTCGCGTCGTCCACCGGCAGGTCAAGCGCCTGGTCGCCATCGCGGGGACGCACATCCCCGCCTACAAGTCGTCGAGCGTGGCAGTGAGGAATGAGGGGAACATGATCGAAACGACCGAGACGGCACCCGAGCCGATCGACTTCCGGGTGCAGATGCGCGAGGTCGCGAACGCGGCCGTCACCGAGCTGCGTCGCGAGATCGCGGAGCGCGAGGTGATCCACACCAGCGCCGGCGACCGCGACATCCTTGCCTGCCGCTCGGTGGCCGAGCTGTGGTCGATGATCGATGCGGACCCGACGCGCTACCGGGACATCTACAGCCGCGCGCTGGCCGACCAGATCACCACCAACAACCCGGGCGTGATGGTCTCGGGCGGCCTCGGCGCCGTGAAGGGGATCATCGAGCAGCGCCGCCCCGCCGTGAACGCGTGGGGCCGCGAGGGCCTGTCGGGCTCGGGCATGTCGGTCGACTGGCCGTACTTCAACGGCGACCTGTCGACGATCGTGGGCGAGCAGGTCACCCAGAAGTCCGAGATCGTGTCGGTGCGCGTCGACCTGCTCAAGGGCACCGCGGCGATCAAGACCTACGCCGGCGGCTCCGACGTCAGCCTCCAGCTCCTGCGCCGCAGCGACCCGTCGTACCGCGAGGCGTACGTCCGCATCCTCACCGCCGCGTACGCGGTGGTCACCGAGGCCGCGTTCATCAACGCGATCGAGGGCACGGCGGGCCTCGTGCTCCAGACGATCACCTGGGCCACGGCCACCGAGGACCAGATCCTCGCCGCCCTGGGCGCGGCGTCGAGCGCGATCCTCACCAAGACCGGGGCTCCTGCCGAGTTCGGCATCGCGGCCCCGGACGTGTTCCTCAAGCTGATCAGCACGGTGAAGCCGGTCAACGCGACCAACGCGATCGGCACCGGCACTGCGGCGGGCACGCTCGCTCCGGTGATCTCGGGCATCCGGATCTACCAGTCGGCGGCCGTGAACGCGGGCAACATGCTGGTCTCCAACGAGAGCACGGCGAGCTGGCACGAGGACGGCCCGTTCCAGATCGAGGACGATGACGTGGCCAAGCTCGGCCGCAACATCGCGATTTGGGGCATGGGTGCCACCGGGGTGTACTTCCCGAGCGCGATCTACCGGCTCGCGGCGACCTAGTGGAATGGGTGACGGCAGCAGACGGCCTCGCGTTCGTCCGGATCGCGAGCCCGTCTGCTGCTGAGCAGGCGTGGGCGGACGCGCTCGCGCCTGCGATCAGTGCGGCGATCGACCGCTATCTCGGCGCCTATCCCGGCATCCCCGCCGAGGGCGTGGACGAGATCGGGGCGCTGGCGCTGCGCGCGTTCGGCTACGGCTGGCAGTACCGCCAGGCGCCCTTCGGGGAATCCTCGTATCTCGACCAGGCCGGCCAGTCGGTGCGCCTCGCGGGCGACTGGATCGTGCCCATCAAGCCCGCTCTCGCACGCTGGCGCGACATGGGCCAGCTGATCGGGTGAACAGCCACCCGGGCTCCTACTCGCTCGCCATCTACCGCGGCGACTCCTACACCTGGACGTTCCGGGTGTGGGATGACCCCGAGCACACCAGCGCCATCGACCTGACGGGCGTGGAGGCGCGGGCGGAGGTGTGCGTGGGCACCGGCCAGCACGTCCTGGAAGCCGTGATCACGCTGCCGAACGTCATCACCGTGACCCTCGATGCGGGCGTCTCGGCGGGGCTGACGGGCTCGGGGCGCTGGGACCTGCAATTGCGCTACTCGGAGGACGTGGTCTACACGCTGGTGGCCGGTAGCGTGTCGGTGGTGGCGGACGTGACCCGATGACCACCTACATCGACATCGAGGTGCCGGGGCAGACATTCGTCGATGTCGAAGCCGCGACCGGGGCCCCGGGCCCGCCCGGTCCCCCCGGGCCCGCTGGTCCCGAGGGGCCGCAGGGGCCGACGGGGTGGCAGGGTCCGCAGGGTCCGCCGGGATCGGAGGGTCCGCAGGGCCCCCAGGGCGTCCAGGGGCCACAGGGCCCGCAGGGCATCCCGGGCCAGTGGGTGCAGATGACGCAGGCGGCCTACGACGCGCTGCCCGTGAAAGACCCCGCCACGCTGTACGTGATCATCGGATGACCACGCTCAACGAGGCGGCGGCGGTGTACATGGGCACGACGGTCGTGCCGAAGGTGTACGCGGGCCCGACGCAGGCGTGGCCGGTGGTCCCGGCGGGCTACGCGGGCGTGATCCTGGGCACGGCGGGGCTGCGCGCCTACTGGCGGATGGGCGAGGCGTCGGGGCTGATCCAGGACACGAAGGGCACGAACCATGCCAGCGCGTTCGGCGGCACGCCCGGCTACGGGGCGGCGGGTGCGGTCGCGGGCAATACCGCGATCACGTTCAACGGTTCCGCCTGGTTCATCATCCCCGACGCGAACGCGCTCGACTTCGGAGACTGGCCGTTCACGATCGAGTTCTGGTACAAGCGGACGGTCACCAACGTGACCGAGCTGCTGATCTCGAAAGGCAACCAGTTCGAGGTCGTGCAGGACGGCGGCAACGCGCTGTACCTCGCGAACCAGTCCACCCCGGCCGCGTTCGGGCCCGTGACCACCGACACCAACTGGCACTACTACGCGTTCGTGCGGCCGTCGGCCACGGCCTCGCAGACGCGGGTATACAAGGACGGCGTCGATGCGACCGCGTCCACGGGCAGCTCGCTGTTCGCCACGAACGCGCAGCCGCTCACGTTCGGCGGGCGCGGTGTCCTGCGCGACCTGCTGGGCGATCGGGTGGAGCCCCTGGCGCCCGGACTGCTGCTGCACGGCGTGCTCGACGAGATCGCGCTGTACGCGGTCGCCCTGACCCCTGCCCAGGTGCTCGCGCACTGGAACGCCCGGTGACGATCACCGCCGCGCGGGCCGAGCTGGAAGGCGTGCTCATGGAGGGCGGGCTGCGCGTGCTCCCGGCCGGTGCGGCCTCGCCGCCGTCCGTGTTCGTCACCCAGGGCACGCCCTGGACGGCGCCCGCGCAGCTCGGGGCCCGCGCGCGCCACCTGCGCTGGGTGATCGTGGGCATCGTGGCGCCCAGCTCGGAGGCGTCGATCGCGGAGGCCGAGGCGCTGGCGGAGCAGGTCGATCTGGCGTGCGCCGCGCTCCCGGGCCCGTGGGGGATGCCCACCGTGGAGACGCCCGGGCTGCTGGTGCTCGCGGGCACGCCCTACCTCGCATTCCGCGCCACCATCGAGACGGTGATCTAGGGAGGTCTGCCATGGCCGCGATCGTCGCGAACCCGATCTTCATGCGCAACGTGCTGCTCACGCTCAAGACAGGCGCGGGCACACCAGCCGAATACCAGTGCAATGTGTCCGAGGCGAGAGTCCAGGTGACACCGGGCGACATCGTCACGGTCCGCACGCTGTGCGCGTCGGGCACGTTCTCCAGTGCCAGCCCGCCCGAGTACGCGCTGGTGCTCACGGGCGTCCAGGACTGGGACACCACGGCGGGCTCGGAGGGCCTGGCCGCGTTCCTGTGGACGAACGAAGGGCAGACGCTCGACTTCGTGCTCAACATCCACGGCGAGGCTGCCACCGCGAGCGCGGCCAAGCCCAAGATGACGGGCCAGGTCGTGTGCATCCCGGGCGATTACGGGGGAACGGTCGGGGAGTGGGCGGAGCTGAGCGTCGAGCTGCCGTGCATCGCGAAGCCGACGATGGCGCTCACGACGACGCTGGGCGTGGATGAGCCGATCCCGACGGCGCGCGACCGCGAGGAGGCGGGAGACACCGAGGCCGCATGACCTCTGAGCGCGTCATCGTCACGGGCATCCCCGAGACGAAAGCGGCGCTTGACGCGTTCGGGGAGCGGGCGGCGAACGACGTGGAGGTCGCCGGCCAGGCCGCCGCGATCGTGGCCGCTGCTGCGAGCGTGCGAGCCCCGGTGCGGACGGGCGCGCTGGCCGCGTCCTACGGCGTCGAGGAGCGCTACGTGGTGAACCCGCTGCCCTACGCCGCGCCGATCGAGTTCGGGGTGCCCGACCTCGGGATGGCACCCCAGTTCGTGATCGGGAGCGCGATGGAGGACAGCGCGGAGCAGGTCGCCATCATGTATGCGGACTGGCTCGCGACCCAGGCGGACGCGGTGGGACTGGAGGGCAGGGCGAGTGGCTGAGGGCAACGGGCTCCCGCGCGTGTTCGTGGTCGGGGCCGAGGACTACCGCCGCCTCTCGTTCCGGGACATGATCGAGGCGTCCGAGGCCGCCGGCGTCGATGCCGTGGACATCGCGCACCTCACGGGCGTGCCGCGCATCCGCGGGCTCGCGGCGCTGGCGTGGGTGATCCACCGCCGCTCCGAGCCCTCGCTGACGTACGACGAGGTGCTCGACGGGCGGGTGGAGCAGCCGGGGGAACCGGCACCCCCTTTCGACGCAGCCACGAGGACACCGTGATGACCATCGCGCTGGCGACGGGCTGGACGCCCGACGTGGTGCGCGACCTGACGGTGGCCGACATGGAGGCGCTGCGCCATGCGTTCGATGAGCGCGCCCGGGCGATGAGGCGGTAAGTGCCGGGCATCGGCATCCAGGTCGGGATCACCGGCGATGTCTCGGGCCTGAAGGGTTCGCTCGACGAGGCCAAGACCGGGCTCGACGGGTTCGGCGGTGCCCTCAACGCACTGCCCCTGGCCGCGGTCGCGGGCGGTGCCCTGGCGGTGGGTACGGCCATCGTCGGGATGACGAAGGCGGCCGAGGAGGACGAGGCTGCCCAGGCGAAGCTCAACGCGGTCTATGACGCGGCAGGGGCGGCGACCGGCGCATACAACGAGGCGATCGACCGCGCGATCGACCTCGGTGCCGAGAAGGCATTCGGTGACGATGCGATCCGGGCGGCCCTCGAACCGCTGGTGATTGCGACGGGGGACGCGGAAGAAGCCAACAAGCTGCTCGGGCCTGCGCTCGACATCGCCCGACTGGCTGGTGTGGACGCCGAGGTCGCAGCATCGGCACTGGCAAAGGCGCACCAGGGAAACGACGCTGCGCTCCGCAAGCTGATCCCGGGACTGGAGAAGGGCACGACCGCGACCGATACGATCGCCAAGGCCACCGAGCTGGCGAGCGGGCAGGCCGACCTCTACGCCGAAAGTGCGCAGGGCATGGCAGAGAAGGGGCAGAACGCGTTCGAAGAGCTGGGGGAGGAGGTCGGCGGTGCCTTCCTCCCGGTCATGAAAGCCCTGCTGCCCTTGATCGACCCGATCGTTGACCTGCTGAGCGAGCTGGTCACGGCGGTGCTGCCGCTGCTCGGCCCCGCGGTCGACATCATCGTGATCGCGATCAAGGCACTGGTGATCGTGCTCAAAGCCGTGGTGGACGGGATCAAGCAGGTGCTCGACTGGATCGGGGACATGGTCGACAAGTTCCGCGATGCGGCCAACTTCATCGGCTCGGTCGACCTCAACCCGTTCTCACTGCCCGGAGGCGGGGAGGCGCCTGCGGGCCGGGGCCGGGGCCGGGGGGCGCGTGCGGGTGATGGCGGCGGCGGCGGCGGGAACACCATCAACGTCAACGTGCAATCGGCTGACCCGACCGAGGTCATGCGCGCCATCCGGCGCTGGTCGCGCAACAACGGCGGCAGCGGGCCGTTCACGCGAGGGCTCGACCGGAGCACGGCGTAATGGCGGTGATCCAGGGCGCCGACATCAAGATCGAGCTGTACCTGTCGGGTGCCTGGACGGACCTGACCTGCGACACCACGTCGGCGAAATGGGAGTGGGGCGCACCCGAGGCGCTGGGCCCGCTGACCGAATGCGAGGGCGGCACGCTCCGGGTGAGCGTGTACGACCCGACCCGCAAGTACGACCCCGACAATCCGTCGAGCCCGCTGCTCGGGCAGCTCAAGGTCGGGCTCGGGATGCGCGTCACGGTCGATGCCGCGCCCGCGTGGACGGGCGTGCTCCAGACGTGGGGCTGGGATCGCGGGTCGAAGATCGCGGACCTCAACGGCATGGATCCGATCGGCCAGCTCTCGATGCGGGCGCTCCCGGCCGACCAGGCGCTCCTTGAGGCGCCGAACGCGGTCACGTCCGCCGTGCAGGCGCAGTTCCTGATGGACGTGGTGGAGTGGCCGACGGCCAAGCGCGTGTTTCCGAACGGGACGGCCGGTTGGACGCGCGGCAATCACAAGGTGGAGGGCTCCGCGCTCGACGGGCTCGGGCAGATCAGGTTCGCGGAGCTGGGGCGGCTCTACCCCCTGCGCGACGGCCGGATCGGCTGGCACGACCGGGCCGGTCCCGCGCCTCCCGCCTCGTCGGCGATCATCAACTGCGGCGGTGTCGGGCTCACCGACATGTGGAAGGCGATGGGGCTCGGGCGCCTGCGCAATCGCATCGTCATCAGCGAGTACAACGCCACGTGGGGCCCGATCCTGCCGCCCGACGAGTACCGCACGGTCACGGCGTCCGTGTTCTTCCTCCAGTTCGCGGCCGGGGCATACGGCGTCGATCCGCCCGCCGAATGGGCGTACTGGATTCTCGACCGCCTGAACCCGCCGCCCACGCTCACGGTGCTGGGCACGATCCTGCCGAAGGGCGCGGAGGTGAAGCAGATCACCACCTCCGAGTTCGGGGCGCGCTGGACGGTGAAGGTCACGGGCCAGCCCGACACCCTGGTGCAACTGTTCGGGATGACGGTGACGGTGGAGCCCGGATGGATCGAGGTGGACGTGGTCACCGAGGACGTGGTGACCCCGAAACCGGTCCTGGCTGCGGGCGCCGACGTGACATCGGGCTACCTCACGTCCGAGAGTTCGCAGTACCTGTGGGCGCGCACGGGCCCGGCAACGGCAGTGGCCACGGGTGGCCCGGGTTCGGCGACCCTGTACGTGGGCCAGTACAACCAGGCAGGGCCGGTCTACGGCGTGCACGAGGGGTTCGTGACGTTCGACACGTCCTCGATCCCGGTCGGCGCCACGATCACGAAGGCCGTGCTCGCGGCCACGTTCGGCCCGCAATGGCCGGGTGCGGGCCCGAACATCACGTGGGTGCATTTCACGATCCAGGCGCGGTCCTATCCCTCGGGCGGCTGGCGCCCGACCCTCGCGCTGGCGGACTGGATTCCAGGCGAGAACCTGGGCAGCTATCCGCTGCGCGCCACGCTCGACACCGCGCGGGCTGCCCAGGCGCTGGGAACGTTCGCGGGCAGTGGCGGCGGCTCGTTCGAGTTTACCGACGTGAGCCTCGCCGCCGCGATCCAGAAGGGCGGCTTCACCCAGCTCCTGCTCGTCAGCTCGCGCACCGTGGCGGGCACGGGCCCGGCGTCCACGAACCACTACGAGGATGTCGGAGTGTCGATGGTCCGCCTGCGGGTCTACTACACGCCGTGAACGGAGCCGCCGGGATGCGCTCGCTCGCCCGCCTCATGTGCGCCATCGGCGCGGTCATCCTCGCGGCCGGCGCCCTGTTCGTGCCGGGCTACCAGGACTCGTTCCTCGCGCTCGCGGTGCTGCTGCTCGCGATCGCGGCCCTGCTCTAGACACACGGAACCCGCCGGAGGGCACCTCGCGGCGGGTTCCGTGGAGACTCGCGGGGACTGTACGAACCCGCTAGTCTCTGGGTGTCTAAACCCGTATGGGACTGTACATGCAATGAACGCATACCCGCTCCTCCACCTGGACGCGCTCGCGCGCCTCGCCAAGACTCCGACGGCCGAATGCGCGATCTGCGGGCAGCCGGACGACTACTTCCTGCGGCCGGACTACCCGGCGCACCACTTGTGCGCCGCCCGCGCCAAGCGCGGCCTGCCAACTCCCCGACCCGGCCGGGTTCACTGCTCCTGCGTCGTCTGCGACAACAAGCCGGTCATTGCTGACCCGCTGAAGTACGCCGAAGCCGCCTACGCCCGCAAGGCCGCCCGATGATCCGGCCCCGCTGGTACTTGAAGTACCGGCACGGCGTCTCGGCCTGGGACGGCGACACGGACGGCGAGCCGATGCAGATGTTCCGGGCTGCACCCATGCCCTGGTGCCTCTGGTGCTGGCGGGATCACCTGTGAGCGCCGTCCAGGGCTCAGCCGAATGGCTCGCCACGCGTCGGGCCAGTGTCAGCAGCACCGACGTCGGTGTGCTGCTGGGCCTGAACCCGTGGAAGAGCGAATGGGAGCTGGCGGCCGAGAAGGCGGGCACCTTGGAGGCTGCCGGCTCCACGCTCCCGATGCGCGTCGGGCTCGCGCTCGAGCCGCTCATCCGGCAGGAGTACGAGCGCCTGACGGGCGATCGGCTGCACCGGGTCCGGCGCCTCGCGATCCATCCCACCATCCCGTGGGCGGTGGCGAGCCCGGACTACCGCGTGGTCGGCAAGGGCAGCCTGGTCGAGGTCAAGTGGTCGCTGTCGCGGCGCTGGTCCGACGGGCTGCCGCAGGACGTGGAGAGCCAGGTCCAGTGGTGTCTCGGTGTCACCGGCCTGCGGCACTGCGACGTCGCCGCCCTCATCGGCGGGTCCGAGCTGCGGATCTATCCCGTCGAGTTCGATGACGAGACCTTCGAGGGCCTGCTCGACATCGCGGCCGAGTTCCGGGCGCGGATGGTCGCCGGCGGCCCGTTTCGCCATTCGCTCGAAAGCCTCAAGCGCGCCTACCCGTCCGACTCGGGCACCGAGCTTCCGGCCGACGCCGAGACGGCCGAGGCGGTGGCGACGCTGATCGATGTCCGGGGCAGGCGCAAGGCGCTCGAAGCCGACGAGGAGCGCCTGGAGGTGCTCGTCAAGGAGCGCATGGGTGAGGCGTCGCTGCTGGTCGGACCCGGCTGGAAGGTGCACTGGAAACGCACGAAGGACGTCGCGACGGTCGACTGGAAGTCGGTCGCCGACGGCCTGCTCAGAACGCTGCCCGAGACGGAGCGCACCGCGCTCGTCGGGATTGCCACGACCGTCAGGGCCGGCTTTCGGCCGTTCCGGGTCGTGGTCGAAGGAGGAACCGATGACGACCGACGTTGAACCCATCCCGGCCGAGGTGGTCGATGAACGGCGGCGCAAGGCGGCGCTGCTCAAAGCGCTGGGTATGGAGCGCCAGGCGCCCGAACAGGTGGAGTTGTTCCTCGCGATCGCGAAGCGCTACGACCTCGACCCGATGCTCAAGCACCTGGTCATGGTCGAGGGGCGGCCGTACATCACCCGCGACGGCCTGCTCTGGATCGCGCACCGCTCCGGGGTCCTCGACGGCATCGAGGTCACCGAGCCCGTCATCGCGACGCTCGCGGGCGTGGGCGAGTTCTGGACGGCGAAGGCGACCGTCTGGCGCCGCGACATGACGCGCCCGTTCACGTACGGCGGGCGCTACCCGACCAAGGGGCCGAACCAGCGCTACGGTCCCGAGATGGCCGTCAAGACGGCCGAGTCGATGGCACTCCGGCGCGCGTTCAACGTCTCGGCACCCACCGTCGATGAGCGCTGGGATCTGCCCACGGTCCAGGCGGACGTCGATGCGGTCTCGGTTCCGCAGCAGCCGCCGCAGACACTGGCCGAGCGGGTCGCGGAACGACGGCCCACGGCGCCGGCGGAGATCCCGCCGCCGGTGCCGACCGTGCGCGAACAGGTCGAGGACCTCATCTCCGGCCTCGAAGACGAGCTGGCCTGTGGCGACGAGGACGTGTCACCGATGGCGCTCGGGTTCTGCGAACTCCCGCCGGGGCACAAGGGCGCGCACAAGTCCGAGAACGGCACTTGGCCGCGGTGATGCCCTGGGGCCGCATCGACGATGGCTTCTATGACCACCCCAAGCTCAATGACCTCGGGCGTTACCGCCTGCCGTGCGTGGGGCTGTACACGCTCGCGCTCTCGTGGTCGAACCGCTACCTCACGGACGGCCACATCCCCGCCGACCAGGTGAAGCGACTGGGCGGTACTCCCAGGCTCGCCGAGATGCTGGTGCGGTCGGGGCTGTGGGACAGGGTGGCCGACGGCTACCGGGTCCACGACTTCCTCGACTTCAACGATTCGGCTGCCACGGTTCGCAAGCGGCGCTCCGAGATGCGCGAACTCGGGAAGCGTGGCGGTGTAGCGTCAGGGCAAGCGCGACGCTTGAACTCCGTACCTCTCCCGTCCGTTCCTATACCAATCCCTTCCGACGCTTCGACGCGGAATGTGGATAAGTCGAAGAAGGCCGGCGCATGACGACCCCTGACGTCGTCGAGTTCACGCTGTTCTTCCCCGAGCTGCCCGACCGGAACAAGTGGATGCGGCCGGCGCTGATGACCAGCAACAGCATCGAGTACTACACCCCGACCATCGTGGTGAACGCGGTGCTCAAGACCCTGGGCAAAGTCGACCTCGACCCGTGTGCCGAGCCGGAACGGTCGTTCCCCGCTGCCCGGCACTTCACGTCCGTCGAGGACGGTCTCCGCCAGGAATGGCACGGCAGGGTCTACATGAACCCGCCCTATGGCCTGACCATTCGCCGCTGGACGACCAAACTTCGCTACGAGCTGGACCACGGCTGGGTAACCGAGGCTGTAGCACTGTTGCCGGTTCGGACCGATGCGCGCTGGTGGCAGCAGCTCCATCCACCGTACGTCTGCTTCATCCGGGGCCGCCTGCGCTTCTCCAACTATCGGACCTCCGCGCCGTTCGCATCGGCAGCCGCCTATTTCGGCGGAGAGCCAGAGCGATTCGCGGACGCCTTCGGACAGCTCGGACAGGTCTATGCGGCGCTTTCAGGTTGACGACAGGTTCCGTCTCCAGGGGGTGGAGCTGCGGGTGTTCCGAGGCGTCAAGCCCGACGGCGAGGACTTCGTGTTGAGGGCATACATCAATGGACGCTGGATTGCGCTCTCGATGGACTGGGTGTTCCTGATGGTGGACTTCCTCGCGGAGAACGAGGACTACACCGGCCGCCCGTACTGGCGCTTCAATGGGTCTGCTTACTTCAGTGAGCACGTCGCGCTTGCCATCAAGGAGGGCCATCAGGCTGCTTCCGAGAAGCTTCGACGTGAGCGGGGATGGTGATGAGCGGCCCCACCGGCACGACCGGCGAACCGTGCGCCATCGTGGGCCTCGCGGGGTTCGCGTGGCTGCTCTCGGGCGCCATCCTGGTCGCGTTCTGGCTCGACTGGCGCAAGCGCCATGACTGACTACCGCGACGACTGGCTGGAGGTGTACGGCGGCGACGCGCGCACCGTGCTCGCGACGCTCCCGGCCGAGTCCGTGCATTGCGTCATCACGTCCCCACCGTATTGGGGCCTGCGCGACTACGGGACACCGGGACAACTTGGCCTTGAACCGGCCCTAGAGGCGTATGTCGCGGCGCTCGTGGACGTGTTCCGCGAGGTCCGGCGCGTCCTGCGGCCGGACGGGACGGTCTGGCTCAACCTCGGGGACAGCTTCGCGTCGTCAGGAGGCGAACGGACTTACGGGTCGAGCGACAACGGAACGGGCCGCGGACCGGGCACGCGACGCCACGACGTGCCGGCGTCCGGCCTCAAGCCGAAGGATCTCGTCGGCATCCCGTGGCGCGTCGCGTTCGCGCTCCAAGCGGACGGCTGGTATCTCCGCTCCGACATCGTCTGGAGCAAGCCGAACCCGATGCCCGAGTCCGTCACCGACCGGCCGACGAAGGCGCACGAGTACGTCTTCCTGCTCTCGAAGTCGGCGCGCTACTACTACGACGCCGACGCGGTGCGGGAGCCTCCTGCGGAGTCCGTCGTTGCCCGCGCCGCGTACATGAACGGCGGCACGAAACTCGCGCGGAATGCCGACCGCAACGACGGCGACAAGGGACAGCGCACGTCGTTCGCGGACTATCTCGGCGGTCGCAACCTCCGCTCCGTCTGGACGATCGCCACCGCGCCATACCCCGGCGCGCATTTCGCGACGTTCCCGCCGCGCCTCGTCGAGCCGTGCGTGAAGGCGGGAACCCCGGAGTGCGGCGTCTGCCCGGAGTGCGGCGCACCGTGGGCGCGCGTGACGGAGCGGGCGACGAACTGGCAGGAACGCCGTGCGGCGGGTGCATGGGCCGGGAACGTCGGTGTCAGCGCGACCTACCAGAACGGCGTTCACGGCAAGGGCATGTCGCATGACCTCGGAGGCGGTGCCGTCACCACGACCGGCTGGCGGCCGACATGCGGCCACGGCGGCGAGCCCGTGCCCGCCACCGTCCTCGACCCGTTCGCGGGGACGGGGACCGTCGGCGTCGTCGCGCAATCCCTCTCACGGCGCGCGGTGCTCATCGACCTCAACGCCGAGTACCTGGTGCAGTGCCTCGGCCGCAACCGGCAGGTGCCGCTGGGGCTCGGCTCGTGACCTACCGCGCCGTCCCGGTCACGCAGCGTGACGGCTCATCCTTGGCCTCGGCGAACTGTCGCATGGCCAGTATTGCGGTCGGCCTCGATTACCACACTGGCGGGGCCCGTACCTCCACGGGCTCGGAGATGCGGGCCCGCCAGTCCGACCAGAGTGGCGGCACCGATTCGGGCGACGCGGCCGAGGCGTGGCAGTCGTACGGGCAGACGCTGCGCATCCGGGACGGTTTCACGTGGAACGATGCGCTCTCCGATCTCCATGCCGGCCGCCTGGTCCACCTGGACGTGTGGGCCCAGGCATGTGCGGGCCCGTGCCTCTCGGGAACCGGCGCGTACGGGCATACGATCGCCGTTGCTCCCGAGAGTTCGGGCTCGCGCTGGCTCGTCGCGGATCCCTGGTGCTCGCCCCCGAAATGGACCTGGTGGGAGGAGGCCCTCTTGCGCGAGGGCGCCGAGACCTGGGGCGACATGTGCTACTCGGGCGCAACCTCCGGTCGGGGGGAATTGTCCGAGAAGGTGCTCATCGCGCTGATGCGCCTGGTGGCACGGCGGCTCATGAGCGAATACCGTCCCGATGCTCCCGCCCTGGTGCCTCCTTCCAGGGCCACGGGCGGGAGCGGTGGCCGGATCATGTTCACGACCACGGCCGCGCCCAGCGTGGCACCACCGCCCGGGACCGAGGGAGATGACGTCATGTACAACGTGGCTCCGCTGACCACCCATCGCAGCGCGATCGTCCGCAATTGCTCGGACCTGTTCGCGGACTCCTCGCTCACGAGCCCGGTGGATCTCGGCTCGGAGGGCCAGCCCCTCGGGTTCGCTGGGTCGACGGCTGACGCACACCTCGTGGTGAAGGGGGACACGGTGCTCTACGTGAGGCGGGCCGACGTGGTGGAGATCATCACCCTCGATACCGAGTACACCTGAAAACAAGGGGGGGGGGGTATCCGGGAAGGAGGGGTCCATGAGCAGGGACGGCTGGTCGGGCAGGGTGGTGACCAGTGCCAGGGCACAGGTGCTACGGCCGGGGGTGGTGTGCTGGCTGTGCGGAGGGGGGTACCCCACCGTGGTGGACCATGTCGTTCCTCGCAGAGATGGAGGAACGAACGAGCTGGGCAACCTTCGTCCTGCTCATTCGTATTGCAACAACATGCGCGGCCGCGAACGAATCACTTCTTCGCGACGATGAAGGTTCGCGACGCGCCGCGAC
>Ga0075428_100005594_pt1 | contig 13955 bp, 12 predicted proteins | sample RhiMetdeltSRZDD2_FD_75291 | JGI IMG/M metagenome (GOLD analysis project Ga0075428, IMG submission 75291) | Populus rhizosphere microbial communities from Tennessee, USA - Rhizosphere MetaG P. deltoides SRZDD2 | ecosystem: Host-associated > Plants > Roots > Rhizosphere > Soil | place: USA...
ATCGTGAAGGCCTTCGCGGTGGTCATGACCCGCCTCATGGGGGCCAGCGGTGCCGAGAGCCTGAACGTGGCGGCCTCCATCTTCATGGGACAGACCGAGGCCCCGCTGACGATCCGTCCCTTCCTCAACAAGATGACGCAGTCGGAGCTCATGACGGTCATGACCTCCGGGATGGCGCACATCAGCGGCGGGATCATGGGGGCCTACATCGCCTTCGGCGTCGAGGCCAAGCACCTGCTGGCGGCGGTGATCATGACCGCGCCGGGGACCATCCTCCTGGCCAAGCTGTTCGTCCCCGAGACCGAGTCGCCCGAGACCGCGGGCACGGTGAAGCTGCAGATCCCCCGCACCGACGCCAACATCATCGGCGCCGCGTCGCGCGGAACGGCCGAGGGGCTGAACCTGGCCATCAACGTGGCCGCCATGCTCATCTCGTTCCTGGCCCTGGTGGCGCTCCTGAACGCCATCCTGGGCACCGTCGGGAACGGGATCGCCGCGGGCTTCCAACGCTACGGCTACGAGCGGACGGCGATGGTCTTCTCCGGCCTGAACCTGCAGACGATCCTGGGGATGGCCTTCATGCCCCTCGCCTTGATCATGGGCGTGCCCTGGAAGGACGCCTTCGTGGTGGGCGATCTCCTGGGCACGCGCATGGTCCTGAACGAGCTCATCGCGTACTCGAAGCTGGGGCCGCTCAAGGAAACGCTCGATCCGCGGTCGTTCACCATCGCGACCTACGCGCTGTGCGGGTTCGCGAACTTCAGCTCCATCGGGATCCAGATCGGCGGCATCGGGGCCCTGGCCCCGGAGCGGAGGAACGACCTGGCGCGCCTCGGCCTGCGCGCGCTCCTCGCCGGCACCCTCGCCAACTTCATGACCGCCTGCATCGCCGGGATGCTGCTGTGACGCTCCTCGCCGACCTGGGTGAGGCGGTCCGGTTCATCCAATCCAAGACCGCGCTGCGCCCGGCGATCGGCCTCGTCCTCGGCTCGGGACTCGGGGCCTTCGCCCGCAGCCTGGAGAAGGGCACCGCCATCCCCTACGGCGAGATCCCGCGCTTCCCCGTCTCGACCGCGATCGGGCACAGCGGCGAGCTGGTGGTGGGCCACTGCCAGGGCGTGCCCGTGGCCGTGATGTCGGGCCGGGCCCACTACTACGAGGGCTACACGATGCAGCAGGTCGTGTTCCCGGTGCGCGTGCTCGGCCGCATGGGCGTGAAGACCCTGATCCTGACCAACGCCGCGGGCAGCGTGAACGTCAACTACAAGCCGGGCGAGCTCATGGTCATGAGCGACCACATCAACCTGATGGGCAGCAACCCCATGATCGGCCCGAACGAGGACCAGCTCGGCCAGCGCTTCTTCGACATGAGCGAGACCTACGACCCCCACCTGCGCGAGATCGCGGAGAAGGCCTGCTGGAAGGCGGGGGTCACCGTGCGCAAGGGCGTCTACCTGGCGCTGAGCGGCCCCTCCTACGAGACGCCGGCCGAGATCCGCATGCTGCGCACGCTCGGGGCGGACGCGGTCGGGATGTCCACCGTCCCCGAGGCCATCGCCGCGCGCCACATGGGGATCCGCGTCCTGGGGATCTCCTGCATCACGAACATGGCCGCGGGAGTGATCAAGAAGCCGCTGGACCACCGCGAGGTGCTGGAGGTGGGCGAGAAGGTGACCGCGGCGCTGATCGAGGTCCTCGGCCGCATCGTCCAGGAGGCGGCCAAGGGATGAAGCGAGCCCGGCGCGGCCGCCGCGCCCCGGCCCTGGGCGAGATCGTCCGCCTGGCCCGCGTCGCGCGCGAGTCCGCCCACGCCCCCTTCTCCGGGTACAAGGTCGGGGCGGCGCTGCGCGCCAGGGACGGCGAGGTGGTGACGGGGTGCAACGTCGAGAACGCCACATACGGCCTCACCCTGTGTGCCGAGCGCGTGGCCGTCTTCAAGGCCGTCTCCGAGGGGATGCGCGGGTTCGACGCCATCGCCGTGGTCGTGGACTCGCCCAAGCTGGCCGCGCCCTGTGGGCCGTGCCGCCAGATACTCTGGGAGTTCTGCGGGGACATCTGGGTCAGGATGGAGAACCTGCGCGGGCGCGGCGTGACGCGCCGCATGTCGGAGCTCCTGCCCATGGCCTTCGATCAGGGAAACCTGTGAGGCGCGCGGCGGGCGGGCTGCTGCTCGCGCTGCTCGTCCCGTCGGTGGCGGCCGCCGCGGAGACGGCCGACCTCCTCGTGCGCAACGCCACCGTGGTGACCGTGGACGCGGAGCGGCGCGTCATCCGCGACGGGGCCGTGGCCATCCAGGGCGGCCGCATCGCGGCCGTGGGCCCGGCCGCCGAGGTCGGGGCGCGGTACAGCGCGGCCGAGACCCTCGACGCGGGCGGCGGCCTCGTGCTGCCCGGCCTCGTCAACGCCCACACGCACGCGCCGATGGTCCTCTTCCGCGGGATCGCCGACGACCTGAAGCTGATGGACTGGCTCCAGAAGTACATCTTCCCCGCCGAGGCCCGGAACGTGACCGCGGAGTTCGTGAAGGCGGGCACGCGCCTGGCGGCCCTGGAGATGATCCGCTCCGGCACCACCACCTTCGTGGACATGTACTACTTCGAGGACCAGGTGGCCGAGGCGGCCAAGGAGGCGGGGCTGCGCACCGTCGCCGGCGAGACCATCATCGGTTTCCCCGCCCCCGACAACAAGACGATCGCCGACGCCCTGGCCTACACCGAACGGTTCCTCAAGCGATGGGCCGGCGATCCGCTCGTGGTGCCGGCGGTGGCCCCGCACTCGGCCTACCTGGCCGACCCGGATGCCCTGCGGGCGTCGCGCGCGCTGGCCGATCGCTACGGCGCTCCGATCCTGATCCACCTCTCGGAGTCGCAGGACGAGCAGGCCACGGTGAAGGAGCGCTACAAAAAGACGCCCACCGTGCACCTGCGCGACCTCGGGATCCTCCGCAAGGGAGTGCTCGGCGCGCACGGCATCTGGCTGGACGCGGGCGACCGCGCCATCCTGAAGGAGGCGGGCGCCGGCATCGCGCACTGCCCGCAGAGCAACATGAAGATCTCGTCGGGGCCGGCGCCCGTGCGCGAGATGCTGGCCGAGGGCCTGCGGCTGGGCCTGGGCACGGACGGCGCCGCCAGCAACAACGACCTCGACATGTTCGAGGAGATGCTGACGGCCGCGCTCCTGGCCAAGCACGTCACCGGTGATCCCACCGTGGCGCCCGCGGCTTCCGTCCTGGAGATGGCCACACTCGGCGGTGCGCGCGCGCTGGGGATGGAGGACCGGCTGGGCTCGCTCGAGCCGGGCAAGCGCGCGGACCTGATCGTCGTGGACCTCTCCGCGCCGCGGCTGCACCCGCTCTACGACCCGGTGTCGCATCTCGTGTACGCGGCCAAGGGCGCCGACGTCCGGCACGTGGTGGTGGAGGGCCGGGTGGTGATGCGCGACCGGAAGATAACGACCCTCGACGAGGCCGCCGTCCTGGCCGACGCCGAGCGCCTGCGCGGCCAGGTCGTCCAGAGCCTGGCGAAGTGAACCGGCGCCGCCGGCCGCGACCCGGCGGGCGGTGGGCCGGCCTCCTCACGGAGAGCCGCAACCCGCGCAGCCGCCGCCTCGACACGCTGTCCACGCCGAGGGTCGTCGCGCTCCTCCTCGACGAGGACCGGCGCGCCCTGATCGCCGCGGCGCGGGAGCGCGCGCCGATAGCGCGGGCCGCGGTCCTGGCCGCGGACGCCCTGGTCTCCGGCGGGAGGATCGTCTTCCTGGGTGCGGGGACGAGCGGCCGGCTCGGCGTCCTGGAGGCCGCGGAGTGTCCCCCCACGTTCGGCAGCGATCCCGACCGCATCCGCGCCGTGATGGCGGGCGGCCGCGGCGCGGTGTTCGAGGCCGTGGAGGGGGCCGAGGACCGGGCCGGAGACGGCGCGCGCGAAGGCCGGCGCCTCCGGCCACGCGACCTGCTGATCGGCATCTCGGCCAGCTCCGTCACGCCGTTCGTGCGGGGCGCGCTGCGCGCCGCGCGCGCCCGCGGCGCCGCCACCACGCTCGTGACCTGCGCCCCCGCCCGGGGCCTGGGACGCCTGGCCGACGTCGTCATCGCGGTCCGCACGGGCCCGGAGGTCCTGACGGGGTCCACGCGCCTCAAGGCGGGGTCCGCCACCAAGGCCGTGCTCAACGCGATCACCACGGCGGCCATGGTCCGGCTCGGGAAGGCCTACGAGAACCTGATGGTGGACCTGCGGCCGACGTCGGCCAAGCTCGAGGACCGCATGCGCCGCATCGTGGAGGCGGCGGCGCGGGTGTCGCCACGCGAGGCGGCGCGCCTGCTGGCGGCCGCGGGCGGCGAGGTCAAGACCGCGATCGTGATGGGCCGGCTCGGCCTGGATCCGCGAGCGGCGCGCCGGCGCCTGGCCCGGTCCGGCGGCCACGTGCGCGGCGCGCTCTCCCGCTAGGCGAGGGGCCCGCCCCTTACCAGCGCCGCTTGCGCTCGAGGATCTCCTCCGCCGCCGCGGCGGGGAGCGGCTGCGAGAAGAGGTTGCCCTGGGCGAAGCCGCAGGAGAGGCCCAGCAGCAGCTCGAGCTGGTCCTGGCCCTCCACGCCTTCCGCGACGACGTCCAGGCCGAGGCCGCGGGCCAGGGAAACCACCGTGCGGACCATGGCCTCGCCGGCGGCCACCACGCCGATGCTGGCCACGAAAGAGCGATCGATCTTCAGGCTGTCGATGGGCACGGCGTGGAGGAGGCCCAGGCCGGAGTGCCCGGCCCCGAAGTCGTCCATCGACACGCGCACGCCGAGGGCGCGCAAGCGGTCGAGGCGGGAGGCCACGACCGCGGCCGTCGAGGCCAGGGCGGTCTCCGTGACCTCGAGGGTCAGGAACCGCCCGGGATATCCCGTCTCCGCCAGGACCTCGCCCACCCGCTCCACGAAGTCCGGGGACGCCAGCTGGTGCGGGGAGACGTTGACGCTGATGGGCACGGCGGCCTCGCGGAACCGGTCGAGCCATTCGCGGCCCTGGCGACAGGCCTCGCGCAGCACCCAGAGGCCGAGCGGGACGATGAGGCCGGTCTCCTCGGCGATGGGGATGAAGTCGGCGGGGGCCAGGGCGCCGCGCGTGGGATGGGTCCAGCGCACCAGGGCCTCGAAGCCCGTCAGGCGGCGCGACCCGAGGTCGACGATCGGCTGGTAGCGAAGGGACAGCTCGCCGCGCCGCAGCGCGCGGTGCAGGTCCGTCTCCATCCGCAGGCGCGCCAGGGCGCTCTCCCGCATCGTTCCCTGGAACAGCTCGTAGCGCGGCTGCGGCCTGGCCCTGGCCCGGTGGAGCGCGGTGCCCGCGTCGCGCACCACGTCCTCGGGGTCGTCATGCCCGTTGGCCCCGACCGAGAGCCCGATGCGGGCGCGCACGACGACCTCGTGGCCGTCGACCCACAACGGACGCTCCATCGTCTCCAGCAGCTCCTCGGCGAAGCCCACCGCTTCGGCCGGCGCGGTCAGGCCCTCGACGACGATCCCGAACTCGGTGCCGCCCAGGCTCGCCAGGATGGCCCGCGGCAACAGGGAACCTTCGAGGCGGTGGGCGATGTCCTGGAGCACCCGGTGCCCCGCGGAATTCCGCAGGCCGGCGTTGATCGCGTCGAAGCGGTCGAGACCCAGGACCAGCACGGTGAACCCCGGGCCTTCGCCCCGGGTGAGCGCCATCGCGCGCCCCACCCGGGCCACGAAGGGGGCCCGGGCCCGCGGTCCCCGGCGCCACGGCAAGCGGAGCGCCAACGAAATTCGACGCAGGTGCGACGTAGTACCTCCTCGGAGGAACGCCTGTGGAGCAGCCCGGGATAGGTGGGCGGTCCTGTGGAGAACGCGTTCCGGCCAACCGATGACAAGGATAGGGACAACGCCGCGTGGGCGCATTGGCCGAGTCGGCCGGAATCATTGACAGTTCCGGACAGGGCTATGCTGTGTGGCCATGACTGTCAGGGGCCGCCGGGCCAGGGTCGGGGCGCCGCCCACCGTCTCGGCCCGGATGCTGCGCGTCTGCGCCGAGGCCCTCGAGGCCCGGGGGATCGACCTCACCCCGTTGCTCGAAGGCCTGTCGGTCTCGCGGTCCACCCTGTACGACGTGGAGGGCCGGTTCCCCGTGGAGGTGGACATGGCCCTGTGGGCCGCCGCCCCCCTCCTGAGCGGCGACGAGTGCTTCGGCCTGCACGCCGCGGAGGCGCTGCCGATCGGTGCGTTCGACGTCCTGAGCTACACGCTCCGCGCCAGCGCCAGCGTCGGAGACGCCTTCCGGCGCCTCGCCCGGTACAACCGGCTGCTGCACGACGTCGCCGAGCTGGACCTGCACGTGGGGACCGAGGACGCGCGTCTCGTCTTCCGCCTCGGCCCCGAGGGCACGCCGCGGCAGCAGGCGGAGTTCTCCCTGACCGTCTTCCTCTCCTTCTGCCGCACGGCCACCGGGGTGGACGTCACGCCCCTGCGCGTCGAGTTCTCCCACGCCGCGCCGGCCGACCTCTCGGAGCAGAAGCGAGTCTTCCGCTGCCCCATGATCTTCGACAAGGCGCGAAACGAGCTGGTGCTCCCTCTCCACGCGCTGGAGCTGCCCCTGCTCAGCACGAACCCGGGGCTGTGCGCGGTGCTCGAGCACCGCCTCGAGGCGCTGCTGGCCGAGCTGCCGCCGGGCGAGACCGTGGTGGAGCGGGTGAAGCGGCTCATCGCGGCCGAGCTGTGCGGCGGCGAGCCGACGGCCGAGGTCGTCGCGCGCAGGATGCGGGCCACGCCGCGCACGCTCCACCGCTGGCTGAGCGCGGAAGGCACGTCCTACCGGGAGATCCTGGAAGGGCTGCGCCGCGCGCTGGCCGTGCGCTACCTGGCGGAAGACGGTCTCGCCATCGGCGAGACGGCCTATCTCCTCGGCTTCTCCGAGGCCAGCGCGTTCCACCGCTCGTTCAAGCGGTGGACCGGCACGACGCCGGCCCAGTACCGGGCCCGCGACTCCGCGCGCTGAGGGAGGATCACAGGGCCGAGGCCGCGGCCTGATCGACGATCAGCTCCAGGTCGGGGTGCTTGCCGAGGAAGGAGCAGGGCCAGCGTGGATCCTCCGGGCCGTGGACGAGGGCCCGGACCGCGGTGGCCTTGGCCGCGCCCGTGGCCAGGACCAGCAGCGCGCGCGCCCCGCGCAGCGTCCCGATCCCCATCGTGACGGCGCGCAGCGGCCACGACTCCGGAGGCAGCCCGAGCGAGGCCGCTAGCCCGTCGGGCAGGCGGGTGACGTGCGTGGCCAGCGTGACCGGGCCCGGCATGTTGTACGCCACGTGGCCGTCCGCGCCCACGCCCAGGATGGCCAGGTCGATCCCGCCCGCCTCCTCGATGGCCGCCTCGTAGCGGCGGCACTCCGCCTCCAGGTCGGCCGCGCCGCCGTCGGGGATGTCGCACCGCTCGCGCTTCAGCCCGGTGCGCCCCCAGGCGTGGCGCTCCATGTAGGAGCGGAAGGTCCGCGGGTCGGCCGGGGGCAGCACCAGCTCGTCCAGGTTGAAGCCGCGCGCGCCGCTGAGGTCGATCGCGCCCTTCTCGTGACGCGCGGCCAGGGCGTCGTAGAGGGGGACGGGGGTCCGGCCCGTGGGCAGCGCCAGGACCGCCGCGGGGCGCGCCCCCATGGCGGCGGCCACCGCGTCCGCGGCCGCTCCCCCCACCGCCTCCGCCGTTTCCAGGACCCGGTGCTTCACAGGGCGGCGAAGTTGATGAGGTGGATGCCGGAGGCCTGGATGACCTGGCGCAGCTCGCGGTTGGTCAGGACCTGGAGCTCCCGGGTTCTGGGCTCCGCGTAGCCGCTGGTGGCGCGGAGCTCCTCGTCCACGACCGCGGGGTGGCACATCAGCTCCGTGGTCCCGGGCTTGAGGTCCCCGAGGATGCGGACGACCTCCTCGAGCGTCACGCCCTTGTCGTAGAACTCCTCGACGAAGTAATCGGTGGTGCGGATCCCCTCGCGCGCCAGCCGCTCGCGCACCGCGGGCGATGCGTTGCGGACGGGCACGCCGGTCTCCCAGGACAGCGTGCAGAGGGCGTCGAGCACCGCGGAGCTCTCCCGATGCGAGTGGTGGTGGCTGTCCATGTGCGTGGGGTCGCGGCCCATCAGCTCGCGGAAGCGCTTCAGCTGCGCCCGCGCCTCGGCCAGGACCTCCGCCGGGTTGGCCTGGCCCAGGCCGTCGGGCTTGGCGGGCAGCCGTCCCTGGAAGTCCACCAGGCTCCGCACCTGCTCGGGAGGCAGCGCGGGAGCGCCGCCGGTGAGCTGGACGTGGAGACCGATGCCGAGCCCCGCATTCTGCCGGGCCATGGCCGCCGCCTCGGCGGCCGGGGCGTAGTTCACCATCAGCGTCGCGCTGGTCACGATGCCGCGCTCGTGGGCCTGCACCACGCCGCGGTTGATCCCCGTCGTCCGGCCGAGGTCGTCGGCGTTGACGATGAGGCGCTTCAGGGCGGTCATGAGCGGAGCAGGTCCAGGGCCAGCGCCACCGCGCCCTGCGCGGGCTCCACGCGCAGTGGCGCGAGCTCTGCCCCCGGCAGACCGAGGCAGCGCTCGATGCGCTCGGGCAGAGAGGGGCAGGCCTTGAAGACGCCGCCCGCCAGGACCACGCGGTAGGGGCCGCCGCCGAGGGAGATCCGCTGGGCCACCGCGCGCGCCGCGAGGGACAGCTCGAGGGCCGCCTCTTCGAGCAGCGCGGTGGCCACGGCGTCCCCGCGGTCGCTCGCCTGCTGGACGAGGCCCGCGTGGGCGGCGATCCTGAACTTGGGCAGGCCCTTCTCGTAGACCACCGGCACCATCTCCGCCACGGACCGCACGCCGAGCGCCTCGAAGACGAGGCCGGCCAGCACGGACTGCGGGCCGCGGCCGTCGGCCGACCTCACCGTCGCGCGCAGGGCCTGGTGGCCGAGCCAGTAGCCGGAGCCCTCGTCGGCGAGCAGGAAGCCGTAGCCGCCCGAGCGGGCCGTGTGGCCCTCGCGGTCGGCGCCATAGGCGATGGACCCGGTGCCGGCCAGGATCACGATCCCCACCCGTTCCTGGGCCCCCGCCACCAGCGCGATGGCCGCGTCGTTCACCACGCGGGCCGTCTCGCGGTAACCGAGCCGCCGCAGGATGCCGCGGATGACCTCCTCGTCGTGGGGGCGGTCCACGCCCGCGATGCCCAGGCAGACCGCCGCGATCTTCTCGCGGCTGCCCAGGGCCTCCAGGATCCCGTCGAAGACCTTCTCCACCTCGAGCTCGCCGTGGGTCTGGAGGTTCGCGCCGGTGCCGCGGGCCTCACCCACGATGCGTCCGGTCTCGTCGGCCAGGAGCCCAACGGTCTTCGTCCCTCCGGCGTCTATACCAAGAACGTATCGCATGTTCCTTTAGCTTATCTGCAACGACGAAATGGCAACAGCCAGAGCGGCGAGCGGAGCGGGATTCACTCCCGCGGAGCGAGCGGGGGGTTCAAGGGGGGTGCGACTCAGCACCCCCCTTGCTCACGAATAAATCACGATATCGGAGAGGTTCCTGTGCTTTTCGTTGTAATCGAGCCCGTAGCCGACCACGAAATGGTCGTCGATGGAGAAGCCGACGTAGTCGATCTTCGTCTCGACCAGCCGGCGCGAGGGCTTGGAGAGCAGGGACGCCACCTTGAGCGTGCGGGGGCCGCGGGCCCTGAGGACGTTCAGCAGGTAGTTCAGCGTGAGGCCCGTGTCCACGATGTCCTCCACCACGATGAGGTCCCGCCCCTCCAGGCCCTGGTCGAGGTCCTTCACGAGCTTCACCTCGCCCGAGGTCTTGGTGGCGGCCCCGTAGGACGACACCGCGATGTAGTCCAGGGTCAGAGGCAGGTCGATCTGGCGCGCCAGGTCGGTCATGAACGTGCAGGCGCCCTTCAGCACGCCCACCAGGTGCGGTTCCCGCCCCGCGTAGTCTTTGGCGATCTCGGCGCCCATCTCCGCCACCCGGGCGCGGATCGCATCGCGGGACAAGAGCACCTTCATCGCGGGACCTCCTCGGAGAGCCGGCATTATAGGGCAACGGGCGGTCGCGCAGGTCCAGCAGGATGCTGACCGCGTTGACTTTGTCGGCGGCCGGAGGCTACCATTTCTCCCGAGCAGCGCACGTGTCACAGGGGCCCGGCGAGCCGGCTCCCTCGTGGGTTTCACCCCGCTCAACGAATTGAACGCGCCATCGTCGCCCGCAACTTTTCGTGTGGCTATCTCGTTTGTTCCCTTGACGGTCCGCGCGTCCCCTCGTTCCGCCGTAGCAAGCGTTGGAGGAATAGAAGAGAGATGACCAGGCAGAGTCGTACAGCGTCCGCGTTGGCCCTGGCCGCCGTGCTGTGCGCCGGCCCGCTCCGGGCCCAGGAGCCTCCCGCACCGCCCTCCCCGGCGCCCTACCCCGCTCCGACTCCGGCGCCGCGCGGCGCGCCCATGCTGGCCGCCACCGTCGCCTCGGATGCGGGGCCCGTCCTCCAGCTCACGCTCGAGGAGGCCGTGAGGCGCGCCATGGACAACAACGTTGACATCGCGGTGCAGCGCTACGTGCCCGAGGACAGCGAGCTGGCCATCAAGCAGGCCATGGGCGTCTACGATCCGCTGCTTTTCTCCACGCTGAGCAAGAACTCCCAGACCGACCCCGCGCGCAATGCCTTCTCGGGCGGCGAGAAGGTCGACACCGACACGACCGTCTTCGACTTCGGCGCGTCGCAGTACGTCCCCACGGGCGGCAACCTGCGCCTCGACTTCAACAACAACAAGGTGGACACCAACAACGTCTTCTCGACCTTCAACCCGTCGTTCGCGTCCTTGCTCAATGCCAACCTGGCGCAGCCCCTGCTGCGGGACTTCAAGATCGACTTCAACCGCCGCCAGATCACCGTGGCCAAGAAGAACCGCGAGATCTCCGACGTGGACTTCCGCCAGACCGTGGTGAATACGCTGGCCAACGTCAAGAACCTCTACTACGACCTCCTGTACTCCATCGACAACCTGGAGGCCCAGCGCAAGAGCCTGGCCCTGGCCGATCGGTTCCTCGAGGAGAATCAGATCAAGGTGCGCGTGGGCACCCTGGCCCCCCTCGACGTGGTGGCGGCCGAGTCGGAGAAGGCCAGCCGCGAGGAGGCGGTCATCCTGGCCGAGGCCGCGCTCCTGGACGCGGAGGACGCCCTGAAGCGCGCCATCTTCCCCGATAACGACCCCGCGACCTGGGGCACGAAGGTCGTCCCCGTGGACCGGCCCACGGCGGAGCGGGTGGTCGTGGACCTTCCGGCGGCCGTCAACCGGGCCCTGTCCGGCCGCACCGACATGGTGAGCGCCCGCAAGGGGCTGGAAATCGACGACATCAACGTCAAGTTCGCCCGCAACCAGACCCTTCCCGCGCTCGACGTGATCGCCGCTTACGGGGGCTCGGGCGTGGGGGGCACGCAGCTGGTCCGCGACGGCCTGGGCGGGCCCGTGATCTCCACCATCCCGGGCGGCTTCGGCGACGCGGTCTCCAGCGTCTTCAGCAACGACTTCCCCACCTGGACCCTCGGCGTCAACTTCTCGTACCCGCTCTTCAACCGCACCGCGGAGGCGGCCTCGGCCCGGGCCAAGGTCGCCCGCGACGAATCGCTGGCCAGGCTGCAGCGCCTCGAGATGCAGGTCACGGCCGAGGTCCGCGCCGCGGCTCGCGCGGTGGAGACCAACTTCAAGCGCGTGGAGTCCACGCGCGCGGCGCGCATCCTCCAGGAGCGGCGCCTGGACGCCGAGACCAAGAAGTTCGGGGCAGGCATGTCCACGAACTTCCTCGTCACGCAGAGCCAGCGCGACCTGGCCGTGGCCGAGGTGGCGGAGCTCCGGGCCATCGCCGACTACCGGCGCAGCCTGGTGGACTTCGAGCGGGTGCAGGAGGCGGGCCTCGGCGGCGCGCCGACGACCGCGAGCGTGGTCACGGCCACGGGCCGCGCCAGCATCTCGACCACCGCGTCGACTCCGCTCCAGCTGGGCGTGAACCCGTAGGCGCGGGTCACATCCTTTGACCGGGCCGGCCCAACCGGGGGCGGTTGGGCCGGTCTAAACTGTTGTGGAGATGCGCACGCCCCCGAGGCCCCTCCTCGCCGCCCTGGCCGGCATCGTCTTGCTGGGCGCGGCTTTGCTCGTCTGGCAGGGCCGGGACGAAGACGTCCGCTACGCCACGGCGGCGGTCGACCGCGGCGACGTGGTCGAGGTGGTGGGCGCCACGGGCACGGTCCAGGCGGTCACCACCGTCCAGGTCGGGTCCCAGGTCTCGGGCACGATCCAGTCGCTGAACGCGGACTTCAACTCCACCGTCCGCAAGGGCCAGGTCCTGGCCCGCCTGGACCCCTCGCTCTTCCAGGCGCGGGTGGAGCAGGCCCGGGCCAACCTGATCTCGGCGCGCGCCAACCTCGACAAATCGAAGGCCGAGGTCGAGGACTCCCGCCAGAAATACGACCGGGCGAAGCAGCTCGCGGCCCAGCAGCTGCTGCCGCAGAGCGACCTCGAGACGGCCAAGGCCACCTACGAGGGAGCCCAGGCCCAGGTCAAGGCCAGCCAGGCGGCGGTGAGCCAGGCCGCGGCGAGCGTGAACCAGGCGCAGGTGGACCTGAACCACACTGTGATCGCTTCGCCCATCGACGGCGTGGTCATCGCGCGCAGCGTGGACGTGGGCCAGACCGTGGCCGCCTCGCTCCAGGCGCCGGTGCTCTTCCAGATCGCCAACGACCTGCGGCAGCTCCAGGTCAACGCGTCGATCGACGAGGCCGACGTGGGTCGGGTGAAGGAGGGCCAGGAGGTCGACTTCCGCGTGGACGCCTATCCCGACCAGACCTTCGCCGGCCGGCTGCAGCAGGTCCGCCTCCTGCCCACCACGGTCCAGAACGTCGTCACGTACAACGCCATCATCGCCGTGGACAACCCACAGCAGCGGCTCATGCCGGGGATGACGGCCACGGTGTCGATCGTGGTGCGCCGCGCGGACAACGTCCTGCGGATCCCCGCGTCCGCGCTCCGCTTCCGACCCGAGGGGTTCGACCCGTCGCAGCGGCGCAGGCAGGGACAGGAGAGTGGGACCGCCGCCGCCGCGGGCCCGGGGGGCCGGCCGGAGCGGACCGGCGGCGCGGGCGGCCGCGGAGGATCGGGCGGTGGCGCCGGGCGCGCGGGCGGGTCGGGCCGCTCCTGGGGCGCGGGCGGTGGGGCCGGAGGCGACGGATCGGGCCGCCCGCAGCTCGTCTTCGTCCTGAACGAGAAGGGCGAGCCGCGGCCCTCGCGCGTGCGGCTCGGCATCTCCGACGGCCAGTTCGTGGAAGTGAGCGAGGGCCTCGACGAGGGCACGCGCGTGGTGACAGGCCAGCAGAGCGAGGCCGCCGGCGGCGCGGCCGCGCGGCCCGGGGCCTCGCCGGGGACCTCGAACCCCTTCAATCCCCAGAGGCCGCAGCGCCGGCAGCGGTAGAGATGGCGGCGCACCCCGTCATCCAGGTCGAAGACCTGCGCAAGTCGTACGTGGTGGGCGACGTGACCATCCACGCCCTGCGCGGAGTCAGCCTCGCCATCCCCACCGGGTCCTTCACCGCGGTCGTCGGGGCCTCCGGCAGCGGGAAATCGACCTTCATGAACATCATCGGCCTGCTCGACCGTCCGAGCGGCGGGCGGTACCTGCTGGACGGCGAGGACGTCTCCGGCTTCGACCGCGACAAGCGGGCCATCCTCCGGAACCGGAAGATCGGCTTCGTGTTCCAGAACTTCAACCTCCTGTCGCGCACCACGGCGCTGGAGAACGTGGAGCTGCCGCTCCTCTACAACGGCGGCGGCCTCTCCCCCGCCGAGCGCGACCTCAAGGCCAAGGGCCTGCTGGAGACGGTCGGCCTCGGCGAGCGCACGCACCACACGCCCAGCCAGCTCTCGGGCGGGCAGCAGCAGCGGGTGGCGGTGGCCCGCGCCCTCGTCAACGACCCCGGCGTGATCCT
>Ga0075428_100005595_pt1 | contig 13954 bp, 18 predicted proteins | sample RhiMetdeltSRZDD2_FD_75291 | JGI IMG/M metagenome (GOLD analysis project Ga0075428, IMG submission 75291) | Populus rhizosphere microbial communities from Tennessee, USA - Rhizosphere MetaG P. deltoides SRZDD2 | ecosystem: Host-associated > Plants > Roots > Rhizosphere > Soil | place: USA...
TATGCGACTCGCGCGCTGGCGGATGCGGAGCGTGCGAAGCTCATCGGCCATCAACAGCGCGGAGCGGCATTCGACATCATCGCACGGGCGCGCCGCATCACCGTGCGTCTGTTGGCCTACGCCGTCAACCTCGGCCGGGTTCTCAGTGGCAGCGAGGTTGGAGGCCCGGGGTGGGATGGCCGGGGGCGGCGGCGGCCGACCCCCGGCCGAGCGATGACAATTACGTGCGATCGAGCAGGCCGCACCCCCTCTCATATCGGTTCAGGTGACTCCTGTGTGCTCGCCAGGGAGGGACTAGCACACCAGAAGCGTTGGGCTCGGTGCCGGTCCACTTGCTGAGAGTGGGGACGGGGAAGGGTTGGCCGTTCACCGGCACCGGGGCTGGATCGAGGGCGGCACCCCGACAGGAGGGCCAGGTCAAACCCACAAAAGGGTGCCGCCCTATGACGACGCGGGCGCGAACCCCGTGCCACCATCCCCCACGCATCCGTCCGAAAATGCCTCGCGCTGTGGGGGCGACGATTTAGGGTGCCGGGGGATCGTCATCAAGGCGGTCCCAGGCACGTCGGATACTCGCTAGTCCTGCGCGTTGCTGGGCGCGTCGGCGTTCGCGTACGCCGTCGCGGTGCTCGCGCATTCTCGCCAGTTGCAGCCGTCGCAGGTGGCTCACCCGTGACCGGTTGACGAACACGAACGCATTGGCCACCTCGAGTGGGCACGATGGGCCACAGCTCGCTGGCCGTGCTTCGTCGGGCGCTAGGTGAACCTCAACGATCACGCCCTTGCGGGCGTGGCACGTTCATAGTCACGCATGGGAGCCTCCCTTCATGGGATCGACGTGTGCCGTTGGAACAATTAACGTTGTGGCGCGGGAACGACCGGCCTAGCTCGCGCGACCGTCCCCGGCTGTGTTCACTTTCCAGCGCTGCAACGCGTTCGGGGAACGCTGAGCGGTTGCCGCAACGGTCCAAAGGAGATCATCAGGTGACAGGGGCAGAGCTGCGGGCTATGCGCGAGCGGGCCGGAGTGGGGCTGCGTGAGATGGCGCAAGCGATCGGCAAGGATCGCGGACACCTGAGCCGGGTCGAGCGTGGCGAACGCGCCGCAACCCCCGCGCTGGTTGCGGCCTATCAAGCTGCGCTCGCGGCCGGTACTTTGGAAGACATGAGACGGCGATCAATGCTTACGGCCGGGGCCGCGCTGCCGGTGCTGGCGCTTACCGGCGGAGCTGCCTCGGCGCGAGTCGGGTTGGCGGAGGTTGCCGCTATTCGCTCGCTGGCGCTCGACACCGACATGAGTCACCCGCTCGGTCTCGACGCGGCTGAGACCGCGCTACAGCGCGCGGCCGGCATGCTTCACGCGCGGGTCAGCCCAGCAGTCACTCGAGATCTGCACGAAGCTGTAGCGCTGCTTGCGGATCGCGTCGGGTGGGGCCGGTTCGAGGAACGGCGCGGCGCTGAGTCGGTGCTGATGTTCGCGCATCGAACGGCACAACGCGGTCAAGATGCCGCGCTGCACGCACACACGCTGCTGGACCTCGCGGTGACCACATCGAACGCGCAGACGGCCGTCACGACGCTGGAGCATGCCCTTGCCGGTAACGTGCAGGGGTCTGAGCGCGCCAACCTGCACGCGGTCGCGTCGCGACGTGCAGCCACCTATGACAAGCGGCTTGCCCGTGAGCATCTGGCTCGGGCGCTCGACGTTGAGCCGACGCCGGTCGGTAGCGAGTGGGCAACGCGCATGGTCGAGACGACCGGACACCTCGACGCCATCTTGGGATTCGCGTGCTACGCGGTCGGTCATCCTGATGCCAAGCCGCGCTTGTCGCGAGCTGCGGCGGCGCTTGCATCTAACCGGCAGCGCACGCGGGCGCGGTGCCACATAAGGCTCGCTGGCCTCGCGCTCGATGTAGGCGACGGTGATGAAGCGACAACCCAAGTGCAGCAGGCGATTTCGCTTAGGCGATCGACGACGGTCGCGGCCGATCTGCAAACCTTCGTCCGACAGGCGCGGGCAGCTGGGCGGGATGAACTGGCCAGGATGGCGGCGCAAAGCTGAAGCGCCCCTACCAGGGTTTCGGGGCAGGGGCGCTGCTGTGGGTTAGAGGTACGGGAGAAGTTCGGCCATGGTTTGAATCAATGCGTCCGCGTCCCGAAGCAGCTCAACCCGCTGTTCGTTATCGCAGTAGCCAACGCAGGGGATACCAGCCGCCCGTGCGGCTCCCAGGTCGGCCGGCGAATCCCCGACGAGCATGGCATTCTCGGGCTCGCTTCCGAGACGACGCATCGCTTCCTTGATAGGAAAGGGATTCGGCTTCATAAGATCTGGCCTTCGTAGGGTCCGACCGACCACCACGGCGACGTACGGCTCAAGTCTTTGCTGTTGGAGGTAGGCGGAGACCGCCTCGGCCGAGTTGTTGCTCACGATGCTTACGGAACGGCCTCGACCAACCGCCGTTTCGATGACCTGCGCCGCAAACGGCGTCGGCGTGGCGCTCTTGGTCGCTTCGACCTCGGCGAGGATCAGAGCGGCTTCGACCTTGTCGAGTAGTTGCTGATCACCGAGCTTGGCTACCGATTGCAGCACTGCGAGCGGGTCGTTAGTGTGCCTGGTCGGAGCGTCGATCGTGACCCCCACCTGGTCCAGCACTTCGCGCAATTTGCTTGCCACAACGAAGTCCGTTACACCAGCAAAAATCGAGCACACAGGGCCGTCGAAGTCGAGAAGTACGCTGGACGACGCCGCAAGGATGCGCTTGATCTGGTCGTCAGACGTCATAGCTGCACCTCGGCGGCGACCGTCGACCAGATCGAATCAAACCACTTCTTCGCCTGATCGACATATTGCGCGCCGTCTGATGGCTCGTCGTCAGCGGTGGTTCGGTGGAACAGCAGCGCATCCTTGCCCATTGGGTCATAGATGGCAACGGGTTCCCCTTCTACCCGTACGGTGTGCTCCACGATGGGATAGAAGCCGAAGAATGCGTCTTGCTCGTTGAGGATGTAGAGCTTGAAAAGTGGTGCGGCGGGATAGAGGCGAACCTCTGCGCTCACCGACTTGACGATCCCGAGGTCGCCAAGCTCTTGGACCGCCTCAACGATGGCTTCGGTGTGGCGTCTCGTGATCCGCATGCTGCGCGCCCGTACGCCAGGATCGTCTTCCTTCGTGCTCACACGGCTTGGTAGGCCGATCGGCCGGTTCAGGTCGGGCAAGAGCATTCGCACCGTAATTGACTCAGGCGTCAAGCGTCCATCTCGGACCTTGTCCAATGGCTCGACTAGTACGCCTTGAAGGGTTTCGCCGGAGAACCCGGCGAAGTCGATGGAGACATGTGGCCGGGTGAACGCCTCTTCGATGTGAGGGCGAAGCCCAATGGGTTTCTGAGTCTGGGCGCGTACATACGAGCCGCTTCCCATGCGGCTCACTATCAGGCGTTCATCTTTGAGGATCGCGAGGGCGGATTTGACGGTCTCGCGGGCAACGCCGTAGCGAACGGATAGCTCGGGCTGGGATGGCAGCTTGTCGCCCGGTTCGAGTTTTTTCGTGCGTATGGCTGCTCGCAGCGCGTTAGCGATCTTCTGGGACGCAGGTCGCGGGTCGTCCACGTCGAGATCGGGAAGTTCTTCCAACTCCATGCCGCAGAGCGTACCCCTGACTAGCCAGGCTAGGAAAAACCGAAAGTTTGGTATTGACCTGACTAGTCAGCTGGCTTACTCTTCTCGATGTAAGCCTGACTAGCCAGGCTAGCCCGGATAGTCAGATCTCGGATTCCGGAAGGAACCCAAGGAAACGGCTTGTCCGCGCCGATGGACCTCCGCGAACAGGTTTCTTGAGAACTACACAGTGACTGCCCGGAATGCAGGGAGATCCGTCTCCCCGATTGCTCCGGATGCGTGTGACCTAGGGGTGGCTCGCAGGTGTCGGCCGTTGACTTGTCCAGCCGCAAGACTTGTCCGCTTGCTCGTAGCCCAACCAAGGGTCACCTCCGACGCCCTTTTGCGTCGCTGATCTGCAAGGCCGGGGAGCGGTCTGGCCTGGAAAACCTCTGACCGCGCCCCGGTTCTCACCCATCCCTGCGGAACAGAAACGAGGTGTATCGCCATGGTCTCATCCATCGCCGCGTCTGTGCGGATTAGCACCCGTGAGAGCGCCGTCTGGCGCAGCTGCGGGTGTGGCGCGTGGGCGCCCATGTCTTCGACCGAGGACCGCTGCCCGGATTGCCGGGGCGGTCATACGCCACGCCGTAACCGGGTGAGGCGTCCTCGTGGAAGGAACTGACGTTTCCGATGGATCTGGATGATTTCGAGATCGGCCCGTCCGATGTAGAGCTGGCCGCGATCGAGCTGGAATGGCCGCTGATCGCGGCCGAGTTGGACTTGGTGGAAGCCGAGATTCGGGTGTTGACCGCCCATGGTGGCCCTACTGACGTGGATTGGCGCCATCTACGCCGTGCGGAACGGCGCCGGCTGCGCGCGCTGGTCGAGCTGCTGGATCTCACTGCGGCTGTTCTCGGCCGGACGCGTGATCGGGTGGTGGCGGGATGACCGATCGTTTGCCTAACGCCATGATCTATGTGGATATCGTCGAGAAGGGCCGCAACGGCTGGCGCATTATCGGGATCTGCCCGGATTCCGTGACTCCAACAGGCAGCCTGCATGTGTACGCCGGCCGTCATGCCAAGGTCCTGGACAGCGGCACCGATGAGGTTATCGTCGGTGGCCATTCGCTTGCCGATGTGCTGCGCAAGCTCGCCGCGAAGGCCGGGATGACGGTCGTCTTGACTGATGAGGCGACCTGGCACGAACGCCGGTTCACGCCCGAGGCGGTGGCCTGATGAAAGGCCGTTTCCCGGTGCCTTTGGCCCCAGACGATTTCCGGTTCGGATTCGCGCTCACCTTTGAGGTGGCCAGGTTGTTAGCCGCATACGGCTATCCGAACATCCTCAGCTTTTACGACGGTGCTGTAACCGACTTCGATCGGCTCCAGCACTTGCTTTTCCGGTTCCTCTACACCGATCCGTCCGCCGGCTCCAGGAGCACCTCGCAGGCGGACCCTAGCTCCTTGCCGAGCAACCACCACGACACCGACACGAGGGAGGCATCGAGATGAGCCTGGATCTGGACAGGATTTCCGCTTGGTGGCAGGCGAATTGGCCGATGCTGCGAGTTCCAGTGGGTGCCGTGTTGGCGTTGGTGTTGCTGGTGCTACTGGCCCGCCGAGTTCGCACCTCCGGGGTGTCGGCCGTGGCCGCCTCGATCGCTACCCCACTGGTGCTGGCATGGGAGGCCCAGGGCGTGTTCACGTTGGCGCGCATGATGGGCGTCCCCGTGGCCCCTGCCGTGGTGCTCTCCGGGGTCACCGGCGCGGTGTTGGTCACCCTGGCCTCCCGAGCCCACGAGCACTACAAGCGGCACAACACGCTCGGCCCGAACGGGCGACTGGTGTGGGTGGTGGCGACCCCGATGGGTCTGGTGGTGGCGCTTTCGGCGCACAGCCTGGCTGAGGGCGCGTTGCGGATCATCCTGCCGTTGCTGGCCGCAACGGTGTGGTGGTCGCAGTACCTACCCGACGAACCCCACGGCATCACTGGGACGCAGCGTCGTGGAACGTGGCGATGGACGCCGCGCCGAATCGGCGTGACCCTCGGGCTGCTCGACCCGACCGATATGGACCTGGACCAGGTGCACGCCGAGCGTCAGGTCCGCCGTCTAACCGCGACCGCGCACAAGCTGCATCACGGCGGACGGATATGGCGCGGGTTGCGGGCCGCGCGGCTGCGTCGCCTCGGTCTGCTGGCGACAGCGGAGATGGTCGCCGAGGTTGCGCGACGCGTCGAGCTGGTGCACCAGATAGAGGGTTTGACCCGCCCTGGAACCGTCGCCCTTGAAGCACCAAATCGACTGCCCGCCAACGACAATAGCGCCGACAGCGCGCCTGCACGCAAGACGACAGCAGCAGGCAAGGTGCAGCGCGGTTCTACGGCGGAGCGTGTCGCCAAAGTCGCCGCGAGGATGCCGACAGCGACCCCTGCGCAGATCGCTGCGAAGGCTGGTGTTTCCGAGCGCACGGTGCAGCGATACCGGTCGCAAGCCAACTCGGGCAACACGTCTGAGTCTGTCGCGGATCTGGCGACAGCCACGGCGTAACCACGGTGGCCGTGAGCGTGCGAGCCGAACCCTAAAGAGCGCGGGGTTCGGCTCGCTGCGCTGGTCGCCACCGTGGCGACCGTCCCGAGAGGAGCAATCTCGCGATGGCCAACGACACCACTATCACGATCACCGGCAACCTGACCGACAACCCGGACTATCGCTTCACCCCCAACGGAGTCGCGCTCGTCCGGTTCACCGTCGCGTCCACCCCGCGCGTCTTCGATCAGAAGGCCAACCAGTGGCGCGATGGCAAGCCACTGTTTCTCAACTGCACCGCATGGCGGGACATGGCCGAAAACATCGCCGAGTCACTGGCCAAAGGCGCTCGCGTCGTGGTGACCGGCAAGCTGCACCAGACGGAGTGGGAAAGCCCGGAAGGTGAGAAGCGACGCGGGTTCCAGCTCGACGTGGACGACATCGGCGCCTCGCTGAAGTACGCCCGCGCCAAGGTGATGAAGCTGACCCGGCAGACGGCGCCCGGCGCTAACGGAAACAGCGGAAGCGCCTCAGCGGACGACCCGTGGGCTAACAATGGCGACGCTGAGCCGCCCTTCTAACACGGGCCAATGCCGTTGCCTAGCAACAAATTCTCCACCGGGGCGTGACCATCGGGCCTGGAAAACCACAGGTCACGCCCCTTCCCCTCTCGCGAAGGAGAGAGCTACATCATGACAGTGCGCGTGCACAACTCTGCGACCGATCTCGCCATACGACTGTATGAGCTGACCGGGTGGGCAGAGCATCGCGTCGAGCAGGACTTCCACCCACGGCGCGTTCTCGAAGACCTTCTTGACCGGCTGGAAGAGCTGGCCGACCAGCTCCACCCTGACGGAGGTGTCCGGTGACTCAGATGCGCTTGCTGCGCCAGCCAAAGAACACCCCAATCCGGGTGGCCTATCGGTTCGTGTCAGGCCGCCCGCTGGACGGCATTGCCCGTACCGATTGCGGCTACCTGCGCCCTGGCAAGCGGGCGCTGACCGTCACCGGCCACGCCACAGCCTGGGCCATGCTGCCCGGCTGGAAACGCCAATTGGTGCGCCTCGGGACACCGGGCGTAGCCGGAGGCGCGTGGTGGACGTACACCACCTATCCGACCCTGACCACAACGACCGTGGCTGTACTGGCTGGTGCGCAAGCCGTGCGCGTGGCGCGACGGGCACGGCGTGCGTGGCGGATGCGCCGGTTCAACGCCACCTACATCGCTCCGACCTTGGCCGCGTTGGCCGGCACGCTCGGCGACGCCCCGGTACGTCTGCACGTCTCTCCGGACCTGGGCGACCTGGTGCCCCGGCTGGCCCGACCGATGAGCCCAGCAGAAACAGCGGTGCGTGCCTGGTACGGCCAGCACCTAGAGCCAGTGGTGCGATGGCTGCCCGATCAGGCAATGCGCGGCTGGTGGAAAGTGCAGCAGGCGACCGCACCGCTCACGGCAAAGCTCGACCTGTTTCGGGTACCCAAGCCAGAAGCGACCGGCCCGAGCATCGAGCTGGTCACCGCGGTTCCCTACCTGACCGCCGAGCAACGCGGCTACATCTCAGCCGTGGTCGGCGCGAAGATACCGGCCAGTGACCTGGTAGAGCGCTGGGACCAGGTCGGCACGAACGTCACCGCCACCTGGACGGTACGGAAGCGTCCACCGAGCAGGGTCGGTTACGCCGACCTGGAGGCGCGGCTGACTCGGCTCAAAGAGTGGGAGTTCATGCTCGGCCTGGGCGCCGGTGACAAGCCAGTCATCGTCAGCCTGCGTGAGGATTCCCCACACATCGCCTGCTCGGCCGGTTCCGGCGCGGGCAAGAGCGTTTTGGCGCAAACCGTTGCGGTGCAAGTGCTTGCCCGGGGTGGTCAGGTCGTCATCCTTGACCTGAAAGGCTCGCACCGGTGGGCGCTCGGTTTGCCCGGCATCGTGTACTGCACCACCCCGGAGCAGATGCATCACGCCTTGGTCCAGCTCGACCAACTCGCCGAGCAACGCAATGCCCGTGCATTGCAGGAAGCCGAGGACTGGGACCCCGGGCCGCGTGTGCTGGTCGTCGCCGAAGAACTCAACGCCACCTTCGCCAAGCTGAAGGACTACTGGGCCGACCACCGGCCGCACGGCGGGCCGAAGGTCTCGCCAGCGGTGCGCGGCTTCCGCAATCTGCTGTTCATGGGCCGGTCCGCCAAGGTGAACGTGTTCGCCGTGGCGCAGATGCTAACCGCCAACACGACCGGCGGGCCGGAGTCGCGGGAGAACTTCGCGATCCGTGCCTTGGCGCGGTACACCCGCAACAACTGGCAGATGCTTGCCCCCGAGGCAGGCATGCCGCGCGCCTCGCGGGTGCTGGGCCGGTGGCAGATCGTCGCGGCCGGAACGGCTACAGAGTGTCAGGTGGTCTACCTCAGCGCGGCTGAGGCTCGGTTACTTGTGCACAAGCTGTCCCCGGGCACGCGGTCACCCCTGATCGCCGTTAACCAGGAAATGTCCCCGAGACACGAAGACAGCGGGGACAACAGCGACAGCGGCACACCACCTGACCCACTCAGCGAATGCATCACGCTGCGTGAGGCAGTGGAGCGCGGCATTGCACCGTGGGCGTTCGACGCGACCAAGAAACGGCTCCAGCGAGCCCGCAAGGCGGGCCGTCCCAACCTGCCCACACCAGTCGGCAAGGACGGCACCGCTGACCTCTATCGCGTTGGTGACCTCATCATCTGGATTGAAAGCGAGCTGGTGCCATGAACGGCTGGCAATGTCCCGATTGGTGCGCGGCAGACCACCAATGCACTGTGCGGCAAGGCTCACCGGCTGGTGTGCACCGTTCCGACCCGATCCGCTGGACAACGGCGTACGGATCGCTTGTGGCCGTGCGCAATCGCGACCTCAGCGGTCGTGACTGGCTGGAGGTGCACGCGCACGCCCGCCTCGGCGAGCGCAGCGACGTACCCACCCAGGAGCAAGCCTCCCGCCCCGCCGTTGAGGTGGACCTGGCTATCAGGCGCAGCGTCCTGCCGAAAGTGAAGACACGGCCGGCGATCCCGAGAGGCGGGCGCGGATGAACTGCCTGACAGGCGCGCTTCGCGCGCTCACGATCGATGGCCAGCTCACATCAGGGCTGGCCACATTTATGCCACACAGGAAGGAGCACGCATCATGAGCGCTGTCCTGACCGCCGCGCTCGCGTACGCCGCCACAGGATGGCCGGTGTTTCTGCTCGGCCGCAGTAAACGCCCGCTCGCCAACTGTGCCAACTGCTCCACCAACGGTGAACCAGGCACGCACGACCCGCAAGCCTGCAAATGCGTTACATGCCATGGGTTCTACGCCGCTACTCGCGACCGGCGGAGCATCAAGCGCATGGTGGCCATAGTGCCTTCAGGCATGCTGGCCATCCGTACCGGCGCAGCCTCTGGCCTGGTGGTGGTCGACGTAGACCCTGGCAAAGGCGGTAGTGAAACCCTTCTCACGCTGGTAAAGCGCGGACTATGCCCACCAACGCGGTTCGTCCGTACTGGTTCCGGTGGGTTGCATCTGTACTACCAGCACCCCGGAGCGCACAGCAAGATTCCCAATAGCGCGGGAAAGCTTGGGCCGGGCATAGACGTTCGTGGCGATGGCGGCTACGTGGTCGCTCCGCCCAGCGTGCATCCACGGACGCGCCAAACCTACGACTGGGCCGATGAGCGAGCGGCGATAGAGGAGATGGCCCCCGCGCTGGCCGCCCTCTGCATAACGCCCGATCCGCCGGCCGCGCCCACCGCCGGCCGACCATCGAGCCTGCGCAGCGCGGGGGCCATCTCCTATCCCGATCGGCTACTAGCCGCGCTACTGAACAAGGTCCGGACGGCTCCACCAGGACGCCGCCGCGTCACCCTGTACGGCTGCGCCCGAGGCGTGGCACGCATGGTCGCCGCTGGGGTGATCGGCCCGATCGATGGCCAGGCTGCCCTTCTGGAAGTGGGGCTGGCCGTAGGCCAGACCGAACGCTCTGCTCTCGCCGCCATCACCGGCGGATTCGCAGATGAAGGAGTCATCTTATGACCCGAAACCCCAAGCCCACCATCGATGGCTCGGCGCTGCTCGACCGACTCCGCGAAACAATCCGCTGTTACGTCATCCTCCCGAGCACCGAGGCTCTGGACGCCGTGACGCTGTGGGTAGCGGCCACGCACGCCATCACCGCCTGGGCGTGTGCACCCAGGCTGGTTATCCGGGCACCGGAAAAGCGTTGCGGCAAAAGCAGATTGCTGGATCTGGCCGAGGCAGCCAGCCACAACCCACTGATGACCGTCAACACCAGCCCAGCCGCGATCATCAGATCCATCAGCAACGACAACCCTCCGACCCTGCTCATCGACGAGTACGACACCATTTTCACCAAGGCCGGAGACAACGAAGACCTACGCGGGCTCATCAACGCCGGATTCCAGCGCAACCGACCCGCCCGCCGCTACGACCCCAACACCCGGCAGGTCGAAAACCTAGAAACCTTTGCCATGGTTGGCATGGCCGGCATCGGCGCCGCACCCGACACCATCGAGGACAGAGCCGTGGTCATCCACATGCGCCGCCGCGCCAAAGACCGCGAGAAGGTTCAACCATGGCGGATCATGCGAGACCGGCCGAAGGTCGAAGCAATCGGCAACGAACTGAACGCATGGCTGGCCCCTCACCTCGATCAGCTGCGCGACACCGTCCCGGTCATGCCGGTGGAGGACCGCGACGCTGACACCTGGGAGCCACTGATCGCTATCGCCGACCTAGCAGGCGGAGAGTGGCCCATCCGTGCTCGAACCGCAGCCGTCGCCCTCACCGGTGCCCGGGAGGAGACCGCTATGACCAGCGACCGGATACGGCTACTTGCCGACTGCCGGACCATCTTCACCACAGCCGGGCACCAGGCCGAAACCCTACCCACCACGCACATCATCGAGCAGCTGAAGGCGATGGACGAGTCACCCTGGCTCGACCTCAGCCCACACAAGCTCGGCGGGCTGCTAAGGGACTTCGGGATCAAGTCCGACACGATCCGGTTCCCGACCGGCCAAGCCAAAGGCTACCGGCGAGCCGACTTTGCCGATGCATGGGACCGCTATTGCGACGTCGAAAGCTCGACCTTGGCCGAGGAAGCGTACCAGCCGTACCAAGCGTCCCAGCCCAGCTCAGAGACGGTACGCATGCGGAGCCGGTACGGATCGAAGCGTACCGCTCAAGATTCCGTACCTGGCCTGACCAGCGATGCGACCGTTGGTACGGATGGTACGGAGACCCCACGCGACGCGGGCAACGCATCGACACCAACGCATGGTCATCTCCGGCTCGTGGATGGCGCGCAATGACCACCCAAACACGAGCAGACCTATACAAAGACACCAGATCATGCCAGATCTTGGCTCAGCGACGCACTCAGAGCGATTCTCACGGGCTCCGGTCCACATGCGACCGAACGCGAACGAGCGGAACAAGATCAGGCCCCGGCGCACGCCTTCCCAAGCATCACGCCGAGGCCGCGACCCCCTCTAGCCAACAAGCCGAAAGGAGTAGCCCAATCATGACAACCGATGCTCCTGCGCGGAATCGCCCGAGAGAGGCTAAATCCGGCGGTCTCCTCAAGCTCGCCGAAGTGCTTGCCGAGATAGGCGTTACCCGTTCGACCTTCTACGACTGGCGCGCCAAGCGGAAGGCGCCCCGCTGCCATCGCCTGCCTAACGGCGAACTGCGCGTCAAGCGCACCGAGCTGGATCGCTGGCTGGAGAACCTTGAGGAGGCAGCGTGACGCGCAAGCAGAACCCTGCTGACCTTGGGGAGTGGCAGCTCAGCCATGATGTCCGGATCTGGAAGATCCGCGAACGGGAAGCAAGGGCAGGCAAGAGCAGCAACGTCAAGAAACCGAAGAAGTCATACGTCGTGCGCTGGACGGTCGGCCCGAAGGAACATCAGGGCACATATGCGACTCGCGCGCTGGCGGATGCGGAGCGTGCGAAGCTCATCGGCCATCAACAGCGCGGAGCGGCATTCGACATCATCACGGGACAGCCTGAGCCGCTCCTCCGTCAGCGCCAATCTCGCACCTGGTACGAGCACATGTGTTCCTACGTGGACATGAAATGGCCGCGACTAGCACCGAAGTCGCGGCGGTCAATCGCGGATGCGCTCGCGACCGTTACTCCGGCTCTGGCACTGAATCCGGCCGCTTCTCCGGATGGGTTGCGTGCCTTGGTTTATCACTGGGTGGCGAACCTACCGGCGCGGGAGGTGGGACCACCACCCGATCACCTCCGCAGTGAGGCGAAGTGGTTGGAGCGCAACAGCATTCAACTCGCGCTGCTGGCGGATCGCACACGTGGTGCGGAAATCACCCGTCGGGCGCTCGACCGGCTTACGTTAACGACGAACGGCGCCAAGGCAGCGCCGAACACCGTTGCGCGCAAGAAGGCGGTCTTCTTCAATGCACTTGAATACGCCGTCGAGTTGGGCTTGCTGCCAGCGAACCCCATCGAGCATGTCTCCTGGCGGGCGCCCAAGACGACGGAGATGATCGAGCGCACGGCTGTCGTGAACATGCAGCAAGGGCGTGCGCTGCTTGCCGCAGTCGCTGCGCAGGGCGAGATGGGCAAGCGGCTAAGGGCTTTCTTCGCCGTGATGCTCTACAGTGCCCTGCGGCCCGCCGAGGCGATCGACCTGAGGAAACAACAGCTCGTGAACATGCCGGCGTCGGGATGGGGAGAGTTGTTGCTTCGCAGGTCGAAACCTCGGTCAGGGCGAGCGTGGACCGACTCCGGCGCATCCCGTGAGGCACGTGGGCTCAAGCATCGGGCTGAAGGCGACACGCGGCCGGTTCCAGCCCATCCTGAACTGGTGCAGATCATCGCCGAGCACATCGAGGAGTTCGGCTTCGGGCCTGAGGAATACCTCTTCACCGGCCCGCGAGGTGGGCTCATCGACGAGAACACCTACCTCCCGATCTGGCAAGCGGCCCGCCGCGCGGTCCTCACCGCGACCGAGCTGGGGTCGAAGTTGGCCCGCCGACCGTACGACCTTCGCCACACCGCTGTGAGCACCTGGCTCAACGCCGGTGTTCCTCCTACCCAGGTGGCGGAGTGGGCGGGCCACAGCGTGACTGTGCTCCTCAAGGTCTATGCCAAGTGCATCGTCGGGCAGGATGCCGCCGCCCGCGCACGGATTGAGGAGGCGCTCAGACCCGAGGAGGAGAACAGAAAGGCCAGAGAGCAGGGCTAATGGTTCGTGATCTCGCGATACCCCATATGCCTGCGTATTGCCCGCAAAGTAGCCGTACATGACCGTCCGGGCCGGACATTCTCGGTCGGACATCTACGCAAGACAGGGCCGGTATCCATGACCTATGGGATACCGGCCCTGGACTGCTTTCTCGTTGGTGGGTGGCGGAGGGTGTGAGATTCGAACCCACGGTTTCTGTCCGCTGACACCCCGGCCGCTCGAGGGGAACGGATCAGCTGTAGAAGGTGGCGTTTTCTAGCGTCAGATCTATCGCCAAGATTCCAGTATCGAGACCGATGACGAGGCGCGTTGAGGTCGGGGCAAGGCTCAAGACTGGATGATGTGTCGGAATCGCAATTGCGTGGCGCGCCGTGGCCGGATCCCACAGCCGCACCGTGCGATCGATGCCGCCGCTGGCCAGCAGGGTGCGACCCTCCACCGTGACCGGGCACAACGCGTACACCCCGCCGGTGTGGCCCTCCAGCACCCGCTGCGCGGTGCCCGTGGCCGGATCCCACAGCCGCACCGTGCGATCGTCGCCGCCGCTGGCCAGCAGGGTGCGACCCTCCACCGTGACCGGGCACAA
>Ga0075428_100005600_pt1 | contig 13950 bp, 16 predicted proteins | sample RhiMetdeltSRZDD2_FD_75291 | JGI IMG/M metagenome (GOLD analysis project Ga0075428, IMG submission 75291) | Populus rhizosphere microbial communities from Tennessee, USA - Rhizosphere MetaG P. deltoides SRZDD2 | ecosystem: Host-associated > Plants > Roots > Rhizosphere > Soil | place: USA...
CGTGCTCTCGGCCCACACGGCCATCGGCCTCGGGACGCTGACCGGCGGCTGGCGCATCGTCAAGACGATGGGATCCAAGATCACGCGCTTGCAGCCCGTCGGCGGCATGGCGGCCGAATCCGGGGCGGCCATCACACTGTTCGCCACCTCGGCCGCCGGCATCCCCGTCTCGACCACCCACACCATCACCGGCGCCATCGTCGGCGTCGGCGCGGCCCGCCGGTTGTCGGCGGTGCGCTGGGGGGTCGCAGGCCGGGTCGTGTGGGCCTGGATCCTCACCATCCCCGGATCGTTCGCCATCTCCTGGCTGACCTTCCACGCGGTCGACCTGGTCTCGTGAGGCGCTGATGGACCGGCGAGCGATCTTCTTCCTGGGCGCAGCTGCCGTCTGCCTCCTGCTCGTCCCCCTGTCCGACGGCTACGCCTGGGTCGCGACAGCGACCGGGATCGTCTACCTGCTGCTCAGCCTCGGATCCTGGCTCGACACCCGCTCACGCCGCCGACCATGAGCGCCGGGATCGCCCCGATCGCCCAACCCGGCGTCCTCCTCCGCGACTGACCCGATTTGCGCGGCCGGTCAGGTGCCGGCCCACGCGACGTCGTCGACCGCGAGCCACGGCGCCACCGCGACGGCAGTGGGCGTCACCCCGGCGAAGGCCATGACGTCGCGATGGAGGTGGGACTGGTCGACGTAGCCGCTGTCCGCCGCCACCCGGGCGGCGCTGTGGCCGGCGGCGAGGCGGTGGGCGGCGTGGTCGAAGCGGACCAGCTGGGCGGCGCGCTTGGGGGTGAGGCCGATCTGGGACCGGAACCGGGACCACAAGCGCTTCCGGCTCCATCCGACCCTGGCGGCCAGCTGGTCGACCCGAACCTGCCCGCGGCGGGTGACCATCTGCCCCCAGGCCAAGGCGACCTCCGGGTCGACAGGCCGTCCTGCCTCGTAGCGACGACCGAGCGCGGCCTCCACGATCGCGAACCGGTCGTCCCACGACACGGCGGCGCGCAGTTCCTCCCGAGTTCGCGGGGCGTCGCGACCCCAGAGGTCATCGAGGGCGACCACCGTCCCGCTCAGCTCCGGGGAAGCGCCGAGGACGGCGTGCGCGACCACCGGCGACAGCCGCACCTGCAGGCACTCGATGTCCCGGCCGAGCGCTCGCACCGCGCCCGGAGCCAGCCCGGCGACCACGCTGCCACGCTCCTGACGACCGGTCGCCTCGTCGACGACGAGCAGCCCCTCGCCGATGTCGACGGCCACCGTGACCGCCGGATGCGGGAGTGTCCTGAGGTCGATGGGGTCACCGCCGCGAGCGCGGAACCCGGCCATGCTGACCCCCGGCAGCCGGCCGGGCCGGGACGGGCAGGCGATGTCCCACACGGCCGCGGCCTCACGAGCCGACTCGGCGGACCCCATGCCGCCAGGCTACGAGCCACCACCCCGGGCCGGCGCACCGCGACATTTCTCCAAGACGCGACCCCGCCCGCTGGCCGACGCTGACGACCGGCACCCGAACAGGAAGGACTTCCCGCGATGCGCCACCCGATCGACCCGTTCACCCCCGCCGTTGAGCTCGCCGCGGCCATCCGCCGCAAGGAGGTCAGCCCGGTCGAAGTGGCCGACACCTACCTCGACCGGATGGACCGGCTCGACGGCCGGCTCAACGCGTTCTGCCACCGGGCCGACGACGACGTCCGCAAGGCTGCGTCGGCCGCCGCCGATGCGGTGGTGCAGGCCACCTCGCCCGAGGAGCTCCCGCCGTTCCACGGCGTGCCGCTCCCGATCAAGGACCTCCTCGATGTGGCTGGCTGGCCGACGTCCCACGGGTCCGCCGGTGCCAGCCAGGCGCCCGCCGCAGCATCGGACCCCGTGGTGCAACGGTTCGTGGACGCCGGGTTCGTGCTGCTCGGCAAGACCACGACCTCCGAGTTCGGCACCGTGCCCTTCACCGAGAGCGAGGCCTTGGGCATCTCCCGCAACCCCTGGGACCCGGACCGCACGCCCGGCGGATCGTCGAGCGGCGCGGGCGCGGCCGTCGCCGCCGGGATGGCGCCCATCGCCCACGGCGGTGACGGCGGTGGGTCGATCCGCATCCCCGCCTCGTGCAACGGCCTCGTCGGGCTCAAGCCCACCCGCGGCCTGGTCACCAACCTGACCATCGACCTCGAGGGCCTCGCCACGAGCGGTGTGCTCACCCGCACGGTGGCCGACACCGCGGCCGCCCTGGACGTGCTCGCCCGCCACGACCCGGCCGCATGGTGGTCGCCCCCAACTCCGCAGACGTCGTTCGCCGAAGCGATGACGGTCCCACCGACCGGGCTGCGGATCGGTGCGCTCGTCGACTCCCCGATCGAGGGGCTGAGCGTGGACGCGGCGTGCGCGGCGGCGGTCGACGCCACCCTCGCGACCCTCGAATCAGCCGGCCACCAGCTCGTCGACGCTCCCCTGCCGCTGCCCCCCACCGACGAGCTCGTCGCGGCGTTCGCCATCATCTGGAACGTCGGCGGCGCCGGGATCGTGCTCGCCGACCCCGACCGCGTCGAGCCCCACAACCGGGCCCTGCGCGACGCCGCACGAGCCATCGACTCCTGGACCTACGCGCAAGCCGCCAGGAGGACCCAACTCCTGTCGCGGCGCATCGTCGAAGCCTTCGTCACGGGCTTCGACCTCCTCGTCACGCCCACCATGGCCTGCCTCCCGCCACCCGTCGGCGCCTGGCGAGCCGGCACCGACGACGACCCCCTGATGGCCCTGCTGAACAGCTACCCGATGGCCGTGTTCACCTCGCTGTTCAACGTGACCGGCCAACCGGCGATATCGGTCCCCGTCCACCACGACGACACCACCGGCCTACCCGTCGGCGTACACATCGTCGCCGCACCGTGGCGCGAAGACCTCCTCCTCCAGGTGTCCCACACCCTCGAGCTCGAACACCCCTGGACCGATCGCCGCCCAGCGATCATCTGACGCCGGTTGACTACAGGCGATATATCTGCTCGAGGACGTCAAACGGCAGCTGTACGCCATCCTCGCCAGCGGCCCGACCCGAGATTGACCGCAGATGAGGCCCGACGGGACCGAAGGAGAAGGTGAACGCATGGGCAGCTACGTGCTGGATCTCCGGGAGATCGACCAGTCGCAGGTCGCAGTGGTCGGCGGCAAGGCCGCGCATCTGGGCGAGCTGGCGCGGATGGAAGGCATCCGCGTGCCGGCCGGGTTCTGCGTGACGACGGAGGCCTTCCGGCGCATCATGGCGGACGCCCCGTCGATCGACGATCGACTGGATCGGCTGTCGCACCTGAGCCCGGACGACCGGGAGGCGGTTGCCACGCGCAGCGCGGAGATCCGACGGACCCTCGAAGGGATCGCCATCCCTGACGAGCTGGCGGCGGCGATCACCGGTGCGATCGCCCGGCTCGGCGAGGGCGCGGCCTACGCCGTCCGATCGAGCGCGACCGCGGAGGACCTGCCGGGGGCCTCGTTCGCCGGCCAGCAGGACACCTACCTGAACGTCGTGGGGCCCGCGGCGATCCTCCAGCACGTCAGCCGGTGCTGGGCCTCGCTGTTCACCGAGCGGGCCGTGACCTATCGCCTGTGGAACGGGTTCGACCACCGGACGGTCCACATGGCCGTGGTCGTGCAGCAGATGGTCTTCCCGCAAGCGGCCGGCGTCCTCTTCACGGCCGACCCCGTCACGTCCAACCGGAAGGTCTCCTCGGTGGAGGCCAGCTTCGGCCTCGGCGAGGCCCTCGTCTCCGGCCGGGTGAACGCCGACGTCTACAAGGTGCGCGACGGCGACATCATCGCCAAGGCGGTCGCCGCCAAGCAGCGTGCGATCTACGCCTCACCGGCTGGCGGAACCCACGAACAGCCGATCGAGCCGACGCAGCAGGAGCAGCCAGCGCTGACCGACGCACAGGTCGTGCAGCTCGCGGAGCTGGGCCGACGGATCGAGGCGCACTTCGGCGGCCCCCAGGACATCGAATGGTGCCTGGTCGACGACGGCTTCCAGATCGTCCAGAGCCGGCCCATCACGACACTGTTCCCCATCCCGGAGGTTGGCGACCGAGCCAACCACGTCTACGTCTCGGTCGGTCATCAGCAGATGATGACCGACGCCATGAAGCCTCTGGGGCTGTCGTTCTGGCTGCTGACGACCCCCGCACCGATGGTCGAGGCCGGCGGGAGGTTGTTCGTCGACGTCACCCAGCGCCTGGCGTCGCCCGCGAGCCGCGCCGGCCTCGTCGAGGGCCTCGGGAAGTCCGACCCGCTGATCGGGGACGCGCTGCAGACCGTCGTCGACCGCGGCGACTTCGTCCCGTCGCTCCCGGACGAGGGTCCCAGCGCTCCGGCCGCAGCCGGCACGCCAGCTCCGATCGAGACCGATCCGGCCATCGTCACCGAGCTGATCGGACGCACCGAGGCCTCCATCGCCGCGGCGAAGCGCGACATCCGCACGAAGTCCGGCCCTGCGCTGTTCGACTTCATCCTGGCGGACATGCAGGAGCTGAGGCGGATCCTGTTCGATCCGCGAAGCCACCAGGTGTTCATGACGGCGATGGAAGCGACGTGGTGGCTCAACGACCACCTGCAGGAGTGGCTGGGCGAGAAGAACGCGGCCGACACGCTCACACAGTCCGTCCCCCACAACGTCACGTCGGAGATGGGGCTGGCGCTCCTCGATGTCGCGGACGTGATCCGCCCGCACCCGGGAGTCGTCGCCTTCCTCCACGATGTCAGCGACGAGGGCTTCCTCGACGAACTGGCCAAGCTCGAGGGCGGACCAGAGGCACGCGACGCCATCCAGGCCTACCTCGACAGGTACGGCATGCGTTGCGTCGGCGAGATCGACATCACCAGGCCACGCTGGAGCGAACGTCCCACCACGCTCCTGCCCATGATCCTCGCCAACGTCAAGAGCTTCGAGCCGGGCGCCGGTCACCGCCGCTTCGAGGAAGGGCGGCAGGAGGCGTGGGAGAAGGAACAGGAGCTGCTGGAGCGGTTGCGAGCCCGGCCGGACGGGGAGCGGAAGGCCGAAGAGACCAAGCGGATGATCGATCGCGTCCGGACGTTCATCGGGTACCGGGAGTATCCGAAGTACGGCATGATCAGTCGCTACTTCGTGTACAAGCAGGCCTTGCTGGAGGAGGCCGAGCGCCTGGTGCAGGCCGATGTGCTTCGTGAGAAGGAAGACATCTTCTTCCTGACGTTGCAGGAGCTTCACGAGGTCGTGCGCACGAACCACCTCGATGACGAGCTCATCCGGCGGCGCAAGGACGCCTTCAGGTCATATCAAGCGCTCACGCCACCCCGGGTGCTCACATCGGACGGCGAGGCCCTCGCCGGAGCGTACCGACGCGACGACCTGCCGCCCGGTGCGCTGGTCGGCCTGCCGGTCTCTGCCGGGACCATCGAAGGGCGGGCCCGGGTCATCCTGGACCTGGCCGAGGCCGATCTCGAACCGGGCGACATCCTGGTCACGGCCTACACCGACCCCAGCTGGTCGCCCCTGTTCGTCGCGATCACGGGCCTGGTGACCGAGGTCGGGGGCCTGATGACCCACGGCGCAGTGATCGCACGGGAGTACGGCCTGCCAGCCGTCGTCGGGGTAGAGCACGCCACGCAGCTGATCCAGGACGGGCAGCGGATCCGTGTCAACGGAACCGACGGGTACATCGAGGTCCTCCCCGCGACGTGACGAGGCGAGCCTCTCGCGCCCGTCGTCAGCTGGCGCGGTGCCGGGCTCGCAGCACGATGTCGTCGATGTGATGGGAAGAGGCGGCCCCGGCCGGTCGGGGCCGCTTCTCGTGGACCTCGATCTCCCATGCCGGTGAGCTGGCCAGCGCGGCTGCGAAGTCGTCGACCCGCACGTAGGCGTCGGGGTCGAAGGGCTGGCTGTGGGCGAGCGTGTCGATGGAGGCACGCATCGGCTCGAGGTCATGACCGACCACGAGCAGCGTGCCGCCGGGAGCGACCGCGTCCAGGAGGTTGCAGACCGCGCGGTCGTCGGGCGTGCGGGGGATCGATGCGTACTGGGCCGACACGAGGTCGAACGCTCCGGCGTCGAACGCGTCGAGTGCGTTCGCGTCGGCGTGATCGCACTCGACGCGTGCACCGCGGCGCTCGGCCTCGGCGGCGAGGCGGGCGAGGGCGCGCTCTGAGATGTCGTTCGCGGTCACGCTCCAACCCTGCTCGGCCAGCCAGAGCGCGTCGCCGCCCTCACCGGCGCCGACGTCGAGTGCTCGGCCGGGGGTGAGGCCACTGGTCTCGTTGACGAGTGTGCCGTTGGGGTTGCCGCTCCACATCCGGTCGCCCCGGTAGCGGTGGTCCCAGTCGGCCTGGTTGGCCGATGGTCGGGCTGCGGCTCGGACGTCGTCGTCGGCGAGGCTGAAGCTGATGATGGCGCCGACCCGGCTGCCGTTGGCGGCGGCCTGCAAGACCTGCTGGGTCGGGTCGGTCACGTTGCCCGCGGCGTAGAGGCCTGGCACCGCCGTCGCCCCGGTCTCGTCGGTCTCGACGACGTCGCCGAGCCCGTTCGGGTGCGGCACGGTTCGGAGCCCGAGCGGTGCGAAGGGCTCGGCGCGCACAGTGAACCGCGGGCCGACGACGACGGCGCCGGCTTCGATGCGTTCGTCGTCGGCCAGCTCGACGCCCGAGAGGTTCCCGTCGTCGTCGGTGACGATGCGACGCACGTGCCCCTGGACGATCTCCACCCCGGCCGCCTGCAAGGCATCGATCTCGGCGCGATCCACGTCGACGTCATCGTGGAGGACGAGGGTGAGCCGGCCGGTCAGCTGGCGGAACAGCCCGGCGGTGGGGAGCCACATCGGGTGGGTGACGATCTGGACGACGGGCAGGTCGCGGACCTCGAAGCCGTGACAGAACGGGCAGTGGACGACGTCGCGGCCCCACCGTTCGGCAAGCCCCTCGATGTCCGGGAGCTCGTCCACCAGACCGGTCGCGGCGAGCACCCGTCGAGCGACGATGGAGTGGCCGCCGACGAGCTCCACGCGGAAGCGGTCGTCGTCCCCGCGAACCACTCGAGTGACGCGCCCGCCGAGGACCTCGCCGCCGTAGCTGCGGACCTCCTCACGACCGACGGCGGTCAGCTCCGACGGCGGAAGGCCCTCACGACCGAGGTAGCCGTGCATGTGTGCGGCGGGGGCGTTGCGGGGCTCGCCGGCGTCGACGACGATCACCGACCGACGCTGGCGTCCGAGCACGAGCGCCGCCGCGAGTCCGGCGGCCGAACCGCCGACGACGGCGACGTCGCAGTGCCGCTCGATGGTGCGCGGGGTGTGGTCAGTCATGGCCTCGACGATAGGGTCCTATCCGATATGCGCACGAGCTCTTGCGAGATTCGCAAGAGCGTCCGGGGGAGCGATGGCCGAGCCGAACGAGATCGAACACGTGGTTCGGACCCGGCTGCGAAGCCTTCGGAACACGCTGGGCCTGTCGCTCGACGAGCTGGCGGCCCGCACGAACCTCAGCCCCTCGACGCTCAGTCGGATCGAGACCGGCAAGCGGACGATCAGCCTCGACATCCTGCTGCCGCTCGTAGCGGCCCTCCAGGTCGACCTCGATGCGCTCCTCGACGTACGCAGCGACGACGATGTGGTCATCCGCCCGGCGCCGAGCACCTCTGGCGAGCGCACGACCTGGATGTTGAGCCGAGCGACCGGCAGCACGATCGCTCTCAAGCTGCGACTCGAACCGACATCCAGGAAGAGCGAGCAGCGGGTCCACCCCGGTCACGACTGGTTCTTCGTCCTCGAGGGGCGAGTGTGCCTGTCGCTCGGCGACCGCGAGATCCTCGTCGAGACCGGCGAGGCCGCCGAGTTCGGCACGATGACACCGCACACCTTCGCCGCCATCGACGGCCCGGCCGAGCTCATCATGATCTTCGACCGCGACGGCCAGCGCGCCCACGTCCATCACGACACCGACAGCCACCCCACGACCTAGTCCTGGCCGGCCTCGACTCCCCCAGGCGTCGCGCTCGGGCTTGGGGTCAGCGCGGGTAGGTGGTGAGGTCGACGGCCTTCACGGTGGCCCAGACCGTGGTGCCCGGCGTCAGGTCGAGCTCGGCGACCGCGGCCGGGGTTACCTCGGCGGTGACGGGGACGGGTCCGGTGAGGGTGACGCGGACGCGGTCGCGGTCGATCTCGAGGTCGGTGACGGTGCTGGTCCAGGTGTTGCGGGGGCTGCCTTCGGGCTGGTGGCGGTGCAGGGCGATGGCCTGGGGGCGGATGGCGACGGCGACGTCGGGGCCGGGAAGGGGGTCGGCGACGGTGAGCTCGGCCCCGGTGTCGAGGCGGACGGTGTGGTCGCCGGCCGCGGTGCCGTGCAGGAGGTTGATGCCGACCAGCTGGGCGACGTAGCGGGACGCCGGGCGGGCGGTCACTTCGGCCGGGGTGCCGGTCTGGGTGATCTGGCCGCCTTCGATGATGACCAAACGGTCGGCGAGCACGAGCGCGTCGACGGGGTCGTGGGTGATGAGCAGCCGTGCGCCGGCGAAGGTGGCGAGGTGGCGGCGGAGCTCGGTGCGGACCTCGACGCGGGTGCCGGCGTCGAGCGCGGCGAGGGGCTCGTCCAGCAGGAGCAGCCGGGGGTCGGTGGCGAGGGCGCGGGCGAGCGCGACGCGTTGGGCCTGGCCGCCGGACAGGGTGCGGGGTCTGGCATGCGCGTGGTCGGTGAGGGCGAAGCGTTCGAGCCACCGGCGGGCTTGGCTGCGCGCGCTGGCCTTGTCGTGGCCGCGGGCCCGGAGCCCGAAGGCGATGTTGTCCAGGGCGGTCAGCCGCGGGAACAGCAGGTAGTCCTGGAACACGACGCCGATGGGGCGGTCGGCGGTGGGGACGAAGACATCGGCGGCCGGATCGTCGAGGACCGTCCCGTCGAGGGTGATCCGTCCGTGGTCCAGGGGTTGGAGCCCGGCGATCGCCCGCAGAGCGGTGGTCTTGCCGGCGCCGTTGGGGCCGAGCAGGGCGACGACCTCGCCGTCGTCGACCTGGAGATCGACGTCGAGCTCGAAGGGGCCGAGGTGGACCTCGATGGCCGCGCGGAGCACGTCAGACCGTCACACGGTCAGCCAGCGGTCGCGTAGGGGGATCAGCACCGCGAGCGACACGGCGATTAGCACCAGCGAGAGCGCGATGGCCGCGTCGCGGTCGGTCTCGAGGGCGAGGAACACGGCGAGGGGCATGGTCTGGGTGCGGCCCTGGAGATTGCCGGCGAAGGTGACGGTAGCCCCGAACTCGCCCAGGGCCCGGGCCCAGCAGAGCACGGCACCGGCGATGATCGACGGCGCGGCGTGGGGCAGGGTGATGCGCCGGAAGATCATCCAGCGGCTGGCGCCCAGGGTGGCGGCGGCGTCCTCGTAGCGGGGGTCGGCCGCGCGGAGCCCCGACTCGACCGTGACCACCAGGAACGGCATGGCCACGAAGGTGTTCGCGGCGACGACTCCCCAGGTGGAGAAGGGCAGCAGGAACCCGGTGGAGTCGTAGACCGGGCCGCCCAGCAGCCCTCGCCGTCCGAAGGCGAACAGCAGCGCTGCTCCGCCGACCACCGGGGGCAGGACCATGGGCAGGATGACCAGCGCCCGCACCGCGGACCGTCCCGGGAAGCGCGTGCGGGCCAGCACCCACGCGAGCGGGATCCCCAACACCAGCGCGATCCCCGTGGCTGCAAGTGCGGTGGTCAGGCTGAGGCGCAGGGCGTCGGTGACCACGGGGCGGCCGACCAGCTCACCCAGGTTGGTCCAGGGGGCCCGCTCCAACAGGGCGAGGAACGGGACCGTGACGTAGGCCACGGCGACCGCCGCGAGGGGGACGACCAGCCACGGTGCCCGTTGCTGTCTCGCCCGCCTCGCGACCGGTCGCCGGTGGCTCACGGACTGCCGAAGCCGTACGAGGTCAGGATGTCCTGGCCCTCGTCGGAGAGCACGAACTCGACGAACGCCTCGGCAACTTCGGGATTGCCCGAGTCGGTGAGCGACGCGATCGGGTACGTGGCGGTCACGTTCTGGTCGGCGGGGATGTCGATCCCCTCGACTGCGTCGCCGGCGGCCATGACGTCGGTGACGTAGACGATCCCGGCGTCGAGGTCGCCGGCTTCGATCTTGGTGAGCAGCGACCGGACGTCGGGCTCGTTGGTGTCGATGGACGGCGTGACCCCGGCGTTTGTGAGTACCTCGCGGCCGAACTCGCCGCACGGCACCTCTTCGGCGCACAACCCGATCAGCAGGTCGGCGTGGGCGAAGTCGTCCAGCCCGGTGACTCCCGCCGGGTTCCCGGTCGGCACCGCGATCTGCAGCTGGTTGGTCACGAAGTCCTGCGGGTCGCTGGCCGCCCCACCCTCCACGACCTGGTCCATGTTCGAGGTGTTCGCGGAGGCGAAGACGTCGGCCGGGGCGCCGGCCAGGATCTGCTCACGCAACGCCGAAGACCCCTCGAAGCTGAACTCGACCGAGACATCGGGGTTCTCCGCCTGGAACGCCTCACCCACCTCACCGAACGCGTCGGTCAGCGACGCCGCGGCGAAGACCGTGATGTCGCCCTCGAGCGCCGACTCCTCGGCGGGTGCCCCGGTGGTCGCCGAACCAGCCTCGTCGGTCGCGTCGTCGTCATCGCCGCACGCGGCGAACAGCAACGCGGGCACCGCCACCACGGCCAGGAGCCGGATCGCACGGAGTCTCATACACCACCCTCCTCTAGTCGCAGTGAGGCTAGCAGTCGCACTCCCGCTCGACCGGAGTGGCAACCTCGGGGTGTGGAACGCCGGCCGACCCTGTCGCTCAACGAGTGGGCGGTCCTCGGCGTCCTGGTCCACAAGGCCCGACACGGCTACGACATCGCAGCGGCGCTCCAACCCGGCACCCCCATCGGTGACGTCTGGCGACTGACCCGCCAGCTCGTCTACCGCGCGCTCGAACGCCTCGAAGCGCTCGGCCTCGCCCAACGCGGCCACACCGAGCCCGGCCTCGCAGGGCCGCCCCGCACTGTGTTCTTCGCCACCAGCCGCGGCCGGGACCGCCTCGACACCTGGCTCGTCACCCCAGTCCGACACATCCGCGACATCCGCAACGCCTTCCTGCTCAAGCTGGTCATCACGGAGCAGCTCGGCCGGGACCGCCGAGAGCTCGTCGCCGCCCAGCGCACCGCGTTCGCCGATCTGCTCGGCCAACGAGCCGCCACCCCGGCGACCGCCGACATCGTCGCCACCTGGCGCCACCACTCCGCCGCCGCCGTCGCCGCCTTCCTCGACGCCCTCGACCCGCCCGACGAGCCCGCGACCTGACCGGCAGCCCGCTCTAGGGCTGCGGGAGGACCTGATCGATGAGGGTCTCGATGAGCCAGCGCTCGTACCGCTGCGGCGGCCATCCCCGGTCGAGGACGAGTAGCCGGTAGACCTCGGGGGACATGAGGGCGTGGATGATGTCGGCGGCATCGCGCTCCCGGAGGCCGGGTCGCAGCGCGCCCTCACGCGCCAGCGAGCGCGCGATCTGCCCTTGTCCTGCCTGCCTCTGGCGATTCAGATCCTCGAGCAGCGCCGCGGCGTCGGGATCCGAGCTCGCCGCGCTGACGAGGATGCGGTAGATCGGCGCAGTCCTCGAGTTCACCTCGGAGGTGACCGCGACGAAGCCCGCCAACTGGTCCTTCGGTTCGGGATCGGCGAAGAGCGCTCGAACGTGCGGGCGATCTGCCAACGGCACAGCCTCGTCGTCACCGACGATCGACACGTCCAGGATCGCCTTGAGGATCCCGCGCTTGGAGGAGAAGAGCCGGTACACGGTGGCTGGCGGCACGTCCGAGAGGGTGCTGATGGCCTCGATCGTCGTGGTCCCGTAGCCACGTTCGAGGAACAGACTCCGGGCGGCCGCGATGACAGCGCCCCGCGCCAAGCGGGTCCTGGCCTGGCCGCGCCTGCCGGGGGATCGCTCCCCTTGGTCCGAGGTCGCCACGTCTTGAGACTACTCCTCTCGATTCAAGAGTATTACTCTCATTCTTGGCGGGGTGATCCACAGCACGAAAGGAACCAGCCATGACCGGCATCGAATCCGTCACCCTCGAAGCGCCCGACGCCACCGTCGCCGACACCTTCCACGCGGCCGCCTTCGGTCCGGGGACGCCGGTGCACGCACGCGCGTCGGAGGCGCCGACGACCGGCTTCCGCGGGTTCACGCTGGACGCGATCCGATGACCGCGCGCAAGAAGCCCGAAAGGGGGCCGAAGCTGCTCTCGGGCGGCAACCCGCAGATACCCAAGGGTGAAGGGAACGGCCCGGTGCAGGACTACATCGCTGCCATGCCCGGCTGGAAGCGCCACGTCGGGGAACGCCTCGACGACCTCATCGTGCGCACGGTCCCCGAGGTGCACAAGGCCGTGAAATGGAACCAACCGTTCTACGGCCACGAGGGCGAGGGCTGGTTCCTGGCCTTCCGTTGCTACACGGAGTACGTGCAGCTGCAGTTCTTCAGAGGCACATCACTCGATCCCCGGCCGCCGAAGGCGTCCAAGCACGCCGAGGTGCGCTACCTCGACATCCGCGAGGACGACGCACTGGACGAGGGCCAGCTTCGGTCCTGGATCGAGCAGGCCAGCAACCTGCCTGGCGAAACGATGTGACCCAGCGACGCCGTACCCGGCGTTGGGGTCCCCCGCCTTCTGCCCGTGCCCAGAACGGGTAGGCCTCTCTCACAGCGACCAACCGATCGGAGGCCGATGATGGCCGAAGGCAAGTTCGACGAGCTCAAGGGCCGAGCCAAGGAAGCAGCTGGCGACGCCACCGACGACGAGGACCTCCAGCGCGAAGGCAAGATCGACAAGGCGACAGGCAAGGTGAAGCAGAAGGTGGACAACGCTGTCGACGCCGTCAAGGACGCCGTCAAAGACGCCACCGACCGCGACTGACATCCACCAGAGGTGCTCGACTCCCTGGCACAGCCAGCTGGGGAGCCGCCCTCGATCGATGGACCTCATGTCGTCGGACAGTCCCGCACGAAACGGCAATCAACCCCGACGCCACGACAGCCGGCCGCGCCAGGTTCAAGAGACGTTCGACGCCGCCGCCACTGAAACCGTCCAGCGAGCCCGCCGCCTTCTCCACGTCTGGCTCGACAGCCATCATCTCGACAGCCTGCGCACGGACATCCTGCTCGCGGTGGGCGAGCTGGTCACGAACGCCGTCGTCCACGGCAAAGCCCCCATACGCCTCGTCATGACCCACCGCCCCTACCGCATCCGCATCGAGGTTCACGACGCCGGCGGCGGCCACCCAGCCATCCGACCCATCCAACGCACCGGCCCCGACGCCGGCGGCTGGGGGCTCCACATGGTCGACCAACTCGTCGACACCTGGGGAACCCACACCAGCCACAGCACCACCACCGTCTGGATCGAACAACCGATCATCCCGACCGACCTCTCGATCCTCGGACCACGGGAGCGCGACTGAGCTCACCGCCGCGACGCGGCCTGGGCCCCGGAATCGGGTATGAGTCCGATGAACCGAGAACACATGGAGCCGGCTATGACTGACCCTTCTGCGGGGCGCGCGGCGGAACCCGGTCACTCCGTCGATCGATCGGCCGACCGCGACGAGCCTCGTCCGTCGGACACCGATGTCGAGGAGGGGGGCGGAGGCGAGCTGGACACCACGTCCGGGTCGTGGACGGAGCTGTCCACCGGCGACAGCCGAGCCGACGAACCAGCGCAGGGAATGCTTCCGGCTCGTCGGCGGCGTCGCACCAAGGTCGAGCGGGGGTCCATGCGAGTCCTCGCGACCGGCGGGATCGTCGGGCTCGCCACGCTCCTGGGAGCCGTGCTCGTCAGCCAGGACGTCGCCGGTTGGATCGTCGGGCTCGCCATCGGGCTGACCTCGGTGGTCCTCGCGGCGATCCTGTGGTCGTCGACGCGGCTCTAGGTCAGGCCCCCGAGGCCGGGCCGCCATGTTTCCTA
>Ga0075428_100005602_pt1 | contig 13949 bp, 9 predicted proteins | sample RhiMetdeltSRZDD2_FD_75291 | JGI IMG/M metagenome (GOLD analysis project Ga0075428, IMG submission 75291) | Populus rhizosphere microbial communities from Tennessee, USA - Rhizosphere MetaG P. deltoides SRZDD2 | ecosystem: Host-associated > Plants > Roots > Rhizosphere > Soil | place: USA...
ATCGACACCGGGGCCCTGCGGCCGCAGCACACCGCGCTGGTCCGTTGTTCCGGTCAGGCCAGGATCACCGGCATTCAGCGCCGGGCTGCCCGGGAGCAGGGCCATCGTAAACGTCGGTCCGCCGTTGTCCTGGAGCGGGCCCAGCATCGGGTCGATCGGGCTGGCGGCCGTTCCCACCTGGTCGCCAGTCGCGCCGAATCCGGTCGAGCCGTCACCGATGCCAATGAGGTTGTAGCCCAGGCTTGCGAAGGCACCAAAGACATCCGGCCCACTTGGCGCGGTGTTGACAGCGACAATCGTGTTGCGGAGCGTCGCCGTGCCGGTATTGAAGATTCCCCCGCCATTGGCGGTGGCTGAATTACCGCTGATGGTGCCGGAGGTGATGTCGATCGTCGCGGTGCCGCCGAAGTCGTCATCGTTGTAGATGGCGCCGCCATCGCCCACGGCCGTATTGCCGCTGAGCGTGCTGTTGGTGATCGTAATCGACGAAGTAAAGCCGCCGAAGCTCTGGTTGAAGATGCCGCCCCCTCCAATCGCGCCCGCCGAGTTGTCGCTGATCGTGCTGGCGGCGATCGTCATCGTCGCCCCGAGAAAGTTGACAATGCCGCCGCCCACGAAATCGGCCGAGTTGCCGCTGACCGTGCTGGCGGTGAGGCTCAAGATGGCCGTCGGTCCGCCGAAGCTCGCATTGAAGATTCCACCGCCGGAACCGAACACGGCCGAGTTGTCGTCGAGCGTGCTGCCTTCGATCGTCGCGGTGGCCGAGAAATTGTAGATGCCTCCTCCGGAGGAAGCAGCGTTTCCACTGAGGGTACTATCCGTGATGGTGATGGAAGTCGGGCCTCCAAACCCGGATTCGTTGGCGATTCCGCCACCATTGGACGTTGCAGTATTATTCTCCAAGTTGCTGTCTGCAACGGTTGCCGTCCCCTGATTGCTGATGCCGCCGCCGGCGCTCGCCGAGTTGCCCGCGAAATCGCTGCTGGCGATCGAGATCGTGGCCCCCGATTCGTTGGCAATGCCGCCGCCGCGGGGAGCAGAGTTTCCGCTGAACGTGCTGCCCGTGACCGTCGCCGTGAAGCGGTTATCGATCGCGCCGCCGGCGCCGCTGCTGGCCACATTCCCACTTAGCGCGCTGTCCGTAATGGTCGCCGTGCCCTGGTTGGCGATGCCGCCCCCCTCGAAGCCGGCGAAGTTGAAGTTGATGTCGCTGTCGCCGACCGTCAGCGAATTAAAGTTGAGGATGCCGCCGCCATTGCCGTTGGCGAAATTGCCCTCGACCGTGGCACTACTGAGCGTCGCCGACCCGAAATTGACCAGGCCGCCTCCTTGAATGCCGGCCTGATTGCCGCTGAGGCTGGTGTCTTCGATCGTCAATGTGCCGCCACTAAAAATCCCGCCGCCGTCGCCAAAGAGCACCTGGTTGCCGCTGAGCGTGCTCGTTTCGATCGCAGCGGTCGAGAACTGACTGACAAAAATGCCACCCCCTTCGCCGAACTGAACCTGATTGCCGCTAAGCGTGGATCCTTCGATCGTCGCCGTCCCGGAAATGAAGATTCCACCACCGCGGCCTGGGCTCCCGAAGAATCCGCCGACGAGGTTGCCGACGAGGTCCGTGTCTTCAACATGGAGCGTGGCATCGCTGTAGATGCCGCCGCCAAATTGGCTGGCTTGATTGGACTGGAATTCGCTCCCCTCGACGGTGACGGTGCCGTTGTTGTTGTGAATTCCGCCGCCGCGGCTGGCGTTGTTGAACGTAAACGAGCTGTCCTCGACGTCGAGCACGCCGCCGAACGCGTTATGGATTCCACTATTGGTGTTTTGAGTAAAGTCCGCGTCGGAAATCGATGCTGACCCGGTGTTGTAGATTCCGCCGCCATTGGCAAAGGCGGTGTTGTTAACGAAGGAGCCTCCCTCAACCGCCAAATCATGGTTATTGGCGATTGCGCCGCCCAGCAGGGCGAGGTTCGTATTGAAGTCGGTGTCGCTGACGGTCACGCTGCCCAAGTTGTTGTAGATCGCGCCGCCAAAAGTGCCGAAAGCAAAATTGAAGATAAACGTGCTCGCCTCGATCGATAGCATGCCGGCATTCAAGATGCCAGCGCCCTTGTCGGCAAAACCGAGAGTGATCGTCAAACCGTCGAGCGTCACGTCGCTGGCCGCGGTGACCTCGAGCACGCGGCTGGTAGAGCCGGCGTCGATCGTCGCCGGGCCGCCAACCGATTCGATGGTCACGCTGCCGCTGGCGTCGTTGATCGTGAGTTGACCGAGGGCCAGAGGATAGTTCCCCGCCGGCAATTCAATCGTGTCGTCGCCGGCCAGGCCTGCCGCTTCGGCGATGGCCTCCCGCAGGCTGGTCTGGCCGTCATTGGCGACGACGTCGGCAAACGTGGTGACCACAATGGTGGACAGCACCTGCCGGGCCTCGAGCCATTCGAGGCGGGGGCGAAAGCGATTGGCGGCACGGCTCCGTTTGGAACGCCGGCTGGACGAATGAGAACGATGGAAGAATGGGAAACGCATGGCTCGACCTCCGCTGAAGAAAGGAATGAAGAAAACAAAAACGACGTGTTCGGCATGCGGCCAGCCCGAAGAACTGCGCGCGAGCGGGTCCCAAACTGGCCAGAATCAGGGCAATGACGAAACGATGAAGGCCCGTATCTGGCTCGCGCTCGACACGACAGGACAAAGGCAGCCGCGAGAAACTGCCAAAGGATTGCGAGAAAAATGGAAAGCACGCTCGGGGAAACAGCGCACGCAGCCGGTCCAACCGGCGCAGCCAACATGGCCCGACGAAGCGGCGCATCAAGATCGAAAGCGCCAAACTGGATTGGCCGAAACCGACTCCCCATTGGGCGGGAGCGCAACAAACGGTGTCGGCGCATCGCGCGCAGCGACATTCGTTGGTCCTCTTCTCCTAGCCGATGTTCCGCGGCTAAGAATTGCCGATGCCCTCAGTTCCGTTCGTCCGTGCCAAACTTCCCAGGGGGGAGGGGCACCTCCCCAGATAGCGCCATAACGATGTGCATTCGTTGATGCGAACGCAATCTGAACAATTGTTTTAAAGTCAGATTTTTTGCTTTATTGGGAAGCAGAGGATTAGTACCGCAAAACCCAGGCGAAATACCCCACGATGGCGGCCACAACCACCGCCAGGCCGCCGGCCACAATCCACACCCGCGGCGATACTGGTTCCCGTTCGATTGGCCCTTCAGCTCCCACGCGAATGCCGTCGCTAAACTCGTGGCCGCAGGCGTGGCAACGACGGTAAAACTTGGGCCGGAAATGATCGTCGCAGGTGCGGCAAAAGAGCAGCACCTGCTCATTTCCCCCCGATCGGAGGACGTCCATCAGCGGAAAGTCGGTCCCGGCACTGCCGCAGATGGAGCAGAGCACCTGCCGCTTCTGGCCACACTCCGGGCAGAGGGGCCAGTCGCGCCAAGTTTCTTCTTCCGGTTCCGCGTCAGGCTTCTCAGCGATTCGCAGCCTCCCCTCGCGGATTTCCTCCTCGAACTTCAGCACGAGCTGCCGCGCGGCCGCCGCTTGCTCCCTGGGAACGACAATCCGCGACAGCGACGACCAGCCCAGCGGCACTTCGCCCCCAGCCACCGACTGTGCATCATTGATGACCATCGCCTCGATGCCATACTCCTCCAGAAAGCCCACGAGCAGATGAGCCTGCTGAACGGTGTCGGCTCGGTAGATTTCCGTCGGGTCACGCGCCATGCGATCACTACTCCATCGCGCAGCCGCCCATTCCGCACTGTGGCAGGCCGCAGCCGCCAGGCACAGGACGCTCGCACAGCGGCAGCTCGGCGGACTTTTTCGCGTGGGCAGCAGGGACGCTCAACAGTCTTTCCAACTGCTCGCTGTCGCACTGCGGGCAGTGCGGCACGTCTTTGCCGCGGACCAGAAGCTCGAACTGGCTGTCGCAGTCACGACAGGCATATTCATACAGGGGCATCGCGGATATCACCTCGACAAACGGGACTTGGTTCGATTCCACTATTCTTACGGAAGGGGCGCAATTCGAGAACCCGGCAATGCACATGCCCGCTCTCAGTCGCCAGCAGATCCGCGACGTTGACCGTCGGGCCATGGAGGACTACGGCATGTCCGGGCTCGTGCTCATGGAGAACGCCGGGCGCGGCTGCGCGGACGTCCTGCTGCATCTGGGCGTGCGGGGGCCGGTGACCATCGCCTGCGGCAAAGGGAACAACGCCGGCGACGGGTTTGTCGTCGCACGTCATCTCGATATGCGGCGTATCCCACTCAGCGTGCTCCTGTTTGCCGATCCGGCTGAATTGTCGGGCGACGCTCTGGCTAACTTCAAAATCGCCAGCCGGAGCGACATTACCATGCGTCCTTGCTGGCAAGCGCAAGAGTCCTTACACATTCCCCAGGACGTTGACTGGGTCATCGACGCTCTTTTGGGCACCGGCGCCAGCGGTCCGCCGCGGCCGCCGCTGGACCGGGCGATTCGCCTGCTGAATGCCGCCGGAGGGAAAAAACTGGCGATCGACCTGCCCAGCGGCCTGGACTGCGACAGCGGCAGCGCGGCCGAGCCGACGTTCCGCGCCGATCATACGTGCACCTTCGTCGCCCCCAAGATCGGGTTTTCCAATCCGGCCGCCGCGAAATATCTCGGACAGGTACACGTCGTGGAAATTGGAGTGCCGAGGAAGCTGCTGCAGGAGGTGGTCGGGATATGATGGCTTGGCCGCAGTCATTTCCGCAGTTTCCACCCCGCCGCTTCCTCCCCGTCAAGACGCAAGGTCAGACACTTGGCGCTGCCGCCGGCTTTTACAAACTCGCTCAGCGGCGTTTCGATTGGTTCGTAGCCGCGGGACCTCAGTGCCGCGTGCAGCCCGGGGCAGCCCGTGTTGGTAACCACGTGCTTCCCAACGACCACGGCATTGCAGGCAAATGACTGCGCTTCGTCGGCGGCCACGGCAATCAATTCGGGCACGATTTCCGGCAGCACCTTCCGCCCGTAGTCGTCAAAAGCGCCCGGAAACCAGATGGCCATACCCGGCGCAAGCGGACAGAAGCAGGTGTCCAAGTGGTAGTAGTGGTCGTCCACCAGTTCCAGCGGGATCACCCGCGAGCGAGTCAGCTCTCCCACGAGCTGCTGGCTCCGCACGTCGCTGCGAATGCGATAGCCGGCGATCAGCGTGTCTCCGCAGAAGAGTGCATCGCCGGCGCCCTCGAAGTACCGCCCCGCCGGCATTCGCTCGACGCGAAAGCCGTTCTGCTCAAACCAGGCGGCGCACAGCGGCTCCTCTCCCTGCCGCTGGGGGTGACGAAAGTGCGAGAGGATGGCGCTAGTGCCATGGATCAGGGCCGCATTGGCTGTGAAGACCAGATCGGGAAGTCCGGCGACCGGCGTCAACAGGGAAACGTTCGCGCCCAACCCCTTGAGAATGTCGTGCAAGCCCTGCCACTGGGCGGCGGCCAGTGACCGGTCCGCTTGCCGGCTGCGGCTCATCCACGGATTGATCTCGTACTCGATTCCGTAGTGATCGGGGGGACACATCAGGATGTGGGCGCCGACAGACATGCAGCTTCTCAATTGGCAATGGGCAATGTCGTGTCCACGAATCTAAGCAAATTCTACGCCACCGGGTGCTAGCGGCTGGCGGGCTGATTTGCCGTTAATCGGCATTGCCGACCGCTCTGGCGGGGCAGCTTGACGTTTGCTAATGTCCCGGCCCAAAGATTTGCTCGCGTCAAACCAGCTTGGCAAGCGCTTCATGCAGCCAGCCCGCCTCAGCTTGATCTTGATTCTGGTTCTCCCCTGGCTGCTGGGACTTATCAGCGGCTGCCAGGACGGTCCGATCCCAGAGAACCGGATGCTCAATCCGTGGGCTCGCAAGCAGTGGGAGGAAGATGAATCGTTCGGTCCCACGTATTACAAGCGCATGGACGAGCTGGCGACGATTCGCGCCAAAGCTCCACGGCTGGCCGACAGCGAGCGCGAGCGCCTGGCGCAGGAAATTATCGACGTTTATGGCCTGGACACCAGTCCTGCCATGCGCTGCGAGCTGGTCCGGACATTGGCGTACCTGCCGACTGGCACCGCTCAAACCGCGCTAGCGGCGGCCCTGGCGGATGAAGATTCCGATGTCCGCATTGCCGCCTGCCAGGGACTGGCGCGGGTTCAAGGGGAGGAGTCGCTGCCGCTGCTAGCCAGGACGGCACAGACCGACGAACATCTCGACGTGCGAATCGCGGCGGTGCGAGGTTTGGGCCACTATCGCGAGCAGGATGCCATGCAAGCGCTGGGCACAGCTCTGGAAGACAGCGACCCGGCTGTTCAGAAGGTGGCCATCGAGTCACTCAGGCTCAATACCGGGCGCGACTACGGAAACAGCGTCCCCGCCTGGAAAGAGTTTTTGGCGGGGGGAACTCCTTCCAATCCGCCCGGTCCATCGCTGGCGGAACGCATCGGTTGGCCCTGGTTCTAAGCACGCTTGCCGGTAATCTGGCGAACCTGCACCTGCATGTAAAAATCTGCGGCCGCCTGGCGCCGGAACATCTTGCTAGCGTCGCGGAACCGTCACTGTCGCTGCGATTGACATCACCCGCGATTTTGCTCGCCGCTCTGGCGAACGTTCCCCTCGCTGGCCGATATGTCAGCTACTACGGGTTTCCTGGGCGGGACTCCTCTTCCTAACGCCGATTCCAGCCTTGCGCTGCTGCCGCGCCGATCGGCAAAGGAATGCATGAGGGCAGAAACTTTTCCTCCTGGCATTGGTTGACCGCGCGCTGGGGAACGTAGCCCACCTGCGATCAGAAAGCGAGCCTGCATGGTCCGGACTATCCTGTCCTGCTTCGTGCTGTTTGGCAGCCTGTTCATCGCTGCCGTACTCCTGCGACAGTCCAGTGAGCGGGATATCCTGCACGACCCGCCCCATGGCCCGCTGCCGACGCCCGCCGGCGGCAGCGAGACAGCGCAGCCGCCAAAGCAGCCCCGATTGGCGTCCCGGCCCGCCGAAGCATCGGCCATGCTGCCAGCAGAGTCGCTGGGCCGCAATGCGGCGATTCGCTTCGTCTCCTACGACGAGGAGTTGGGAACGCTGGACGTCGATTCCCCCGACGCTCAGAAGACGCGCGAAAACAAGGAAACAAACGAAGAATCGTTTTTCGAAACGCCCACAAAGACTACCGACAAGACTACCGACAAGACCACCGACAAGTCCAGCGACAAGGACGAGACCGAAACCAAAGAGCCGGCCCGCTTCCATCTCGAGTCGGAAGATCTTGAGCCGCAGCTTGCTCCGGAGCTGACCGAGCTGCGTGAAAAAATCCGCGACTGCCTGGGCCATTACTACCAGCGGCCGGAAAACGTCGCCAGCCGCAGCCCCTGGGGCTGCATGCACTGGATGATCGCCTACGGCGTCGATGCCGATCTGATCGCCGGCAATCGCAAGGTCAACGCCATCGGCTATCTGAACTACAACGGCGTCTGCAACGGCCAGTCCCTGTTCTACACCAGCGGCGGCCAGCTCCAGACGAACATCGGTCCGGGAGTCCAGGGGCACGCGGGACAATACCTGGCCATGCTCGCCCAGTCGCGCGTAAAAACCGATTACCCGATGCTCGTGGACGGACAGAAGTTTACGGTGGAAGATCTCATTCAGCACGAAAAAATCACTTGCCGCCCGCAAACGGAGCTCACTTTCAAGCTCATCGCGCTGACCCATTACCTCAAGAGCGACGAGAAGTGGAAAAGCAACGACGGCCAGGACTGGGACATCCCCCGCCTGATCAAGGAAGAGCTGGCCCAGCCGATCATTGGCGCGGCCTGCGGCGGCACTCACCGGCTCACCGGTTTCAGCTATGCCGTTCGCAAGCGCGAGCAGCGCAAAGAGCCGATCACCGGCCAGTGGTCGCGGGCCAGGAAGTTCATCGAGGATTATCACGAGTACACCTTCAAGCTTCAGAACCCCGACGGCAGCTTCAGCACCAACTGGTTTGCCGGACGGCAGGACGAAGGGGCCGCCGGACGCCGGCTGGAAACGACGGGCCACATCACCGAGTGGCTGGCCTATTCGCTGGAAAAGGACGACCTCACCGACCCGCGAATGGTCAAGGCGGTGGAGTATCTGACCAATCTGCTGATCGAGAATCGCCAGGAAAAATGGGGGATCGGGCCGCTCGGGCATGGCCTGCACGCGCTGGCCATCTATGACGAGCGAATGTTCGCCGGCCAGCCGGGCAAGCGGGCCGAGCAGCTCGCCGGCCGCCCGCGGATCATGCAGCGAAACCCCGCTCGCGGCACGGACAGCAGCCAGCGGACGACGCAGCCGCCGGTTCGCTAATTCGCTCCGAAAGACCGGCTGAACGGCGCAGGTGCCGCCAGCAAGTGTTTCACTTGTTTCCAGGCTCCAGCCTACCCGCGTACGACCCCGAGGCTCCGACTCGTCAATTTCCCGGAGCGCTGGCCATGAGCTTGAACACTTGATCCCGCACGGCATACAGCGCCACGAGCGTGATCGAGACGAAGGCGATCCATAGGCAGGCGTCCCAGATGAGCGCGGGAGTGAGCCGGCGATCCAGCTTGCGATAGCGGAAGTAGAGCGTCACTGCCGCGATCAGGGGGAGCGTCAGCGCCTGCGCAAAACCGCCGACGACCACCATCCATCTCGGCTCTTTGAACGCCAAAAACAGCGCCAGGGCGATCAGCGGAATGAGGATCGACACCCAGTGGATCATTTTGGCCCGCTGGCGCGACTGCTGGTAGCGGACAAATCCCCCCAGGCTGAGAAAGTCGGCCACCAGCCGCGCGTTGCCCGCACTCGACAAGTACAGCGTCTTGAAGAGCACGGCCGCCGCACCGACCAGAAATACTCCCTGCGTCCAGGTGCCGAACGTGTCGATGAACATCCGCGACAGCGTCGCGATCATGTCTTTTCCCTGCGGATTGAGCCCTTGCTGGTGCAGTACGGTCGCCCCCATGAAATAAAACGCCAGCGTGGCGATCGTGAACACGACCATGCTGACCCACGCATCCAGGTACATCACTCGTATCCAGCCGCGAGCCCGTTTCTCCCACGCCGCACTCTCCTCGCAATTGCCAGTGTGACGGGCATAGCCCTTTTCCAGGCACCAGTACGGATAATAGAACAGCTCGGACGCTCCCACGCCGGTAATGCCGAAGACCCCAAACGCCACGGCAATTCCTTCCGCCGGAACGCCGAACGTCAGCCCCTTGGCGACCTCCGGCCAGGGAATTGGATATTTGGTGGCCGGCAGCGCACAGGCCGCCGCCACGGTCAGAAAGGTAATGCTCACGACGAGCACGGTCGTGATCGACTCGATGCGGCGGTAGCTTCCGTGCCATAACAGCCCAATTGCCGCCAGGCACGTCACAACGGCCCAGGGGAATTCCGGCCGGGTACGGATGGCACCGGCCAGAGCGGGACTGACCCCTTCGAGAAGCTGGGACAGGCCGGCCGCCACCGAGGGAAACGCCAGGTTCAAAGATTGGCCCACGGTGCCGGTCATGGCGCCCATCTGAAAATAAGTGGTGATCATCATCACCAGCCACCACCACAGAATCCAATGAGCGCCGAGCCGCGGGCCGCCGAGCTCGTTGATGGCCCCCAGCGTCGGCTTGGCGGACGAAATGGCATAGCGTCCCAGCTCGATTTGCAAAAAGACCTTGATGAGGCAGCTAAAGAGGATCAGCCAGAGAAACACGAAACCGTGCTTGGCGCCGAGCGAAGTCGTGAGCAAAAGCTCCCCCGAACCGACGATCGACCCTGCCAGGATGATGCCCGGCCCGATCCGCCGCAGTGCCGTCCACAGCGAAGTGGGCGGTTCTTCAATGGCCTCTTTCGGAAGCGCGTAGGGGTCGAACTCAACTAGGTCCGGCATGGATCCTCCTGCAGGCGCATCCGCAGTTCTGATAGCGGTGTCGGAAACGAATGGTGTGCCCCCCGGCGGGCCGCCGGCCAGGGAAACGACGGTCGGTTGCCGATGCGCCGACGGCACATTTTGGCAGGACGAGGCCCCGCGGAGATAGCCCCGTAGACACAAGATTTTTCACTTGTTCCCGGGCTCCAGCCTGGCAGCGAGTGAATCCTCCGGCGGCCGCTTTCCTCCGCCTTTTGCAGCACCGATGGTGCTGCACACTCGGCCGGAGCCGTCAGCGCGCTGCGCCAGCGACCGCAGGCAGCGGCACAAAAGGCGCCAGAAACCTTTTGAGGATTTCTGGCCGCGACGCCAGGTGAAACACGATGCGGCTGCCGATGACGTTGCCGCGCGCGAGAAGATCGAGGCGGGCGTCGCGCTCGCGAGCGTAAGTGAGCATCGGCCCACTTGGCACGATGTCCCAGTCGGCCTCGCGATAGCCGCGCAGCTCCTGCCGAACGGGAAAGAGCCAGGAGGCGGCGCCAGTGGTCAGTTGGACTGGCTCGTACCGCCGCGTCACGGACGATCGGCGGGCGACCGTCGGAATCAGCCCGGCCATGGGAATCGCGTTCCCTTCGGCTGTCACCACCTGGCGGCTGATGTACGCCAGGCCGCTCCCTTCGGCATAGACGCGCCCACCGGCCGCCGCAAAACAGCGCAGCGACTGTTGCAGGCAGCAGTTGCGAGCCAGCTCCGGCCAGTAGCGGTCTCTCGTCCCCGTACCCAGCAGCACGACGTCGGTTCGATCCGGAAGGCGCTCGCACTTGAGCGGCGAGAAATCGCACACGCCGGCCCCCGCCGCTTCGAGCATGTCCAGCGTGTCGGCGGAATAGCAGGGAAAGGCCTCGTCGTAGGCCACCGCCACGCGCGTTTTCGTCCGCGAACCTTCCTTGACGGGCGGACCGTCGTACTGCGGCGTCGGCAGCCACACGGAGCGCTGGGCCAGTTGCGTGAGCCTGTCAAAGCGCAGCGACGCCGAGAGCGATGCGGCGAGATCCGAGAGCAGCTCGTCCGACGGCATTTGCTCGGCCGGAAGATAATCGGCCATCGTCCGTGCCGGCAGCGACTCGTCGAGCCAGCCCAGCACCGGCGCGTCCCACAGCGCCTCCAGCAGGGTTTGCCACTCGATGCGGCTGCGCGTGCCGCGGACACGATCGAGCAAAAGTCCCGCCAGGGCGTGCGGCGGCTGCGGTATCCGGCAGCAGTCAAGCTGCGAGACGTCCACGACGGCAATTCGCGGCAACGAAAGACGCTGGCACAACGTGCCCAACTCGCTGCCGACGCAGGCGTCGCCGCATGGCCCGCAAAACGAGCCGAACAGCACGGCCGCGTGACAATCGGCAGTCCCGCGGTACATGGCGCAGAGCGTGGCGTCGTGATCCTGAACCCAGCTATCCAGATGGCGCAGCGGACGGCCCGTAATCTTTTGGGCAACGTCGCGGGCGTCGGGGACCGCGCAGCCCCCAAAGGCCTGCACGCCGAGGCCCGCTCGAGCCAGCGCGCCGAGCAGCCCCCAGACCATCGGCTCACAGCGGCCCTGAGATTGTATGGCGCCAACCGCCACGCCGGGGACTCGCCACATCATCAGCAGTCCTAACAAAAGTGTTCACGAAATCGTGAACTAGAGATTAGAAACAACCTCGGACCTTAATATGCCTGGCAGGGCGGCAAGCCGACGGCTTTCCACGCTGCCGGATTCGATGCTCGTAAAGCCCGAACTGCCGACGTCAGATTCTTCGCAGCCGCCCGGCGCGGGTCAAGCCGCAAAAAACTAGAAAAACCGCTGAAAACCACCCCGCTCGGCCCTCGAGTGGGAGGATGCGGCGGACTACCGCAGGCGGTACTTGTAAATCGGCAAATGACGGTAGTACACCTCGAGCAGGTAGATCGACAGGCACGTTTGATAAAGCCGGCCGGCTTTGGTTCCCCATTCGTCGTCGTGGGGCGACCAGCTCCCCTTTTCCGCGCCGGTCTTCACCTGGTTCCGCGGCACTTCCTGCCGCATGACGGCATTCCACTCGTTCCAGTCCGAGCCGTCCATGTGATGAAGCACTTGCGTGGCGTAGTACCAGTAGTAAACGTCTTTCGACTTGTAATCGATCTTGTTGGCCAGCAGGTAATCGACGCCGCGCCGCAGCCGCTCGTCGTCGTGCTTCCAGCCGAGATATTGCCGACACAGCAGCCCTTCGGCAGTCATCGCCAGCTTGGGATTGGGCATGTAAGCCTGGTAGGCGTACTTGCTCTGGTCCTCGCGTCCCACGCTGTCGAGAAAGGCAGAGATCTTGTCGAGCGCCTTGGGGTCGACATCGATGTATCCCATCATCGCGCTTTGCAGCCCCATCACATACCAGCCGGTGACCGAGGTGTCGGAGTCTTCTTTGGGCACGTAGCGCCAGCCGCCGGCCGGGGACTGGGCGTTGATCGCCCACTGGACGGACAGCCGCGCGGGCTCGCGAAAATTCTTGTCTTGCGTCATGCCGTAGATTTCGCAAATGGCAATCATCGCCTGCGCCTGGGCATAGAGCCGCTGGTTGTATCCCGCTTCACCCTCGAAGAAACCATCCGCATTTTGCATCTTCAAAAGTGCCGTCCAGCCTTTGGCAACGACGTCCTTGAATTCTCCGCTCAAATGCGTGTGCCCGGCACCTTGAAACGCCAACAGCGCCATCGACGTCGCAGCCACCTTGTTTTCCGCCAGCGGACTGCCGTCGGCATAAGGCCCCAGGAGGCTCCAGGTTCCTTCCCGCTCCTGATTCTTCTTCAGCCACAGCAGTCCTTCGCGCACGGAGGCTTCGGTGGTTGCAGTCCCGCCGTAGGCGGCCAGCAGCGCTTTCTTGCCCCCTTCTTCACGGCCGCTCAGCGGCGAGCCAACGACGACCGCCGGCACATCGCTGACCGCGGAAGTCGCATCCAGCAGGTTGACGTCCATCATCAGGGGGGATGAAAAAGGATCGTCCACCGGCTTGCTATGAAACGCCAGCCCCGGATCGATGTCCAAATTCATCTCCGCTGCCGACTGAAGCTGATCGTCCAGAGTCTGCTCCCCAAGCTTCTCGGCATAAATCGGCTCAGACACGATCTCGATCACCTCTTCTACTTTCGGGGCGAACCAGATGAGCGCCATGACGACCATCAGCACCATGTGTACCACCAGGCTGACGAGCCACGGCGGCGCGCTCTTGACCGCCACCGTCGCCGGGTCAAGCGGAGCTGGCTCTTCTTCGTCCACCTGAACCCGCGGCTTGTCCCCCTTCGGCAGCGGCACCGGCTTGGCGGGCGCCTGAATGGGACGAGCGGGAGCCACCACCGGCCGCGCAGTTGTGACCGGTATGGGCTGTGGATATGCAGCGACAGGGGTGGGCAACGGACCCGCAGAGTTCGACTGTGCAATTGGGACAGGAATGGGGACCGGGGCGGCCGGAGGGCTGGCCGGCGAAGCAGCAATGCCGGTGGCGGCCGGGCGCTCTGCCGGCTTGCGGGTCGTCATCAAGCGCTCTCTCTGCACAATTGGATGGCAGGAAACCCTGGCCCTATGTTGACTGTACCAGTCGTGTCCAGCAGCGCCAAGCAAGAAGTGCGGCCGCAAAACGCCCCGGATCAAAGCCAGTCCATGGGCAGGCGTGCTGCACCGCCCAGACGGTTTATGCGGGCTGTGACGCCGCAATCGACCGCCCGTCGCGACCGCAATGGGCGGGGCCCAGGATTGACGCTGGACCGCTTGCTCCTTGGCCAGCGGAGCGTGACATTCCCCCTTCCCCCATCTGGGACTAAGGCTACAATCGACAGTGGTGAAGTCGCCGCGACTTCCTCATTTGATGACGCGGGGTGGAGCAGCCCGGTAGCTCGCGAGGCTCATAACCTCGAGGTCGCAGGTTCAAATCCTGTCCCCGCAACTTGTATCCGCGGTTTCGAAGAACGCCGACCCGCGGGTTAACGAACCAGGCCGAGGCCAACCGCCTCGGCCCTTTTCGTTTGATCCCAAGGAAACGCAAGGCGTTGCGAGTCGACCATGGGATTCAGTATCTCGGCTC
>Ga0075428_100005604_pt1 | contig 13948 bp, 19 predicted proteins | sample RhiMetdeltSRZDD2_FD_75291 | JGI IMG/M metagenome (GOLD analysis project Ga0075428, IMG submission 75291) | Populus rhizosphere microbial communities from Tennessee, USA - Rhizosphere MetaG P. deltoides SRZDD2 | ecosystem: Host-associated > Plants > Roots > Rhizosphere > Soil | place: USA...
TCGCGCTCGTGGTCGAGCTGCGCGCGCTCCTTCTTCGACATCTCCTTCTCCGCGTCGCCGAGAATGGCCTCGATCTCCTTGAGACGCTCGATCGAGCGGCGGACGGTGGAGAAGTTGGTCAGTGTGCCGCCCAGCCAGCGGTTGTTCACGTAGAACATGCCGCAACGGTTGGCTTCTTCGAGAATCGCGTCCTGCGCCTGGCGCTTGGTGCCGACGAACAGGATGCGCTTGCCTGCGGACGAGAGGTCCGCAATGAATGCAGAAGCTTCTTTAAAGAGCTTCAGCGTCTTCTGCAGGTCAATGATGTAGATCCCATTGCGCTTGCCGAAGATGTACTTCTTCATCTTCGGATTCCAGCGCTTGGTCTGATGACCGAAGTGGACGCCAGCTTCCAAAAGCTCTTTCATCGTAATAGAGACCGCCAAGTGAATCCTCCTTTGCGATTGAAATCGAAAATGTTGATCGAAACTGCCTGCCTGGAAAACAAAGACAGGAGCGGGTCCGCCGCTCCTGTCCGAACAAAACACGTGCTAGGTGAAACGGATCATGGAATTAGCGCTTCGAGAACTGGAAGCGGGCACGGGCGCCGCGCTGTCCGTATTTCTTGCGCTCCTTCATGCGCGGATCGCGCGTGAGGAGTCCGGCCTTCTTGAGGCGCTTGCGAAGCTCGGTGTTGTAGACCTGCAGAGCGCGCGAGATGCCGTGGCGGATCGCGCCGGCCTGGCCGCTCGGGCCACCGCCGTCGACGGTCACGACGATGTCGAACTTGTCGACCGTCTCCGTGAGCGAAAGCGGCTGCTTGATGATCATCTTCAGCACTTCATTGCCGAAGTAGTCGTCGAGCGAGCGCCGGTTGACCGTGATCGCACCCGATCCCGGACGAATGTGCACGCGCGCCGTCGACGTTTTCCGTCTTCCCGTTCCGTAGTATTCGACCAAAGCCAAGGAATCCTCCTGATTACTCGCCGAGCTTCATCGGCTCAGGCTTCTGAGCCTGATGCGGATGATTGGTGCCGCGATAGACCTTCAATTTCTTCAGCATCTTGCGACCGAGCTTGTTCTTCGGCAGCATGCCCCAGACCGCTTCTTCGATCATCGACTCCGGCTTCTCCGCGCGAACGAAGCGCGCCTCGCGCGACTTCAGACCGCCCGGATAGAGCGAGTGCGAGCGATAGATCTTGTCCGTCTCTTTCTTACCGGTGAGGCGGATCTTCTCGGCGTTGATCACGATCACGTGATCGCCGGTGTCGAGAAACGGCGTGTACGTCGGCTTCGACTTGCCGGAAATGATGTTGGCGATGGTCGTCGACAGCCGGCCCAACACCTGGCCTTCCGCGTCGATCACGAACCAGCGTGGTTCGATGTCGCCCTGCTTGGGAAAATAGGTACGCATGACTCTCCCTGAAAACGTTAGCGTTTGTCTGCTGTCCGCTTTCCGACTCCGTCGGGACTCGGGACGGATATCGGACGACAGACAACCCTGAGACTGCTCCTGATAGAACGGCGGCGCAGGTGTGGACCGCAAACGCCGCAGATCACTCAAAGACGAAACACACTTTCCCTTTCGGGAAAGGGGCCGAAACGGTAACACTGCCGAACAAGGGCAGTCAAGCTGTTCATTCCACGTTCTTTGAGTGCGGCATGGCCGCCGCCATCCACAACGTGATAGAACGCCCCGCCGTGAGCGCAGAGATCATCGACGGCAAGGCCGTCGCGCAAACAGTCGAGCGCGAGGTCGCGTCCGCCATCGAGCGGCTCGGCTTTCATCCCGGCCTCGTCGCCGTCCGCGTGGGTAACGATCCCGCCTCCGAAATTTATGTCCGCAATAAAGCGAAGAAGGCGCGCGAGCTCGGTCTCGAAGGAACCGAGCGCATCTTCGACGAATCGCTGAGCGAAGACGATCTGCTCGCGGAAGTCGACCGCCTCAATCGAGACGACACGGTGGACGGCATCCTCGTGCAGCTGCCATTGCCGAAACAAATCGACGCGAAGAAAGTCATCGACGCGATCTCGCCGGCGAAAGACGTCGACGGATTTCATCCGCTGAACGTCGGCATGCTGCACCTCGGACGACCGACACTGGTGCCGTGCACGCCCGCGGGCGTGATGCGCCTCATCGAGTCGACGGGCGTGGGCATCGACGGAACGAACGCAGTGGTGATCGGACGCAGCGACATCGTCGGCAAGCCAATGGCGTCGTTGCTTCTGCAGCGCAGTGCGACGGTCACGATCTGCCACTCACGCACGCGCGACCTCGCTGGTGTCGCGCGACAGGCGGACATCCTCGTCGCGGCGATCGGAAAGCCGAGGTTTGTCACCGCTGACATGATCAAGCCGGGTGCGATCGTGATCGACGTCGGGATCAATCGCCTTGTCGAAGACGGCAAGGGCAAGCTCGCCGGCGACGTCGATTTCGCCGCCGCGCGCGAAGTGGCATCGTGGATCACACCGGTGCCGGGCGGCGTCGGTCCGATGACGATCGCGATGCTGATGAAGAACACGGTGACCGCCGCGGAGCGGAGACGCGCGTGATTCTCAAAGTCGGCTTGACGGGCGGCATCGCCAGCGGAAAGTCGACGATCATGCGCATGCTCGCGGGCCTCGGCTGCATCACCGTCGATGCCGATGCGATCGTGTCGCGGCTGTATGAGCCGGGCGAAGCGGGACACGAGGCGATCGTTCGAGCGTACGGAAAAGAAATCCTCGCCCCCGACGGTGACATCGATCGAAAGAAGCTCTCCGCGATCGCATTCTCGAGCCCGGACGAAGCGAAGCGCCTCAACGCGCTCATTCATCCGATCGTGATCGCCGAGGAAGAGCGGATGATGCGCGACGCGGAACAAAAGGCGGCCCAGGAGGATCTGATCTACGTCGTCGAAGCGACCCTGCTGCTCGAAGCGGGAGGGAAACAGCGATACGACAAGATCGTGGTCGTCGATGTCAGGCCGGAAGTGCAGATCGAGCGTGCCATCGCGCGAGGAATGACGCGCGAGGAAGTGACGCGGCGCATTGCCCATCAGCTGGCGCGCGACGAGAGGCTGCCCCAGGCCGACTACGTGATCGACAACAGCGCGGACGAGCGTCACGCATTGGCGGAGACGCAGCGCGTGTATGAGGCCTTGCGCAGGGATTTGGAGCGCCGCCGTATCGGCGGCGCTCCGTCGTAGGTCGTGTTAGGTCGTGGTGGTGGAGGTCGTCGATGTGGACGAGGTTCCGGTGGTGCCCGACGTATCGGTACCAGTGGTTCCGGTCGACATCGTGTCGGTCGCCATCGTGTCCGTCGTGACCGTATCCGTCACCACGGTCTCGGTCACGCTCGTCTCGCTGTACGTCGCAGACGTATCAGTGGCCGTCGTGTTGATTTCGGTCTCTTCCTTCTTGCAGGCGATGAATGCGACGAGCGTCAGCACCGTCAGGAGAACCAGTAGCTTCTTAGCCATCGTTGTAGTTCCTTTTTGTTGTTCGTATTCGGTTGGGACTGCATCCATTCGAATGCGTACGTACTGAGTGCCGGCGCTCACCTCCTTGCCGTCGTGGATTCATTCCCATCCGGGGGAAAACCAGAGTCGAATCGAAGAGGCACGCATCTCTCCCAGAGGGAGACGACGGGCCCGACGGGTGAGGGAGCAACACGAGTGCCAGGGCAGGCCGCAAAACAAAACGCCCCGCCATGAGGCGGGGCGTTTCGCTTCCGAATCGGGAAGTAGGACTAGGTCGTGGTGGTCGACGCGGTGCCCGTGGCCGCCGTGTCGGTCGTGCCGGTCGCCGACGTGTCGGTCGACATCGTGTCGGTGCCGGTGGTCATCGTCGTGTCGGTCGCGGCCGTGTCAGTGGCCATCGTATCGGTCGTGCCCGTATCCGTCGTCATCGACGTGTCCGTGCCGGCCGTATCCGTGGTGGCCTCTTCCTTCTTGCAGCCGATGGCGAGCATCGAGACCACGAGAAGGGCGATCAGGGTGAGAACCAGTGACTTCTTCATTGCGTACTTTCTCCTTCACTTTTTTCAGATCTCTTCGATCTGAATCTGGGTATTCGATTGTTCGAAGCAGCGTAATTCGTGCGTCCGGGTGCCCGACTCACCTCGCTTTGCGTTCGTAGTGTGAAAACAGATCGCGCTCGGCGCGAACAAACCAGGCAGACTTTGTCGTTTGGATGATCGGCATGCAGGGCGCACGAGCGCCCTCACGCGGCGCCATATGATAAGAACAGGCTCAAGGATGTCAAGCCATACGCTCGCCGTGGTGGGACCGGAGTCGGAACCGCGGACGTACTCGGTCGAGTCGTTCGACGGAACGACGATCTATTACGACGACTACGAAACGCCTTCCACGACGGCAATCGTCGTCGTGCCCGGCTTCTGGCGCGATCGCCGGCACGCGTCGATGATGCGTCTCGCGCGCTTCCTCCACGGCGAAGGACATCGCGTCTCGGTCATCGACGTGCGCGGTCACGGCGAGAGCGGAGGAACGTACGGCTTCAATCTGCACGAACATCACGACGTCGACGCGGTGACGAAGGACCTGCTCGCGCGCAATCCCTCGCTCTCGCGCGTCACGTTTGTCGCGTTTTCGTATGGCGCGGCGATCGCGGTGTCGACGGTCGCTCGTCATGAGCTTCCGGTCACTTCGCTCTTGCTGATCTCCGCCGTTGCGGACTTCCGGATGATCACGCCGCGCATCAATCCGTTCACGATCCATCGCCACGTCGCGTTCTTCTCGCAAGCGATGCGTCGCCCGCGCATCGCCTGGTCGGATCGCAAAGCGGAGAAACTGCGCGCCGTCGACGATATTCGCAACGTGCATGTCCCCGTCTGTTTGATTCACGTGAAGAACGACTGGCTGATCGGGCATCGCCACTCGGTGGCCTTGTACGAAGCGGCGAACGAGCCGAAGGAGCTTCACCTGCTCGACATCGAAGGGAACTATCACGCCGATCGGATCTTCAATGTCGCGTCCGACACGATCGAGCCGATCGTTCGCGACTTCCTCGGCCGCTACAGCCGCTGACGAAAAAGGCCGCGCTTTCGCGCGGCCCGCAGATTTCCCTAACAGGTTCGGATCTCAAGGCAGAGGAAGCGGCGGAACGTCCGTGTTCCGTTTGACCGGGACGATCTCGATGACCTGAAGCTCAGGCATGAGCTCGTTGTACCGGGGGCGGGGCCTCTCCGCCTTCACGACTGTCGTCGAGCCGACGCTGCCATCGTCCTTCGTCCATTCTTCTCCGTCGTAGACCCACATATGCTGTCCTTTCCGTTGACCTCGAATAATTTCAAGGGACCTGCCAGCCGGGATCGGACTCCTCATTTCCTAACAACACTCTTAATACGAGTGAGTTACGCACAGAGTTTGACTACGGTCGTGTCGGAAAAGAAACAGACGTTGTCCAGCTTCCAGATCAATGCGTCCGGGGATTCAGACTTACGTCGAGGACGCTTTGAGATAGTCGGCGAGCTTGCGGTAGGCCTTGCCGCGATGCGAGATCGCATCTTTATCGAGGTCGCTCAATTCCGCAAATGTTTTGTTCGAGCCGTGCGGAAGAAACCACGGATCCCATCCGAAGTGCCGCTCGCCGCGCGGCTCGATGAGAATCTCGCCTACCGTTTCGCCGAGAAACGTGTGCAGTTCGCGGCCATTCCAGTAGCCGACACAGCACTGCGCTCTCGCCGCGCGATTGTTCAGCGCATACGCGATCGCGGCCAGTCCTTTTCCTCCGGCGGCTTCGAGAAGCCAGCGCACATAAGGACCGGGAAAGTTGCCGAGCTCGTCGAAGCCTAACGAGACATCCTCGACGATGAGGCGTCCGTAGCCTTTCGATCGCGCGACTTCGATCTTGTAGCGCGTGATCTCTTCGACGGTCGCCGCTTGGATTTCCGGAAGCGCAAGCGCGACGCGTAGCAGCGGCACGCCGAGGATGCGCTCGGCTTCGATTCCCTTGTTCGGATTGCTCGAGACGAGAATCAGCGTCTCGTCTGCAGTCTTGCGTGCGGCCACCGCAGCGGATTCTACTCGGCGGAACGGATCGCCGCGGCGAGTCGTGCGCGGAGATGATCGGGCGCGGCCAGCGGAGCGAGACGCGCTCTCACGAACGTGCGCAAGCGCTGCTGCACGACCACGCGAATCTCACAATCACTGCACTTCCTCAGATGAAGCTCGACATCGTGTTTTCTGTCGCCGGCGAGAGAGCCGTCGAGGAAGAAGTAGACCACTCGTTTGACATCGTCACAGAGCATCATCGTTTCCTTCCGGGGCGTAGAAGTGACGCAGTGCCGTGTGCAACGAGGTGGCGAAACGGTGAATTCCGTCCGGCATGGCGGTAATAAAACCGACTGCAACCGATCCGCCAGAAATGACGAGGGCGGCCGTTCAGGCCGCCCTCGATGTTTGGCTGATGATCCATGCGTTACTCGACTTCGAACTTCTCTTCTTCCTCTTCCTCGTCGACCTCGAACTCGAAGTCCTCCTCGTCGTCGCCCGCGAAGAGAATCTCTTCTTCGTTCTCCTCCGGCTCCACGACGTCGGTGTCTTCGGATTTATCGTCTTTCTTCTTGCGGCCCTTGGTCTCGTCCTTGCGCGAGCGCATCTTCGCCGGCTCCGCTTCGCCGCGGATGTAGCCGTACTTGCGCGCGTACTCGAGCAGCGTCCGCTCGAGCATCTTGCGGCCGCGATAGAGACGCGACATGACCGTTCCCACCGGGCAGTCGAGGATCTCGGCGATCTCTTTGTACGAGAAGCCTTCGATGTCCGCGAGCAAAACGACCATCTTGTAGTCGTGAGGCAACGAGTCGAGGGCGCGCTTGACGTCCGCGTCCATCATGTCCTGGAAGATCTCGCTCTCCGGATCGCGAATCAGATCCGGCGCGTTCTTCTGAATCACCCGCTCGTACGATTCTTCGATTTCCGAGAAGTCGATCTTGTGCGGCGTCAGTTTCTTCTTCCGGTAGTTGTTGATGAACGTGTTCTTCATGATCTTGAAGAGCCACGCCTTGAAGTTCGTTCCCTCTTCGAACTTGTCGTAATACTTGTACGCCTTGAGATAGGTCTCCTGCACGAGGTCCTCGGCGTCTTCCGAGTTCCGCGTCATGCGATAGGCGGTGTTGTAGAGGGAGTCGACGTAGGGCATTGCTGCCTGTTCAAAATCCCATCCCTGTTCGTGAGTGTAGGCTTCCGCGCTCTTCATGGTCTCTCCCGTACGTCCACTGCCAAAACTTCAACGTTCATGCCGCATGCAACATTAGATGCAGCAGCAAATAAAATAGTTACGTTCGGCTGGACACAGATCCTGAAGTCGTTCCAGCACTACGGTTTACGTGTTGGAGCCGCCATCCGTCCACTGACCGGTTTTTTCGCGACGCCGATCGGTGCCCGTCATCGCTGCCGGACACGTCCGTCCACGAAAGCGGCTCTGTCTATTGAAAATCTAAGGTCAACTGAGGGGAACTGCTGGCAAATTGGCTGTGAACAAACCGTGAACTGCCTGTATTCCCAATCCGGCGGATGATACAGGGCGTCCGCGAAAAGATCAACAGTCAGTTATTCCCGCTGCTGTGTGAGCAGCTCTTCGTACGCTTTGGTGATCTCGATAAAGCGTGCTGCTGCCGCGGTTTGCTCGTCGTTCGACGCGCCATGATAGCGATCGGGATGATGCTGCGTGACGAGCCTGCGATACGCCGCGCTGATCTCCTGCCGTGTCGCGGATCCGGTGATGCCGAGAAGTGCGAGGAGCTCGTCTCGGCCGCGGGAAGGTCGGACGTACAAAGGCGCGCCGCCGCCGGCGCGATCGGCTTCGCGAGGTCGCGCGTGCTTCGCGTGATCGACGTATTCGAATCCGTACAGCTCGCGCAGACGCGCGAGCGCATCGGTCTGAAAGCCGAGGCCGAAGCTGAGATCGAGCAGCGCCGCGTATTGGCGAAGCGGAACGGGATCCTTTTTCGATGCGACGAGTTGCACCGCCGACTCGAGCAGCGACGCGCGCTGCTCCGAGCTCGCGTGTCGCGCGTAGCTCTCCGCCCAGTTCGTGACGTCGATGCCGGTCGTCACCGGCGCGGCGAGCCCGGTGCCGCGACGCACGATGCGCATCGCTTCGTCGACGCCGGTTCCGCCGGCGGCGACGATCTGCACGAGCAGCGACGCAGCGATCGAGTCGCGCTGTGGGGCCGCGGGCGCCGGCGCGTTTTGCCGCTCGCGCGCCGAGATCGACATCGCGATCATCACGAAGCCCGCGATCGCGGCTCCGGCGGTGAGCATGAAAACGACGGCCAGGATCTCCACATTGCTCTCGTCAGGGCTCTCGTTAGGCGGCCGTCGCGAGGAGCGCGTCGACCTGATCGATCTTCGCCTGCAGTTCCGCGTCGCCCAACACGCGTCGCGAGCCTTCGATGTCGATCTCGTCGTCGACGCTGATCCAGCTCAAACAGCCGCCGTATGCATCGCGGAATCGCACTTGCGCAGGCCGCGCCAGCTCCCACGCACGCAGCGCGATCACGTACAACACCTGGTCGGGACGGAAGCGATACCGCGCGACCAGCGTCTCGTGCGGCATGACGACGAGCGGCTCCAGCCGCGTGAGCTGTTCGAAATCGCGGATCGTCCACGTGTGCACGACCTCACACCAGTGCGTGATGTCGACGCTCGCCCGCGCCTCCGATTCTCCCTGATGAAAATAGGTCGGATAGAGATAGAAGCGCTCCGCGTCCAGTCCGAATGACGGATCGGCGATGCCGCCTTTGCGAATCAGAATGATCTGCTCTCCGCGGCCCAGCGCGGCGACGACGCTGGACCATTCTTTGAGCGCGGTGTGATTGGGGAGTTTGTTCATACGAGTTGCCAGTTGCCAGTGGCCCGTTGCCCGAGCAGTTTCGCCTGGACGACAAGGCCCGGGCAACTGCCCCGGGCCACTAAGGCACGTACGTTACCGAGTTCACCGGCCCTTCCCACACGGTCACGCCGGTGACGACCGCATGCTCCTCCTCCACGACGTTCTGCAGTTCGCGCGCGAACCATTCCGCGATGTTCTCCGCGCTCGGGTTTACGTCCGTGAAGGGCGGGACGTCGTTGATGCATCCGTAGTCGAGTTTTTTCGCAAGCTGCTCGAGCTTGCGCTTCGCACTCACGAAGTCGACGGCGATCGCATCCTGATCGACTCCGCCTCCTCGCGCGGCGAGATGGGCCTCCACTTTGTACGAGTGTCCGTGCAGCGGCTCGGAGATGCCGCGGTACTCACGCAGATAGTGCGCCGCCTCGAATCGCGCCTCGACGCGAACGGTGAAGCTACCCTGCATGCTGCTCCGCGAAGATGTGCTCGATCATCCGCTCGTCCATGCCGAGCTCGCGCAACTCTTCCGCGGTCGCTTCCTTGCGCAGCAGCTCGATGGCGCGGCGATCGTCCCAGCACGCGCTCGGCGAATCGCCTTCCGCGAGATGCATCAGCGCGAGCAATGTGCGGCGACGGTTGTCTTCCACAGTCGAAGTGTACAATGCGCGCCGATTCGACGATGCCGCTGCCGAAATCAATCCTCTGCACGGCCTGCAAGCGCACATACCCCGAAGGGTGGAAGCGTTGTCCCTACTGCGGACACGACGCCGAGGGCGCAAAGCAGGAACAGCAATCCCGCCGCTACATGGATCGCAAGATCCGCGAGTACGAGCAGCGTACGGGGAAGGCTCGCAAAGACGATCGTCCTCCGCGCGAGGAGCGCGCGCCGCGCGACCGCGCTGGCCAACGGCAGCGAGATCGCCAGCGCGGGCAGTCGCAAGAGCAAAAGGGTCATCAGAAACAACAGCGGCCGCAAGGTCAACAGCAGCAACGTCCGCAGCCTCCGCAGGCTCGTCCGCAGCAACAAGCAGGCGAAGGAGCGCCGACGTCGCGACGCCGGCGTCGTCGTCGCGGTCGCGGCGGCGCGGGCGCGGGCGCGGGCGCGCAGCAACAACCGCAACCGCCGCAAGGTCAACAGCAGCAGCAACCACGGCCGCCTCGGCCCGAGCGGCCACCGACTCCTCCCGCCGCGGAGGGCACGCCCGCAGGTGAAGGCGCGCGCAAACGCCATCGCTTTCGCCGCAGACGTCGCGGCGGGAGAGGTGGTGGCGGTGGTGGTGAAGGCGGAGGCCCGCCGAAGGGCGAGTGATCAGGGCGCGTCGGGATTCGCGACCGGCGAGAGTCCCTTCGCTGTCGCGGGCCGGTTTCCCTGAGCGCGACTCAGACGCAGATAGCGCGCCGAGCACTCCGCGAATCCTTCGCAGCGAATGCAGTAGCCGTCCGCGTTCTCCGGTTTGTAGTCGGCCGGCGGACAGATGTTCACGCCCGCAATCATTTCGCGCTCGCACGCGCCGGTGAGGCGCTCGATCTCCGCATCGTTTCCGGCTGCGAGCGCCTGCCTCATCGCCGCGTAGCGCGCTCCGTTGTGAATCGCAGTCGTGTCGATCTTCACACGCGGCACGTCATCGGTCGCTTGCTGCGAGCTGACGAACACGATCTGTACGCGCTGCGTGAGGTAGTACACGTACGCGGCGATCGCTCCGCCGAGCGCCGCGAGGTTCGAGAGTCCGCCCGCGAACACGCCGTACAGCAGCACCGCGAACGAGAAGAGCGCGAGAAACTGCACTCGCACCGGGATCAAGCCGAAGAGATAGAACGTCTGCTGCCGGAATGCCGAGGCGTAAACGAACAGGAGCGTGAAGTAGACGAAGTAGCTGCCCATCAGCGGAATGCCGAGAAACGCGGCGACCGCGGCCGAGCCGAGCGCGGAGACGACGAAGAGCGCGACGAAGTGGAACGAGCCCCACTCTTCTTCGAGCGCCGAGCCCATCATGTAGAGCAGCAGAAGCGTGACGAACAGCGACAGCGCTTCCATGAAGCCGGTTCCCGCCTGGGTGAACTGATAGGTGAAGAGCCGCCAGACCTCGCCCGCGCGCACCTTCTCCAGGTCGAACCTGAACAGCATCGAGAACTTCTTCGCATCCTGATGCTCCAGGATGAAGAACGCGATATTCAGGAACAGAAGGATGAAGACAGCGCGGAGATTCTCACCTCGAGACCGGAACATGGCGTGACCTGATAGCGGAACGTGAAACGAGCCGTGATTTATTCGGTTGGCGGTTGACGGTTGATGGTTGGCGGTAGCTCGATCCACCGCCAACTGCCAACCGCCAACCGCCAACTCATTCAACGCCCGACAAAGCCGTCGGTTTGTTCGAATCGCAAAACATCGCCTGCTTTGAGTCCGTGTCGTCGCGCGACGCCCGCGGCGACCTCGAGAACATACCGCGCCCGCGCGCCCGGCGGGTAACTCGGGCAATCGTCGACGTAGCACGGCGGAACGTCGTGCTTCACATGAGCGATGCGCCTCGTCGACTCGATCCAGATCATGTCGAGCGGGATCTTCGTGTTTTTCATCCAGAACGCGTATTCGCCGTCCTCCGGAAACACGAAGAGCATCCCGTGATCGGGCCGCAGTTGATCGCGGAACATCAAGCCTTCCGCGCGACTCTCCTCGTCGGCGACGACTTCCACACCGACGACGAATCCATCGGGAAAAATCACGCGCGGTCCCCTGATCGGTTGTCCCTCCGGTTGCGTTGTCGTCGTGGGCACGGACAGAGTCTCCGGCGGTGGCGCCGATTTCCCACAAGCGATCGCGAGCAACAGCAGCGCCGCCGCCCTCCTCATTTTTCTTCGACCTCGAGCACATCCTCGGGCTCGCGATCGCGCGGGATGAGGTCGTATTTCTTCGCGTAGTAGCGAAACGAACGGAACGACATCCGCAGCAGCTCCGCCGCCTGCGTCTGCACGCCGTTGCATCGCTCGAGCGCCTTGAGCATGAAAATCTTCGTGATCGCCTCGACGTGCTCTTCGAGCGACAAGCCCTCGGGCGGCAACTCGAACGTGGCGTCCGGAATGCGACCCCCCAGGAGTACGTGCTCGGGGAGCGACTTCGTGGTGAGAACGTCGGAGGGCTCGAGCGCGATGAGCCGCTCGATCACATTCTCGAGCTCTCGCACGTTGCCCGGCCAGTGGTACTTCTCGATCGCGCGCATCGCATCCGCCGAGATCCGCTTGCGCGATACGTTCATGCTCACGCAGAACTTCTCGATGAAGTGATCGACGAGCAGGGGAATGTCTTCGCGCCGCTGGCGCAGCGGCGGCAGCGTGATCGGGATGACGTTGATGCGATAGAAGAGATCTTCGCGAAAGGTTCCCTCGCGGAGCGATTCCCCGAGGTCGCGATTCGTCGCCGCGATCACGCGGACGTCGACCGGCGTCTCGACGTTCGATCCGACGCGGCGCACGACGCGATCCTGCAGGACGCGCAGGAGCTTGATCTGCATCGCCGGCGACGTCTCGCCGATCTCGTCGAGGAAGATCGTGCCGCGATCGGCCTCGTGGAAGAGTCCGCGCTTCTCGCGAATCGCACCGGTGAACGCACCGCGCTCGTGGCCGAACAACTCGGACTCGAGCAGCGTCTCCGGAAGCGCGCCGCAGTTGATCGACACGAACTTCCCACGGCGATCGGAGTTGTAGTGGATCGCGCGCGCGATGAGCTCCTTGCCCGTGCCCGACTCGCCGGAGATGAGCACCGTCGATCCGGTGCGCGCGATGCGCTGCACGATCGAGAAGATCTCCTGCATCTTCGCGCTGCGTCCGATGATGTTCGCGAACGTGAAGCGCTCTTCGAGCGCGGTGCGGAGGTGAAGGTTCTCGTCTTCGAGCTCTTTCTGCTGAACTGCCTTGCGGACGATGATCTTCAGCTCTTCGATGTCGAACGGCTTGGCGATGTAGTCGAACGCGCCGGCTTTGAGCGCCTCGACCGCGGAGCGCGTCGAGGTGTGCGCGGTGATCATCACGAACGCGATCGAGGGAAGCTGCGCTTTGACGTCGCGCACGAGATCGATGCCGGATCCATCGGGCAGCATGAGATCGCACAGCACCATGTCCGGCTCGCTTCGCTGGATCGCCGCGCGCGCGTCGCCCAGGGTCGGCGCCGTCTCGACCGTCCATCCCTCTTCCTCGAATACGATACTGAGAAAGTCGCGGAGGGAGGCCTCGTCGTCGACGATGAGAAGGTTCATTGCTGGAATTCTAGCGTTCCTCGCTCTCAGTGCCTGCACCACGCATCCTCCCGTGGTCGCGCCCGCCGAGAAGCACCGCGGGATGAGCTACGCGTGCGCGTTCAAGCGCGACCGCGACGTGCGCTACGGCTCGCCCGCATCGCAGGAAGCTCTGAGCGATCTGAAAGCGATCGGCGTCGACTGGGTGTCCATCATGCCGTTCGGATTTCATCGCGGAACGCCGGAGCTTCGCTGGGGCGGATCGCAGGTGTGGGAGACCGACGAGTCCCTCGTCGCCGTGACGAAACAAGCCCACGACCTCGGCATCAAGGTTTTTCTCAAGCCGCACGTCTGGGGCCGCGCAGACCTGGGCATGGATCGCTGGACCGAGGAGCAGTGGCGCGCGTGGTTCGACGGATACGCGCGATTCATCGAACACTACGCCACGATCGCGCGCGACGCGAACGTCGATGCATTCTGCATCGGCAATGAACAAAGACAGGCCACGCATCGCGAACGGGAATGGCGGCGCGTCATCGCGCGCGTGCGCGAGATCTATCGCGGACCGGTCACCTACGGCGCGAACTTCGATGAGGTGTTCGACGTGAAGTTCTGGGATGCGCTCGACTGGATCGGCGTCAGCGCGTATTTCCCTCTCGTCGACGACGCCTCACCGGATCGCGACTCGCTCACGCGCGCGTGGCAACCGGTGCTGCGCGATCTGGAGAGACTGTCGACGAAGTTCCAGCGTCCCGTGCTCTTCACCGAGCTCGGATACCGCAGCGCGAACGGCGCGGCGTGGCGGCAGTGGGAGCTGACGCGAAACGCGCCGCTGAATCTCGACGCACAACGCGTCGCGTACGAGGCCTTCTTCGAGACCGTGTGGCCGCAGCCGTGGATCGCGGGGG
>Ga0075428_100005606_pt1 | contig 13945 bp, 13 predicted proteins | sample RhiMetdeltSRZDD2_FD_75291 | JGI IMG/M metagenome (GOLD analysis project Ga0075428, IMG submission 75291) | Populus rhizosphere microbial communities from Tennessee, USA - Rhizosphere MetaG P. deltoides SRZDD2 | ecosystem: Host-associated > Plants > Roots > Rhizosphere > Soil | place: USA...
CGGCTGGTCGGCGGGTACTCGTTCACCCTCCGGTGTTGGCATCGGCGGTGTGCCGTCACCGAACGGTCTGCCGCCCAGCGCGTCCCTGCCATGCGGAACCAGCCAAGCAGACAGGTCGGGGCCCTGCGGAACGATCCGGGTCGGATTGATGTCGGTGTGAACCAGGTAGTAGTGCTGCTTGATCTGCACGAAGTCGATCGTGTCGCCGAAGCCCGGAGTCTGGAACAGATCGCGGGCGTAGGCCCACAGGACCGGCATCTCGGCGAGTTTGGACCGGTTGCACTTGAAGTGGCCGTGGTAGACGGCGTCGAACCGGGCCAACGTGGTGAACAGCCGGACGTCGGCCTCGGTGATGGTGTCGCCGACCAGGTATCGCCGGTCCGTCAACCGTTCGGAGAGCCAGTCCACCGCGGTGAACAACCGATCGTAGGCCCTGCCGTACGCCTCCTGTGAGCCGGCGAATCCGCATTTGTAAACGCCGTTGTTCACGTCGGTGTAGATGCGTTCGGCGACCTCGTCGATCTCGTCGCGCAACGGCTCGGGATACAGTCGCGGCGCGCCCTTGCGGTGGTGCTTCTCCCACTCGGTGGACAGGTCGAGCGTTATCTGCGCGAGGTCGTTGGTCACCACCTGACCGGTCGGCACGTCAACGATGGCGGGGACGGTGATCCCCTTGGAATAGTCCGGGAATCGCGCGAGGTAGGCGTCCTGCAGCCGCGAGATCTTCAACACCGGGTCGAGTCCGCCTGGGTCCAGGTCGAACGTCCAACTGCGTTCGTCGTGGGTCGGCCCGCAGAACCCGATGGACAACACCTCTTCCAGACCCAGCAGCCGGCGGACGATGATCGCGCGGTTGGCCCAGGGACAGGCGCGCGCGACGATCAGCCGGTAGCGGTGCGGTTCGACCGGATAGCCGTCGCGACCGTCCGCGGTGATGCGAGTGGTGATGTAGTCGGTGTCGCGATCGAAATCGCCATCGCCGGCGACATAAGCAGCCATGTATCGACCGTGCCCACCTACCGGCGGACCATTCGGTAGGCGGCCGGCTGTTACTGCAAGTCGCGTCAGCGTTTCAGCACGCGAACGGGCAGCGGACACACGTCAGTGCTGGCAGGCTGGTGGCTTGGTGCCGGACGTGCCGTGAGGAGGACGCTCGATGACGGTTGACCTGGCAGCGCGCCGCTGGTTCCTCACGCGGGACGAACGGGGGAACGCCGCGACCGACATCGATCAGGTGGGTGAGGTCGGAGGTGCCTGGATCGACGGCAACCTGGTACGTCCCGTTGTCCACGGCGCCACGTACTTCCGCAGGCTGTACGACGAGTTGACCGCGCTACGCCTCGGCGATCGGGTGTACTTCACCGACTGGCGCGGCGACGCCGATGAGTTGCTGCTGCCGGACGGCCCCACAGTCGGTGAGCTTCTCAGCGACGTCGCCCGCGCGGGCGTCGAGGTCCGCGGGCTGCTGTGGCGGTCGCACTCCGATCACCTGCGGTTCAGCGGGCAGGAGAACCAGCGGTTGGGGACCGAGATCAACGAAGCCGGCGGCGAGGTTCTGCTCGACCAGCGGCTGCCGCGGTTCGCCTCGCATCATCAGAAACTGTTCATCATCCGGCACCGCGGGGAATCTGAGCGTGACGTCGCGTTCGTCGGCGGCATCGACCTGTGCCACGGCCGGCGCGACGACGCCGACCACCGCGGTGACCCGCAGCCTCCGCCGATGGATCCCCGGTACGGCGACCGCCCGCCATGGCACGATGCCGCCCTCGAGCTGCGCGGGCCGGTCGTGGGCGACCTGCTGCGCACGTTCGTCGAGCGGTGGGACGACCCGCATCCACTCGACCGGCGGACGCCGTACCGGATGCTTGTCCAACGGCTGGCCCGCATGCCGCGTCGGCCCGAGCAGCTGCCCGAGGCCTTCCCCGATCCCGAACCGGCCGGACCGCATGCCGTACAGGTGCTGCGCACCTATGCGCGCAAGCGACCGGGGTATCCGTTCGCGCCGGAGGGCGAGCGCAGCGTCGCGCGCGCCTACACGAAGGCCTTCTCGCAGGCGCATAGCCTGATATACGTGGAGGACCAGTACCTGTGGTCCGACGTGGTCGCGCGCGGAATCTGCCAGGCGCTCGAACGGTCCGCCGAGCTCCGGGTGATCGCGGTCGTCCCGCGCTACCCCGACGCCGACCGGGCCCTCAGCGGACCACCCGCGCGACTCGGACAGCTGCACGCGATGCGGCTGCTCCAGCAGACCGCACCCGACCGGGTCGGCATCTACGACCTGGAGAACGCCGACGGCGTACCGATCTACGTGCACGCCAAAATCTGCATCGTCGACGACGTGTGGTTCACCTGCGGCTCGGACAACTTCAACCGCCGCTCCTGGACCACGGACAGCGAACTGACCTGCGCCGTCGTTGACGCAACCCTCGACGACCGGGAACCACACGACCTCACCAGCCTCGGCGACGGCGCTCGCCGACTGGCCCGCGACCTCCGGCTGGAGGTCTGGAGCGAGCACCTAGGCCTGTCCAGCGACGACCCGCGACTGCTCGACCCAGCCTCCGCCTTCGACCTGTGGCGACAGACCGCGGAGCACCTGGACGGATGGCACACCGGCGGCCGGCGCGGCGCACGACCACCCGGCCATGTCCGCCGGCACGAGCCCGAGCCCGTCACGCGGCTGCGGTCGCTCTGGGCGGCCCCGACATACCGCTGGTTCTTCGACCCGGACAGCCGGCCGCGCAAGCTCCGACGGCGCGGCGCGTTCTAGCCACCTATTTGCATGAGTTCCTGATGCGGATGTCGGTGGGCGGCCAATTGATCGTGCCGTCTGAGCTCAGGCGAGGTAGGGGTCGGCCCACGCGCTGATGATTCGGGCCGCGCGTTTGGCTTGGTTCCTTCCCGTGAGGAGGTGGTCGGCCCCCTCGAGCGACACGAAGCTACGTGGGTGGCGCGCAGCCCGAAAGATCTTGCTCGCGTTCGCGATGCCGACCGTGTTATCGGTGGGTGAGTGCATCACAAGGAGCGCCCGTCGGAGGGTGCGGATCCGCTCGTGCAGATCGGCCGCGCGCACGTCCTCGATGAAGTGGCGCCTGAGGGTCAGCGCTTTGCCGCCGATCAGGAACGGCGCCTCCCCGTCGCTGAGGATGCGCTCGACGAGGGCGTCATAGTTGTGCTCGACGTGCGCGGGCTCGTACGGCGCGCCGATGCTCACCACGGCACGGACGTTGTCGACCAGATGCGCGGCGGCGATGGCCGCGGCGCCGCCGAAGGAGTGCCCGACAACCAGCCGGACATCACGTCCGGTTCCCTCCATGAACCGAACGGCCTGGGCGGTGTCCTCGACCTTGTGAGAGAACGAGCCGTCGCCCCAGTCGCCCTCGGATTCGCCGAGTCCGAGGTTGTCGAACCGAAGCACGCCGATGCCCTCGCTGGCCAACTGCTTGCAGATGCGACTCGCCGCGGGAGAGTCCTTTCCGAGGGTGAAACCGTGAGCGAAGACACCCCAACCCCGGACCGCTCCCTCCGGAGGGTCGATCACGCCCGCAAGCCGTGGTCCGCTCGAGCTCGGGAACCACACCCGTTCGGCCACGCATGACATCGTGTCAGAACACGCGCGTGTGCGTGGTCCTTCGATGGCTAGGGTTCTCTGCGGATGGAGCACATCCAGCCCGAGCGGTCCTAGCGGTGAATCGTCGCATCGAGTATCCGGCGTCCGGCCGAGTGGCTTGCGCGGAGTGTCACCGTGTCGCCGTGGAGTCCCATCTCAGTTGGACGGGACGGTCAGGTCGTCGTCCCGTCCGGCTTCGAGGCGCGGCCGCTGGTCCAGTAGGTCTCGAACACCCGGTCCCCGGATCGCAGGTAGCAAACGACCGGCGACGGTTTGCGTGGGCGATCGCCGAGGAGCTCGTCGGCGGTGTCCTCGGCGGAGTACCAGGGGACCCACGAACCTGGTCAGCTGACCGGGCAGGTTGTTCGGGACCCGGTCGAGCGAGCGGGCCTGAGTCGGCGCGCCGTCCGATCACGCCGCAAGCGCTGCCACAACCTCGACACCCAGGACATGAGTTCCACCTTCACCGTCCCGGCGAAGGCGTGGAGCCGCTGCGAAGCTCCGGGAGCACCTCATCGCGGTAGAAAGCGAGCATCCGGTCGTAGTGCGGCCCGATGTTCGCGATGTACACCTCGTCGAACCCCGCGTCGGCGTACGGTCGGAACGCCTCTACGTGCGCCTTCGGATCCTTGCCGCAGGCAACCGATTTGCGGGTCGACTCGAGCGTCACGAGCTGTGACGCCTGCTCGAAGTGGCGTGGCGACGGCAACACCTGGGCCAGCTCACCGGGCAGGCCGCTGTTCGCCCAGATCCGATGTGCGATCTCTGCGCCCTCGTCCTCGGAGTCGGCGTAGCAGACCTTGTAGCCGGCCTGTGCGGGCTTGCTTCCGGACGCATCGCGGAAGCGCTGCAGGAGATCGGCATCTGGTGCGGTCGTGATGTAGCCGTCGCCGATCCGCGCAGCGACATCCGTGGCCTGCGGGCCGAATCCGGACACGTAGATCGGTGGCGGCGAGGCCGGTCGGGTGTACACCCGCGCATTGTCGACGGTGTAGTGCTTGCCGCGGTGTGACACGAAGTCTTCTGTCCACAGCCGGCGAATTACGTGCACCGCCTCCTCGAGCATCTCCAGCCGCACGTCGACCGACGGCCACGGGTCCCCGTAGATGTGCTCGTTGAGCGCCTCACCAGTGCCGACACCGAGGGTGAGCTTCCCATCCAGGAGCACGGAGCTGGTCGCCGCGGCTTGTGCGATCACGGCCGGGTGGATGCGCACCGTGGGGCAAGTGACCGCCGTGGTCACCGGGAGATCGCAGACGCGAGAGATCGCACCGATCATCGACCAGACGAGCGGACTCTGGCCCTGCTCGTCGTTCCACGGGTGGTAGTGGTCACTGATCCACAGGCCCTCGAACCCGGACTGCTCAGCCAGTTCTGCCTGCTCGATCAGCTGCCGTGGCGTGTACTCCTCGGTGGAGAGAAAGTAGCCGATACGCATCGTTTGCTCCGTCCCGGTCGTCTCTCACGTCCTGTGAGCGTTGGTGCCCAGACCAAACATGCCTGCTTGTTACCCGCCGGGGTGGCTCGCTTCAGTCGTCGGGTTCCTTGGTGCCGGGCAGGAACTCCTGGATCTTGCTCTTCACGCCCTCCTTGATCACGTCGACCCGGTCGGAGTCGCCGCGCACGATCGACTCCAGCGCCTTCTCCATCTGTTCCCAGGTCGCGTGTGGCGGGATCGGCGGCACCGCGGGATCGGTGACGAACTCGACGACGCACGGCCGGTCCGCGGCGAGCGCTCGTTCCCAGGCCGGTACGACGGCGTCGGGCTTGTCCGCCCGGATACCTTCCAGGCCGAGGCCGCGCGCGAAGTCGGCGTACGGGAAGTCAGGCAGGCGTTGGGACGGCAGGAACTGCGGGGACCCGCCGAGAGCGCGCAGCTCCCACGTCACCTGGTTGAGGTCGCCGTTGTTCAGCACCGCGACGACCAGGCGCGGGTCGTCCCACTCCTGCCAGTACTGGGCGATGCTGATCAGCTCGTTGATGCCGTTCATCTGCATGGCACCGTCTCCGACCAGCGCGTAGCAGGGCCGGGACGAGTCACCGACCTTCGCGCCGACGACGTACGGCACGCCAGGGCCCATCGTGGCCAGCGTGCCGGACAGCGACCCCCGCATCGTGCCGCGGAACCGCAGGTGCCGGGCGTACCAGTTCGCCGCAGATCCCGAGTCGGCGGCGACAATGGCGTTATCCGGCAGCCGCGGCGACAGCTCGTGAAAGACGAGCTCCGGATTGATCGGGTCGGCCGAGGTGTACGCGCGTCGCTGCATCATCTCCCACCAGCGCGCGACCTTCCGCTCGACCTCCGCGCGCCACGACCGGTCGGTGCGGGCCCGAAGCAACGGAGCGAGCCGTCGGAGCGTGCCGGCGGCGTCGCCGACCAGATTGACCTCGAACGGGTACCGCATCCCGATCAGCGTTGGGTCGATGTCGATCTGCACCGCCCGCGCCTGGTCGTACGGCGGCAGGAACTGGCTGTACGGGAAGCTCGACCCGACCACCAGCAACGTGTCGCAGCCGGTCATCAGCTCGTACGACGGCCTGGTGCCGAGCAGCCCGATCGCACCCGTCACCCACGGCAGCTCGTCAGACAACACATCCTTGCCCAGTAGGGCTTTCGCGACTCCCGCGCCGAGCACGTCCGCGACCGCGGTGACCTCGGCCACCGCGCCGCGCGCGCCCTGACCGACGAGCATCGCGACCCGCTCCCCCGCGTTCAGGACATCTGCCGCCCGCTGGATCTCGGCGTCCGGTGGCACCGGCGCCGACCAGCTCAGGTCCAGGCTCGACGGGACCATCTTGAACGCGTGGGTGGGCTCGGCGTACTCGAGCTCCTGGACGTCGGACGGGATCACCAGTGCGGTGACAGTACGACGGCTGACCGCGATCCGGATCGCGCGGTCCAGCACGTTCGGCAGCTGCTCCGGAACGGTGACCATCTCGCAGTACGCGCCGGCGACGTCCTTGAACAACGACAGCAGGTCGACCTCCTGCTGGTAGCTGCCACCCATCGCGCTGCGCGCGGTCTGACCCACCAACGCAACCACCGGCACGTGGTCGAGCTTGGCGTCGTACAGGCCGTTCAGCAGGTGGATCGCGCCCGGCCCACTGGTCGCCGTACAGACTCCGACCCGGCCGGTGAACTTCGCGTACCCGACCGCCTCGAACGCCGACAGCTCCTCGTGCCGGGACTGCACGAACCGCGGCTCGTCATCGGCCTTCTCCCACGCCGTCAGCAGCCCGTTGATGCCATCGCCGGCATAGCCGAAGACGTGCGCCACTCCCCACTCGCGCAACCGATGGAGCAGCCGATCGGCAACTGTCTGCGTCATCGTGGGTCCTCCTTCGGTGTCGTCCAGTCCAGGCGTGGCCCGTACCCTCCGTCGACGGCGTCAACCGGACCGAGCTCGCGCCCGCGCTGCCCGTGCGGTAGTGGTCCGGTCCAGGGGTGACATTCCCGACGGTGGGTACTGACCCGGCACCCTGCACACCCGACGGAGGCGACCATGCCCGGCGATGTAGTCGACCTGATCATGCAAGACCACCGCGAGGTCGAGCGGCTGTTCGACCAACTCGAGTCGAACCCGGACAAGCGACCGAACCTGCTGCCGGTGCTGACGACGCTGCTGACAGCACACAGCCGGGCCGAGGAGGCCGAGGTGTACCCGGTCGCCCGCGACGAGGCCGGCGAGACCGAACAGGTCGCGCACAGCCAGGAAGAACACCTACTGGCCGACCAACTACTGGCCAAGCTTGCCGGAACCGACCCGGCGACCCCCACCTTCGACAAGGTGCTGTCCGAACTGGTGGAAGCCGTCACCCACCACGTCGAGGAAGAGGAGACCAAGGTCCTGCCCGGCATCCGCGCCCGGCTCTCCGAACAGCGCCGCACCGACCTGGGCGAAGCCTTCCTGGCCAGCCGGGCCCAGCACCTCGGCGAACAGCCCGGCGAAGCGACCAAGCAAGACCTCGTCCAGCAAGCCCGCAACATCAACCTGCCCGGCGCTGCCGCCATGAGCAAGGACGACCTCGAACGCGAGCTCAAGAAGCAAGCAGACGAGTAATGCACCTCAGCGGCGCGACAGGCAGAAGCGAGCCAGGTGCCGTCGGCAACCGGTGAGCCGTCAAGCGTGTTCAGAGGTCGGGCGTGTCAAACCTCTGACGGTCGCCGGCTCCTGCGTCGTCAAGTGCGCGCAGGTCCTTGACGCTCTCGTCGATCAGCCGAGCCGATACGTCGAGTCTGGCGCCGATACCCGGGTTCAGCCGGCTCTGTGCGGACCTGCGGCCGAGCGGCCGAACCCCAGTCACGTTGGCGTTCTTCGGGTGGCGCGATGCGATTCGCAGCTGCGTTGAGTGGTCCTCGGGCACGCCGAACGGCACTGGCATCAGCAGCACCGATCCTTCGACGGTCAGCAGCCGCAGCCCGAAGAGTCGAGCGACGAGCGCGGTGCGCACGACGGCGCCGCCGGCCAGCGACCTACTCGCCGCGGGACTCATCCAGGAAGCTGTCGATGTCGCCCACCCGCTGGGAAGGCTTGGCTCGTTGCCGTCGGAACTCGTCCAACCGCTGCGATGCCTTCTGTGCCGCTTCGACGATCTGCGCATAGCGTTCACGTCCTGCCTTGGCGCCCAGCACATATCCCGCACCCAACAGGGCGAGGCTGCGCAGCTTCATTTCTTATCCCGCTGCCGCCGTGCCGAGGAGACCACGGCACTTGCCACGCTCACGCCTACCGCAGCGCCGGCGGCCGCAATGCCGTTGCGTACGGCGCTCCGCCGCGTGGTGCTCGTCACTCCGGTGGCGACCGGCTCGATCAGCCGCTCCCACCGGCTCTTTCTATGTAGCAAACCCATGGTGGTACTCCGTCCCGGCTAGCGTCGTCGGCCGGCGCGTGCTGACCGCTGCAGAGCAGTGACCAGCTCGGTCTTACTCATGGCCGACCTTCCCTTGATCTCTTCGGCCGACGCGAGCCCGAGCAACTCCGCCCGGCTCATCGCGTTCAGCGTCTCAGTACTGCGGCTCCGTCCGTTCCGATTGCGGGATCCGCTGGTGGCAGAGCCGGCCGCGCGCGACCGAACCTGTTCGGCCTCGGCGACACGTTCGTCCGCGCTCCTGGCCTCACGTTCGGCATCCGCGGTCAGCCGGGCTGCCTGCCGATGTGCCTCCTCGGCGGCCGCTTTCGTCGCGTCGGTGGCCTCCTTGGCCAGCCGTCGTGCGTCCGCCAGACTGGCCGTCGCCTCAGCCATCGACTGCTTCGCCCGCGACTGCGCTGCTTCTGCCTCCTCGCGGACCTTGGCGACGCGATCATCCGCCTCCGCCTTCGCTCGCTGTAACTCTTTGTCGGCGTCCGCCTGTGCCGCCGCACGCGCTCGCTCAACCCTTGCATCGGCCTCGCGCCGGGCCTCGGCGACCTTCTCCTCGACCTCCTGGGCCTGCTGTCGTTCGACCTCGCGCACGTACGCACGACACCGCTCGGCAACCTGTCTCGCCTCGTCGCTGCGACCCTTCGCCTCCTCCGCCTCGCGCACCGCCTGATCCTCAGCGGCCTGCGCCTCTTCGGCCGCGGCCCTGGCCCGCTGGAGCCGCAGTTCGATGGAGTCACCGACCGGGAGCACGTCCATCACCGAGGCACCTGCCTGACGAGCCATGTCCGCCAGGTTGGTACCCGCGGACTGGGTGACATTGCCCGCGACGTCCTTCGTCGTCTCCAGCGGTGTCAACGCCTTCGACAGGAGCCAGGTCGTATTCCGCGGCAGCTCCTTGACCCCCACACCCCATGCCTTCGCGATCCTGCCCGCGGCGCTTTTTCTGGCCATCTCAGTGTCTCCCTCATCCTCATGACGCCTCGGACGATGACGTCAGGGGCCCCAAGCCACTTGGCCCCGGTACCCCTGAGAAACTCATGACAAACCGTCTGAACGACGCCCAGAACCGACGCCGCTCCGCACGGGGCCCGCAGAGCGGCCGTCAGCGGCGATCGGGCGGGCGGCCGTGTGGTCCGCCGTGTTCGCTGGTGTGGTCGCTGGTGGCCGGTTGGAGCTGGTCGGCGCGGTGCCAGCCGTACAGGCCGGTCTCGCTGTCGCGGACCCGGCCCCACCACTGCCCGTCGTCGCGGACCCACACGTCCAGCTCGCCGGCCGGTTGCCACCCGTGCAGCACGACAGGACGCGGCTCGGGCAACGGGCGCACGTCGGACGGTTTGCGTTCGGCGTAGAAGTCGTAGCGCACGTCCAGGTCGTGGGCCTGCCGGTTCGCCTCGGGCTCGGTCAGGGTCCAGTCGCCGTACCAGTCGTTCGCGTGCGCGTCCCACACGCCGTACCGGCCCGGCAGCGGTGCCTGGCGCACCGAGAACCGGAACACCTCAAGCCACCCGCTCTGCGGGGCCCGCCGGCTCGGGCTCCTCGGCGTCCTGGGCCTGTTCGATTGGCGTCGCGGACGGGTCTGTGCCGTCGCCTGCTGGGGTGTCGAGGCGGCGGAAGTCGTCCGGTGCCAGCCAGGTGCCGAGCGCGGAGCAGCGCCGGTCCCCGATCCGGACCAGGACGTGCTGGCGGTCCCACCGGATCGCCGTCGCCGGTACCCATTCCTCGCCGTCGCGTTCCCATACGATCCGGGCCTCGCCGCGGACCGGGTCCGGCCGATCCACCAGCTCGCGGGCACGGGCGGGGAACCGCGCGTTCAACACCTTCTGCCAGTACGCCGTCGGTCCGCCGGACGGCGTCGGATCACGCATCTGCCCTTGACCCACCATGCCGCCAGTATCGAACAAACGTTCGATCCGTGCCAGCCCGGGGTCCTCAGCCGCTCCCCCAGCACCGCCGCCACCTCAACCGACCTCCATCGCCGTTCCGCGACATCGAGGCTAGCGACGAAGCGTGTCGCACCCGTCACAGGCCGCGGTGCTGTGCCAGATCTTCACACAGCGACCCGCTGGTGCAGGCTTATGTCAGCGTGGCGGCTGGCGGTAGTGGGTACACCTGCTCACCAGGACCCGCCGACCGGCCCTGGGCGTCAACCAGGGGAGGCTCGATGGACGAGCAGCGGCGGCTGATGGTTGAGGCGGGCGACCAGGCGGCCGCGCTTGCCAAGGCCGGAGCTGAGTCCGTGCGCGGGCTGACGTACGCGGCCGCGGTCGACATGTTCCCCCAGGACGTGTGTCGAGTGCTGGGAGGCCTGCACGCGATGACCGGCAACTTGCCGCATCTGCTGCAACAACTGGACACAACCCTGGCCCGACAGCTGCGGGGCCAAGACCCCGACTCATTCGCTGCGGCGAGTCATGCTCATGATGCGCTGGACCTGGCCGCCAACGTCGCCGAACTGCTGGCCGACCTCCTGGACGAGGCACAGCTAGCAATCGACCTCCTGACAGCCGACCGCGGCGACCCGCAGGACTGACGCGCACGCGACCGATCCGGGCGCTTTGGAATCACGCGCGGCAATCTGAGGGTGCCGCAGGGCGGATCGCCATAAGCGAGCGATTTCGGGTCAGAACCATTGTCAGAGTCGTTGCCTTCGGCATCCGGGACGGGCAGGCTGGCGGGCGTGGGGCCGCTCACTGTGCACCCGGGGGCGCATCGGGTGCCAGTGCGCGCAGGAGGGCGCCGGTGTCGCTCGTGCCGAGGCGGATGAACGTCGGTGTCCGGGTGAGGTCGGCGGTGTAACCCTTCAGGTCGGCCGGGCCGGTGACGGTACGCCGCTGCTGCACGTCGTACCACCGTCCGGCTGGCAGATGGATGTCCCGGCTGTTGCGGTCGGTGAGTACAGGCGCGGCAAGCAGGGAGTCGCCGAGCAGCCATTCGTCGTCGATCGGGTAGGCCGCCTGGTCGCCGGGATCATTGAAGAACAACGGTTTCATGATCGGCTCGCCGGTGCGGACCGCGCGATCGACCTGTTGCTGGATGTACGGTGCCAATCGCTCGTGGGTACCGATCGCCGCCTTGTAGAGGTCGACGGTCTGCTGGTCGTAGGTGCGGCTGCCGAACGGGTTGGAGACCCCGAGCGGGGAGCTCGACGAGTACATCAGCGGCATCAGCGACGCCGCCTGGGCCCACCGCACCAGGACCTCCTTGGCCGGTGGCGGCTGGCCGAGCGAACCGCCGATCATGTCGGTCTCGACGAACGGGTAACCGATCGTGCTGATCGCCAGGTTCTGCGCCACCGCGGCCTGCAGCGAGTTCCAGTCGGTGCCCTTGTCGATCTGCCGGGTGACGAAGCCGTACCGCTGCGAGCCGGTCCAGGAGATCCGTACGCCGGCGCCCTGCTGGTCGAACTCGTCGGTCAGCTGCGCGCCGAGGGTCAGGTAGTCCAACGGCGTGTGGCCGGGGTACGTCGCACAGCGTTCGTCGAAGAACCGGGTGTCGAACTTGAACCCGTCGACGCCGTACGTCTGCTCGAGTTCGTGCAGCTTGCCGGCGTACCACGCGCGGGCTTCGGGGTTGCCGAGGTCGACGATGCCGGCGGTGCCGTTCCACCAGGTGACGCTGCAGGGCTGGCTCGGGTCGGTCTTGGACCTGAGCAGATAGCCGTGCTGTGCGGCGTACTGGTAGTTGGCGGCGTCGTTGTTGATCCACAGCGTGACCCACAGGCCGAAGTCGTAGCCCATCGCGTGGATCTGGTCGGACAGCCCCTTCGGGTCGGGGAACTTGTCGTTGAACGTGAAGTCGCCGTAGTGGCTCATCCAGCCGTCGTCGACCTGGATCGCGTGACCCCGGATGCCCGCGTCGTGCAGGCCCTTCGCCCACGACAGCGTCGAGGCCTGTGAGACGGTCGTGTAGAACTGCGCCCAGGAGTTCCACAGCGGCTTGGCATATTGCGCGTCGGTCGCGTCGCTCTTGGTCGGTGTGCCGGTGATGCCGATGTAGTCGGCGTACACGTCACGCGGCGCGCGCTCGACGAACACCGTCGAGTCCATCGTGGCGCTACTGGTCAGCGTGTAGCTGAAGACCCCTTGTTGTACGGCGTTCGTCGAGGTGTCCATCACATCGCGTGTGTTCACCCACAGGCCGGTGCCACGCTGGGTGAACCAGAACGGATCGGTCATCAGGTACTCGGCCGGACCCATCTGAGTGTCGCGGACCCTGCCGGAGTCAAGCGGCCACGGCTGCGCGGTGTACGGCCCGCCGTCGTCGGTCTGCGCCTCGCCCTGGCCGTACCAGTGGCCGGCCGAGGCGAGGAGGTAGTGGCTCGCGACCTGGTCCGCCGCGGCCGGGCCGGCGACCGACCACGTCATCCGGTACCGATCCGCATCCGGAGCGATCCGGTAGGCCACCGTGTCGCCCGCGGCGGTGGTCGCCAGCGTGAGATCAAGGACGCCGTCGTGCCACGAGGCGGCCTGCACCGCCGTCGCGGTCACCCAGCCGGTCGCGGTCCGGAACGCGGCCGGGCCCGACGAGCCGGACGTCCCGGCTGTCGTCTGCAGAACGGTGGCGCCGGCCCGTTTGGTGGTGATCCGGAACGGCGACTTCGCGACCTCGACCGTGTAGCCGGGCGAGTCGTTCCCGGCGGGCACGGTGAGGATCAATGTGTCGCCGAGATCGCGGAATCCGGTCACCGGCGATGCGGCGCCGTCTGCTGACGGCGCGGCGGTCGCCGCCGCTGTGATGAAAGTCGCGGCCAGCACTGCCGGAAGCAAGGCGGCTAGCAACAGAGCTGGTAGACGGGGCGAGCGAACGCTCATCTCGACTCCCTTCCGAACGGCGGGGTCGGAACTCCTCGGAGCCGGCCCGGAGGGATATGGGCGGAACCTGCGGTGCGCGATTGTGCCTGCAAGCCGATCACACGGACCATGTCCACGCAACGCTCGGCGTGTCTAAGCGGCGTCTCCAGCGGGAAGATCTCGCTCACCGTCGGGTACGCCGACTTGGCGCCCGCGGACTCGTGGCTTCGTGACCGTTGTTCACTTCGTCGATTGCAATCCGGACTCCGGGGTACCAGAAACCGACGGGGCAACAAGGGAACATTGGAAGGAGCCCCGTGCGATCCCTGCGTGTGCTTGTGCGCAAGCGCGAAGCCACACTCTTCCTCCTCATCGGTGGGAGCATCGCTGTGCTCGGCCACGCTTTGCTGGTGTTGCTGATCGGGCTCGGGGTGGTGCCCGGCGTGGCGAACGCGGTTCAGATCGTGGTGACGCTGCAGCTCAGCTTCGTGGCCCACGACGCCCTGACCTGGCGGTGGCGTACGCACGAACGGCGGCCTCGCCGGCTGAGCCGGTGGTGGCGGTTCCAGGCCGCCCGCAGTGCCAGCGCGGTACTGAGCCTGGCCTTCTTTCCGTTGTTGTCGCCGGTGGTCGGCACGGCCGCGGCGTACTGGGGTCTGCTCGCGTGCGGGACGGTCGCCAA
>Ga0075428_100005608_pt1 | contig 13944 bp, 14 predicted proteins | sample RhiMetdeltSRZDD2_FD_75291 | JGI IMG/M metagenome (GOLD analysis project Ga0075428, IMG submission 75291) | Populus rhizosphere microbial communities from Tennessee, USA - Rhizosphere MetaG P. deltoides SRZDD2 | ecosystem: Host-associated > Plants > Roots > Rhizosphere > Soil | place: USA...
CAGCGTCTTGCCCGACCCGGTCGGCGCCGCGATCAGCACGTGCCGCCCTTCCCGGATCAGAGGCCAGCCCTCGCGCTGGGGCACCGTGGGTTCCCCGAAGCGGCCCGTGAACCAGGTCCGCACGGCGGGATGGAACGACGCGAGGCAGCTCACGCGCGGATCATAGCCGCTGCCCCGGTCGCTCTGGGACCGTGATCCGTGCTTGATCGCATCACCGGTGCGGAGTAGCGTCGGAGGCTCCGAGCCTTCGCCGGCACCAAGAAGAGGAAAGGTAAAGATGAAGACCCTGCTGCTCGCCTCCCTTCCCGGCCTCTGCGCGCTGGGCCTGGCCGTGCCACCGCGCTGGACGCCGGAGAAGTCGGCGCAGGAGCCCGGCCGTGTCCGTGTCTCGATCTACCGCATGGCCCCTGGCAAGCAGCTCGACTACTTGCGCTGGCAGGCCGCGCAGGACGAGGTCGCGAAAGCCGCCGGCGTCGCAACGCCGCAGGTCTACGCACACGTGGACGGGGCCGACTGGGACTATCTCGTGGTGTTTCCGCTGACGACGGCCGAGCAGGACAAGAAGATGGACGAGATCGCGAAGAGCAAAGGGCTGAAGATCGGCTTCCCGGCATCCCTGGAGTTCCGACAGCTGCTTTCGTCCCACTCGGATACCCTGGCAGCGGGGCCGACGACGGCGGCAGAGCTGGTCGCGGCCGCCGAGGCGAAGTGAGGGCCGCTCGGCGCTTCAGTCTTCGAGCGACGTGAACGCGAACAGCGGGAACAGCTCCTCGAAGACGCGCGAGACGTTTCGGGGGAAGGTCGAGAGCGTCGCTTCGCCCGACGTAAACGAGCGCCGGACCACCCACCCGCACAGGCGCTCCCAGTCCGCTGGCTGGGACGGAAAACCCTCGCGGCGGCTCCAGCCGCCCTTCGACGAGAGGTACCAGTAGCTCTCGTAGCGACGCCCCAGGCGACGGGCCTGGCTGACGAGCCAGTCGGGGTTGTCTCCAGCCCGGGACCGGCCCAACCGTCGGAGCGGCGCATCCCTCGACATCCCGTATGCGCGAAAGCCCGCCGAAACGTCGCGCGTTCCGACGCCCACGTACAGCTGCGCCCCGGACGCCGGCCGCGAGAACTGGACGTACAGGCGCGTGCGGTAGGGCGTCTTGTCCTTTGCGAAGCGGATGTCGCGGTTGATGCGCGCGAGCGTAGCGCCGAAGCGCGGACGCGTGTCGAAGCCGGGATCGAGAGCCAGGACCGCCGGGGCCAGGGCGGCGACGAGATCGCGAAGTGGGGCGACCACGACGGACGCGTAGCGGCCGCGGTTCGCGTCCATCCAGTCCTTGCGGTTGTTCCGGCCGAGCGCCCGCAGGAAGCGGAAGGTGTCGGGCGTGAGCCCCGGCGCCGGGCGACTCTTCAATTCAGCTGGGTGGGGACCGCGAGGGTGAAGGCCGCGATCTCCGCGTCGAAGCGCTCGCCGCTGGGGCGCACCATCTGATAGGTGCCGTGCATCGACCCGAGCGGCGTCTGCAGTGGGCAGAAGCTCGTGTACTCGAAGGACTCGCCAGGCCGCAGGTTGGGCTGCTCGCCGACGACGCCGTCGCCGCGCACCTCTCCGACCGGGCCGTCAGGCCCCGAGATGATCCAGTGCCGGGTGAGGAGCTGCGCGGGCTCGCGGCCCTCGTTGGAGATGCGGATCGTGTACGCGAAAAAGTAGTAGCTCTCCTCCGGGCGGCTGCGCTCGGGTACGTAGAACGCCTGGGCCTGCACCCGAATCCCGTTGGTGATCGCGTCGCTCAAACCCCCATTCTAGTTCGCTTCGCGGAACCGAAAACGCTTGACGCCGGGGTCGCCGCCGAGAGACCGTTATGGCGCGAAGGGTGGGCATGGCAGCGAAGCCGCTACGAAAGCGGGGCGACGGTCGGAGAAAGGCTCCGCGGACGCCACGCATGGACGAGGCCGGCCAACACGCGACGTCGCCGACTGCCGTTGCCGCCGAGGCCTGGCGCACCGGCGTTCTTCCCACCACCCGGCCGCGCGCCGAGATCCCGCACGAGGGCGAGACGATCCGGGTCGGCGATCCCGACGACGGCGTTCTCGCCAACGAGTACGTCGGCGAGGAGACGCCAGGCGGAACCACGCCGACGCCCGACCAGAGCAACGTGGACGAGATCGGCCGCGCCTATGGCCTGCAGGAGGAGGACTCCGGCGCGCTCCGCAGCGGCGCCGAGGTGCTGTCCCGACGCGATCGTCACCGCCAGGAGCTGCGCCCGCCTCGTCGCACCGAACCCTGAGAGCGCCGACGGCGTCCCTGCCGTACCCCGAGAGCCTGTGTCACGTATGCGCGGCTCCGCCGCGCTACGTGACCAGCGACCGCGGCTCCGTTTTCGTCTATTGCCCGATACTGAAGCGCTATCCGCCGCAGCCGGTCCGCGCGTGTGAGGCCTTCCGCCCGAGAACCGACGAACCCGAGAAGCGATGAGCGACCTCGGCGTCGTGCTCGAGGCCGCCGTTGCGGCCGCGCGCCAGGCGGGGGACAGGCTGCGCGCGGAGCTGCACCGCGCCGGCGGTCCGCGGGGCCACGTGGACAAGGCCGACGTGGACACCGAAGCGGAGCTCGTGATCCGCGACGTGCTGACTCGAGCGTTCCCCGACTTCGGCTACCTCGGCGAGGAGACCGGCCGCTCCGCGCCGAAGCCGGGCGCGCCAGTCTGGCTCGTGGACCCGAACGACGCCACGCGCGACTACCTGTTGGGCCGGCGCGGCAGCTCCGTGTCCATCGGGCTCGTCCGCGAGGGGCGCCCGGTGTTGGGCGTCGTCTACGCGTTCGCGTATCCCGACGATCGCGGTGACCTGTTCGCATGGGCCGAGGGCTGCGGGCCGCTCCGCCGGAACGGCGCGCCGAGCGCCGTGCGCCCGCCCGACGTCCTGACGCCGCTCGACGTGGTGCTCGTCTCCAGCGGCGCCGATCGCGATCCCGCCATGAACCTGCGCTGCGTCGACCCCGCTCGCTATCGGGCGCTGCCCAGCATTGCGCACCGGCTCGCGCTGTTCGCAGCGGGCGATGCGGGCGCGGCCACGTCGATCCACGGGCCCAAGTCCTGGGACCTGGCCGCCGGACATGCCCTGGCGAGGGGCGTGGACGCGGTCGTTCTCGACGAGACCGCGCGCGAGTTCGGATATGCGAGCGACGGTTGGGGCGTGGCAGCCCGAGCTTTCGCCGGGCGTCCCTCCGTCGCAAATCGACTCGCGGCACGCGACTGGCTGAGCGCGCAGCGCGAGCTGTGGACCGAGGAAGAGGCGCCGATCTGTCTGCGGCGCGGCGAGGCCGTGGCCGACCACGGCCTGCTGAGCCGCGCCCAGGGCTGCCTGCTGGGCCAGCTCGCCGGGGACAGCCTCGGCTCGCTCGTCGAGTTCAAGAGCGAGGCGGAGATCGCGATCCTCTACCCGCGCGGCCCGAGCCGCCTCGAGGACGGAGGCGTGTTCGACACGCTCGCGGGGCAGCCGACGGACGACTCCGAGATGGCGCTCGCGCTGGCCCGTTCGCTCGTCGCGCGCGGCGGCTTCGACGGCGCCCGAGTGGTCGAGGCGTATCGGCGCTGGGCGCGCTCCGAGCCGTTCGACATCGGCACCACCACGCGCGCGGCGCTCAACGGCTACCTGATGGGGGACAGCCAGGCCAACGGCTCTCTCATGCGCGTGAGCCCGTTGGCCGTGTTCGCACACGCGCTGCCGCCGGAGCACGTCGCGGAGCTGGCCCGTGAGGACAGCGCCCTCACGCACCCGCACCCGGTGTGTCGCGACGCGGTGGCGGCATATGCGATCGCCGCCGCCCACGCGGTCCGGACCGGCGCCGGTCCGGCGGCGGCCTTCCGCGCGGCCCTCGCGTGGGCAAGATCATCCGCCCGGCCCGAGGTGATGGAGTCGCTCGAAGCGGCCAGCCAGAGCGCGCCCCGCTGCGACGGCGAGGTGCAGGGCTGGGTTCGGATCGCCCTTCAGAACGCGTTCTTCGAGCTGCTCCACGCCCCATCGCTGGAGGAGGGCGTGTGTCGCACCGTCCGCCGCGGCGGTGACACCGACACGAACGCGGCGATCGCCGGCGCCCTGCTCGGCGCGGTGCACGGCCGCGACGCCGTGCCTGCGCAATGGCGGCAGGCGATCCTGAGCTGCCGGCCGCATCCGCTTCGCGCGAAGCGGGTTCGGGGGCGGACCTACTGGCCGGTGGATGCGCTGGAGCTGGCCGAGCGGCTGTTGCTCGCGGGCAAGCCGCGTGCGGAGCCCTAGCCGCCCTTCTCGAAGCCCGGGTACAGGCACATCCCGCCGTCCACGTAGAGGTTGGCGCCATTGATGTAATCGGAGGCGTCGGAGGCGAGGAAGACCGCGGCCTTCCCGATGTCCTCGACCTCGCCGATCCGCTTGTACGGGATCAGCGTGTACAGGGCCTCGAGTGCTTCGGGGGTCTCCCAGGCCTGGCGGTTGATTGGCGTCTTGATCGCGCCGGGGCAGATGCTGTTGACCCGGATCTTCTTCGGCGCGTACTCCTGCGCCAGGCTCTGCATGAACAGCATCACACCGCCCTTGGACGCGGCATAGTTGGCGTGGCCGGCCCACGGGATGCGGTCGTGGACCGACGACATGCAGATGATCTTGCCGAGCGCCACCGACAGCTCGGGCCGCGGCCCGCGGCGCAGGAACTCGCGGACCGCCTCGCGGGCGCACAGGAACTGGCCCGTCAGGTTCACGTCGAGGACGAACTGCCAGTCCTTGAGGCTCATGTCGTGGAAGGCCGCATCCTTCTGCAGCCCCGCGTTGTTGACCAGGATGTCGATCGAGCCCCAGGCGTCGATCATCTGCCGGAACATCGCCTGGACCTGATCCTCCTTCGCCACGTCGGCCTTGATGGCCATGGCCCGCCCGCCGGCAGCGTGGATCTCCTTGACCACGGCGCTCGCCACCTCGTCGTTCGCGACGTAGTTGACGACCACCGACGCCCCGGCGCTCGCGAGGGCTCGCGCGACGCCTGCCCCGATGCCCGAGTTCGCTCCGGTGACGAGCGCGCGCTGACCATTCAAGCTCAAGTTCATGCCGCTCATCGAGGCTCGCTCCTTGTTCAGGAAGCCGTAACGTAGCATCGGGGCCGCCGCATTCCCAAGGGCGACATGGGAATAGCGCTCGTGTGAGACGCGTTACGGACGGGCATGACGGTGCCCGCGTACATTGCCCTCGCACTGCGCCCCGCCGGGCCGCTGCCGAAGCGGCGCCCAGGGGGCTCGGGGGAGGAAGGCGGCCTGGCTAGAATGGCGACCATCATCAAGCGCTACGGACGCTGGGAGGTTCGGATGTCGGATGCGGATCGGCGCGAAGGCGGAGGCTCCCCGCCCACGACCCCCAAGGACCTCACGGTCGCTCCCGTCGGGGCCGAGAAGATGCGTCTCGACGAGGACGCGAAGCGCGAGAGGAACTGGAAGCGCTGGGGGCCCTACCTCTCCGAACGTCAGTGGGGCACGGTGCGCGAGGACTACTCCGCCCACGGCGACTGCTGGAACTACCTTCCCCACGACCACGCGCGCAGCCGCGCGTATCGCTGGGGGGAGGACGGCCTGCTGGGCATCACGGACCGAGAGTGCCGCCTGGCCTTCGGCCTCGCGCTCTGGAACGGGAGGGACCCGATCCTCAAGGAGCGACTCTTCGGCCTGACCGGGCCCGAGGGCAACCACGGCGAGGACGTGAAGGAGCAGTACTTCTACCTGGACTCCACGCCGACCCACTCGTATATGAAAGCGCTCTACAAGTACCCGCAGGCCGAGTACCCGTACGCGTGGATCGTCGAGGAGAACCGGCGACGCGGCAAGGACGCGCCCGAGTTCGAGCTCAACGACACCGGGGTCTTCGACGGGGGCTACTTCGACGTGTTCGCCGAGTACGCGAAGGCCTCGCCCAACGACGTGCTGATCCGGATCACCATCGCGAACCGCGGGCGCGAGGCAGCGCGCCTCCATGTATTGCCCCAGCTCTGGTTCCGCAACACCTGGAGCTGGGGCCGCACCGGCGAGGAGTACCTCCCGAAGCCGAAGCTCTCTCGGGAGGGCGATGGCAGCGTACTGGCGGAGCACGCGACCCTGGGGCGCATGCGCTTCGTCGCGGGACCGGCGACGTCGGGCCGCGAGCCCGAGATCCTCTTCACCGAGAACGAGTCGAACACCGAGCGCCTGTTCGGTTCAGCGAGCGCTTCCCCTTACGTGAAGGACGCCTTTCACGAGTACGTGGTCCGTGGGCGGAAGGACGCCGTCGACCCCAGCCAGGTCGGGACCAAGGCCGCAGCACACTTTGTCCTCGACGTGCCGGCGGAAGGCAAGGTGGTGCTGCAGCTCCGGCTCTTCGCCGAGGCCGAGTCACCCAAGACGCCGTTCGGTCACGCCTTCAACTGGGTGTTCGAGTCGCGGATGCGGGAGGCCGACGAGTTCTACGAGACGCGACTCGAGCGCCTGGGCGAGGACGAACGTCGCGTGGCGCGCCAGGGTTATGCCGGACTGCTCTGGTCGAAGCAGTTCTTCTACTACGTCGTCGACGAGTGGCTCGACGGCGATCCGGGCCAGCCCGCTCCAGCCCCCGAGCGCGGCCTTGGGCGCAACGCGGAGTGGCGTCACGTCCACACCCGGGACGTCATCTCGATGCCCGACAAGTGGGAGTACCCGTGGTTCGCCGCCTGGGACCTGGCCTTCCACATGATCCCCTTCGCGCAGGTCGACCCGCACTTCGCCAAGGAGCAGCTCGTGCTGTTCCTGCGCGAGTGGTACATGCATCCCAACGGACAGCTTCCAGCCTACGAGTTCGCCTTCGGCGACGTGAACCCGCCGGTCCACGCCTGGGCGGTGTGGCGCGTCTACAAGATGACCGGCCCCCGCGGCCAGCGCGACCGGCTGTTCCTGTCGCGCTGCTTCCAGAAGCTGCTGCTCAACTTCACCTGGTGGGTGAACCGCAAGGACGAAGACGGCAAGAACATCTTCTCGGGAGGCTTCCTGGGGCTCGACAACATCGGCGTCTTCGACCGCTCGCGCCCGCTGCCGACCGGCGGGCACCTGGAGCAGGCCGACGGCACGGCGTGGATGGCGTTCTACTGCGCCACCATGCTCTCGATGGCGCTGGAGCTGGCCAAGGACAACCCGGCCTATGAGGACCTCGCGTCGAAGTTCTTCGAGCATTTCATCGCGATCACCGACGCGATGAACCGGCTCGGCGGAACGGGCCTGTGGGACGAGCAGGACGGCTTCTACTACGACCAGCTCAACGTCAACGGTCAGTCGTTGCCGCTCCGAGTCCGCTCGATGGTGGGGCTCATCCCGCTGTTCGCGGCCGAGATCCTCGAGGACGACGTCATCGACGGCATGCCGGGGTTCAAGAAACGACTGCGCTGGTTCCTCGACAACCGCCAGGACCTCGCCGGGCACATCGCCTACATGGGAGAGCCGTGCAGCGGCGCGGCGGGACACGGCCACCGGCTGCTGGCGATCCCGTCGAAGAAGCGCCTCGTGCGCGTCCTGCACTACCTGCTCGACGAGAAGGAGTTCCTCTCGCCGTATGGGATCCGTGCGGTGTCGCGATTCCACGACGCCAACCCGTACGTGTTCCGCACCGACGGACAAGAGCACCGTGTGGACTACGTGCCCGCCGAGTCGAATACCGGGCTCTTCGGTGGGAACTCCAACTGGCGCGGCCCGATCTGGTTCCCCGTGAACTTCCTGCTCGTCGAGGCGCTCGAGCGCTACCACCACTTCTACGGCGACGCACTGAAGGTCGAATGTCCGACCGGCTCGGGGAACCTGGTGACCCTGGGCGAGGTCGCCGACGAGATCAATCGCCGGCTCGCTGGCATCTTCCTCCGTGACGCTTCGGGGCGGCGGGCATGCCACGGCTCGGACCAGCGCTTCACAACGGATCCGCAATGGCGCGACCTCGTGCTCTTCCACGAGTACTTCCACGCCGACACCGGGCGCGGCGTCGGCGCCTCGCACCAGACGGGCTGGACGGCCCTGGCGGTGCGCTGCGTCGAGGAGCTGGGCAAGGCGCGCGAAGGGGGCCACGACCACAGGCACGAGCCCGCGATGCTCAAGGCCTAGCGGGAGGCGGGCTCTCCGTCGCGCGGCGTGCGTCAGAATCCGATCACGAACCCGCCCCGGAAGCTCCAATCCGGAGCGTCGCCGAACCCTCGACCGACGCCCGCTTTCAACGTGACCCGCTCGCTGGCCTGGGCGTAGAGGCCCAGCATCAGCTCGTGGCCTTCTTCCTCTGCGGCGTCGTTCAGCGCGCCGTGGAGCTCGAAGCCGAGGTCCACGCGCCGCTCGAGGTTGGGTCGGAATCCGACGGCGTAGCTCCAGCCGGTGCGGGCGCCTTCCTCCTGCTCTCGAGCCGCCGTCAGGTTGAAGCTGAGGTTCGATGAGCCCGCGTAGACGGCTAGCACGCCCGTGCCGGCGACGCGATCCGGCGCCTCGCCGTGGCCGATCTCGTATTCGGCGGACAGCGCGGCGCGCAGCGCGGCCCTGGAATGCGGCGAGGTCAGGCTGACGCGCAGCTCGGGGGCGGTCGCTTCATAGGACCACTGCTCGCCCGCCTCGCGATGCACGTGGGAATGGATTTCGATGGACGCGCGGTCGGAAAGACCGAGAAGGACAGCGGGTGCGAAGGCGAGCGCCGTCCCTCCCTCCCCGCGCTCGGCTGAGAAGTCGGCCAGGAAAAAGAACTGGCCGCGATGGGGCAACTCGGAGGTTTGGACGAGCAGATATTCCTTGCCGTGATGGGCGCGCGCCTCGGGCACCCACACGAGAACGGCGAAGGCAAAGAGGATGACGATTCGGCGCAGATCAGCGATGGACACGGAGCCTCCTCGCGGCACGAAGCCCGCAGGTTGGTCGGCTACTTGGTTGGATGTGGCTCTGAAGGGCTCGGGCTACGCCGACCGAGGAGGCGGCAGGACGCGTCGCAGGAAGCCGATGCGGGGCTCAGCGGATCGAAAAAGGGGCGCCGGTCGTCCGAGGGCCGCATCGGCCGACAGCGGCGGCTCCGGCAGGAGCATCGGCTTGATGGTCAGCGGGGGCGCCGGCTCGGGATGTGAGCAGGCGCCGCGCATCTGGGGGCCATGCCGTTCGTGGCCGTGGCAGTCGGCGGAGCTTTGCGCGGCTGAACGGTGGCTGGGGCACAGACAGACGTGGTCGGAACAGTCATGGCCCACGGGATAGGCCATCCACAGGGCGAAGCCGTGCGTCCATGCGGACAGCAGGGCGACTGTGAGCCAGCGCCGCGCGACGATCGACACGGTGACGGCGAGCTTAGCATGCGGACATCGGCGAAACCTTGCCTGGTTTCGGGATCGGGGCGAGGATTGCAGGCATGAGAAATCCCGCATGGGTCACACTCGCGCTCTGCGTCCTCAGTGTCGCCTCGTGTTCCAAGGAGAAGGAGAAGGAGAAAGAAGGCCTGGCGCAGCACGTTGGCCAGGATCGAGCGGTTCTCCAGGACGTCACGGCAGCGGTCAACGAGGTGATCCGCAACGCGGCGGACTGCGACGCGGCCAAGGCCGCTATGCCCGAAGCTGACCGGCGGCTCTCCGAGGCCTACGGCAAGGTCAAGGAGCCGGTCAGCCAGGAGACGCTGAAGGTCCTCGCCGCGCAGCTCAAGGGCGTCCGCGAAGCCTGCCCCTGAAACCGGGGTCCGCTTCTTCCGGGAATCTCTTCCGTCGCGGCAGCTTCGGCGCAGACCATCGACAAGAAGGTGCTGAGCCTCGCGGCGGCGCGCAAGGTGGCCGCGGCGATCTAGGGAGTCGGCCGCAATCCGGCGGTGCCCGCCGGCTGGACGGTCGTTCGGTAGCCCACCACGTTCAGGAAGGCTGCGCCCGAGCGTGAGCCTTCGTTCCAGCTCACCGTCACGAGCATGTCGCCCTGGCCCGGAACGTAGCGACATACTTCGCCCGCCCGGAGCTTCCTGCTGACGCCGAGGCCGCACAGGCCCTCGCGAGGCATCCCGGAAGGCCGAGCCTCTTCGTTCGTGGCTGTCTCGAACCGGAGCGTCAGCTCGCGTCGGGTTGCGTCGAAGGCCTCGATCGTGATCCGCCCGGCGAACTCCGACAGGCCGAGGACCTCGTCGAGCGGGTGCGGTCCGAATCCCGGCCTCGGCCCCAGCTTCACAGCTTGCTTCCGCGTGATGGTCCGCACTTCGGAGAGCACTGCGCCGACCCGGAGGTCCTCGCCGGCGACACTGATGTCAGCCTGGGTGGCGCTCGCCGTCGAGGCGCGCTCGACGACCGTCCTCGAGGTCGGCAGGCGCCATCCGAGAAACGACGCGTCGGCCGTCACCTCGCTCATCACGACGGTATCGGGCCGCGTGGCGTCGAAGTTGCACGGCGCGCTCGGGTCGGGGATGGCCCGGCCGTCTGTCCGCCGGACGTGCCGCAGGTGCAGGGTTCCCCGGGCGAGGTCGCGGATCTCGACCGAGGCTCGCTCGCTCACCCAAGCCGCCAGCTCGGTCTCGAACCTGCGTGGGTCCGCGTATTCCACGAGGACGTCCCCGTAGCTCACAGACGACGGTTGCGGTGTGACGAAGAAGCAGGGTCGTTCATCGAACAGGGCCCGTCCGTCGGGCGAGCGTGACGCGCGGCGCCCGAGAAGGCTCTCGGTGGCGGGGGGCACGATGACGTCCAGCGCCGTCCCGAAATCCGAGCGGCCGGTGAGCGCGTCTCGGAGAGAGGCAGGGACGCCACGCCCCGACCTCGTCGGAGCGTCCAGTCCGCGCGTGAAGACGAGGATGGCGATGGTCGCGAAAAGGACGACGAGCTCCACGCGGTGTTGTCGGACCGCTTGCGCGAAGGAGCGCGCCCAGCGTAGGACGGGCGGCATTGAGGACTCGATCCCGCTGCTCACGAGCGAGAGCGAGCGAGACGGGGATCGGCTCGCGGAACCGCTGCGCTACCTGCGGTAGTGGACGTGTGGGCCATGGAACTCAGCCTTGCGAAATCGACCGCGCGGATCCAGGATCGTGACCGCCCGGCCCGGTTCACCGGGCCGGGCGGCCGTCGGACAACCGCTAGCGCTTGCCACCCGGGGGCGGGGGCAGGCCGTTGCCACCTTCGCTCGATTGGACCTGGTCCACGGTGCTCGGCGCCACCACGACGCCGCGGTCGAATCGCAGGCCGTCGCCGCGCTCTTCGCGGTCGCGGTACGCGTCGTACCCCGTGAGTCCCAGACCCAGTGCCAGCAGCCACAGAATCAGGCTTCGCACGGGTCACCTCCCACACCTCTTGTCGAGGAATGCGCGAAAGCCTATCATGCTCTGACTACAGACTGTAAACAGATTGTTCACAACGACGTCGCACGCCCGGCGAAGCAACCGTTGACAGGGAGGCCCGCTCCACCTAGCGTGGCGGTGATCTCACGATGAGCCAGCTGGAGAAGGTGGCTGCGCTTCTCGTCTCCGAGGATCCGAGGCAGAAGGCCGACCGGATCCTGTCGCATGCCATCGGCGAGGCGCATGCGCGGGGCGGCGCCGTGCTGTCGATCCGCGAGGAGCGCATCGTTCCCTTCGTCGTGCATGGGATCGATCTCGACGTCCTGGCGCGACTGCGGCGCCTGTGGCCCGCGATCGAGAAAACGCTCCGGAGCGGGTGGCCCTCGGTGGACAAGGATCTCGCCCTGGCGCCCATTCGCGAAGGCAGCGAGCTCCTGGGCATCCTGCTTCTCAGCTCACCCGAGAGCTTCGATGCCGACGACCTGGGCGTGCTGCTGATGCTGCTGGCGAAGGCACTGACCGCCGGCCACAGCCCCGTGCAAGACTCCACGCTGCAGCCGGCCCGGACGAGCCCGGCCGAGGCCGAGAGAGTCCAGCTCCTGAGCCTCCTCCAGGAGCACGATTGGAACATCGCGCGCGTGGCGGGGATGCTCGGGATCGCGCGGCGCACGGTCTACATGCGCCTCGAGCGCTATGGCATCGCGAGGAAGAAGGTTCCCAAGGTGCTTCGACGAACGGTTCCGGCATGAGCGAATTCCAGGTCCTGATCTCGCAGCTGGTCAAGGTCGGCATCGTTGTTGTGCTCCTGGCCGTGGCCCTCAGGCGGCGCGACCGCGACTGCTGGAGCTTCCCCGTGTACCTGGTGCTGGTGCTGATAGGCGACACGCTGGTCTCCGTCTGGCCCGACCGCTTCTATGTCGCATGGTTCTGGTACCTGCAGCAGAGCCTCTGGGACGTCGCCAAGCTCTGCATTGCCCTGGAGATCGCGTTCCGGGCCTTCCGTGTCTTCCCAGGCGCCCGCCCCGTCGTCCAGGCCCTCCTCGTTCTCGTCATGTCAGGAACGACCGCGGCGATCGTTTCGTTGCCGTCACGCCTGTCCCATGACGCGGTCGTGTTCGACTGGGAGCCGCGGGTGTTGACGGGCACGATCTGGTTGATGACGGCTGTGACGATGGTGGTCGTCTACTACCGTCTTCCGATCCGGTCCTTTCAGCTCGCGATCCTCACCGGCTTCGTCCCGTACCTGCTCGTCTTCGTCACGCTCCTCAACGTGTTGCGCCATCACGGCTGGCAGTTGCGCCCATGGATCAACGCTGTGGACGCGACGGCCTACCTCGCGGTGGTCTTGTACTGGTCCTGGGCGGCTTGGCGGCGGGAGGAAGCCACCGCGGCGTCGCGGGTCACTTTGAAGCGCCTCGGCCTGGAGCACGCCTGATGGAAATGTGGGTCCTGTCGGTCGTGGGCGGGGGGCTGTTCCTCGCGCTGGTCGGCCGCTACAACGCCGAGCTCGTGCTCCGGAACTGGGAGGCGCTGCTCTCTCCGGCTGCCTTGGACGCGCTGCGGCGCTTGGAAGAGCGCGTGGAGCTCGACTCCGTTCTGGCGACGCGGGCTCACAGGAAAGCGGGGCGCGCGGTGAGCGAACAGCGACTGGTGGAGGCGTCCCGGCTCGTCGCGCTGGCTGCGACCGTCGTGCAGGAGTCGGTGCCGGACCGCCTGGCGAGGCTGCGAGGCATGGCCGTATGCTGTCGGATGGCGAGCGCGTTGCTGGTCATGCCGCCTCTCGTTCCGGGTGCCTTTCGGCTCCGGCAGATCGCGACGCTCGCCGGCTTGAGCAGCTTCCTCCATCACCTGCTCGTCGCGGCAGTGGAGCGATTCCGCTTGAGACTCTGGACGCTCGGGGCGTGCTATCGCGTCGTGCGGGGGATATCCGCCGGATCCTCCACGCGTCTGCAGAGGGATCCCTCCATCTCGGGGCCCTGGGATTCGTTCGCAGCCGCGCTCCACGACTTCGCCGCCCTGGACCGGGAGCACATCGAGGCGTTTCGCGTGCTCCTGCTGGCCCTTCAGAACGTGCCGGTGGAGGACGTGCGCGCCTCCTGAGTCGGATTCAGAGCTCGTGACCGACGCGACGGATCTTCGACGCCCGACCTTCGATCTTTCGGGCTACGATACGCCACATGTGCCGGCAGATCCGGTGTAGCCGCTGTGGCAAGCCGACGTGGTCGGGCTGCGGCCGGCACGTCGAGGCGGCACTTCGCGACGTTCCTCCCGATCAGCGGTGCCAGTGTCCGCGCTCAACCAACGCGATCCTGCGTCTGCTCGGCCGCTGACCCTCTCGTGAGGGACTTCGCGCTCGAGGTCCACTTCTCGAGGTGGGAGTTCGCGGCGAAACACAACATGGCTGCCTCGGACGCCCAGACCCTGACGCTGGGTGAGCTGCTGGCGATGGCGCGCCCCGACGACCGCGCTGCGTTCGAAGCCCTCGGGCTCGGCTATACGGAAACGTTTGGCGCGGCTGCGCTCCGGGCCGAGATCGCCGCGACCTACGACACTCTGCGCCCGGAGCACGTGCTCTGCTTTGCCGGCGCCGAGGAGGCGATCTACGTCGCGATGCGCGTGCTGCTCGGCCGGGACGACCATGCGATCGTGATCACGCCGAACTACCAAGCTGCCGAGACCATCCCCCTC
>Ga0075428_100005609_pt1 | contig 13942 bp, 7 predicted proteins | sample RhiMetdeltSRZDD2_FD_75291 | JGI IMG/M metagenome (GOLD analysis project Ga0075428, IMG submission 75291) | Populus rhizosphere microbial communities from Tennessee, USA - Rhizosphere MetaG P. deltoides SRZDD2 | ecosystem: Host-associated > Plants > Roots > Rhizosphere > Soil | place: USA...
TCAGTGTTGTCTTCGGGCGAAACAATGACCTCGGTTCGGGTCACGATTCCGGCGTCGCTCCGGCGAAACTCTGCTTTGTCTTCGGCAAGCGCAACTTCGTAGGACTGGGGCTTGCCGGGAATCGGCTGATATCCGGCTGACCAAACGGCTCCGCTGCGCAGATCACGCAGATAGCAGAAGCTTCCCCAGTTATCGCGTGTAACGTCTTCCCGCCACCGGCTGACCGCCAGACCTTTGCAAACCGAATACCCCGAACCGGCCGTGGTAATAATTACCGAATAAACCCCATTCGAGAGCAACTGGGTACGAGGAGTCGGCAGGTCCGCGGTATCGTATCGCCGAGGGTCGGGCGTCGAGATGGTTCGTCGAAGCCCGTTAGCCCTGACTTCCTCAGCGCGCGGACGAAGCAACGGCACACCTCGCGGTATGCGCTCCTGCAACAGCAACTCGGTAGCTTGCACCAGCGGCTCTGAGTGAAATCGCCGTTGCATTATTTTGTCGTTGAGCAGATTGTCGAGCGAAACCAGGATCATGCCCTGATGGTGGCTCATGAACGCTTTTATGATTACGCTTCTCTGATTCGGTTGGAGCCGGTCTTTGGTGTAGTCAATCGATTCGTAAAAGCCGTAGCCAGTGAGGGCGCCCTCGCGAATCAACCGCCGCACATTGTCGAGCGCCGCTCGTGGATCGACCATTGCCGCAAGCGCAGTCGAATACGGCGACACAACCAGGTCATCGCTCAACCCGCGCTTGAGCCCCAAACCGGGAATACCAAATGGCCCGTACTGATAATTGAGCTGGAGATCGCGAGCGTTGTAAGCCGACTCGGAAACTCCCCACGGGACGTCGTGCTCGCCGCCGTATTCAATCTGACGCGCGACCACCGCCCGGTGAGTCTGATCGAGGAGCGTGTCAGGGTAACTGCGCATCACCAGGAGCGGCATCAAGTATTCGAATATTGTCGCAGTCCAGGAGATCAATGCTCGGCTTCCATCGACTTGTGTGAGCCCTCGACCCAAATGAAACCAGTGTTCCTGGTTGACGCTTCCGGTCGCGATAGCCATAAAGCTAGCCAACCGGGCCTCCGAAGCGAGCAGGTCATAATAAGAGTTGTCGCGGCGGCCATCGCTCACGTTGTAGCCAATTGAAAACACCTTCCTTTCGTCGTCGTATAAAAAGCGAAAGTCCATCGCGCCGATCAGTTCATCGCAACGATGCGCGCACACCGCAAACCGCGAGGCAAGTTCGGTCGCTGTCTGCGAGGATTGATCGACATGGCTGATAAGGATGTCGAATCCTCTGAGCGCCTTCGTCCGTTTAACGCTGGTTGACTCTTCGATCTTTGCCCGAAGCTCTGAGAAGCGCTCGCGAGCCTTGTCGCAGATGTCAGGAAGTTCATCGAGAGTCGGCACGCGATTGAGTGATTCCAGGATCTTCGTCAGATCGGTCGCCACGTCTTCGGAACAACTCACCACCGCCGGATCAATGTCCGGCGAAAAAGCAAATGTCCAGGGCGTGAGAATCGCAAGGTCTCGGCGATGCTCTTTCAGTTGATGCATCAGCGAGCGCGTCCACGAGATCAATTGCTCGAATTGTTCGCCTCCGTGTTCGTGCGAGAGCGCGTTTACGATATCTTCGATCTCTGAGACGCGCTTAGAAAGGTTCTGGAACAGAGTGAGCAACGTGGACAACGAACTCGGTGGTTCATCCGACAGAATTGCACCGCAAGTCTCGATCTCCGCGCGAAGTTGTTTTTGGGAGACGGCGCGCGTGCTTTGACGAAGCGTTCCGATCTTCGCGGCCTCGTCTCTCATCAATGCGACGGTGTCCCGCATTCCCTCAACTGTCTGGAGATTAAACACCGGTTGGTCGGCAACCTCGACGCAGACCTGTTTGAGTGCAAGCAGGTGTCCGGCGAGATTCCCGCTGTCTACCGTCGACACGTACTGGGGCATCAGCGGCGCGAGCGTCCTGGTGTCATACCAGTTGAGGAAATGCCCGTTAAACCGGTCGAGCTTATCCATCGAGTCCAGAGTGAGTTCGAGGCGCTCGACCAGCTCCAGAGTTCCCACATACCCAAAGTCGCGAGCGGACGCTGTCGACAGTAAGAGCAGGCCGATGTCTGTTGGTGAAGTGCGATGCGCAACAACCGGCCGCGGGTCCTCCTGATAGTTGTCCGGAGGAAGCCAGTTATCTTCCGCTCCCGCAAAGGTCTCAAAGAATTTCCAGGTTCGCCGAGCAATCAGACGAGCGAGACGCTCGTCATCCAGCTTCAGCGACTCCTCCTTAGCGCGAAGGTTCCTGCTTACCCAAAAGGCAATCAATGGCGATGCCGCCCAAACGACCAGTAAAGGCGCCGCGTACGAAAACGCTGAAGGGTTTGTGAGTGTTGTCAGTAAAGCAATGACCACAGTCAGCACTTCGGCGGGCCACATCATTTGCCAGAAGGATTTGAGATCGTGCGCACTACTGCTGTCAGCCTCGGCGGCGGTCACCCACTCCAGAAGCTTTTTCTTTGAGATCAGCTTGCGATAGAAAGTCAGAAAAATCGCATGAGCCTGCAAAGACGCCTGGTGCGCGATAAAGGTAAACGTCAGGGCAAACTGCGCCGTGTTTGTACGGACGTCACCCCAAACGCTCCAGAAGTGACTGGTCCACGGGATGCCGCGCGGATGAAGCAGCAGAGCGTTGGTGACGTGTGCGTAAACCGGAAAAGCCAGAATCACCAGGATCGAGACGGTCCATAGCAGAGGAGAGCCGGGCAAGATTGTCCACGCACCGGCAAGCCACAGCAGCATGGTGGGCGCCACCAGGCTGCGACGGAGATTGTCGAGTATCTTCCAGCGGGAGATCAGAGGAAGTTGGTTGCGCACCAATCGATTCTGGCCATCTCTGACCCGTCGAAATACCCAACGCAAAATTTGCCAATCACCTCTGGTCCAACGGTGCTGCCGCTTTGCGTACGAGTCGTAGTGCGATGGGTAATCGTCCAGAAGCTCAATATCGGTAACCAGCGCGGCTCGAGCGAACAGACTTTCAAAAAGATCGTGGCTCAACAGCAGATTCTCCGGGGCTCTCCCGGCTAGTGCGGCCTCAAACGCATCTACCTCGTAGAGTCCTTTCCCGGTGTAGCTGCCTTCGCCGAATAGATCCTGGTAAACATCCGAAACCGCAGTGGTGTAAGGATCGAGGCCCGTATGACCGGAGAAAATACGCGAGAAATGCGAGCGCGAAGAACTGGCAAGAGTCATGCTGACGCGAGGCTGAAGGATGCCGTAGCCCTGTGTCACTCGGTTAAGCTCAGGATCGATTACTGGTTGATTGAGCGGATGTAGCGCCGTGCCGATCAGCCGCCGTGCGCTGTCGCGCGGCAATTGAGTATCGGAATCGAGGGTTATTACATACCTGATCGTCGACATTAGCGCCGGGTCGGCGGTGGCTACGATGTAACTTGTATCCTCGGCGCCACGAAGCAGCCGGTTGAACTCAGTTAACTTGCCCCTCTTTCGTTCCCAGCCCATCCACTTCCCTTCCATCTGATTCCACTTGCGGCCCCGGTGGAACAGATGGAAACGTCCGGGCTCATACCGGCCGTTCAATTCGTCGATGCCCTTGACCGCAGTTTCGATCAACTCGTCATCATCGGGCATGTCTTCCTGTAAGGCGTCAGGAAAGTCTCCAAGAAGCGCAAAGTAGACGTTAGGATCGCGATTTGCGAGAAAATGAACTTCGATGTTCTCAAGCAGCGCCCGGACCGTATCCTGGCTGGTGAATATCGTGGGGATGACCACGAAGGTACACCCGGTATCTGGAACCCCCGAAGCTGTGCTCATTTTGGGGAGTCGCTTGGGCTTGAAAAAAGCCGTTACATCCAGGTTTATGGCCGCCAGTACGAAATCGCTGATCGGCACAATCAGCAGCAAAGCAAGGGCGATCAACGTAGCTGGCGGAGCGCCGGAGATCGACGCGTATAACAAGAACGAAGTGATGAACAGAGCGGTCATGACCGCGGTCGTTCCCAGATATGAACCGGTCGGATGCCTCAATATGCTTTTCAAAAACCGCTCGGATAAGCGCGCTCGATAGCCGACCTCGGCTTCAAGCTGCGCGCGTCCGCGGTCGACGAGGTAGTAGCCCACGTGCGCCCTTCGGCGATCGCTTACCGACGATTGGCAGGACGCTAACGCCAGTTCCAGAGCGCGACGAGCGACTTCCTGCTCGGTAGATTGTGAGCGTTTCCCGATCTTCTCAATGACGTGCCGATAACGATCACGTGTCGCGAAGTCCATCAGCGAATAAGCGCCCAGAGGATCCTGTGCCAGTATCGGGTCGACGTTGCTGATACTCTCAAAGAAGGCTTCCCAGTCGAGAGTTGAAAGCAGGCGCATGCTGGTGATGATGTTGCCTACTGTTGCCTGTGCTGCCGCCTGCCGTTGATGCTCAACGTGAACAATCTGCTCGATGCTCAGCGACTCTTTGGCAAGTTGCTCCTGTATCCACTCCAAACCGGGCCAAACTTCCGGGTCCTGGTCGCGCAACCTCAGAGTGAGCTGCACGATAAAGGCCCGGTCAAGCCGTTTCGACTTACCCATCGCAGACTGAAGCTCCGCGATTAAGTCCTCCGGCTGCCGTCCGGCAATCTCCAGAAGCCGGTCAGCCAGCGAGTCGGCGGCCTCCCTCGCGTTGCGCGCTTGGACGATGCGCGTAGCAAGCCGCCGCAGATTCTCCACAAGCGCGACCCGCAGCGTGATTGCAATCGCCCACAACTCGCCAATCGATAGCGGCGTCACCCGCTGGTACGAACGTATGAAACGGCCGAGAGTGTCGGCGTCCAGACGGCTGTCTGTATGGGCGATCAGCGCAAGCGCGATAGCGTACACCCGCGGGTAACCTGCAAGCTCGCCCTTGTCGAGCTTGGGTAGTTCCCGGTGATAACCCCTTGGCAGGTCTCGACGAATCTCCCGGAGTTGTTCCTCGATTATATGAAAGTTATCGACCAGCCATTCGGCGGCTGGCGAGACTGCCTGATCGCTCTGGATCGCGTCAGCCAGAGCTCGATAAACAGAGATGAGCCGGCGTCCGTTCTCTTCTAACCGCGGCAGAAGATGCCGGCCCCGATTAGCTTTAGCCGACACCGAATGCTCGGCGGCCAGCTCAGCCGCATATTGTTCGAGACGCTCGACGCTGAAAAGCTCTTCCCGAATCGGATCTTCAGTTGTTGTACTGTCGGAACGACTTGTTCCCTGGAACAAACTCATCAAGAGTCAGCCGTGCTTCGGTTGTGTAAACAACTACGTAGGTCCACGACTCCAGCATATCATTCTGAAAGTTGTGAGGCGAAATCGATTCGAAGGTCCGGGGCAAGCTCCGGTGGTGCGTCAGTTTGGATTCAGAGCCCCTATTTGGAGTGCGCCGCCCCGTTCCGCAACCCGTGACTTTTGCATGCGTGGCGGCGCTTTTGTAGTGTGGCCGGAACCCACTGGAACACGATCGTACGGGAAAAGCGCCGCCACGAATGAGAGAATCGGCAAATGCGGAAATGGGCGGCGCACTCCAAATATGTGGCGCCCAGCCCAAGGAGGGCCCATCACTTTGCCGGCTTCTTCTCGTAGCTCTCGTTCAACCCCGGCATGAAATAGGGCCCGCCCGGAGCCATACTGCCCTTGAGAAAAATAACGTTTGATGAAATCGTCAACGCCGTACGCCGATCAAGCGCCGCTTTGCATTTCAACCAATCAGGACCGTCGCCACCGTGAAGCACCCCGTCACGCGATGCTTTCCAGTGCTCGATACTCGCATAGCGCGTCGAGAGATAAACTTCATCATAGTCTTTGTTTTCAACTTGCGGCGCGCCGTCAACTCCGGCAGGGGTGATGACTTTCCACATCCCGATCACCCGGCTGCCAAGCTTCTCAAAATAAGGCCACACGCCTTCGATACTAACTCGCAAAAACTCGTCGAAGCTGCCTTTCTTAATTCTGAAGTAGCGTAGGGTCACAACCTCCTCGCCGGGCTGCGCGACATCGTTTCGAACGGGGTGGGGGCGGTCGGCGTCTCTCACCGGATTGAGTCCGCCACGGAACGGTGGCTGCTGGGATTGAGGCCGGTCTTGAGCGTTTGCGATCTCGGTGGTCAGGACCCAGGCTGAGATCAGCGACATACCGATAGCAACGAATCGCGATCGATCTCTTCCTAAAAGCATTTTTGTTTCTCCTGCGTTCACGTTTTTTAGGACTCGATGAACTATGCCTTCGATCGAAACAATCGACAAGACCGGCGGTTACTGATCTCTACCGGCATCAAATTCTGCCACTCACGATGAATTCAGAAACGGAACTTGACGAACGCAAAGTCAAGATTGCATCAGCGACCAATTTGTTCTCACATGTTGAATAAAGATGTCGACATATTTGTGCTAGTTGATATATAAGACCGCGATTGCACGGAGGACCACATATGACCACCAGTCCAGAGATCCAAAAACGTATAGCTCTGTTTCAGGTTCCGAAAGTACCGTCTGCCGACGATATAGCCGCAATTGCAGCAGCTCAGGACGAATTAAACAAAACTATGTCGGAAGAGTGGGAAAGACGATTTACCTTAGACTTTGGACTCTTTGCGAAGCGGCGCAACGAATAGTGCACGATAGCGAGATACGCGATTGAGTTTCTGGCGGCAGGATCCTTCACTGCGCCGTCAAAAGCTCCGAGTTCGCATCCTGGATCTCCGGTGGAAATGTTCGAAGCGCAGCGATGATCCTAGCTTTGAGTTGCGCGACAATATCAGGCTGCTGACCAGCCACATCGTAGCTCTCGCCCGCGTCTACACTCATATCAAAGAGCTCCGGCGCCGCCAGCCGCGCATTTTTCTGTTGTGCGGAAGCAGCGGTGTATCGCGGAATGTTCCAGCGAGCGACGTGAATTTTCCAACGCCCAAAGCGCGCGGTCTGAAGATACTGACCGTCAAAAAACAGGTAAAGACTTTCGGGACTCTTTGTGGCACGTCCAAGCAGAAACGGGAGTATGTTCTTGCCGTCCAGTGGCTGCCGCTCGAGTCCAGTAGGGGTGACGTGCTCCCCTGCCAGAGCAAGCGCGGTCGGAAAGAAGTCAATGGTAGCAACCGGTTCATTTGAGACCGCACCCGATGGGATGTGGCCGGGCCAGCGCGCGATACCGGGCACTCGCACGCCGCCGTCGTAAGTCCAACCCTTACGGCCACGAAGCGGACCGGCGCTGCCCTGATACCACGGACCGTTGTCACTGGAAAAGAAAACTATAGTGTCGCGATCCAAACCAAACCGCTTGAGCGCCTTGAGAACCTCCCCAACGCTCCAGTCCAACTCTTCGATCACATCACCGTACAGCCCGCTGGCTGACTTGCCTTTGAACCGATCCGACACGTGTAAAGGAATGTGCGGCATGTTATGCGCCAGATACAGAAAGAACGGCCTGCCCTTTTCTCGTTCGACAAAGCTTATCGCCTCTTCGGTGTACCGCCGGGTGAGGGTGTCTTGATTTGCCGGCTCCTCGACGACATCGCCGTTACGCATCAGCGGTGTCGGGTTCATATCGTTGCTGTAAGGAATACCAAAGTAGTAGTCGAACCCGTGATCGTTGGGACGATGTGGCGCCACACAACCGAGGTGCCATTTGCCTACGCAGGCGGTTGCATATCCACGCTCCTTTAGAGCTCGCGCGACGCTGGTTTCAGACTGCGGTAATCCCGTCTTGTCGGCAGGGAAAAGCACGTTCCGCAACCGCATCTGATCGATGCCCATCCTGGCGGCGTAGCGTCCGGTCATCAGCGCGGCGCGCGATGGAGTGCACACCGGCGCCACCGAATAAAAATTTGTGAGTCGCAGACCTTCTGCGGCCATTCGATCGAGGTTCGGGGTCTTGATGCCCTTGGCACCGTAGCTGCCGAGATCGCCATAACCCATGTCATCGGCGTAAATAAAGATAATGTTTGGTTTGCGTTGGGCTAAGACGCTCTGGTTTGGGAGCAGCGAGAAAATCAGCGCGGTAAGAATTACCACAAGGAGTCGTTTCATTTGATCTTTGGGTCTTCGCGGTCCTTCGCGTCTTAGCGCGCACAATCAGTCGCGATAAGACTGATCGATCTTATCGAGCTTGCGCAAGAGACCGGGCCAAACAAGATCGGCGCCAATTCCCTTGGTGACGACTTTCGACTGGGCGGTTATCCCGTCGAGAATGGGTTGCGATATTTCTATGAGCTCGGCCCCGCCTGCCTCGGCCATCAACTGAATCTCGCAAGAGCGTTCGAGATTGTACATCGCAAGAAACGCTTCGGCGGCGTTAGTGCCGATAGTCAGCAGTCCGTGGTTTCGGAGAATAAGGTTGTTCTTATCGCCCAGGTCTGTGACCAGCCGCGGTTTCTCATCCTCGTTTAAAGCAAGGCCTTCGTAATCGTGATAAGCGATCGAGGCCAGCGCGAACAATGACTGTTGTGAAATCGGAAGCAGACCGTGCTTCTTTGCGGAGATTGCGACGCCATGCCGAGTGTGGAGATGCATCACGCACATCGCATCCTCGCGCGCCGCGTGAATTGCGCTGTGAATCGTGAACCCCGCCGGGTTTATTGAAAACGGGCTCTCCATCGCCTTGATGCCGTCGAGACCAACCTTCACAAGGCTCGACGCGGTAATCTCATCAAACATCAACCCGTACGGGTTGATGAGAAAATGGTGTTCCGGTCCTGGGACGCGTGCGGAGATGTGAGTAAAGATCAGATCATCCCATCCGAAGAGCGCTGCCAGACGATACGCCGCCGCCAAATCGATTCGGGCTTGCCATTCCTCGGTGGAAACTGCATCGCGAACTGCCGCTGTTCTTGCTTGCATAAATCTCACGGCTCCTTGTTATTTGGTTAGAGTTCACCGACCGCCATGCCGATTTCTTCGGTTGGGCGCGGCACGCGGCTAGGATGTCACGTCACCCGCAGCGCACGCAAGGGATACCGTGGAAAATCAGGGGGGCGAGCCGGCGTGAAATGTCGACATTCGGAACCTACCTGATGATGTTGTAAGTCAACCGCACACCACCTCCCGCCTCCGTAGAGTCAAAGGCTCGTAGGTTCAGCGAGGTGTAATGGACGCCTCACTCGACCCTCCGCTCCGAACCTTGTACATCCATCTTGCACCCAGCAAGGCAACAACGAACGTACCTAGTGAAAGGACCCTTATTACTGGAGTTCGATGACTGGAGGCTGAAAACTATCTCAATTTTGTTAACGGCGTCCCTGACGCGGCGTTATAGCTTTTATCGGAGAGGTCGGAAACGGCCCTCGACAGGTATTGACTCAATACTTCAACTCAGGTTGACTTGTGGCGTCGCGGAGTCGGTCAGCGAGAGTTAGTTCTTGATAATGAAGGAAAAGTTTCTAATAGTCCCAACCGTCGCCTGTCTCCTTGCAGCGATCCTTGTCCCGCCTGTAGAGGCAAAGAATCAAGTAGTCAGCCGCGGTGGTTCAAGGGAGGTCGCGATCACCTTTGATGATCTACCCGGCGTGCAGCTTGCCGGAGCCGGATGTGATTTCAGAGTTTTGGAGGCATTAAACAGGAAGCTCCTTGCAACCGTGGTTGCACAGAGAATCCCCGCGGTTGGAATGGTTGTTGAAAGCAGGCTATGTGATAACAGGAAAGGGGTCATGACCGGGTTGCTTAAGATGTGGTTAGACGCCGGCCTGGAGCTGGGAAATCATTCCTTTTCGCACTTCGATCTAAACAATACCCCTCTCGCGAAGTACCAAGCCGACGTTATTCGCGGTGAGTCAGTTACTCGTAAGTTGCTCGAGGAACGAGGGAGAAAAATAAGGTTTTTTCGCCACCCGTATCTTCACGCCGGCAAGGATCTGGACACGAAGAGGGCGTTCGAGAAGTTTCTGGTCGAGCGCGGTTATCAGATCGCACCCGTCACCATCGACAATCAGGAGTGGGTGTTTGCGGAAGCGTACGCCAGAGCATTGCGCAGACGTGATACGGCCACAATGCAACGCGTGGGTACGGCATATATCGATTACATGGAGCAGACGTTTGACTTTTTTGAGCGGCTGTCGATTGAGGTCGTGGGCTACGAAATCAAACAGGTGCTGCTGCTTCATGACAACCCTTTGAACGCGGATTATTTTGACCAGCTAGTTCAAATGATGAGAAAGAGAGGCTATACATTCATCACGCTCGAGCAGGCGCTAAAGGATCCGGCGTATCGTTTGCCCGATGACTATGCTGGTCCGAAGGGTTTGTCCTGGCTTCACCGTTGGGCGCTAAGTAAAGGTATGGCGCTGAAAGTAGAACCGCGAGAGCCGCTCTGGATTAGCCGTTTGTTGGAGCCAAGACAGTGAGCTGTTAGGATTTGCGAAGCTTTCCAATTGGGCACACCAATCGAACTTGAGGCGATAGTGAGAAAAACTAAACGACCCTGCACGGAGGAAAGAGAAATGCACAGCAAGCGTAGTCCACTTTTTGCGATCGCTCTGTTGTTGACTGCCGCGGTGGCGGCTCGGGCGGACAACATCGACGACTTCGTCAAAGCCGAGATGCAGAGGCAGCATGTTCCCGGCGTTTCGATCGCCGTTATGAGGGACGGTAAGATCATCAAGGCTGAAGGCTATGGGATGGCTAATGCAGAACTTAACGTACCTGCGAGGCCCGAGACTGTCTTCAAAATCGGCTCGGTCAGCAAGCAGTTCATTGCATCCGGCATCTTGCTGCTCATCCAGGATGGCAAAATCAGCCTCGACGACAAGATCAGCAAGTTTCTTGAGGGAACGCCCGATACGTGGAAAGACATTACCGTGCGGCATCTATTGACTCATACATCCGGAATCGTCCGCGAGGGTCCCGCCTTCGATCCTTTGAAGATCCAAAATGACATTGACGTGATAAAGAGCGCCTATGATCAACCACTGCGCTTCGCGCCGGGCGAGAAATGGGAGTATTGCAATGTCGGGTACTTCTCGCTGGCTGAGATAATTCGCAAAGTCTCGGGCAAATCGTGGGCCGATTATCTGAGCGAGCGTCTGTTCCTGCCGCTCGAAATGAACGCCACGCGAACCACTACTATGACCGACCTGGTTCCAAACAGGGCCAGCGGATATGTGTGGAGAAACGGCAAGCTGTATAACGCGGAAACCTACTTCGCTTTGCGCCCAAGCGGGGCCTTTCTATCGACCGTACTTGACCTGGCAAAATGGGATGCCGCGCTCTACACAGACCGAGTGCTTAAACAAGCTGTTCGCGAGCAGATGTGGACGCCCGTCAAACTTAACGACGGCAAATCACATCCGTATGGCTTTGGCTGGGAGCTTGAAACAGTCGCCGGCCACAAGGTGGTGCGGCACGGCGGTTCGCTCCCAGGGTTTCGCGCGGTGATAAGTCGCTTTGTGGATGATAAGCTCACTGTCGTTGTGCTGACGAACGGCGACAACGCGAATCCGGGCAGGTTTGCGCTCGGCGTCGCGGCGCTTTATCTGCCGGGGCTGATACCGGAGCGCACCGTAGCAAAGATTGACCCCAAAATCCTTGATGCTTATGTGGGGCAATATCAACCGAATCCAACATCTGCCGTATTGACGGTCACTCGCGTGGGCGACAAGTTGATGGCGCAACAGGGTTCGAGCAGTGAAAGACGTGAGTTGCTGCCCGAGAATGAAACCAACTTTTTTATGAAGGAAGATCTGCGTCAAACCTTCAGCTTCGTCAAAGAGAATGGGCAGATCACATTTATGGTGGTTAAGGTAGAGGGCCAGGAAATCGGGAGAGCAAAGAAGATTAAATAGGCTCGGTCAAGTAGGCGTCTTCACCGTGGACCGTGACTCTCTCTCTCCTCGGCATCGAGAGGCTTGCGGGCCGCGGCAGATTCGAGGACTATTCCATTGGCTCGTCTCTGAACTTGCGCCTTCCCAGTATGAACTACGATGCGACCGAGATACCTGCTGCTTATGACCGCGGCCGAGAACACGGTCCCGAGATTCACAACCTTTGGATGGACGTCGTTTCATCTCACGTAAGCGATCGGACGATCAAAAGTATTCTCGATCTTGGCTGCGGCACTGGACGTTTCACCGAAGATCTCGCGGTTTGCTTCGATGCGGAAGTAGTCGGCATTGACCCGTCAAAAAAGATGCTGGCCCAGGCCCGACCGAAGCAGCGTGATCCACGCATTCGATACGCGCTGGGCCGCGCCGAGGCACTCCCCCTTCCTGACAATTCCATTGATCTGATTTTTATGTCTATGGTCTTTCATCATTTCGACGATCCTAAGCTTGCGGCTCGCGAGTGCCGTCGCGTGCTTCGTGATGAAGGAACAGTGTTCCTGCGCGCCGGAACCCGTGACCAAATCTCGGCATATCCTTACGTCGATTTTTTTCCTGAAACCCGTCCCATTCTTGAAGAATGCCTTGTTGCCGGCTCCTCAATTCGCGAGGTTTTCGAATCGGCCGGGTTTCGCGCGGTTGCCGTTGATATCGTCAGCCAGGAGATTGCGCCGGACTTCGAGGCGTATGCCCATAAGCTGGCAGCAGGAGCCGACTCAGTCCTGGCTAGTCTAACCCCAAGCGATTTTGAGGCTGGCATGAGCGCATTGCGTTTGCACGCCGCGCGGACCGCTAGTCAGGCGGTCATCGAACCCATTGACGTTTTTGTTTTTCGCTAGCTTGCAGCATGGCCTCGATACGAGCGAGACGCGCGGCCAGATCAGCATTCTGGCGTTCCAGCTTAGTCAACTCTGCGTCTTTTTCGGCTACTCTACCACTTAGTTGCTCGATGTAGATGTGAGCCTTTTCGATCTCTTCAAGCATCCCGCGCATTCGTGCGCCAATCTCGATGACCTCGTGACCCCGCTCATCAACCGTCTTGGCGCCGACGCCCGGCAAGTGACGGTTAGTCCACATGTATCCGGCGTGTTCTTCGATCGATTCCAGATTGTAGGTTGGCTCGAATACATAGTCCGCGTGGAGCTGGACTCCCCGCTGGAAGATGGTTCCATTTACATCCAGCGTCCCGGCGGGGGTCGTCGTGCCGATGCCAACGTTGCCGTTGCCTAGAATGCTCATCCTGATTCCCACAGCCGAAGGGGCGCCGGCGGTCAATCCCGAATTCGCATAAAAATGCACGGGGAAGTTCCCCTTCGTGCCAATCCCCAAAGCGCCAGATCCAATCGCATCCGTGTTGAGCGCCATGAAGGCAGTTGAGAGACCGTGCATGAGCTGTACACCATTAATGTTCGGATTGGTTCGAATGGTCAGGCCATCTTCGATCGAGTTACCGGCGGTCCCCGTTGAAGTTGGCGTGTCGACTTGAACTCTGAAGCCGGGCGAGGCTGTTCCGATACCGACGTTGCCGGAAGACGCGATGTCTATGCTGCTTGTCGGCGCGCCGGGTCGTATTCTGAAAGGAAGTAGGCTGCCGTAAGTGACATCGCGGACAAAAAAGTTCGCTTCGTTGCCTGCTATGTCCCATGTTTGCGCAGTATAGCCACCCCCGTTTTGTTCGAGTCTGTGCGTTGGAGTATCGATTGTAATAATATGCAGATCCTTGGCCGGGGTCCCGGTGCGCAGTCCAACTCGCCCGAGCGAACTGACAAACAAAGAGTTGGCGGGCGCACCGGCGGCGGTTGAAAACACTATAGTCCCGGTTTCCGAATCGCCCCCCGCGCCCTGGTCCACAAACCCCAGAAAACTCGCTCCACCGACCGCCGAACTGTTGGCCCTTATCTGCCAGTTGTTTGTCGCGAAGCCTGCCCCACTCGTGTCGTCGAACTGGAGGCGCGTGTTGTTCTCTTTCATCCTGATTGTGTCGAAACCAAAGTTCTCATTGTTGACGCAGTCCAACCCCACACAAGCGCTGCCTTGAACAATGATATCGTCTGCGGTTACTACGTCCTCAATCGTGACGACACCTCCTGCGTTTTTCTTGCTTTGAAGC
>Ga0075428_100005613_pt1 | contig 13937 bp, 8 predicted proteins | sample RhiMetdeltSRZDD2_FD_75291 | JGI IMG/M metagenome (GOLD analysis project Ga0075428, IMG submission 75291) | Populus rhizosphere microbial communities from Tennessee, USA - Rhizosphere MetaG P. deltoides SRZDD2 | ecosystem: Host-associated > Plants > Roots > Rhizosphere > Soil | place: USA...
TTCGTCTCGGTGGTGACGGCGGGAGGGCAGTGCACGAGCATGGGGCGGACCGCGTCGTGGGGGGATCCCGGCGAGCTCGGCTTCGACCTCGCCGCGGGAGCGAACGGGTGCCAGACCAGCTCGACCGATGCCTCGGGGGCGGCCCGGTTCACGCTCGCCGAATCGGGGTCGTACGATCTCGCGGTGATCGATCGCCGCTTCGAGCCCTGGCAGCAGCCCGCGGCGCTCGCCGAGGGGACGGCGGAGAAGCGCGTCTCGCTCACGCGCAAGCCGGACACCGCGTCCGACAAGCCGAAGGTGATCGCGGACCTTCGCACCGATCCTCCCGGGATGCAGGGAAGGATCTCGTGCATCTACGGGAACAGCACGTCGTCGTCGAGCCCGGTCGCGGGACGCTACACCTGTCAGGACATGTCGCCGGGGCCGGGGGAGATCGTCTTCGTCGTCGAGGGGTACGGCCGCGGGCGGGCGACCTTCACGGTCCCCGAGACGGGCGAGATCGTGGTTCCGGTGGTGGTGACCCGGGGAGGCACGCTCGTCGTCCCCGTGACCCGCGAGGGTGGGCAGCCGAAGCTCGTGGACGGATCCGGGGTCGACTGGACCGAGAGCGACGCTCGCGCGAACGGCTCGCTCACCGAGCTCCCCAGCGTGGGCCGGGCCTGGGTGTACAACGACATGCCTCCAGGGACGTGGACCGTCGTCGTGGACGGGAAGGCGCGAGCTCCCGTGCCGCTCGCCGCGGGCGGGACCGCGATCGCCTACTGAGCTACGCTGGCTCCATGGCGATGGAGACGATTGCCGAGGCGCTTCGCCGGCTCGACGGCGCCGGGTACACGGACGAGTTCCGCGCCGATCCGAAGGGGCTGCGCAGCCGCGCGACCGGGAGCGTGCGCCCCCCGGAGGAGTTCCGGGTGGACGAGATCGTCCGCTTCGAGGGGGAGAGCGATCCGTCCGAGGAATCGGCCGTGGTCGCGCTGACGCCGAACGACGCCGGTCCGCGGGGAACGTTCACGGTCGCCTTCGGCCCGCTGATGGACCCGCAGGACGCCGATCTCTTCGGGCGCCTCGGGCCCGCCGCCTAGCGCGTCCGCTCGAGAGCCTGCCCCCGCCTCAGCTCCGCCGACGCCTCGCGCTCCCGCCCCCGACGGTTGTAGACGTCGGCGAGCACATAGTGGCCGAGGGCGGCGTAGCTCGATCGCGCGTCGAGCGCGAGCGCGCGCTCGGCCTCCGCCTGCGCGCCGTCGAGGTCCCCGGCCTGGAGGAGCGCCTGCGCCAGGTAGAACCGTCCGATCGCCCAGTCGGGCTGATGCGCGACCGCAAGGCGGAGGGCGTCGATCGATCCGGCGCGGTCCCCTGTCTTCGCGAGCAGGCGCCCGAGGTTGAACAGGGCCTTGTAGGCGTCGGGGTAGGAGGCGATCTCGGCGCGGTACTCGGCGACCGCGAGCGCGGCGTCCCCTTCGGACTCCGCGATCAGCGCCTGGTTGTACCGCGCCCAGCGGGCCTTCGGATCGATCGCGAGCGCTCGCGCGAGCGCGGCCCTGGCCCCGCGCACGTCCTTCGAGCGGAACGCGATCACGCCGAGCCCGACCTCGGCGCGTGCCGTCGCCGGCTCGGCGCGAAGCGTCGCGTGGAAGGACGCCGCCGCGTCGTCATCCCGCCCCGCGTCGAGCTGGACCTGGGCGAGCCGGTAGAGGATCTGCGCGTTCGCGGGATCGGAGGCGAGGAAGTGCCGGTAGCCCGCGATCGCATCGTCGATCTTTCCTTCCGCCACCAGCGTGTCGGCGAGGCCGATCATCGCGTAATCGTGGTCCGGCCGGCGCGCGAGCGCCTCCCGGTAGTAGCCGGCGGCCCTCGCCCAATCCTTCTTCTTGTAGTAGCAGGCGCCGAGGCTGTAGTAGGCGTCCACCACCTCGGGGGCCTCCGCCACGACCGCGGTCAAGAGGGGAATCGCCTCGTCCTCGCGCCCGTCCTTGATGAGCGAGCGGATCTTCCCCATGCGGTCGTAGACCTCCAGGCGGTCCTTCGGATCCGGCAGCTCGCGGAACGACCGGCCGTCGTCCACCGCCGCGCCGCCGACGTAGCCGAGAGACGCGAGCTTGCGGAGCGTCTCCTCGTCCTCCTCGACGGGCGCGGTCGCCGCGATCCGGGCGATCGAGTCCCGCTCGAACGCCGCGAGGGTCTCGCGCATCCGCTCGACCTCCGCCAGCTCGCGGGAGGCGAGGTTCACGCTCTCGGCCGGGTCGGCCTCGAGGTCGTACAGCTCCGGCTTCGGCGCCTCGATGAAGTGCCAGCGCCTCGTGCGCACGGCGCGCAGCTCGCTCCAGCCGTAGTGCAGCCTCGCGTAGTACGACTCCGTGTACCCCTCCCCGGGCCGCGACCCGCCCCCCGCGATCAGCGGCACCAGGCTGGCCCCGGTTCCCTTCAGCCCGTTCGGCGCTCCGAGCAGGTCGAGCAGCGTCGGGCCGACGTCGATCGACCGCACCACCTCCTCGACCACGCGGCCCCGCGTCTGGTCGTAGGGCGTCTCGAGCAGGAAGGGGATCCGCGCCACCTGCTCGTAGACGAAGTAGCCGTGACCGTGCTCCCCGTGCTCGCCGAGGCTCTCCCCGTGATCGGCGAGGACCGCAACGACGGTCTTCCTCCGGAGCCCCATCCGCTCCACCTCGTCGAGCAGCCGTCCGACCAGCGAATCGGTCCAGGCGACCTCGCCGTCGTACGGCCGTCCCGCGTAGCGCGACCGGAACGGCTCCGGCGCCTCGTAAGGGGCGTGCGGATCGTAGAGGTGGATCCAGGCGAAGAACCTGCGGTCGGCGACACCGCGGATCCACTCGAGCGCGTGGTCGAGCGTCTCGTTCCCGGGGCGCTGGATCTCCCCCATCGAGAGCTTCTCCTGCTGCTTCAGGTCGAAGTCGTCGTAGTAGCGGTCGAAGCCCTGCGCGATCCCCCAACGGTGGTCGAGGACGAACGCCGACACGAACCCGCCGGTCGCGTAGCCGCGCTCCTTCAGGACCTCCGCGAGCGTGACGAGATCCGGGGAGAGCTTGTAGCCGCCGTTGTCGCGCACGCCGTGCGCCCCGGGGAGCATCCCGGTGAACAGCGTGCCGTGCGCCGGCAGGGTCAGCGGCATCGGGGAGACCGCGGCGGCGAACCGGACCCCCCTCGCCGCCATCCCGTCGAGTGCGGGCGTCTCCACCCCCTTCGCGCCGTAGCAGCCGATCCGGTCGGCGCGCGTGGTGTCCAGCGTCACGACGATCAGGTCGAGGTCCGCGGCATGCACACCGCGCGGGAGGGGGCCGAGCCCCGGTCTCGACTCGCCGCACGCGTAGAAGAGAAGAGGGAGTAAGAGCGGCGCGAGGCGGCGCATCGCGTCATTGTAAGGCGCGACGCGACCGTGTTAGGTTCCGGCCGTCGCGGCGCTGCGACCGGGAGGCGACGATGAACGCCAGGCGAACGGTTCGGCTCGCGGTGATCATGGGGCTCGTCCTCACGTGCGCTGGGGGAACGTGGGCGCAAACCAGGACGACGTCGGCGATCACCGGGACGGTCAAGGGGCAGGACGGCGGCGCCGTCGTGGGCGCGACCGTGACGATCGAGAGCCCCCAGCTCATCGGCGGGGCGCGATCGCAGGTGACCAACGAGCAGGGGCGCTTCCGCTTCCCCGAGATCGCTCCCGGAACCTACACGGTCACGGTCGTCATGCCCGGCTACAAGACGCTGCGGCGTGAGGACGTCCGGCTGCCGGTCGGCATCTCGCTGGACCTGCCGACCTCCATCGTGCCGTTCGCGGGGGAGGAGACCGTCGTGGTCACCGGCGAGCCCCCTGCGATCGACGTCAAGAGCCCGGAGACCACGAACGTCCTCTCCAACGAAGTGCTCCAGAACATCCCCGCGAGCCAGTTCCAGCCCGACACGCTGAACCTCGCCCCCGGGATCAACCAAACGGTCGCCTGGGGGGGCGCCGAGGACACCGGGGTCGCCTGGCAGATCGACGGCGTGGACACCTCCGACCCCGAGGCGGGGTCGGCCTGGTCGTTCGTCAACTACAACATCATCGATCAGGTCGAGCTCGCCGGGCTCGGCGCTCCCGCCGAGTACGGCGGCTTCACCGGCGTCGTCTTCAACAGCACGACCAAGTCCGGCGGGAACGACGTGCACGGCCTCGCCGACTTCTACTTCAGCAACGACTCGCTGACCTTCTCCAACGACGCCCCCGCCGGGCTGAACCCGACCGTCGAGAAGTACATCAACACGACCGTCAACGCCGGCGGCCCCTTCATCAAGGACAAGCTCTGGTGGTACGTCTCCGGCCAGTACTACAACCAGGTGACCAACGAAGGCGGGCCGGACCGGAACGAGAAGTCGCCGCGCGCTTTCGGGAAGATCAGCTGGCAGATCAACCCGAACAACAACTTCGACGCCTGGCTCGAGTGGGACCGGTTCGACGTCACCGGCCGCGGCGGCGACTCGATCACGCCGCTCGAGGCGACGGTGAAGGAGACGGCCCCCGAGTACGTGTGGAACTTCGCCTGGAAGTCGGTGCTCTCGAAGAACACGATCCTGGACGTGACGCTCCAGGGCTATACCGGCTACTACTACCTCGACCCGACCAGCGGCTACAACCTGCCGGGACTCTACGACGGCGAGGCCGGCGTCTTCCAGCAGAACTCGACCTATTACTACCTGGCCGACCGCGACCGGAACCAGATCAACGCCTCGATCGCGAAGCACGTCTCCGATTGGGGAGGCAATCACGACTTCAAGTTCGGCACCGAGATCGAGCGCTCGACGCTGCGGAGCCGCTACGGCTATCCGACCGGCTCGAAGTTCTACAACAACTACGTGGGGGACGACCCCGGCATCCCCGGATACGATCCGTACACCGAGCGGTACGACACCGAGTACACCGGCGGCTCGTACGACATCCATGCGACCAACGAGCGCCTGAGCCTGTACGCGCAGGACGACTGGCAGATCACGCCGCTGTTCACGATCAACCCGGGCGTGCGCGTCGACTTCATCCAGGGACGCGTGCCGGAGATGGGGAAGGTCTACGACTACACGGCGATCGCCCCTCGTCTCGGGATGGCCTGGAACGTCACCGGCGACAACAGGAACCTGATCAAGGCCCACGTCGGCCGTTACTACGCGGGCGCTCACGGCACCTACTACTACTGGGTCGCCCCGGACGCGTTCGAGGACAGCCAGATCATCACGCACTGGCACAGCGGGATCGACGAGCCGGGCGCGGTCCGCACGAAGCGCTACGCGATCGATCCGGACCTGAAGCAGCCGTACATGGACCAGTACACGCTCGGCTACGATCGCGCGCTGCCGTGGAGCATGGTGTTCTCCGTCACGGGGATCTACCGGAAGTGGAAACAGTTCGTCGAGACGGTGGCGCAGAACCCGGTCTACGTCCCGGTCACCGGGGAGGTCGGCATCTGCGCCGACGCCGACTGCACGGCGTACGTGTCCACGGGGCAGACCGTGCAGATGTTCGACTGGCTCAACGCGGACACCGACACGCTGCTCGTCACGAACCCTTCGGGGCTGGAGCGGACCTACAAGGGCGTGATGCTGACGCTCACCAAGAACTTCCGCGACAACTGGCAGGGGACGGCGGCGTACGTCTACTCGAAGGCCGAGGGGACGATCGACAACATCGGCTTCACGGGAAACCAGGAGATCGGCGGGATCGACTCCGGGCCGAGCTCCTACCTGGACACGCCGAACTCGAAGGTTAACTGGGACGGGAAGCTGATCCACGATCCGACGCACCAGCTCAAGCTCCAGGGGACGTACGTCGTCGCCCCCGCGAGCCTCTGGCTCTCCGCGAACTGGACCTACTACAGCGGCGACACCTACACGCGCCAGAGCGAGTGCCTGCTGACCGACGACGACGGCGACCCGAACACGCCGCTCGATTGCCACGTCTTCCCGCAGAGGGACGTCACCGGGAAGGTGCGGTTCTTCTCCGAGGCGCGGGGGAGCCACAGGCTGCCGAGCTACAACGAGATCAACGCCCGCGTCGAGTGGAAGCCGTCGTTCGGCAAGCGCGGCCGGTTCGGCGTCATCGCGGACGTCTTCAACCTGCTCAACCACTCGCAGGTGACCGCGCGCCACGTGCGCGACGACGGGGACTTCGACCTCACGACGACGCACAACATCGGCCGGAACGTCCGGCTCGGCGTGCGCTACGAGTTCTGAGCTACTTCGCGTCCAGGTACCGGCCGAACCACTTGATCAGCCGGTTCAGGCGGTCGACGTAGTGCGAGGGTAGCGTCATCGAGTGCGGCTCGTCGGGGTAGACGACGAGCTCGGTCGGGATCCCGCGGAGCTTCAGCCGCTGGTAGAGCTGCATCGCCTGCGTCGGCGGGCAGTTGCCGTCCCGCTCGTTCGCGATCAGGAAGAGCGGCGTCTTGATGCTCCCGATCGTCGCGCCGGGGGAAAGCCTGCGGTAGAGATCGGGATGGTCGAACGGGCTCCCCAGCTCCTCCACGTACTGCGCGTGCCACTGGTCGGTCCCGTAGCAGGACAGGTAGTCCACCACGAACCGCTCCGGGGCCCCGACCTTGAAGCGGTCCGTGTGGCCGACGGTCCAGACGGTCATGATCCCGCCGTACGACCAGCCGCCGATGCCGAGCCGCTTCGGATCGATCCAGGGGTTCGCCGCGAGCGCCGCGTCCACGGCGGCCATGAGGTCCTCGTGCTCCCGCGTGTGCCAGTCCCCCCAGATCGCGCGCGCGAACGTCTCGCCGTACGAGATGCTCCCGCGGTAGTTCACGCGGAGGACCGCCCAGCCCTTTCCGGGGAAGATCTGGTTCTCGAGGCCGGTGTCGAAGTACTCGCCGTCGTACGACTGCGGCCCGCCGTGGATGTACAGGATCATCGGGTAGCGCTTCGACCGGTCGAGATCCAGCGGCGGGTACAGCCAGGCGTCGACCGCGTCCCCGGCTCCGTTTCTCGCGACGACCTTCGACGGGGTGGAGAGCTCGCGCGCGGCGAGCGTCGCGTCGTTGGGTCCGAGGAGCTTGCGCGCGCCGCTCCCGTCGGCGTGCGCGGTCCACAGCTCGCCGAGCGTCGCGGTGGTCGAGCGGACGAAGTACAGCCGCAGGGTCGCCGCGGACGGTCGCACCAGGCCGTAGACCCGCTCGCCGCCGAGCAGCTCGGTCGCGTCACCTCCGGCGCTCGGGAGCGTGACGATCCGGTTCGCGCCGCGGCGGTCGAGCGTCACGACGAGCGAGGCGTCGTTCGCGCTCCACGCGATCCTCGCCGGAGGCGTGCTCGCGTAGACCGTGTTGTCCGACGAGACCCACGCGTCGAGCGCGCCCGTCAGGTCGCAGGCGGCCCCGCCCTCCACCGGGGCGACCATGACGTGCGTGGTCTGGTAGTAGTCGTTCGGCCGGCGCGCGCCGACGAAGGCGATCCGGTCGCCGGTGTGCGACCAGACCGGGGCGTCGTCGGGGCCGGGGTTCGCGGCGAGGCGGCGCGGCTCGCCCCCGGTCGGCTTCACCAGCCAGATGTCGGTGTCGTCGCTGGCGTCCGGATCGGCGTTGCGGTTGGAGACGAACGCGATCCAGTCCCCCTTCGGGGACCACTGCGGCGTCGCATCGTCGCTCGGACCGCGGGTCAGCCGCGTCGGCGCCCCCCCCGTCGCCGGCACGATCCACAGATGCGTGCGCCGCCCGTCCACGTACCCCTCGCCGTCGCGCTCGATCTGCGTCCCCGTGATCACCCACGGGGCGTCGTCGTCCTCCTTTCTCTCGGGCGCGTCGTCGCGCTCGAAGACGAGCTTGGCGCCGTCGGGGGACCAATCGAACGCCCCGACCCCTTCCGCCACGTGGGTGACGGCGCGTCCGCGCCCGTCCCCCACGCGCCCGACCCACAGCTGCACCTCGTCGTCGGTCCCGTCCGAGAGGTAGGCGAGCCGCTTCCCGTCGGGGGAGAACTTCGGGTCCGTGCACTCGTCCGAAGGCCGGCACACGCGCCGGGGGTTCTTCCCCTCCGCGTCCGCGAGCCACAGCTCGTGGCGGAACGCGTTCTCCCGCTCGTCGGCGCGCTCCAGGACGTAGGCGAGCGTCCGCCCGTCGGGGGAGACCTCCAGCGACACCATCGACGCGAGGCGGTAGGTGTCGTCCGGGGCCATCGGGCGGGGCGCGGCCGTCACGGCGGCGGTGGCGGCGAGAAGGGCGGCGAGCGGCATGCGGGATCCTCCGGACGGGCATGTTAACCTCGCCCGCATGTCCGGTCCGGGCTCGACGACGAAGGTCACCTACGTCACGCTCGCGGGGAACGAAGAGGCGAACGCGGCGTACGACCGCGCGCTCGGCGTCGTCGGCGCCGGGCTCGGCGCGACGCACGCGAACCGGATCGACGGGCGCGAGTCCGGGCGCGACCGGCCGCTCTTCGACGACGTCTCGCCGATCGACGCCTCGCGTCTCGTCGGGCGGTTCCCGCGAGCGACGCCCTCGGACGTCGCCGCGGCGATCGAAGGCGCGCGCCGGGCACACCCCGCTTGGAGCGCGCGCCCCTGGCAGGAGCGCGTCGCGATCCTCCGGCTCGCGGCCGAGGCGATCTCGGAGCGGATGACGGAGCTCGCGGCGCTGATGTCGATCGAGGTCGGGAAGAACCGCCTCGAGGCGATGGGGGACGCGGAGGAGGCCGCCGACCTCCTGCGCTACTACGCCGCGCAGGTCGAGGAGGCGGACGGCTTCGAGCGGCCGCTGTCCCGGCTCCTTCCCGGAGAGGACACGCGCTCGATCCTCCGCCCGTACGGCGTCTTCGCCGTCGTCGCGCCGTTCAACTTCCCCGCCGCGCTCGCGGCGGGGATGGCCGCGGGGGCGCTGGCCGCGGGGAACACCGTCGTCTTCAAGCCCTCCTCCGACGCCGCGCTGACCGGCCTCCGGCTGTACGAGATCCTCACCGCGGCGGGGATCCCCTCCGGCGTGCTCCAGCTCGTCACGGGGCACGGGGCGGATCTCGGCGACGCCTTCCTCGACGACCGGCTCGACGGGATCGTCTTCACGGGATCGAAGCGCGTCGGCCTCGACCTGCACCGCCGCTTCGCCTCGCGCTGGCCGAAGCCGGTCATCGTCGAGATGGGAGGGAAGAACCCGGCGATCGTCACCCGCTCGGCCGACCTCCAGAAGGCGGCCGAGGGGATCGCCCGATCGGCGTTCGGCTACGGCGGCCAGAAGTGCTCCGCCTGCTCGCGCGCGTACGTCGCGCGAGAGGTCTACGACGCCTTCCTCGAGCGCCTGGTCGGAGTGGCCTCCGGGCTCTCGATCGGCGACCCGACTGAGCGCGGCGTCTACCTCGGCCCGGTGATCTCGGCAAAGGCGATGGAGACGCATCGCGCGGCCGTGGACGAGGCCCGCCGCGACGGCCGGATCGTCTTCGAGGGGCGCGTCCCCGACGGCGCGGCGCTCGCACGCGGGCACTTCGTCCCTCCCGTGGTCGCCGACCGCCTGCCGGACGGCCACAGGCTCTGGCGCGACGAGCTGTTCGTGCCGTTCCTCGCCGTCGCTCCGGTCGGCTCGCTCGACGAGGCGATCGCGCGCGCGAACGACACCGAGTACGGCCTCACCGCGGGGATCTTCAGCGAGGACGACGACGAGGTCCGCGCGTTCTTCGACCGGATCGAGGCGGGGGTCGCCTACGCGAACCGGCGCACCGGCGCGACGACCGGGGCGTGGCCGGGGGTCCAGTCGTTCTGCGGCTGGAAGGCCTCCGGCTCGACGGGAAAGGGCGGATGCGGCCCCTGGTACGTGCAGCAGTTCCTGCGCGAGCAGAGCCGCACGATCGTCCGATGAGCCGATGAGCGCGGGAGGGGTCGTCGCCCGGAACCTCCGGCACACGCTGTTCACCTGGACGGCGCAGGACGGGCTCGATCCGATCGAGATCGTCTCCGCCGAGCGCACGCACTTCACCGACGCCCGCGGGCGGAGGATCCTCGACCTGGCCTCGCTCGTGTTCAACGCGTCGGCCGCGATCCACCACCCGGCGATCGCGGAGGCGATCGCGCGCCAGGCGAAGAGCCTGCCCGCGGCGGCGCCGTCGATGGCGACCGAGATCCGTGGACGCTACGGCGAGGCGCTGGCGGAGGTGACCCCGGCCGGCCTCGACCGCTTCCTCTTCACGCTCGGCGGCGCCGACGCGAACGAGCACGCGATCAAGATCGCGAGGCTCGTCACGGGACGGCCGAAGATCGTCACGCGGCACCGCTCGTATCACGGCGCGACCCTCGGCGCGCTGTCCGCGACGGGGGATCCCCGCCGGCTGCCGTTCGAGCCGACCCTCCCGGGTGTCGTGCGCGTCCTCGATCCTTACTGCCATCGCTGCCCGTTCGGATGGACCCCCGACGTCTGCTCGCGCCCGTGCATCGACCACGTCGAGCAGGCGATCCGCGACGAAGGGCCCGAGACGATCGGGGCCGTCCTGGTCGAGCCGGTCGTCGGGACGAACGGCGGGTTCTGGGGACCGCCCGAGTACCTGCCGCGCCTCCGCGAGATCTGCGACCGCCACGGCATCCTCCTGATCTTCGACGAGGTGCTGACCGGGTTCGGCCGGACGGGACGCTGGTTCGCCGCAGAGCGGTTCGGCGTCGTCCCCGACATGATCACGATGGGGAAGGGGATCACCTCGGGGCACGCGCCGCTCGGGGCGGTCGCGGTCGGCGAGCGGATCGCGCGGCATTTCGGCGCACACCCCCTGGTCACCGGGCTCACCCACGCCGCGCACCCGGTCTCGCTCGCCGCCGGGCTCGCGACGCTGCGCGTGATCCAGGAAGAAGGGCTCGTGGAGCGCGCGGACCGGCTCGACGAGGTCTTGGCGCGGAAGCTGGCGGAGATGGCGGCGCGCCATCCCACGGCGATCGAGGACGTGCGCAGCCTCGGGCTCTACGGCGTCATCGAGTTCCGCAGCGAGGAGCCGGTGAAGAAGCTGGCGCGCGCCGCGCTCGATCGCGGCATCCACGTCGTCTCGCGCTGGAACTATCTCTTCGTGGCGCCGCCGCTCTGCATCGACGAAGCCGACCTCGTGCACGGGCTCGAGGTCGTGGGCTCGCTCATTCCGATCGAGTGAGCCGCTCGTAAGCGATCCGCTGCGTCGGCGTGCGGGGGATCCGGTCGAGCACCTGCCAGCGCGTCGGCACCTTGAACGGGGCGAGCCGCGCCGAGCAGAACCCGGTCAGCTCCTCCTCGCTCGCCGAGAGCCCGGGGCGGAGCGCGACGAACGCCATCACGTCGTCCTCCCCCAGGGAGGACGGGACGCCGACGACAGCGGCCTCGGCGATCGCGGGGTGCGCTTCGAGAACGGCCTCGACCTCGCCCGGGGTCAGGTTCTCCCCGCGCCGGCGGATGACGAGCTTCTTCCGCCCGGCGAACGTGTAGCTCCCGTCGTCGCCGAGCGTGGCCAGGTCCCCCGTCTTCAGCCAGCCCCCGTCCGCGAACGCTTCGTTCGTGGCGGCGTCGTCCTTGAAGTAGCCGGAGAAGGTCGCGGGGTTCTTGAGCCAGACCTCCCCGTCCTCGAGGCGCACGTCCGAAGGGAGCGCCGAATCGGGATGTCTCCGGGGAATCCCCATCGAGTCGAGATCGCGGGGGCCGGACAGCGGGTGGATGAACCCGAACGTGCTCTCGGTCAGCCCGTAGCCGATCACCAGCCGCGTGCCGAACCGCCGCTCGAACTCCAGGTGCGCCTCGCGGCCGAGCGCGGGCGCGGCGTAGACGAGCCTCAGGCCGTGCGCGCGGTCCTCCTCCGAGGGGGGGCGCTCGAGCAAGATCTTCAGCATCGCGCCGATCGCGTTCACCTCGGTCGCCCCGGTCTCGCGGAGCCAGGTCCAGAAGCGCGAGGCCGAGAACCGCTCCTCGATCGCGAGCGACCCCCCCGCGGCGAGCGCGCCGATCGTCGAGTAGAAGCGCGCGTTGATGTGCGACAGGGGGAGGCAGGTGAAGAGCCGGTCCCGGGCGGTGAGGCCCAGCCAGCTCGCGAACGCCTCGCCGGTGAGGACCGCCATCCGGTGCGAGAGCATGGCGGCCTTCGGCGCGCCGGTCGTTCCGGACGTCGTCAGGATGGTCGCGATCGTGTCCGCGGTCGGATGGTCGGCTCCGGCGAGCGACATCCGCGCGGCCAGCAGCTCCTCCACGCGCGCGGCCACCGTGCCCCCGACCGCGATCGCCCCCGACGCGCGCACCACCGCGCGCGGCTCGAGGAACGCGAGCGCCGCGCCCGCCTCGGCCTCGCTGAGGTCGGGGTGGAGGGGACAGGAGACGATCCCGGCCTTCGCGCTGGCGAGCCACAGGAACAGATGATCCGGCCCGGTCGGCAGCCGGATGGCGAGCCGCTCCCCCGGCGCGATCCCGAGCGCGAGGAGCCCCGCGGCCAGCGAGTCGGTGATCTCCCCCGTGCGAGCGTAGCTCCAGGTCGTGTCGCGGAACACCAGGTAGGGCGCATCGCCGTGGCGCGCGCAGGCACGGTCGAGGAGGGCTCTCATGAAGTCCTACGTCTATAGAATGCCTCAATGAGCGGAAGGGCGGTTGGGCAGCTCGTCCGGGGGCTCGGCCCGATCGCGACCACGGCCCTGGTCGCGGGGAACATCATCGGCTCGGGGATCTACGTGATCCCGGCCTCGCTCGCCGACGCGGCCGGGCCGCTCTCGCTGCTCGCGTGGCCGATCGTCGCCCTCGGCTACCTCGCGCTGAACGCCGTCTACGCCGACCTGGCGGAGGCCTATCCGATCCAGGGGGGACTCCAGGTCTACGCCGGGATGGCGTTCGGACCGCTCGCGGCGCTCGTCACCGCGACCCTCTACTGGATCTCCTGCGTCGTGGGGAACGCGGCGTTCATGACCGCGTTCGTCGGCTACGCCACCGTGTTCTTCCCGGTGTTCCACCGGCCGCTCGCGGCGTTCCTGCTCGCGCAGGCTCTGCTCTGGACGATGACCGCGGTCAACGTCGCGGGGGTCAAAGCCGGAGGCGCGGTCCAGACGGTGACGACAGCGCTGAAGATCGTGCCGCTCCTGATCCTGGCGGCCGCCCTCCTCCCGCACGGCACGTCGGCGAACCTGATCCCGTTCGCGCCGAAGGGGTGGGGGGCGCTCTTCCCCGCGATCGCGCTCGTCGCCTGGCCGTTCCTCGGCTCCGAGACCGCGACCGTCCCGGCGGAGGAGATCACCGATCCCTCGCGCACGATCCGCCGCGCGACCTTCTCCGGCTTCGGCCTCGCCGCGGTCGTCTACTTCCTCGTCGCGCTCGCCGTCGCCGCCGCGCTCCCGTCGGCGGAGCTGGCGGGAAGCCCGAGCCCGATGGCCGTCGCCGCGCGGCGGGTGTTCGGGCCGGCGGGGGAGTCGCTGATCGCGATCGGCGCGCTCGTATCGATCGCCGGGATCCTCAACGGGTGGATCCTCGTCGCCGGGCGGATCCCCCAGGCGGGCGCGCGCGACGGGCTGTTCCCGCGCTTCCTCGAGCGGCTGAGCCCGAAGACGGGCGCGCCGGTCGCCTCGCTCGTGGTCTCCGGGGTCATGGCGGCGCTCCTCGCCTCGACCTACTTCTCGGGGACGCTGCTCAACGCGTACAACTTCATCGCGCTCGCCTCCACCGCGACCGCGCTGATCGCGATCGCGATGGTCTGCGCGTCCCTCGTCGTGCTCGTGCGCCGCGACCCCTCGAAGTTCCGCCCGGCGCAGCGGAGCCGCGCGCCGGTCTTCGCGGCCATCGGGCTCGTGGTGGTGATGATCCTGATCCGCGGCTCGGGGTGGGAGGTCTGGGGGTTCACCGCCGCGGCGGCCGTATTGCCGATACCGTTCTACCTGTGGACACGCGCCCGTTCCTGACCGCGCGCTGGGAGCAGCTCGTCCTGCTCAACTACTCGGTGGAGCACGCCCTGCTCGACCCGCGGGTCCCGCGGGGAACCGAGCTCGACCTCTGGAACGGCGTCCCCTA